>WBZP01005789.1_pt1 | contig 12443 bp, 12 predicted proteins | sample 5204301 | NCBI WGS metagenome assembly WBZP01 (sample SAMN12412401, study PRJNA552823) | activated sludge metagenome | isolation source: activated sludge from nitrification reactor of wastewater treatment plant... | place: USA: Pennsylvania | collected 2017
ACGAAGGTGCTTCCCTATTACGGCTTCGATCGCACCATGGTCGGCGGCGTCCACCAGCTGGTGAGCACCGCGATCCGCCTGGGCGACAAGCGCTGAGCGAACGACGAGACCGAGGAGGATCCGAAGGAACTGGCCGCCTCGAAGTTCGACCTGAACTACATCGCGCTGGATGGAGAGATCGGCTGCATGGTCAACGGCGCCGGCCTCGCGATGGCGACGATGGACATCATCAAGCTCTACGGCGCGGAACCGGCCAACTTCCTCGACGTCGGCGGCGGCGCGACGAAGGAGAAGGTGACCGAAGCCTTCAAGATCATCACCTCGGACCCCAACGTGAAGGGCATCCTCGTCAACATCTTCGGCGGCATCATGCGCTGCGACATCATCGCCGAGGGCATCATCGCCGCGGTGAAGGAAGTCGGCCTCCAAGTGCCGCTGGTGGTGCGGCTCGAGGGCACCAACGTCGAGAAGGGCAAGGAGATCATCGCCGGTTCCGGGCTGAACGTGATCGCGGGGGACAACCTCGCCGACGCGGCGCAGAAGATCGTCAAAGCGGTGAAGGGATAATCCGATGTCCATCCTCGTCGACAAAACCACCAAGGTCATCACCCAGGGCTTCACCGGCAGCCAGGGCACCTTCCACTCCGAACAGGCGATCGCCTACGGCACGCAAATGGTCGGCGGCGTGACCCCCGGCAAGGGCGGCACCGAGCATCTCGGCCTGCCGGTCTTCGACTCGGTGCACGAGGCGATGGCGAAGACCGGCGCCAACGCCAGCGCGATCTATGTGCCGCCCCCCTTCGCGGCGGATTCGATCCTCGAGGCGATCGACGCCGGCATGCCGCTGATCGTCTGCATCACCGAGGGCATCCCGGTGCTCGACATGATGAAGGTCAAGCGCGCGCTGGAAGGGTCGTCCTCGCGGCTGGTCGGGCCGAACTGCCCCGGCGTCATCACCCCCGGCGAATGCAAGATCGGCATCATGCCCGGCCATATCCACAAGCGCGGCTCGGTCGGTGTCGTTTCCCGCTCCGGGACGCTAACCTACGAGGCGGTGAAGCAGACCTCCGACCTCGGCCTCGGCCAGTCCACCGCGGTCGGCATCGGCGGCGACCCGATCAAGGGGACCGAGCATATCGACGTGCTCGACATGTTCCTCGACGATCCCGAGACGCAGTCGATCATCATGATCGGAGAGATCGGCGGCAGCGCCGAGGAAGAGGCGGCGGAGTTCCTTGCCGCCCAGAAGAAGCGCGGCCGCTGGAAACCCGTCGCCGGCTTCATCGCCGGCCGCACCGCGCCGAAGGGCCGGCGCATGGGGCACGCGGGCGCCATCGTCTCCGGCGGCAAGGGCGACGCGGAATCGAAGATCGAGGCGATGAAGCGTGCCGGGATCGTCGTGGCCGAAAGCCCCGCCCATCTCGGCGAGGCGGTGATGAAGGCGATCAAGGGCTGAGAGCCGGGCGGGAGGACGGGACATGCCGGTTTTCCGGATCGGTGACAGGCTCCACTACTACGCCCATGTGCCGAAATGCGGCGGCTCGTCGGTGGAGGCCTATCTCAAGGCCCGCTTCGGCGCGCCCGGCTTCCTCGACACCCGCTTCCTCGATGTGCCGGAGGCGCGGCGCTGGACGAAGTCCTCGCCCCAGCACCTGTCCTGGGCCGCCTTCACGCGGCTCGTGCCCGCCGACTGGATCGCCACGTCCTTCGCGGTGGTGCGCCATCCGGTGAAGCGGCTGGTCTCGGCCTTCCAGTATCAGGTGGAGGTGGAAGGCACCGTCGCGCCGCTCTGGTCGATCGACGAATGGTTCGACGACTGGCTGAAGCGGGCGGAGGAGGAGCCCTTCCTCTACGACAACCATCTCTGCCCGCAGGCGGCGATCGTGCCGCCGGAGGCAACGGTGTTCCGGCTGGAAGACGGGCTCGACGCCATCGTTCCGCATCTCGACCGGCTCGCCGGCGACACGAGCGGCGCGCGCTCGATCCCGGCGGAAAACGTCCGCAGGAAGGGCATGGGGCCCGACGCCGAACGGCTGAAGCCCTCGGCCGAGACGCTAGACCGGGTGGCGCGGTTCTACGCCGCCGATTTCGCCCGCTTCGGCTACGGCGAGGGCGCGGTGCCGAAGTCGGCCCGTGTCGAGGCGAAGCCCTCGGGCTTCAAGGCTCTCGTCGGCGGCCTGATCGGGAGGCGGAGATGACCGCGTCCCGGCCAATGCCTCCAGCCCCGCGCGCCCCCGCGCGGCCCATCCCTCTGACAGGAGCGGCAGGCGCCATGCCCGCCGAATGAGACCATGACGGAACATTCCCCCAACGACCCGTTCCACGCCTCCTCCTTCCTGCAAGGCCAGAACGCGGGATATGTCGAACAGCTCTACGCCCGCTTCGCCACCGACCCGGCGGCGGTCGATGCGAGCTGGGCCGCGTTCTTCCGTTCGCTCGGCGACAGCGAGACCGACGTCCGCCGCGAGGCGAAGGGCGCCTCCTGGGGCCGGGCCGACTGGCCGCCGGTGCCGTCCGACGACCTGACCGCCGCGCTGACCGGCGAATGGCCGGCGGCGGCGAAGGAGATCAAGGGCGCGGGTGACAAGATCAGGGCCAGGGCCGCAGAGCAGGGCGTCGCCGTCAGCGACGAGCAGATCAAGCGCGCCGTCCTTGATTCCATCCGCGCGCTGATGATCATCCGCGCCTACCGCATCCGCGGCCATCTCGTCGCCGATCTTGATCCGCTGGGCATGCGCGAGGAGACGCCGCACCCCGAGCTTGATCCGAAGTCCTACGGCTTCACCGACGCCGACATGGACCGGCCGATCTTCATCGACAACGTGCTCGGCCTGACCCACGCCTCGATGCGCGAGATCCTCGACATCGTGAAGCGCACCTACTGCGGCACCTTCGCGCTCCAGTACATGCACATTTCCGACCCGGCGCAGGCCGCCTGGCTGAAGGAGCGGATCGAGGGCTACGGCAAGGAGATCACCTTCACCAAGGTCGGCCGCAAGGCGATCCTCAACAAGCTGGTGGAGGCCGAGGGCTTCGAGAAGTTCCTGCACGTCAAATACATGGGCACCAAGCGCTTCGGCCTCGACGGCGCCGAGGCGCTGATCCCGGCGATGGAGCAGATCATCAAGCGCGGCGGCGCCCTCGGCGTGAAGGAGATCGCCATCGGCATGCCGCACCGCGGCCGCCTGTCGGTGCTGGCCAACGTGCTGGCGAAACCGTACCGGGCGATCTTCAACGAGTTCCAGGGCGGCAGCTTCAAGCCCGAGGACGTGGACGGCTCGGGCGACGTGAAATACCACCTCGGCGCCTCCTCCGACCGCACCTTCGACGGCAACACCGTGCACCTGTCGCTCACCGCCAACCCCAGCCATCTCGAGGCGGTCAACCCCGTCGTGCTCGGCAAGGTCCGCGCCAAGCAGGACCAGTGGGGCGACCAGGCCGAACGCCGCGCCGTGCTGCCGATCCTGCTGCACGGCGACGCGGCCTTCGCCGGCCAGGGCGTGGTCGCCGAATGCTTCGGGCTTTCGGGCCTCAGGGGCCACCGCACCGGCGGCACCATCCACATCATCGTGAACAACCAGATCGGCTTCACCACCGCGCCGCACTTCTCGCGCTCCTCGCCCTACCCGACCGACATCGCGCTGATGGTCGAGGCGCCGATCTTCCACGTCAACGGCGACGACCCCGAGGCGGTCGTCCACGCCGCCAAGGTCGCCACCGAGTTCCGCCAGATGTTCGGGCGCGACGTGGTCATCGACATGTTCTGCTACCGCCGCTTCGGTCACAACGAAGGCGACGAGCCGATGTTCACCAACCCGGCAATGTACAAGACGATCAAGACCCACAAGACCACGCTCCAGCTCTATACCGAGCGTCTGGTCAAGGACGGGCTGATCCCGGAAGGCGAGATCGAGGACATGAAGGCCGCCTTCCAGGCGCACCTGAACGAGGAGTTCGAGACCGGGAAGGCCTACAAGCCGAACAAGGCCGACTGGCTCGACGGGCGCTGGGCGCATCTGGAACGCGAAAGCGCCGACTACCAGGCCGGAAAGACCGCCATCACCAGGAAGTCGATGGCCGAGATCGGTGCCGCGCTGACCCGCGTGCCCGAAGGCTTCGACATCCACAAGACGGTCGCCCGCCAGCTCGAGGCGAAGGCCCAGATGTTCAAGGCCGGCGAGGGCTTCGACTGGGCCACGGCCGAGGCGCTCGCCTTCGGCTCGCTCCTGAGCGAGGGCTTCCCGGTCCGGCTCTCCGGCCAGGACTGCACCCGCGGCACCTTCTCGCAGCGCCACTCCGCCTTCGTCGACCAGACGACCGAGGAACGCCACTATCCGCTGAACCACATCCGCGCCGGCCAGGCACGGTATGAGGTCATCGACTCGATGCTCTCGGAATACGCCGTGCTCGGCTTCGAATACGGCTATTCGCTCTCCGAGCCGAACGCGCTGGTGATGTGGGAGGCGCAGTTCGGCGACTTCGCCAACGGCGCCCAGATCATGTTCGACCAGTTCATCTCCTCGGGCGAATCGAAATGGCTGCGCATGTCCGGCCTCGTCTGCCTGCTGCCGCACGGGTTCGAGGGCCAGGGGCCGGAACATTCCTCCGCCCGGCTGGAACGGTTCCTCCAGATGTGCGCGCAGGAAAACTGGATCGTCGCCAACTGCTCGACCCCGGCCAACTACTTCCACGTCCTGCGCCGCCAGATCCACCGGCAGTTCCGCAAGCCGCTGATCCTGATGACGCCGAAGTCGCTCCTGCGCCATCCGATGTGCGTCTCCGACGCCGAGGACTTCACCACGGGTTCGAGCTTCCACCGCGTGCTGTGGGACGATGCGCAAAAGGGGCATTCGGAAACGAAGCTCGTCGCCGACAGGAAGATCAGGCGGGTCGTCCTGTGTTCGGGCAAGGTCTACTACGACCTTCTGGCCGCCCGCGACACCCAGGGGATCGACGACGTCTATCTCTTGCGCCTCGAACAGTTCTACCCGTTCCCGGCCCAGTCGATGGTCCACGAGATTGCCCGTTTCAAGGGGGCCGAGATCGTCTGGTGCCAGGAGGAGCCGAAGAACCAGGGCGCCTGGTTCTTCGTCGAGCCCAACATCGAATGGGTGCTCGGCCATGTCGGCGCCAGGCAGACCCGCCCGCATTATGTCGGCCGCGCCGCCTCCGCCTCGCCCGCCACGGGCCTCGCCTCGCGCCACAAGGCCGAGCAGGACGCGCTGGTGAACGAGGCGCTCGGCAGCGGAGGCGCCGGCTGATGGCGATCGAAGTCCGCGTCCCCACGCTCGGCGAAAGCGTCTCCGAGGCGACCGTCGCCACCTGGTTCAGGAAGCCGGGCGACATGGTCGCCGCCGACGAGATGCTGTGCGAGCTGGAGACCGACAAGGTGACGGTGGAGGTGCCCGCCCCCGCCGCCGGCCGCCTCGTCGAGATCGTGGCGAAGGAAGGCGAGACGGTCGGCGTGAACGCGCTGCTCGCCCAGATCGCCGAAGAGGGCCAGGCCGGCCCGGAAGAGATGACACCGAAGAAGGGCGCCGGATCCGCGCCGCAAGCCGAAGAGGGCAAGATGTCTGGCAAGAATACCGATGTGATGGTTCCCACCCTCGGCGAAAGCGTGACCGAGGCGACCGTCTCCACCTGGTTCAAGAAGGTCGGCGACGCTGTCGCGGTCGACGAGATGCTGTGCGAGCTGGAGACCGACAAGGTCTCGGTCGAGGTGCCCTCGCCGGTTGCGGGCGTGCTGGCCGAGATCATCGCGCCGGAAGGCGCGACCGTCAGCGCCAGGGGCCGGCTTGCCGTGGTGACCGAAGGCGCGGCCGGCGCCGCGCCGAAGGCCGAGGCGAAGGGCCCCGCGGCGGGCGACACGAAGGAGACCATCGCCGCCGAGAAGGTCGGCTCCCCCGGCGCCGGGCCGGAGCAGCTCACCCTGCGCAAGGATGTCGAGGATGCTCCCTCGGCGAAGAAGGCGATGGCCGAGGCGGGGCTTTCCCCCGACAAGGTCGCCGGCACCGGCCGCGACGGGCGGGTGATGAAGGAGGACGTCGCGAAGGCGGCGGCCGCCGCCCCGGCGCAGGCCGGGGCCCCGGCGGATTCCCCCGCACCGGCGCCCGTCGCCACCCCCGCCCCCGCCCCCGCCGCCGTGCCGCGCGCTCCGGTCCCGGCCGAGGATGCGGCGCGCGAGGAACGGGTGAAGATGACCCGGCTCCGCGCCACCATCGCCCGGCGGCTCAAGGACGCGCAGAACACCGCCGCGATGCTCACGACCTACAACGAGGTCGACATGAGCGCGATCATGTCCTTGCGCAACGAATACAAGGACGCCTTCGAGAAGAAGCACGGGGTGAAGCTCGGCTTCATGTCCTTCTTCGTGAAGGCCTGCACCCACGCGCTGAAGGAGGTGCCCGAGGTCAACGCCGAGATCGACGGCCAGGACATCGTCTACAAGAACTACGTCCACATGGGCGTGGCGGTGGGCACCCCCTCCGGCCTCGTGGTGCCGGTGGTGCGCGACGCCGACCGCATGTCCTTCGCCGAGATCGAGAAGAAGATCGCCGACCTCGGCCTGCGCGCCCGCGACGGCAAGCTGTCGATGGCCGAGATGCAGGGCGGCAGCTTCACCATCTCCAACGGCGGCGTCTACGGCTCGCTGATGTCCTCGCCGATCCTCAACCCGCCGCAATCGGGCATCCTCGGGATGCACAAGATCCAGGACCGCCCGGTCGTGGTCGGCGGCCAGATCGTCATCCGCCCGATGATGTATCTGGCGCTCAGCTACGACCACCGCATCGTCGACGGCAAGGGCGCGGTGACCTTCCTCGTCCGGGTGAAGGAGGCGCTGGAGGATCCGAGGCGGTTGCTGATGGATTTGTGACCACCGAATGTGGCGAGAGGCGAGGAGGCTCCCGGAACGCTCGCCCGGCAAAAGCCGGGGCCCCGCCCGCCCGCACGAAACCCTCGGGGCCCCGGCCTGCGCCGGGACGTGGCGTGAAACCTGACAGGAGCCTTCCATGCAAATGATCTGCGACGTCACCACCGGCGGCTTCGACGCCTGGAAGCAGGGTTTCGACGACCGGGCCGAGGCGCGGGGCCAGGCCGGGCTGACCGTCCTCCAGATCTGGCGCGACGCCGATGACGGGTCGCGCGCCGTGGTCCTCTTCGAGGCCCACGACCGCGCCCGGGCCGAGGAATGGGTCCGGACCGAGACCGCGCTCCACGCGCCGGTCACGGCGCGCTTCCTGAGGACCGCATGATCTGGCCGAACCGCCTTGACCCGAGCGCGCGGCGGACGCAGGCTCGGCCCAGCCGCCAGCCACGGAGGAACCCCCGATGTCCAGCGAACTGAACATCCTCGCGCTCTACGGGCTTTATACCGCGCTGGTGCTGCTGGCGCAGGTGACCGGGGCGATGGGGCAGGCCGGCATGGGCTACCTGCTGTCCTCGCGCGACGAGCACCGGACGCTGACCGGCATCACCGGACGGCTCGACCGGGCGCTGACGAACTCGATCACGGCGATGGCGCTCTTCGCCCCGGCGGTGCTCCTCCTCGCGCTCCGCGACGGCTTCGGCCACGCCAGCCTCCTCGCCGCGCAGGTCTTCCTCGTCGCCCGGGTGCTCTACGTCCCGGCCTACGGGCTCGGCCTGACCGGGGTGCGCACGCTCCTCTGGCTCGCCGGCTTCGCCGCCACGGTGGTTCTCTACCTCATGGCGCTGATGGCCGGTTGACCGATGCTGCCAGACGGCCACCAGACACCGGGGCCTGCGGCCCCTGCGCCCGACGCCTGTCAGGACGGATGCCCGACGCGAAACCGACGCAGAACCGACGCGGCCCCGACGCCAGATTCCGAAGGAGTGAGACATGGCAGAGTTTGATGTGATCGTGATCGGGGCGGGGCCCGGCGGCTATGTCTGCGCCATCCGCTGCGCCCAGCTCGGGCTGAAGACCGCCGTGGTCGAGGGGCGCGAGACCCTGGGCGGCACCTGTCTCAACGTCGGCTGCATCCCCTCGAAGGCGCTCCTCCATGCCTCCCACATGGCTCACGAGGCGGCGCACAATTTCGGGAAGATGGGCCTCATCGGCGCCGCGCCCAAGGTCGACTGGGCGAAGATGCTCGCCTACAAGGACGAGGTCATCGGCCAGAACACCAAGGGCATCGAATTCCTGTTCAAGAAGAACAAGATAACCTGGCTCAAGGGCTGGGGTTCGATCCCCGCCGCGGGCCGGGTGAAGGTCGGCGACGAGGTCCATTCCGCGAAGGCCATCGTCATCGCCACCGGGTCGGAGCCCTCCACCCTCCCCGGCGTCGAGATCGACGAGAAGACGGTGGTCTCCTCCACCGGCGCGCTGGCGCTGGGCAAGGTGCCGAAGTCGATGGTGGTGATCGGCGCGGGCGTCATCGGGCTCGAGATGGGGTCGGTCTATGCCAGGCTCGGCGCCGAGGTGACGGTGGTCGAATACCTCGACGCGATCACCCCCGGCATGGACGGCGAGGTCCAGAAGACCTTCCAGAGGCTCCTGTCCCGTCAGGGGCTCAAGTTCGTCATGGGTGCGGCGGTGCAGGGGGTGACCAGCGGCAAAAGCAGCAACAAGGTCGCCTACAGGCTCCGCAAGGACGACAGCGAAGGTGCGGTGGAGGCCGAGGTGGTGCTGGTCGCCACCGGGCGCAGGCCCTATACCGCCGGCCTCGGGCTCGAGGCGCTGGGGGTGGCGATGGAGCCGCGCGGCCAGGTCAGGGTCGACGACCACTGGCGCACCAGCATACCCGGCCTCTACGCCATCGGCGACGCCATCCCGGGCCCGATGCTCGCCCACAAGGCCGAGGACGAGGGGATGGCGGTGGCCGGGGTCATCGCCGGCCGGCACGGGCACGTCAACTACGGCGTCATTCCGGGAGTGATCTACACCACGCCCGAGGTGGCGAGCGTCGGCAAGACCGAGGAGCAGTTGAAGGAGGAAGGCCGCGCCTACAGGATCGGCAAGTTCTCCTTCATGGGCAACGCCCGCGCCAAGGCGGTGTTCCAGGGCGAGGGCTTCGTCAAGATCCTCGCCGACAGGGAAACCGACCGCGTGCTCGGCGCCCATATCATCGGCCCCGCGGCGGGCGAGCTGATCCACGAGATCTGCGTCGGGATGGAATTCGGCGCCGCGGCCGAAGACATCGCGCTGACCTGCCACGCCCACCCGACCTTCTCGGAGGCGGTGCGCGAGGCGGCGCTGGCCTGCGGCGACGGGGCGATCCACGCCTGAGCGGCCAGAGGGGAGCGCCCCGCGCGCGGCGGGGCGCCCCCGTTCAGGAGGAGAGCGCCATGAGCGCCACGGCAAGATCGGCATCGGTCTTGCCGGAGGCGGCGGCGATGTCGCGCAGGCTCAGCCCCGCCTCGGCCCCGGCAAAGCCCGCGGCCTGCAGCGCCTCGACAAGCTCCGCCCCGGTCCGGCCGAAAAGCGGCGCGGCCAGATCCGGCGTGCCGGCAAGCACGGTCTGGGCAAGCTGCATCTGCGGCGGCCCGCCGCGCCCCTCCCCCTGGCTGGCGGAGACGGCGAAGAGACCGGCCGCCACCAGCGAAAGCGCCAGCGAGAGCGCCATCGGAAGGTGCCGGGCGTAGGCGGTCATCGGCCGCCAGTTCTTCCACAGATGCAACGCGAAGGGCAGGATCAGCACCATGCTGAGCCATTCGTGCATCCCGTGGAACACCGAAGGAACCCAATGGAAGAAGAGCGCGATCCCGGACAGGAGCGAGACCAGGAACAGCCCCGTCATCAGGGGCGTGGCATAGCGGTTGAGAAGGGACGGCATCGGAAACTCCAGGATGTCGCGGCGGCCGGGCGGCCCCGCATTCCTGTCACGCTGCCCTGCGGCACTTCCGTCGCGGCGGCGCAGAAAAATCAGGTCAGGAGGTGCCTCAGCCCCTGGGTCACGTCGGTGCGCACCGCGAGCCGCAGCGCCGGCTCGTCGCCGGCCTTGAGCGCGGCGAGGATCATGCGGTGGGTCTGCGGCGGATCGCTGCGGTTCAGCCGCGAATAGAGCGCGCGCATCGTCGGCCCGAGCTGGAGCCAGACGGTTTCCGCCACCGCGAGCATCGCCGGCGCCTGCGCGCGCAGGTAGAGGGTGCGGTGGAACTCCAGGTTGGTGCGGATATAGGCCACCGCGTCGCGCTTCACCGCCGCCTCGGCATTGGCCATGTTGATCGTCTGCAACCGGTCGATCAGTGCCATGTGCGCGCGGGGCAGCGCCCGGCTGGCCAGTTCCGTCTCGATCAGCGCGCGCAGCGTCGCCAGTTCCTCGATCCGCTCGTTCGAGAGATCCGGCGTCGTCACCCGCCCCGAGGCCGACAGCGTCAGCGCCCCCTCCGCCGCGAGCCGCCTCAGCGCCTCGCGCACCGGCGTTACCGAGACGCCGAAAGTTTTCGCCAGCCCGCGCAGCGTCAGCGCCTGGCCCGGTGCCAGCTCGCCGTGCATGATCTGCTGGCGGAGCGAGCGGTAGAGCCGCTCGTGGGCGGCGGAGCCGGGGCCGGCGTCGGCGGAGCGGGGCTGGGTCGGCATCGTCAGGAAACCGCGAGGGCGCAAGAAGGCTCAATCATCGGCCGACCCGGCGCCGAAGTCCAGCCGGTGCAGGCCGGTGCCGTGACGCTTCAGCCAGCGCCGGTGGCTCTCGTAGTCGGGCACCAGGCGGCGCACCACCCGCCAGAACGCCTCCGAATGGTTCATCTCGGCCAGATGCGCCACCTCGTGCGCCGCGACATAGTCGAGGATCTCGGGCGGCGCCATGATCAGCCGCCACGAGAACATCAGCGCCCCGTCCACCGTGCAGGAACCCCAGCGCGAGCGGGTGTCGCGCAGGGTGATCCGGGCGAAGTCACGGCCGAGCGCGGCGGCGTGGACCTCGCAGGCCGCCTGCAACCGCTGCCGCGCCGCGAGCTTGAGGAACGCCTCGACCCGCGCGCCGAGCCGGGCCGCACCGGCGGGGGCCAGCATCGCCTCGCCCTCCACCCGCACGGCCCGGACCGCAGCGGGCCTGAGTTCCAGCGCCCGGCCCTCGAAAGGCACCGTGACGCCGAATCCCAGCGCATCGCGCGGCGGTGCCGCGTCCAGGACGGTGCGCAGCCAGCCGGCCTTCTCGGCCGCGAAGCGCAGCGCCTCGGCCTCGCGGGCGCGGGCCGGCATCGACAGGGTCACCCGCCCGTCCACCCGCGAGACGCGCAGCGAGAATCGCCGCGCCCGCGCCGACCGGCGCAGCGTGATCTCGACGGGCGGCTCGCCCGGAAGCACGTGTCGCGTCATTTCGGACCTCCTGACCGCGCCCAGTCTAGCGCCCCCCGCGCGCAGGAAAAGACCGCGCCCCGCCCCACCCGCGAACCTCCGCCGAAAGGCTTTGACAGCCCCGGCCCATTGTGGCAGAGGGCTGCGACTCTCGCACAGACGAGCACGGAAGGAGTGTTCCATGCCCAAGGACGAATGGGGCGTCAAGCGCCTCTGCCCGCATTGCACGAGCCGGTTCTACGACCTGGCCCGCGACCCGATGACCTGCCCGGAATGCGGCCACACCTTCACGGCCGACAGCCTGATCGCCGGCCGCGGCCGCGTGCTGATCAGCGACAAGACCTCCGCGAAGGAGGAAGACCTCGACATGGACGATCTCGCCGAGGATGATCTCGACGCCGATGCCGGCGACGACGACCTCGACGACGACCTTCTGGAAAGCGACGAGGACGACGAGGTCTCGCTCGACGATATCGCCGACGTGCCGGGCGGCGACGACGAGGGCTGAGGCGGATCGCGGAAACACGCGGATCGGCTTTGGGGGGCGCGGTCGGACCGCGCCCTTTTGCATGGCCCCCGGCGCCCTGCGCGGCATCTTCGGCGGCGGCCCACTTTTCGCTTGCGCCCCCCACCCGCCTTGCCTATATCGCCCCTCACGCGGGCAGGGCTCAGGCCACGCCCGGACCTCCGGTGGGGCCATAGCTCAGTTGGGAGAGCGCTTGAATGGCATTCAAGAGGTCAGGGGTTCGACTCCCCTCAGCTCCACTGTATAATTGTCAATAGCCAATTGCGAATAGCTAATTGTCAATAAAGTTGAGAACCCCTCACTTTACAGGTGAAAGTGAGGGTTTTTGTTTGGAAAACTGGAAGGCTCACATAACATTCCTCCAACCTTCTATCCTCCACTCCTCCTTCCCTCTATCCTTCCCCTCGCCGATTCGCTGATTCGCTCATTCTTCGCTAAAATGGCAAAAATTTATCCTCAAGGGGGAGTGACGAGATAATGTCCCTACCAAAATCTGAATTCATCTGGTTTAATGGTCAATTTGTGCCCTGGGATGAGGCTAAAATTCACGTTTTGTCCCATGTGCTGCATTACGGCACCAGCGTCTTTGAAGGTATTCGTGCCTACCAAACGCCGAGCGGGCCGGCGGTGTTGGGTCTCAAACCCCATGTGCGGCGGCTT
>WBZP01001662.1_pt3 | contig 12442 bp, 10 predicted proteins | sample 5204301 | NCBI WGS metagenome assembly WBZP01 (sample SAMN12412401, study PRJNA552823) | activated sludge metagenome | isolation source: activated sludge from nitrification reactor of wastewater treatment plant... | place: USA: Pennsylvania | collected 2017
CTGATCCCTGGTCTTGACCGAGAGCATGGCCACATCCGTGTAGTCGAGGCCGAAGAGTCGCTTGTCTTGAAGAATGAAGAGGTCTTTCGTCAGGTCCCTGATCAGTCCCGGGTTAATGCGATAGAGTGGTGCGTCTGGTGCGGTTTCTGCGATGGCTTCCCCTTTTTGTGGGTCCGGCTGGTAGAGTCGGACCGATTGGTCCCCGGCGGTTGTATGCAGGGTGACCTTTAATTTTGGTGTCGTCAAGGTTTTGGCCATGCTGTCTCGTTCAGGACCCGGATCGATGATGCCGAGCGCCTTCAGGTCCTCCAGGCGGAACATCAATGACCGAACTTCGTTTTGATCCGCTTCGGCTTCGATTGGATACCGGATTTTCCACGAAGGTTTGGGCTTATCCTTCGCCATGTTGTAGATCACGATTTCGGTCGTCGGATAGGTCAGGCGAACCCGCTCGATATCATTTTGAACAAACTTCAACAGCTCCTTTCGCCGAAAGGTCATCAAGGACTTATTGACAAAATCTTTCGGGGCCAGGCTCGTTAAGAGGATGCGATGATCCGACTTCCTCAAGACGTAGAGGGTATTGGACAGGGGGCCGCTGTCGCCGATGGAAATCGTTTCCTGTCTGGTGCCCGCTGTCACCGTGAGGGTGGTCACCGGCGGTTCAAGACCGAACGGGGCTAGCTGTGTGGTCTGGTCCTCCAGAGTTCTTGTCACGGTTCCTGTAACCAGCGCGCGAACGAGGGCCTGAACCTCGCGTGTATCCGCCTCGGTCCGAAGTGGAGCTACGATGGACCACTTCCCCGGTTCGGTCAGCTTCAGCTCAATCGGACCCTGAGCGGTGGTGACGGAGAGGCCTGTGATGGCGGTTTCCGGGAACGGGAGGAGTTGCTTCTGTGCCGTCTCCTGCTTTTCTTCCTGTTGCTTGGCGGGAAACTCAACCAGGTAGAGATAGCCACCCAGTCCAGCCAGGATCACCAACATCAGGAGTGTAGGCCAATAACGCATATCAGGATGGTGAAAATCGCCGCCAGCTGCATTCGGGCATCGTCCAGATCCTTAACGTATCCCAGGGGGTACGCCCTGGCCTTTCACTGGCTGTGGCCTCATCGGACAGCCGTTGTGACCATCTTGCAGAGAAGAGTGTGGAAAGCAGATTCATCATAATCGTCGGCGTTTTCTCCACACGATAAGCCCGGTCAGGAAGGTCATGAGCGGCAACAAGACGACCTGGATGTAAATCAACGCGCGCTCCTGTGTGGGATTGGGCGTAAAGGGGTGCAGCGCCGGTTCTCGTGGTGCGATAGAGATTAAGTCCCGTTCCTCAGCCAACCAACTGATTGTATGGAGGAAAAAGTCGCTATTGCCGGGGAAATTGAAAAAGGCATTGGAGGTGAAGGTGGAGTTGCCGATCACCACAATGGATGGGTGAGGTTTGCCTTCCTCCGGGGCCTTCTTGGGCGACAGTGCGGCTGCCATCGGAAGTGGTCCCTTGACGTCTTCTTTTTCACTCAGGCTCACCACGCGGCCTTGCATATTCGTTTCGGCCCAGCTGTTGGGCGAAGTTCGGGCGAGGGGAACAAAGTCCCAGTCTTTGCCGGTCTGCTCGTCGAAGGTGATGTGTCGTGACAGCGGTAACAGCACGGCTGAAGTGAGATCTTGCGTGATCTCATGTTCCGTAAACGTTCTCACCAGCAGTGCGGTGAGGTCTCCCTGCGCTAACCGATCTTGAAGATCCACCAGGACGCCGGAGCCCAGGCCTAATCCCCATCGGGCGAGCAGTGTCTCGAGCCCCGTCTGGGTATCGGGATCGGCCAAGACCAACAGATGGCCACCCTTCTCAATATATGCGTGAATGCGATCCTGCTCCTCTTTTATGACGGAGCGACGTGGGCCAGCGAGGACCAGCACGGACGTATGGTCCGGAACGGTAACTTCCTTCAGGAGCGAGACCGTCCCAACGTCGTACCCTTGGCGAATCAAGGCTTCCTTCGCAATGAACAAACCATTCCGGTCTTTGTCCTCGACGTTCAGCTCACTGTGCCCCTCAACAAAGACGATCCGCTTTTTCGAGTCTTTGGAGATTCGGATCAATGCGCCTGTTAGCTCGATTTCTGAGGGGGACGTCACGCGGATCGTCTGTCCGTTGCTCTCGAAGATGGCCGTGTCGGTCCGAAAGATGCCGTAGGTCTGGGCCATCTTTGGTTGCTTTTCAGGATCGATGAATTCCACGCTCAGCTTGGTCGAAGCTTGCCGATAACTCTCCAAGCGCTCTTTGAAGGCTTGATAGCCAGGGTCTTTTTCGCGGGTGAAGACCGTGATCTTGACGTCTCGCGGGAGGGTCCGAAGCACCCGATAGGTTTGGGGTGCGAGGGTGAAGTTCTGGTTTTCCGAGAGATCCCATCTGATGGAATGCCGTGCCGCCAGAAAATTCAGAATCACGAGAATGCTCGTGAAGAGTACGATCAGTAGAACGCTGTTCAATCCCATCTTGGTTGAGCGCCGACCGGAGAAAGCCTTGACGGCTTCAAAATGGAGCACAAAGAACGAGACCAGGCAGGCCAGTGCGAAGCCTTCTGAGATGGTCACAGTCCAGAGCCAATCCGGTCGAAGGCTGTAGGCGACCATGCCGCCGATGCCGAGGAGGATTCCAAGAATGCCGAGGGGAAAAGATTGGAGTTTCATTTCCAGCTGGTCGATTCCACGACTCGATGTGTCAAGAACAGCATGAGCACGAGGCCGCTTCCGAAGTACATCAGGTCGCTCGTGTCGATCAGTCCCCGAACGAGGCGTTCGTAGTGTTCCATGTAGGACAGGTAGGAGATGAGATGACCCGCGGTGGTATCTCCGAAGAGGCTGCCTAGTCCGGCGATCAACCAAATCGTGAGCAACAGGCCGAAGCTGACGAAGGCGGCAACGATTTGGTTTTCCGTGACTGCCGATGCGAACAGGCCCACGGAGAGAAACAGCGCTCCCAGCAGCACCATGCCGAGATAGCCGGTCCAGATGGGATTCCAGTCAAAGTCGCTGAAGAGCATCAGCACGGTCGGGACCAATGTGGTAAGTCCGACCAGACCAAGATAGATGACAAATACACTGATAAATTTGCCGACCACGATGTCGCTGACTCTCAACGGCGAGGTCAGTAAAAATTCGAACGTTCGCAATTTGCGCTCTTCTGCGAACAATCGCATCGTCAAGATAGGCAAGATGATCACGAGCACGATTCGCATGCTCGCAAAGAGATTCCGAAAGACCAGATCATTCAGGTTGATCTGCGCCGGCCCGCCTTGCATTTGCATTAATTGGATGGCTTGCGCGCCAGCGAATCCGACGTAAAGGTAGGACAGCAGCCCAAAAATCAGCAGAAAAACCGCGCCGACCACGTAGACAATGGGCGAGACAAAGTAGACGCGTAGTTCCTTGGCAATGATGGCTTGCACTGGGGTCATACGTTTCCTACCCGTCCGTCCGTGCTATCAGTCGCGGCCAGGCTCACCGTGGCCTCTGTGGTTTCGGTGGAATGGTCTTCGTGACGTGTCAGCTGGAGGAAGACGTCTTCCAAGGTCATGGATACCGTTCGGAGTTCGAGCAGCCCCCATTGGTTCGTCACGGCGACACGTGCAAGTTCGTCGCGGAGGTCACGACCTAACTCACATTCGATAAGGAAGGTGCCGCCTCCCTGTCCGGGGAGTACATGCAACACGCCAGGGATTGCCCGCAGTTTCGCCTCACAGTCCACAGGGCAGGACTTCAGGGTCAGAGAGATTTTTTCTGAATGACGGAGGCGTGCCGACAATTGCTCAGGGGTATCTTCTGCGACGATCCGACCCTTGTTGATGATGACCACGCGCTGGCAGACGGCCGTCGCCTCGGGCAGGATATGGGTGCTGAGAATGACGGAATGCGAGCCAGCGAGGCTCTTGATGAGTTCGCGGATCTCAATGATCTGTTTTGGGTCGAGGCCGACAGTCGGCTCGTCGAGAATCAGGACCGGAGGATCATGCAACAATGCCTGTGCCAATCCTACGCGCTGGCGAAACCCACGGGAGAGGTTCCCGATCAGTCGGTGCCGGACAGTACTCAGCTCAAGTCGTCCGATGGATTGGTCGAGTGCCGAGGTAAGGTTTGGTCCTGTCATGCCACGAAGTTGTCCGACGAAGGTCAGATACTCCGTGACCGTCAGTTCCTGGTAGACCGGCGGCGTTTCCGGGAGATACCCGATCTGCCGCTTCACCTCCAAGGGTTGATCAGTACAGTCGAACCCTGCTACGCGTGCCGTGCCTTCTGTCGCGGGCATGAAACCGGTCAGAATCCGCATCGTCGTCGTCTTGCCGGCCCCGTTGGGGCCAAGAAAGGCCAGCACTTCTCCCTTCGCGACAGAAAAGGTGACACGATCAATGGCCGTGTGATGGCCGTACCGCTTCGTAATGTTGTGAACGTCAATCACGAAAGTGATGTCGGTGCGAACAGCTGTGGAGAATGTGGAGCAGTACTGCTCTCAGAATAACGATCCTTACTTGTGAGGGATCTTACTCACTCCGTCCGATGCAGTCAATATGGCGACGGAATTCAGTTTGCCTGGCTTTCCTCAGGCAACTGGAGTAAGAAGGCATGAAGCAGGCGGTTGCCTCTCAGAATATGTCCAGAAATAATGAGTGTACTGAAGTAGCACGGGCAGCCCTCTCACACCTTGCCCCTTGTCTCGATCACTATCAGGTGTTGAACTTATAACGTGTCTCCGCTATATAAGGGCTCCATGAATCGCCCCCCTCGTCACAAATTTGCGGCGAGGTTGTTCTGTGAGCATACAATAAAGAACCTTATACGGAGGTGGGGGTGACGGGTACTCCCGTCGGTGTTGTCGAAGTGCCAGACCTTTCATACTCTGAGTCAATCGAAAATCAGAGTACGTCAGCATTCAGAGGGAGGTAGATCCAGTATGCACACGGATGGTCCCCACAATCGGCTCTTCTCAAAGAGTTCTTTTGCCTTGGCCTTGTGTTTGTCCCTGGGTGCTTGCTCCTGGGTTCCCAAAGGGGAGGTACAGCTGGATGTTGGGATCAAGGATCGCGGGGTTGCTTCCTGGTATGGCGAACAGTTTCATGGGAGGCAGGCCGCGAACGGCGAGATCTTCGATATGGAAGGGCTGACGGCTGCGCATCGGACGATCCCGCTCGGGAGTGTGGTTCGCGTCGTCAATTTGTCGAACGGCAAACATCTCCATGTGCGAGTGACCGACCGGGGGCCGTATGAAAAGGGACGGATTCTCGATCTCTCCCATGGGGCGGCCGTTCTTCTGGGAATGGAACGTGAAGGGGTTGCGCATGTGCAGGTGGAGGTGGTTGGCGAGCGCCGTCCGGAGTTGCTGCTGATGGCGGAACAATTCGCTGGTACGGCGTCATGGGTTCTTACCGGTCGAATGCTTCCGGTTGATCGGACCTCGCAGGGGATGACGTCCCACGAGAGAAATTTCCCGGGCGATCTCTGGATTGCGAGGAGGAACCGGTGGGCTCTTGCCATGTTATCCGTGGTAGATCCAATCCAGATTCCGGTTGCTTCGTTAGTTGTTAGCTGAGGGCCCTGAGATTGGTCCCTTCGGAATGCTTCGGCTTGTCTCACTTACAGAATGTCAACAGGTGCTTAGGAAGAGGCGGAACTTTGGGGGCCGCCCTTCTCAAGTAACGCAGGCTCATTTCGGGAACGCGGTATGGGCCCATTCCGGTTGACAGTATGTAAAGCTCTCCACTAGACTGCACACTTTCCATCAGCCGAAGACCATCATACGAGTGAATATTAAGGGGAGGCATGATTCGATGGCCAAGAAGCGCGCGCAAGAATCGGATGAAGTAAAATTAAAGAAGAAGATTGCCACAAAGACGACCAATCACAGTAATCCGGAAGGGGATGCCGCCGTCCGCTCTTTGAAGAAGCGATTGAAGCGGGAGCAGCGTAAGCGGCGGGCCCTCGCGCAGCGAAAAAAACGGGCAGCCGGCAGCAAAGCTGCCGCTTCGGCATAATCTCTCTCGCAGCAAGGTATCTTGTCAGAGGTTGACTGATTCTATGGACTCCAAGATCGACCGCTTCCCTGCAGATATCAATCCCCTCAACCAGAAAACTGGAGACGAGCCGTCCGGCGAGGCCATGGCTGAGGACGTACCGGCTGGGTCTGTTACCGTCGAGCCGCAAACGGCTGGTCCAGGCATGGTTGCGCTTGAAGAAGAGCAGGTCAAGGACGAGATCGATATCCAGATTGATCTATTGGCTGATCCTGACTGGGTGGTCCGACGAGAAGCCGTTATTACGCTAGGGGAGATGGGAGACGAGCGGTGTGTCGAACCGTTGGCCCGCGCGTTGCGTGATGGGGATTGGCAGGTTCGTGAAGTCGCCATCGAAGCGATGGGCCAAGTGGGACCTCCTGCGGTTGAGACGCTGCTCAAGCTCCTCCGTGACTGGGAGGTTCGCAAGTACGCCATCGCAGCCCTCGGAAAAATACGCGACGAGCGGGTGCTGGATCCCTTACTGCTTCAGTTGCGGAACGATGAGTTTAAGGACGATGCGATCGATGCCTTGGTCGCATTGGGTGCGCCCTCCGTCGAGAAGCTCATCCCCGCGCTTCGTGATAAAGATGAGAATGTTCGGAAATGCGCCGTCCTCGCATTGGGACGGATCAAAAGCAGCGAGGCCATCGATCCTCTCATCCAAATGCTTGGTGACAAGGACTGGTTTACACGCTTGACGGCAGCTGCGGCATTGGAGTCAATCGGCGACGATCGTGGGCGTGAGGCGATCAAACCGTTGCTCAAAGACTCCGATATGGTCGTGAAAATGCGGGTCGAGCGGATTTTGGCGAAGTGGAAGAAGCAGTCGACCTCTGAACCCGCCAACGCCTGAGCTATTTGTTCAGCTGTTGATCCATTCGTTGTTGCAGCTCATCCAATTTCTTGAACGAGACCTGTTTTCCCGTCGTCAGTTCCAATTGAATGTCTCGCAGCGAATCGATTACGTGATGCAGCGCCGCTGTGGTGTCATCGACCGTTGCACCCTTCGCCGCGGCTTCGATCGCCGCGATCACTGCCGCGAGTTCCTTCGCTGCCTCGCTATACTTTTGGTCGATCACGTACACCTTGGCTTGTATGAAGCGAGACTTGGCTTCGACGAGCCCCTGACGGCGACGGAGATCGCGCTCGATTCCGAGCGTGGTATCCATCACGTTTTTTGACACCTCTTTCAGCGAGTGCTGGAGGTCGGAGACGGACTGCTGCAATGTACCGACGGGCCGTTGTCCAACGTAATAGCCTGCCCCGAACGCGCCGACGAGAAGCAACAAGACTGTGAGAAATTTGGCCATAGTGGTCCTGGGTTAGCGGCGCCGTTTTGATGCAGGGCGCTTGGCCAATTGCTGGAGGAGGCTGTTCGCCGCCGCAATGCGTACCGCCTCGTCGGTGTCACGTAATCCTTGTACCAAAATAGGGATGGCTCTGTCGTTGCTTTTTCGCAATGCCTTGGCCGCCGACAGTCGAGGGAGCGGCTGTTGGTCCGATAGAAGCGATTGCAATAGTGTGAGCGCCTGCTCATCCGGTGAAGCACTCAAGGCTTGGGCTGCCGCACCACGAATGGATGGATCAGGATGTCGGGCCAACTCAGCCGCCAAAGCGATGGCTGAGGCATCACCGAGGCGTAGTAATCCCTCTGCGGCATTGGCACGGACGTGTGCGTCGGGGTCGCGCGTCAGTGCCAGGAGCAGCGGTCGGGTATCCTTGATGCCGAGTCTACCCAGGCTTGCGGCTGCGACAGCGCGGATCATCGCGCTCTCGTCTCCAATAGCATGTGTCAGCGGGGGTGCGCCATCGGGGGATCCAAATTCCCCCAGCGCACCGGCCGCAAAGGCACGGACTGATGGATCGGGATCATAGACGGCTTGTGCGAGGACGGCGAGGCTTGCTGGGCGTTTGAGGCGTCCCAAGACACCCAATGCCGCCATCCGAGATTCAGCGTCCGGTAACGTTGCGGCACTGGTAATCTCAGCCAGCTGTTCGGAATGGCCCAGCTTGACCAAGGCTGCGGAAGCAAAAATGGACTCAGGGCCATCCTCGGTACGAGCCACGTCAATCAATCGTTGCCGAACATCGGTGGCGGTTGCATCGCCGAGGGCGGTCATCGCAGCGATGCGGACGGTCGGCATGGCATCTCGTAACGCGCGGCGCAAGGCGCCGGATGTCACTCCGAGGCCGGCTTTCCCGATCGCCTCAGCGGCCCGTGCGCGCACGACGACGGATGAATCCAGTAATCCATCTTCTAGAATGGCTGCGGTTTCCTCTAGTCCCAACTCCGCGAGGGCTGAGAACGCGGCGATCCGAACATGTTCGTTGCGGTCTCGTACGTGGCTGGTGATCATGCCGAGAGCCAAGGGGCGAAGCAGCGCCGCATCGTGAGATGGCCCCGGCTGGGTCAGCTTGGAATAAATGGAGAGAGCCTCGTCTGTTCGTCCAAGGCGGACGTAGCTCTGCAAGGCGAGACGGAGGAAGTCTTTGGGAGGCGTCGCGTCTGGCGGAAGACTTCGGTAGAGCGCTGTAATTTCCGGATAATCCCCCGCCTTGAAGAGGGCGGTGGCCTTCGATTCAATAGACACAGGTGTCCCTGCGGTTGCCGCAACGGCAGGTGGCCCAACAAGAAACGCAATCAGCCCAACAATCGCAATCGCGACGGTAGCTGGCTGAGGAGACCTCGTGTGCAGCAGACTCCGGTTCGATCGTTTGAACCCAATTACCACGTCGCAGGCATGCGCACAGTGGCGGCGCGGTACATCAGACTGACGTAGTCTTTCAACATCCGCGTGGTGCAGAACTGGGGCGCGGTGGTGCGAATACATTCTTTCACCATTTGCAGCCAGCCACGAGGGATTCCGTCACGATCTCGCTGATAGAACAGTGGAACGACTTCTTGTTCCAGCAGGCGATAGAGCTGTTCCCCATCGTGATGATCTTGGGCCTGCGTGTCTGCCTGTTCGCTCAACGGTTGGATGCCCCAGCCATTGGCTCCGTTGTAGCCTTCAACCCACCATCCGTCCAGGACACTCAGGTTCAACACGCCGTTCAGAGCGGCCTTCATGCCGCTGGTGCCGCTGGCTTCCAAGGGAAATCGAGGCGTGTTCAACCAAATGTCGACGCCTTGCACGAGGTACTTTGCCATATGCATTTCGTAATCTTCAAGGAACGCGACGCGACCGCCGAGCTTATGATCGTGGCAGAACGACAGCACTTCATGGATGAAGTACCGGCCCGGCTCATCGGCTGGGTGGGCCTTGCCGGCGAAAATCAGTTGGACCGGCCGCCATCGGTCTTGGAGCAGTACTTTGAGCCGTTCCAGATCGCGGAAAAGCAGGGTGGCGCGTTTGTAGGTTGCGAACCGCCTGGCAAACCCAATTGTCAGGGCTTCAGGGTCCATGAGCGTTCCGCGTGTGAGTACTTGTGAGGGTTGGAGATGTCCATGCATCCAGCCAGATCTGGCTCGGTCGCGGATAAAGCCCATCAGTTTCCGCTTCATCGTTTGGCGAACCGCCCAGAGTTCATGGTCAGGAACATCCATGACTCGTTGCCACATGGCGGGATCGTCGCAGGTCTGTGTCCAGGTCGGGCTGAGTGACTTGCTGTAGAGATGGTGGAGCTCCGGTGAGATCCAGGTCGGCGCATGAATGCCGTTAGTGACGCTCCGGATGGGGATCTGATCAATCGGCAATCCAGGCCAGAAGTGTTGCCACATCTCGCGTGTGACGCGGCCATGCTCCCGGCTGACGCCGTTGACATGGGCGGAGAGGCGCATGACCAATGCGGTCATGTTAAATCCACCGTGCGATTCCGGAGTATCGCCCAGGCGGAGAAATTCGTCGCGTGAAAGGCCAAGTTGTTCCCAGTATCCGGCAAAGTAGCGGTCCATCAAATGGTGCGGGAAGACATCATGCCCGGCAGGGACCGGTGTGTGTGTGGTGAAGACGGTACTCTGACGGACCAACTCACAAGCTTCTGCGTGAGACGAACCCCTCTGAACGAACTCGCGTACCCGCTCCAAGGTCAGAAAGGCCGAATGTCCTTCATTGGCATGCCATACGGATGGCGAGATCCCAAGCGAGCGCAACATGCGCACGCCGCCGATTCCTAGCAGGATTTCTTGGCAGATCCGCATTTCTTGATCACCGCCATAGAGCCGGGCGGAGAGGGCGCGGTCTTCCGGGCTGTTCTCTGGCACATCCGTATCGATGAGAAACAGCGTGATCCTGCCTACTAACAGCTTCCAGACGGCAGCGGTCACGCGCCGGCTTCCCATGTCGACGGTAAACCGACAGGATTCTCCGGACGGCGTCTGGGCTAACTGTATCGGCGACTCCTCGCGGTTAAAGGGTGCATAGGCAGCTTCCTGCCAGCCCTCAGGTGTAATACGCTGACGGAAATAGCCCTGGGGGTACATGAATCCGACGCCGACAAACGGCAGTCCAAGATCGCTCGCTTCTTTACAGTGGTCTCCGGCTAAGATTCCTAACCCGCCGCTATAAATCGGCACGGAGGCGTGCAGCCCAAACTCAGCCGAGAAGTAGGCGATGGTCTTCTTTGCTAAGTCGGCATGGTGCGTGCCGGCCCAACTTTTCTTATTTGCCAGATATTCATCGAACAGGCGGAAGACGGCTGAGTATTGGCGAAGAAACGAGGGATCCTCAGCCAGGCGCGTCAGCCGGTCTGGCTGAATATCGGCGAGGAGTTTGACCGGATTATGGTTGGTCAGGAACCACAGGGTTGGATCGATGGTTTCAAACAGCTGGCGAGCTTCCAGGGTCCAGCTCCACCAGAGATTCCGTGCCAGTTCAGGCAGACGATTCAGGTTCTGAGGGAGAGAACTCTTCGTCGAATTTGGAGAATCCACAAACACTCCTTTGGTCAAGGGCGAGCAATGTGTTATGAACGAATGATGGGCGACTGCCGGTGAGAGCTAGGCGTGTCCGGCCTTATGCCACGTGGCCCACTCTTTAGAGAATGCCACGGCGGCATACCGTTCGCCAAGGATTTTTGCGACACGGTTCAAGAGCTTGGTGAGTTGTTGAAGCTCGGACAGCGTGAGATCGTCTCGGAATCGAGGATGGAGTCCCCAGCGGGTCTCGACTTCTTCGCCCGACACACTCGACATCAAGCTGACGAGCTTGATCTCTTGGCCGGTTGATGGTTTCTGCTCGGTCGAGCGCCCGGTTGCGGGGGATTGCAGCGGTGGAGCATCCTGCGCAGGCGGAGCCTGTCCTTGGAGCACGGCGCTGAGAGCCGGGACAACGGCACTGGCGCAGAGCGACGCGGCGGCGCTGAGCTGCGCGTTGCGTGGCGCGCCGAGTGCGTCGGCCATTTTCTCGCCGAAGTCACGGAACATCTCTGTCTTGGTCTTGGAGTCTTCGGTGATCAGGAATTTGTAGTGCTCGTAAGTCTGCCGGCTTTCCGCCACGGTGGTGCCGATCGTCATCACGATTTCCATCTGATCGGCATTGTTGCCGAAGGCCGGTTCCAACGCTTGCTTCAATTGTTGCGTCACCGCATCTTCGAGCCCATTCATGAATTCCAGCTGATCCTTCAACGGAATGTGCAGGGCCACCAGGCGGTCGGTGAGGTTGAACATGATCTTGAGAAATTCCAGGTAGATGCCCCACTCATCCTGGCGTTTGAGCTTCAGCGCCTGTTCCGGGGCATTGCGCTTCATCATCGTGACGGATTCACCCGACACGGCGAGCATCAGTTCGGCCAACTGGCGAAGGCGGTCTTTATATTCAGTCGTCGTGGTAGCCATAGGTTTTCCGAGGAGCGAGGGATTATAGCGGAGACATGCGTGGGGAGCAAAGAGGCGAATTCATGAATTTCTTGCCGACACCACTACACGAAAGTACGATTCTGAAGAAAATATGAAAGGCCTTAGTTATTCCTTGATATTGGGGGGCACTCTGCTATTTCTCGGCGGAGTAGTAGCTGTCTCCGGTTTTGATCAACCTTCTGAACCCTTCTCGTTAGTCTGGGGGCTACTAGTAGGCGGGTGGTGCATTGCCATTGTAGGCATCGCGATACATATAATCCGCTTTTTCAAAATGACCAACAAAGGTGAATAGCCAGCGTTGTTTTCACAAGGCTTCTAGCTCGTTTATTCACTGAACTGCCAGACAGAAACTACTTCTTAGATTGCCTAAGTGAATGATCAATTACATTGCTAGGCCGTGGTTGTGCTTGGTAGTAACAATGAGGCATCTGTATCCTTTTCGTCATCTACACATAAAAACCACGAACGTATTGCTGTCTAAGAGCCTGGTCATAATCTTTTGAGGAGTAAGACGAGGAAGGCGAACACGACCATATTGAGGCTGGTTCGGAGTTTGCGTTCGCAGTTTTTCCAGAGCCTGCGGCATTTGTCGAGCCAGGCGAAT
>WBZP01005792.1_pt1 | contig 12436 bp, 9 predicted proteins | sample 5204301 | NCBI WGS metagenome assembly WBZP01 (sample SAMN12412401, study PRJNA552823) | activated sludge metagenome | isolation source: activated sludge from nitrification reactor of wastewater treatment plant... | place: USA: Pennsylvania | collected 2017
GCGTGCTCGAACTCACTTGCCTGCACCACGATGGCTTGGTCGGCGACATAGCGTAGCGGCTCTTGGGGGCGCAGGCGAGTCGGCTTGGCCAAAAGGGCGATCCGCTCCCCATCAGAGAAAATGGTGATGTTCGGCCACACATACCCACCACCAATCGTGGTCAGTCGGTGTGCCAGCGGCCAGTCAGGCTGTGCCTTGCGTGGCTCACAGCGGAGCCGCCAAAAGTTCCAGGCCAGCCACTCGGCCAGGTGGTAGGCCGACAGATGGACTTTGCTGCGGAGCCGCTGGACAAACGCGTCATGCGCAGTCGTGAGCCAGCTGTCTTGGCTGCGGATGCCAAGCGCGGCGAAGCAAGCCCGCTCTTCGCGGGAACCAGAGTGGAGGGTTTCCCACTCCGCCTCAATTGCTAGCGTCATGCTTCCGTCGTCTCCACTCGGCTAGAACCACCGCTTGAAAGTCGTCGTCTGCGGGCATGGGATAGCCGTGATAGTGCCCTTGCTCGCTGTTTTCCAGCTGGGCCTCAAACACATCACTGGGCTCACGGACCGCCCAGATGTTCTGAGGCCAGCCATTGCGACGCTGCACGCTGATCATGCCCAGCTTGATTCCATCACCGAGCAGTGCCTCTGCGTCCGCTTTGGGGATGGCTGCTGGTTCGTCACAGAGCGTCTTGCCCGGCCGGGGGCTTGCGGGCGGCGTCAGGCCGTAGTCGTTTGGATACTTCTTATGCTCAGGATTGCCCGTATAGACCATGCGGCCCAAGCGCTCCTCTATCAGGCGAGCTGTCTCGGCATCCATCGGTGCTAGCTTCCGTTTGGGATTGTATCCGGCGCGACGGTTCATCGAGAGGTCTTCCGACAGGAACAAAATCACCATACCCGAGCCAATCGACGAATCCAAAGCGGAAGTGGTCAAGGGCCGCCGGGAATAGGGCGGGGGTAGGTTTTGGTTAGGTGGGGGTGAGGATGACGAGGCCTTGGTCGACGTTTACTTGGAGGCGCTGGCCGGTGTGGATGGTGCGGGTGGCGAGGCGGGTGCCGAGGACGGCGGGGATGCCGCGCTCGCGGGCCAGGATGGCACCGTGGCTTAAGGCGCCGCCAGAGTCGGTGATGACCGCCAGGGCTCCCCACACCGCTGGCGCCCAAGACGGCAGCAGAGTCGGCAGCACCAAGATCGTATCGGGCTGGAGCTGCGCGAGCACGTGCTGCAGCGTCTGGTGGGGATCATCGAGGCTTGGGACCACCAAGGCGCGGCCTTGAACCACGGTGCTGCCAGCGGCGATGCCAGTGCCGGACAGGGTGCGGCCATCGGGTCGGGCCCACTCGGGACGACCTCGGGCGATGCGCTGGGGCGGGACGAGCTGCCGGGCCTTGTGGCGCAGGGCGCGCTCGTGCTCGGCAAGGGCCGACAGATCGATCGACGGTGGGTGGCCGAGCCGATCCGAAGCGCCCACCATCCACGGCAGGTCAAAGATGAGTCCCGGCTCAGTCAGACGCCCTTGGCGGTGCAGCTTGGCCCCCGCCGCCAGCAGGGCCCAGCGAAGTAGCCGCTGCGCCCGAAAGAACAAGAGGTCGTCATCCTCGGCCACCAGCATGGCATCCCGCACCAGCGGCAGCAGCGACTGGAGCGCCCCCCTCGCCATGCGCGGCAGCCGATCGAAGAGCTGCTTCTGCGCGTCGTGATACTGGACCAGCGCTCGATCATGCTGCACGGCGGGTGAGGCGCTCTGCTGCGCCAGGTGCTGGGCATACGCGGCAATCGCCTGTGGCTGCTCGTCATCGCAGGGATAGGCGACATCCCAGCAGCTGGAAAAGGCGCCAAAGCGGCTGAGGAACAGCCGCAGCAAGGCCGGGGGACAGCCACTTCTGCCCAGCTCCCACAGGCGGCTGACGCGCTCGCTCTGGGCCCCGCCAATGCCGGCGAGCAGGGCCCCATGTCGGTGGAGCGGCTCGCCGAGCTGGGTGAGCAGCAGCTGATCGAGCTGCTGGCGGGCCCGCTTGATCGCCGGTCCGAGCAGGCCGACGTACTGGCTGTAGATGCTGCGATAGACCGTCAGCGCGTCGCTCAGGGTCAGCTCGCAGCGGCCAGGGTCAGCGAGTAGCTCCTCGCGCAGGGCGCCGTCCTTGGCCAAGATGCGGCGCTCGGGCGGTCCCAGGATTGCCTCGCAGGTCGGCAGGATGGTGGTGGTGAAGACCTCGCGGGTCTGGGTGGGGGCGCTCGGGGGAGGACGCCCGGCTGCGGAGCGGGTCGCCACGTACAGGTAGCCGCGTACCGGGCGCTGCAGCAGCCACGGCACCAGATCCGCCACCGCTGTCACCAGACCCTGCTGGGCGGCGGAGAGCGGGTCGGGGTTGTGCTCGTGATCGAGCGTGTAGATGTGATCCTTGTCATCGGGCAGGACAAAGCCATCATCGGCTTCACTGAGCGGCGCCGGGCGGACCTGTAGGAACGTCACCTCGGCACTGGCGGCCACGGCGTACTCGGCATAGATCGCGGTGGGCTTCTGACTCTTCGACTCGGCTTCGACCAGCCGGGCCAGCTTTTCGGCGCCCAGCGGCAGGGGACCGCGCTCGCTCGGACCGTAGTGCGACACCGTGACCTCGGACCACTCGGGTGCCCCGGCCTCGCGCTCCTCGCAGCGCAGCTCGCCGAGCTGACTGCGGTACAGCACCCCCAGGCGCGCCGCTTCGATGAGGGGCTGGATCAGCACCGCCACCTGCACCGGCCCACCGAGCGCCAGCCGCACCAGCTCACTGTCACCGCTGTCCCGCACGGCTTGGATCGCTGGCAAGAGCTTCGCTTGCGTCACCCCGACCACGCTGCGAAACAGGCCGGCAGCGCTGTGTCCAGCCAGGTCCTCGGCCAGGGCCGACGAGCGGACCACCCACAGAGGCGGACTTGGAGCAGTCGGGCCAGCGACCCCGCCCAGGGACAGCAGCGCCGCCACAAGCTCGGCTTCGGTCGGCAGCGGCTCATCGGGCAGCAGCACCAGCCCATCCGGCACCGGCAGCCCGGCCCGCCGCGCCTGGGCAAGTCGCCGCGCTTTCGGTCCAGCGGTCACAAGCCCCGCACAGTCGCCAAGAACCATCATCTGGAGCCGCTTACTCTTCGTCGCTATCGGTGGCGGACAGGCGGGTTAAGACGGCCAGGTCTTCCAGCGTGGTGACATCGCCGACGGCGTGGCCGGTGGTGGCAATCTCGCGGAGCAAGCGGCGCATGATCTTGCCGGAGCGGGTCTTGGGCAGCGCATCGGTGAAGCGGATTTCATCGGGGCGGGCGATGGCGCCGATCTCGTGGACGACGTGCGCTTTGAGAATGTCAGCGGTGTCAGGGGTCTTGGCGTGGCTGCTGCGCAGGGTCACAAAGGCGACGATCGCCTGGCCTTTGAGCTCATCGGGGCGGCCCACGACTGCGGCTTCGGCGACGTGAGGATGACCGACCAGCGCGCTCTCGACCTCGGCGGTGCCGATGCGGTGGCCGGCGACGTTGAGCACATCATCGACGCGGCCCATGACCCACAGGTAGCCGTCTTCATCGAAGCGAGCGCCGTCGCCAGTAAAGTAGACCGAGCGGCCATCGACCGTAAGATCGCCAAAGTAGGTCTTGCGGTAGCGCTCCGGGTCGCCCCACACGGTGCGTAGCTGGCCGGGCCAAGATCGGGTGATGACCAGATAGCCGCCCTCGTTTGGGCCGCAGCGGGTGCCGTCTTTGTGGATGACCTCGACCGCGATGCCGGGCAGAGGCCGGGTACAGGAGCCGGGCTTGGTTACGGTGGCGCCGGGCAGCGGGGACACCATGATGCCGCCCGTCTCGGTCTGCCACCACGTATCGACAATTGGGCAGCGGCCTCGACCGATGTGCTCGTGGTACCACATCCAGGCGGCGGGGTTGATGGGCTCGCCGACGGTGCCGAGCAGCCGCAAGGTGTCCATTCGGTAGCCGCGCGGGAACTGGTCGCCCCAGCGCATGAAGGCGCGAATCGCCGTCGGAGCGGTGTAAAAGATGGTGACGCCCCACTTGTCGATGATCTCCCAGAAGCGGCCCTTGTGCGGGGTGTCGGGCGCGCCTTCGTAGATGACCACGGTGGCGCCATGGATGAGCGGGCCGTAGACGATGTACGAGTGACCGGTGACCCAGCCAACATCGGCGGTACAGAAGTAGGTGTCCTCGTCGCGAAGATCGAAGACGTGCTTGGCGGTGAAGGCGACCTGGGTGCCGTAGCCGCCGGTCGAGTGCACCACGCCCTTGGGCTTGCCGGTGGTGCCGGAGGTGTAGAGGATGAACAGCGGGTGCTCGGCGGGGACGATGGCAGGCTCGCAGTGACCCGACTCGGCCTTGACGAGGTCGGAATAGAAGTGGTCGCGCCCGGGGTGCATGGTGATGTCCTGGCCGGTGCGACTGACGACGATGACGTGGCGGATGCCAGGGCAGTGCTGTAGCGCTTCATCGACGTTGTGCTTGAGCGGGACGACCTTGCCTCGGCGATAGCCTCCGTCAGCGGTGATGACCGCGATGGCGCCGGCGTCGTTGATGCGGTCGCGGATCGCCTCGGCGGAAAAGCCACCGAAGATGACCGAGTGGGTGGCGCCAATCCGCGCACAGGCCAGCACCGCAATCACCAGCTCTGGAACCATCGGCATGTAGACAATCACGCGGTCGCCGGTCTTTATGCCCAGCCGCAGCAGCGCCGCCGCCGTCCGACAGACCTCGCGATGGAGCTCGAAGTAGGTGAGGACGCGGTGATCGCCGGGCTCGCCTTCCCAGATCAGCGCCGCTTTGTTGCGCCGGGCGGTGTGCAGGTGGCGGTCGAGGCAGCTCTCGGTGAGGTTGAGCCGACCATCGGCAAACCAGCGCACAAACGGATGTTGGCTGTCATCGAGCCCTTGCGTCGGGCGGGTCCGCCACACCAGCTGCTCGGCCTGCCCTAGCCAGAAGGCCCCGGGGTCGGCGCTGGCCTCATCATGCAGGACCCGCAGACCCTCGCTATCGAGGTGAGCCTGCTGCACAAACGCTCCCGACGGTGGAAACAGTCGCTTTTCAGACTGGGCGGATTCGATGGTCGACATGGGCTCACTGTAGCGCAAGCGTTTCGCTCCGAGCGGCGGGATCTCTTGCTATCCTGGCCCTGGTGCTGAGCGTCGAAAAACCGCTGTGGCCGGTGCAGCTGATCGATGGGCTGCGGCAGCGCTTGCTGGCTCGGCTGGGGGCCGTGGCTACGCCGCTGGTTCGTCGGCCCGAGCTGCGGGTGGCACTGCGCGGCTCGGTCGGCTGTCTGCTGGCGCTTTTGGGGTCGCTGAGTCTGCCGCTGTGGATCTTGGCGGTGGGTCCGCTGGTGCTCGGGGTGCCGCACCTGCTGGCCGATGCGCGCTATCTGGTGGCGAGGCCGGGGCATCAGCGCTCGTGGCGGCTTGGGCTGGGCGTGGGGCTGCCGCTGCTGGTCTGTGGGCTGTACGCGGGGATGCCGGCGGGGCTTGTGGCGATGCTGGGAGCGCTGCTGTGTGGGCCCGGGCGCTCGTGGCGCAAGCTCATCGGGGTGGTGGTGGTGACGGCGCTGGGGCTGGCGGGTCTGTACGCGGGCAGCTTTTATACGCATGAGCTGCTGCTGGCGCACCTTCACAATCCGATTGGGGTGCTGGTGTGGGTGCTGTGGCGGCCTCGGCAGGAGCGGCTGTTTGTGATTCCGCTCTTGCTGTATGTGGCGGGTGCGGCGGCGCTGGGGCTGGGGATGTTGTCGCCGTGGACGGTGGGCCTTGTGGCGGCGCCACAGTCGCTGCCGGGGGAAGCGCTGGAGCTTCTGCGCGACACGCTGGCGCCGGGCTTTGACGAGCCTTGGGGTACGCGGCTGCTGGTGCTGTACTGCTATGCGCAGATGGTTCACTACACGGTGTGGCTGCAGCTCATTCCCGAAGAAGACCGCTCTAGGCCGACGCCACGTAGCTTTCGTCAGAGCCTCTCTGCCCTGCGCGCGGATCTGTCCTGGCCGGTGCTGGCGGTTGCAGCGGTGGTGCTTTTGGGGCTGCTCGGCTGGGGCTATTTCGATGTCTGGTCGTCCCGGGTGGCGTACTTCCGCTTGGCGACCTTCCACGGCTACCTGGAGCTGTGCGCGCTGTGTCTGTGGTGGGTGACCGCCCAGCGTCCGCAGCCGCCGCGCCCGCTGCGCTTCACCCGCCAGGGTCTGCTGCCCGTCGCGTCCTCTGAAGATGCAGTCGCCCGTGGTGCGTAGCTATTGTCGCGGAGGGTTCGGGCGTATGCTGACCGAAGAAGGAGGCCGACATGAGGTGGAACTTCGCAGCAGCAGCTTGCGGTCTTTGGATGGCGACGCTCGGAAGCGGTGAGGTCTTTGCCGATGGCGATGCGGAGGCTCCCCCGAGTCCCGGTCGGCTGCGCAAGCCCCCCGCCACTGCCGAAGTGTCGGAGCGCGCTGAGTCACCCGCACCGCCTATACCGCCCGCCTCGTCCGCGTCGCCTGCTCCGATGGTGGGACAGCCGCGTGTGCAGGCCGCGCGACTCGAGCCGGTGGGGCAAGCGAAGCCCGCTGCGGTGAAGACGATGCTCCCGGCGGACTATCGACCCTATGGTGCGGCCTATGGTGGCAGTCCAGGCAAGGACGCAGCAGTGGCGCATCCGACTCACTCGGCAAGCAGGGACTCGCAGGGGCGGAAGCGGATACCACTGGCTCCTTCGGCGGCGGAGCTGCGGCGAGAGATCGCGCTGCGTGATGGCGGACCGACAACGCCTCCCGCTGATGGCAAGAGCACCGCCGAGCGGATGCAGGACAAAGCGACCCAGGTGCCCAATCAGCGGCGGGCCTGGCCGACCACTGTGACCAACACGGCGGGGCCGACCTCGCCGGCTGGACCGGGCAGCGCCCAAGACCGCAAAGGTACCGTCATCGAAGCGAGCGGTCCGCAGCAAGGTGTGATTCGCAATCGCTGGTAGCCTCTCACCACACACGACCCAAGGAGTGTGTCCATGTCCGCCAAGCCGCTGCGCCTCATCACCCTGCCGATCAGTCACTACTGCGAGAAGGTCCGCTGGGCGCTCGATCGCCAAGGCATCGCCTATCGCGAAGAGGCCCACGCGCCGATCTTTCATGCGCTGTATACGCTGCCGCTCACGGGGGGGAAGTCGCGCACGGTGCCGATTCTGGTGGATGAGAATGTGACGCCTCGGCGGGTGCTGAGCGACTCGACCGACTGTCTGCGCTACCTTGCCGAGCACTACGGGGCCAGCTGGCTGTATGCGCCGCCGGAAGCCGCCGCGCTGGAAGATGAGATGGATCGCAAGCTGGGCCCGAGTACGCGCCGGTTTGCCTACTTTCACCTTCTGCCCGATCCCCGAACGGTCGAGGTCTTGACCGAGCACACTCCGAGCTGGGAAGCGGCGCTCACCCGGCCCCTGTTTCCGCTGATTCGGCTGGCGATGCGGCGCGGTATGCGCATTGATGCCGAAGGGGCGGCGCGGTCGCAAAAGACGCTGCGTGAGCTTCTGCAGAGCTACAGCGAGCGCCTCGGGGATGGACGAAAGTACCTGTGTGGGGATGCGCTCTCGGTGGCGGACCTGAGCCTGGCGACGCTGGCCACGCCGGTGCTGTTTCCCACTGGCTACGCCAAGATCACGATCCCGCCGCTGGCCGAGCTGCCGAGTGCGCTGCGCGAAGAAGTAGAGCTACAGCGGCAGACCCGGGCCGGTCAGCTGGTGCTGCGGCTGTATGCCGAAGAGCGCGCTAAAACGATCCACTAAGCGCCAGACCACTGCCAGTTCCGGTTGGGGTGCGCAGCGGGGCGAGCTGTAGTCCCGCCAGCGGTGCCGGCAGCTTGCGGTTGCTCACGATCCCGAGCGTCATCATCACCAGGCCGCCAACCTGCGCCATGCCATCGACAAGCGACCAGTTGAGCGACCAGATCGGCTCGCGGTAGATGAGGCTGCTCACGAACGGACCGAGCACCGGGATGAACAGCACGCCGCCGGACGCGCGCTCGAGGCTGGTATCGCGGCCAAACACCGTCGCTTGGTTGTCCTCGATCACCACCGAGCCGGCGACGATCGCGGCAATGTAGCCGAGCGACATAAGCGTGGCGCCGCCGGCAATCAGGCCCCGGTTGCGCTGCCGAATCGCGAGCATCTCGGAGTTGCGGCGATGCTCGAGGAGAGCGGACCGCAGCTGCTGAATCTCGGCGTGCAGCTCGGCGCCCAACATCACACCCGGGGGCATGGGCTGGGCATACTGCTGAAAGGGCTGGGAATACTGCGGCATCGGCTGGGCCAGCGGTGGTGGCGGAAGTGGCTGGGCCTGAGCCTGGGGCAGTGGCGGCAGTGCTTGGGGCAGCGGCGCGATCGGTGGCGGCGGCAGGTTGGGCTGACCTTGGGCATGCGCAGTCGTACCGCCCGAGATCAGCGCCGACAGACCGAGTCCCGACGCCCACAGCAGGCAGCGACAAGACAGAGGCAAGGACCGAGTGCGTTGGGTCATCATGCGTCGAAAGATAGCATGCGACCGCAGCACAAGTGATGGGGTGGCTTAGAAGGGCTTGCCGCCAAGCTGAAAGAAGGTCGACCAGCCTGGCGCGGGCGTCGGCGAGACTTCCAGGGTCGGCGCCAGATCGTAGAACGGGTCCGGGTAGTAGTAGCGCTGGTTTAAGACGTTGTAGAAGTTCAGGCTCGCCCACAGCCGGTTTTTGAAAAAGTGCGCCCGCGCGCCCAGGTTCAGGATGGTCTGCGGCGGCAAGCGGTCGAACGTCAGGTCCGAGAAGTTGGCGATCGTGCTGCCGTCCGCGAGCGAGATGGTGCGGAGCCGGTTGGGATCGTCGTAGCTGCCGACGACGATCAGCGTGCCGTTTTGCTCCAGCCAGCCGGGAATCACCGACAGCACCCAGCCGAGGTTAAACGAGTGCTGCGGCATGCTGCGCAGGACGCCGCGATCGTTGGTGGTGACGTGTAGGAACGTGTAGTTGGCCGACAGCGTGTGGTCGCCGATGAACAGACGGGCGGCGGACTCGACCGAGTGGATGCGGCGGCGTGACTCGGAGCCGGGGCCGGTGTCGATGCCGTTCGAGTCGGTGCGGCGGTTGGTGTAGCTACCGTTCGAGATGACGATCAGGCCGCGTAGGTCGGTGTAGGCATAGTCGGCTCGCAGCTGGAGGGCGCGGATCGGGCCGATGTTGCGCAGCAGCTTGGCGTTCCACTCGCCTTGGAAGGCGTCGCTGCGCTCGTTTTTCAGGCTGTGGCTGCCGCTGAACTGCACGGCGGCGCCGTTCGAGTCGGTGTTGTTGAACACCGGCGGTCGGAAGCCCGAGGCGTAGTTGGCCTTGAGGTGCATGTCGCGATAGAAGTTCCAGACCAGCGACGCGCTGCCGAGGATCTGACCGTTGTTGCCGAGGTTGCCGAAGTTGTACTGCGCCTGGCCGAAGCCGCCTTGCAGACGGACGCCGGCATCCAGCGTCAGGCTCGATACGGGTCGAAAGGTATCCGACAGATACAGCGCTGTGACGAGCCGGTTGGTGCCAAACAGGAACGGCAGCGGGCAGCCCGGCTTGAACACCGGCGTCGCCATGCCCGACCGCTCGAGGGGACAGCTGATCGGCAGATCTTTGGGATCGGACAGAGGGAACTGGACCGTCAGCTCGGGCGCCCACTCGTAGAACAAGTCGCCGCCCCACAGCAGGCGATTGCGCAGCGGCAGCGTTGCGTCTCCGTCGATGGTCAGGCCGGTCCGATACGAGCGAATCGCGGTGTTGAAGGTCGTGCCACTTGGGTTGCGCGACGAGCCCGGCAACAGCACCGCGTCGAGATCGCGCACAAACTCGACCGCGTAGGCCTTGATATCGAGCCCGAGGCGATCTTTGAGGAAGCGGCCCTTGTACTGCAGCGTGACGAAGCGATCGAACGACTGCAGGTGGTTGCGCACCGGCTCTCCGGCGGGGGCTCCGGTGGCGGTGTCCCAGCGGCCGCTCGTCGGATTGTTGGCAAACGACAGCGAGGTGTTCATCAGCGCAAACGGCATCGAGTAGGCCAGGGTCACCGGTCCCAGCGAGATCTTGCCGTCGACGTTGACGATGTAGGAGCGCTCGGGGTTGGTGTCGGTGAACACCGAGTAGACGTGTGGGCCGACCGGCGACGGGGCAGCGTTGCGGGATATCGACGACAGCACGTTGTAGCGGGGGCCAAGGTAGGTTTCGTAGCTGACGTGCTGCACGATGCTGAGCTTGGGGCCGCGCTTGAAGCGGAAGCTCTTGCCAAACAGCACGTAGGCGCGGAAGTCCTGCGGAGAGCCTGGGCCGTCGCCATAGCCGGCGCTTGCCTCGAGGCCGTTGATGTCGTCGGCGTCCTTGCTGATCAGGTTGACGATGCCCAAAAACGAGTTGGCGCCCCAGAGCACGCCGCCCGGTCCGGTCACCACTTCGATGCTCTTGATGGTTTCCAGCGGCAGCGAGCGGTTGTAGGTGCCGACGTTGGTGACAGGCTCGAACATCGAGACGCCGTCGCGGAGCAAGAGGGCGGCCTGGGCGGTGCCGCGCACCATCGGGATCGGCAGAAGGTTGCCGCCGTTGGCGCTCGGGAGCCAGCCGGGGATGTTCTCGAGGACCTGGGTGATGTTGCGGTAGCCTCGGGCCTGGATCTCGTCGGCGCGCACGACGGTGACGATCGAGGGCGCTTCCTGAACCGTGGTGACCTGCTTGGCAGCCGAGAGCACGCGGTCGGCGATATCGATGTCGGTGTTGGCGCTCGGGGTGCGGTCGCCGTCACTCTTGGCGGTGGTGTCGGCAGCAGGCTCGGGATCGGGCAGCAGCACGTCGTAGGTGGGGTCCAGCGCCGAGGTCGAGCGCCGCGCGGGCATCGCCGGCTCTTGCGCCAGCACCCACGACGGCAGACCCAGACAAAACACGCTGACGAGCACAGACTTTTTCATAGCAGCCCTCCCGCGCGCGGCAGCAGGGAATAGGCCATCCCGACCATGACTCGTCCCGACGCATTGCGTGGGCTATCGGCAAACAGGCCGCCGCCGCCCGACACCGAGAAGCGCAGCTTGTCAGTTGGCAAAAGGTACAGCGAGCCCAGCGCGGTGCCGGTTGCAAAGACCTGCTCGCCGCTTACCGGAATGGTGCCGACGGCTTCGACGCCGAGGCCGATGACGCGATGCAGGCGGACGGTGATGGCGCCGCCCCAGGTCAGCTCGTGACCAACCTGAAGGCGCAGCGGCGGACTGCTGGCTTGGGCGGTGGTGGGGTTGGGCTCGTAGAGCGCACTTGGCTCGCGGACCACGGCGCCGAAGCTGCCGAGGATGTGCAGTCGACTGAGCAGCGCCCCGAGGAGCAGCTTGGGCTGAAAGGTAAAGCCCTTGTCGCCGAGAAACGAGCCCTTGTCGCCGAGCGGGACGGTGACTTCTAAGAGCGTACCGATCTCAAAGTACTTGCCGCCGTAGAAGCGGGCCTTGAGGGCGAAGCGCGGGTCGCGGATCGCAACGGTGTTGAGAGAGACACTTTGGCGCGGCTGGCCGGCATAAATCCCCGTGCTCATCGTCGAGCCGGTCGTCGCCGGGGTGGTCGGCAGCACCGTGACCGTCGGATCACCGACGGCGTTGGCATCGTAGAAGTTCACCCCAACCGGCACCTGCGCCGCCACCGACAGAAAGTCCCACAGGCCCAAGTAAAACCCGAGGTCGAGCGTCACCTGCTGTTCAATCAGCGTGAACGGCGCCTCTTGTCGACCCATGTTGATGTCGTTGAGCTGGAGCCGAAGCGGCTTGTGCGCCCAGCCAAGGTTCGCCGTCATGCCAAACTCGAACTGCTGCGGCGTCTGGGCCCGGTCCACCACCTGCAGTCCGTAGGCATCCATCGCCACCTTCGTCATCACCACGTCGAAGCTGCGATCGGCTCGGACCGTCGACAGCCCAGCAAGCGACGTGGCGAGCGCACAGGCCATCGCGAGCGACTCGGCCCTCATTGCAACCTCTCATCGAGCTGAGTCAGGACCGACGCCGAGCCCACCAGGGCCGTGAAGGTCGCCGGCAGACCCGGAGCGCTCGTGTTGGCGAACATCGCAAACTTGATGGCACCTCGGCCAGACGACGCGTCGGGTAGTCGTCGGCCTTGAATCACCGGGTAGTAGACGCCGCCGGGAATTTTGTCGCTATCGGGCTCGATGCGAATCTGAATCTCGACGAGATCCTTCATGTTCGACGGCACCGAAAACGTAATGCCCGAAAAGTTTTGACTCGGCAGATCGGGGGCCGCCGTGCCCGCTCCCGTCTGATAGAGCAGCGTCCCGAACAGGACTCCCGACAGCGGCTTGGTGTACTGCTTGGGATTGCCCACGTAAAAGTAGGGATGGCCGTTGGTGTCGCGGTACGCTTTGCAGCGATCGAGGCGCTTGGCCGACTCGCCATCGTCCTCGGCGGTGGTGGGGTTGATGGCTTGCAGCTGGCCACTGCGACGCG
>WBZP01005259.1_pt1 | contig 12433 bp, 10 predicted proteins | sample 5204301 | NCBI WGS metagenome assembly WBZP01 (sample SAMN12412401, study PRJNA552823) | activated sludge metagenome | isolation source: activated sludge from nitrification reactor of wastewater treatment plant... | place: USA: Pennsylvania | collected 2017
CCAGCCCCGTCTTGGCCAGCGCACTGTCACCAATCAGCTCGACCTGCAGCGACACCTGGCCTTGCGCTTTGCGCTGTAGCTCGTCGGGGCGGCCATCAGCGGCAATCTTGCCCTTGCTGATGATCAGCACCCGCGAACAGGTCGCAGCCACCTCTTGCATGATGTGCGTCGAGAAAATGACCGTCTTCTTTTCGCCGATCTGCTTGATGACCTGGCGAATCTCGACGATCTGGTTGGGGTCGAGGCCGCTGGTGGGCTCATCGAGAATCAGCACCTCGGGCTCGTGCAAGATGGCCTGCGCGAGTCCGACGCGCTGCTTGAGTCCCTTCGACAGCTCGCCAATCAAAAAGCCGAGCCGGTCGCCAAGGCCGCACTGCTCAACCACCTCGCGAAGGCGCCGCGTCCGCTTCGATCCCGACGGCAGCTTGCGCACGTCGGCGATGAAGTTGAGGTACTCAAGGACGGTCATGTCCCGGTACAGCGGGGTGCCTTCGGGCAGGTAGCCGATCCGCGCGCGGGCTTCGATCGCTTGATCGAAGACATCGTACCCAGCGACGACAGCTCTTCCCGAGGTCGGCGATAGGTACGAGGTGAGGATCTTCATGGTGGTGGTCTTGCCAGCCCCGTTGGGACCCAAGAACCCTAAGACCTCACCGGCGTGGACATCGAAGGAGATGTTGTTGACGGCCTTGACCTTGCCGTAGTGCTTGGTCAAGCCGTCGACGTGGATCATGGTCTTGCCTTGCGCGTGTGTCGTCATCCAACTTTCCCAATTTGCTAGCCGATTTGTCGGTACGTGGTGCAGGACAGAAAACCGCAGCGCACTCTAAGTACGGGTACTTGGCCTGTCAAGCGGGGCCCGTGCAGATAGACAGGGGACTACTTGGGGCAGGCGTCGACCGTGAAGTCCTCATCGAGCTTTTCGCCCGAAGGGAAGCGGAGAGCGAGCTTGCCAGCAACGCGCTGGTAGTGGGTAAGCTCGCTGATGCGCACCGAGCCGCCGGAGCGCATTGCCCAGTCAGCATCACGGTTTTTGCCAACTCCATAGTGAGCAAGCGCCGCGTAGCGCATGTCGCCAGCAGTTCCGGTGTCGGTAGGGTCAAACGAGACATCGTCGCCTGGCTGCACGGAGTCAACGGTCACGACCAGCGCGTAGTGCTCCTCTTTGTAGGGCAGGACCGGCAGGCCGGGCAGCTTCGGTGTGCTACTGGAATAGCGCTTGAGGATGGCGCAGACCTCGTCTTGAGGCATGGTGTCGCGCACGATGGAGAGGGAAAAGTCCGACGGGAAGTAGACGTAGGTGCTCTGGAACTTGATCTCGCGGCCCTCGAACAGAGCCTGGCCGTCTTCCCGGGTAAAGCCGTCGTCTTTGCCACAGCCGACGGTCAAGACCGCTCCTGCTACAAGTCCAAACAACCACTTTGTACGCGCGATCATGACGCACCTCCAAGCACCAACAGCGACTGGCCACCATCGACCGTTTGACCCTCGCGGACAGCAATCGACTCGACCTTGCCCGCTCCGGATGCTCGCAGCTCGTTTTCCATCTTCATGGCCTCGATGATGAGCAGCGGCTGGCCCAGCTTGACGACCTCGCCGACCTTGCACAGCACTTTGACCACCTTGCCGGGCATCGCAGCCCGAATGTCACCGACGGCGGAAGCTTGTCCAGCCGCAGACTCCAGGCTCTGTGCGTCGGCTACGGAGACAGCGACTGGATCGCCACCGTCGATGGTCAGCTTGAGCTCAGGCAGGGTTCCATCGATATCGATGCTGCGCTGACGGCCACTTGAGTCGATGAGCGAGTAACTGCCCGGTAAGACCCGGGCCGCTCGCACAGTGGTGCTCTCGCTGCCGAGGTGTAGGCAGTACTCTCCGCCTTCTCCGGCTTCGACCTTCACGAGGAGCTTGCGCTGATCCTTGCCGCTCCCGACGGTGACGTTCCACTCCTGCACCTTCATCGTGACTCCCTGCTGGCTATGACTGAGCACAGATCGACGGACGGTTACGCGTCATCCTCGTCGAAGTCTTCATCGTCTTCGAAGTAGTCGTCATCGTCGTCATCATCATCATCGTCGTCGGCTTCTTCATCGAAGTCGTCGTCGCTGTCTTCGTCTTCAAAGTCGTCGTCGTCATCCTCGTCGAAGTCGTCGTCGTCATCCTCGTCGAAGTCGTCGTCATCCTCGTCGAAGTCCTCGTCTTCCTCGAAGTCTTCTTCTTCGTCAGCCACCGCCGACAACGGGATGAGCCATGACGGCCACTCCTCTTGCTCCGAAACCTGCATAGGTCCCCTCCTGTGGATTCGCTGTTCGATTGTAGGTGTTGTTTATGGTTTGGCCTCGAGAGTGCAGATCGCTTGGGCACGCTTGATGCGTAGCACGGCACACTCGAAGACGCGGAACGGATGATTCATCTGCTCTGCACCAAGATAGGCGACGCGGAAGTCCTGCGCGACCGCCAGATCGAAGTTCTGCGGCCCCGTCGATACCAGCACCGCACGATCGCGCGGAAGGACGCTGGAACGGAACACGCCATCGGTGCACAGCTCGCGGATGTGGCCCAGCTCCGAGACGCCGGTGTTCTCGACGAAGCGGGCCAGCTTGGCGTACAAAAACGGACTGGTGACGAGGCAGTACGGTCCATAGAAGCCAGCCTCGACAAGCCGCTCGATCGACACCGACACCGACTGAAGCGCAGCACCGACCTGATTCCAGTCGCCGAGCGGCATCACCTGACGACCCGGCACCGTCGCTAGGCCGTGCAAGTTCAGCTCGGGAATGCCGTTAAAGACCATGTCGTCTTCGCGATCGGCCACAAAGCTCGCCGCACCAGCTGCCGCCGACAGATCGATCGGCATCCCAAACTGCTCCGTCGTCTGCAAGTCCCGCCAGTACAGCGAAAAGTCCTTGTAGATGATCGGCACGCTCAAGATCTGCCGTCCCGCCGTCCGCACCGGCGCAATCGGTTCCTCACCGAGGATGCCGATCGCAGCCCGCTCGGTACCGGTGTAGACATCGTTGTGGACCGTCTGCACCCCCGCGCCGAGCGGACCATACAAGTCCAGGAAGCGGCGACCGACGAGCTTTCGTCGAGCGACATCAACCACCGACATATTCAGTTCGCGCCACCGGGCCTCGGACAAAGGCAGATGCTCGTGCGTCAAGAAATTGCTGGTGTCAGGCATGGCTGTCTCTTTGGGTTCGCTGTGGATCGTGAGCAGTCGTATCGTCGCTGCTTCGGCTGTCGGAAGCGTCACGGCTCGGCTTAGGTAGCGCTGCGTTTGAGCGCACCCACGGACCAAGCCCCGTCGGGAAATACTGGTGGTGGTGGTGGCACCGGATCACGCGGAGAAACCGATAGCGGAGCAATCAACTGACCACTTAGGCCGGCGGCAGCAGCGGCATCACGCTCGGTGCCAGCTACAGTTGCCGCTCCATCGCCTGTGATCAGGGACATCCGCGACAGCTGCGCCAGACTCTCCGTCGAGCGCAACCGCTGCTTCGGATCGCGGTCCATGATGAGGTGATACATCTCTGCCACATGCTCGCGTTCTTCGTCGGTGACGTGGTCGATAATCTCGCGCAGCGCCGGGTCGGAGACGCGCTCGAGCATTTTCTCGTAGGCGTTAATTGTCTCCAGCTCGCGTTGCAGGATTTCGCGCAGCACGACGAGGTCTTCGCTCATGGTGATTGCCTCTTAGCCTTCTACCCCGGCCAAAGTCAATCACCATCCGCGACCCGCCGCACGTCGCTGGGCTTTCGTCAGCCCGGGCCGTAAGCGATTACCTATCGACCCTCGGCGGAATGGCAATGAGCACCACGCCACCTACGCTAAGCCCGAGCCCCACCCCCAGCAGCGAGCCGCCCAGCGTCGCCGACTGAATCCGCTCGCGGCAGACCACGGCCGGCGGCACCAGCGGCGGCACACACTGCCCGTCCGAGGCCAAGCCCGATCCACCAAGCCCAATCATCAGGATGCCAGCCCCGATCGCAGCCGCCCCAGTCACCACCCGCCACAGTGGCCGCGAGGTTGCAAGGCTCAGCGCCGACACACCTCGTGGTCGCGGCTCGCTGGCAAGCTCCGGCAGCAGCAGCGCCGACACCGAGGCCTGCTGCCCCGGCGCAACCGTGGTCAGGAGCTGCTGGCGCTCGTAACCCGTCGCTGTTAGCTCTAGCTGCTGCTGGCCCGCGAACACCGAGCCTTTCCACGGCGTCTTCCCGAGCAGCCGCCCCGACAGCGACAGCTGCGCCGCCGAGGGAATGCTTGTCACCGTGAGCATGCCTCGCGGCCGCGACCGACCACTGCGCAGCACCGCAGCCACTCGCTCGGCCACACTCGCCAGCTGACCCTCATCGCTGCACGGCATACAGCGCGCGCTGTCCTGGGCCGCCAGCTCGCCAACCTGCACATCCCACAGCGACAGCTGCAGATCGTTGCCGCTCGGGATGGGCTGAACCCGGATCGAAAGCGCATACCCGGCAGCACTGCGACGAGCCGCTTCGAGCAAACAGTCGGGAGCGAGCGGCTCACACACATCCAGCTTGTGATCGGGCAGCGCCGCCGCGTAACCGACCAGCTGACTGCCTTTCTCCAGCGCGGCCAAGAGTCCCGACTCGCGATCCAAGTTCGCACCAGGCTCTTGGACAAACACCACCGACGGCGGAACCGAAACCAGCACCGCACCCGTCAGCGAGTCAAAGCGCATCTCCCGCGCTTGACCTTGGGGCACCTCTACTTTGCCGCGACTGGGCCGCCCCCCACTGAGCAGCGACACGGCATGGGTGCCCGCCGATACCCGCAGCGGCAGCAGCAGCGGCAGACTTCCGAGCAGCCGATCATCGATGTAGACCAGCGCGTCTTTGTCGCCGGCGATGTACAGATCGCCTGTCTGCGGCAGGGGCTGGGTCACCCCGCGCTGTGCCAGCGTGCGCTTGGCCAGGTCAACAGTGCCGCCCGGATCGGCCAAATACCGACGAAAAAGATCCTGCGCCACGACGATCTGCCCCTGTGCTTGGGCAATCTGACCGAGCACAAACAGCGCCTCGCCACTGGCTTGCTTTTTGTAGGCTGATTCGGCTTTTTTTTGAGCCATATCCAGCTCGCCCGCCGTCAGCGCCTCGCCGGCTTCGTCGAGTAAGGCCTGGGTCTTCGGCTTGAGTGGCCGCTCCGTCGCCCCTTCGCTTGCCGGTGGCTTGTGCTTGTCGGCCCGCTTGCGCTTGCTGCTGGTCGCCCCGGACTTGGATCGCGAGCGACGAGCCCACGCCTCGGGACTGGCTACCCAACCCATTGCCACGAGTGTCAGCACGACCAGCACCGCCAGCCGACCGACCCGCAAGCTCACTTGCAGCTCCCAAACTGGAGCCGCTGCTGCGCGCTGACCTGCACTTGCTGGCTCTTGCCCTCGATGGACAAGATGTGGGTTCCCGGGAGCACCCACAAGCTCGACTGCTGGCACTTGCCCTTCTTGGACTTGGCGATGACGACCTCACCCATCTGCGCCGAGAGCCGATTGACGGCCGCCTGAATCTCGCCCCGCCGGTCCTGCCGACTCTTGCTCTTGGGCGCGCTCTTGAGAATCTTTTGGTACTGCGTCATCGCTTCCGGCAGTCGATGGCTTCCTTCCAGCGCCGTCGCCAGATGAAAGCTGCCTTCAAACGCCAGCAGCTCACACGGAGTCGCCAGGGCTTTGTTCTTTTTGCACTGCCCGTGGGCCTTCTCCAGCAGCTTCTGCGCCCGCCGAAAATCCGACTTGCCGAGGCTATCGATGCCCTTGCCAAGCAGCTGTTCGGCCTCTGAATCGGCCAGCTTGATTGTCAGCGTTTGCGACGGCACGATCTCAATCGTACGCTCTCCGGACAGTGAGCGCAGGGTGTGCTTCCCCGCCGCGAGTGCCAGCGGGACCGCCGTCGCGTTCTGCCACGGCTTGTCATCGAGCTGAATCAGCGTTCCCGGGGACGCCTCGATCGAAAGCCGGCCCTGCCCCACTGTAGGCGCATCACCCACCTGCGGACCACTCGGCTCGTCTGTCGATTTCTTCGGTGGAGGCTGCGGACCGGTGTCTCTGCTCGGCGGCTTGACGGTCGTCGGTGGCTTGTCCTGCCCACTCGCCGTTCCAAACCGCGACAGAAGGCCCCACACCCGCGCTCGCACAGCGGCATCACTGTCACTGGCCAGCAGCTTCAGCACCGGCAGACCCGGCGTACTGGTCGCAGTTGCGCCCGGCAGATCCGCCGCAATCTCGACCACCAGCCGGCGCACCAGCGGCTCGGGATCACGGGCCAGCTGCAGCAGCACCGGCACCGCGACGTTGGCCTCCAGGTTCTGCACCGACTCGACCAGCTGCATCCGTTTTTCGACAGGAAGGCTCGCTTGGGTCAAGGCACTCAGCTGCGGCCGCTCGGTCTTTTCGCCCAGTCGATTGAGCAGCGCCGACGCAGTCACCGCCTCGCTGCTGCCCTGGCTGGCCGCTTGACGCAGGACCGGCTTGGCAATCGACTCACCCCGCTCGGCCAGACGACGCGCGGCGGCAAAACGGACCGCATCACTGGCATCCGTGAGCAGCGCCGACAAGATCTCCACGTCGGCCCCGGGCTGTTCGGCCAGCAGCTTCTTGGTGTCTTCATCGGACGACGTGGCCAGCTGCTTCAGCGCCGCCTTCTGGGTCCCGTCGCCCAGCATGAGCAGCCCACTGCGGGCCACGACCTGCTCGCTGACGGAGCCTCTCTGCACCACCTCGCGCAGCCAGCCGCTCACCCGGTCAACGGTCGGACGCTGTCCTGCATCGATCAGCCGCTTGGCCAGCCGCACCACCGCTTGCAGCGACTCCAGCCGCACCGCCGAGTCAGCATCGCCAAGCTGCGCCTTTAACACATCTAGCGCCGAGGCATCATTGCGACGAGCCAAGGCCCGCACCGCCGCTTTTCGCACCTGCGACACCGGATCACGCAGCATCGAGACAATCAGCGATCCCGCCTCTTGCTCCTGCCGATCACTCAGCGTCGCCACACCCGCCTGCCGAATCGCCCAGCTGCCGCTCGACAGCGCGTCCCGGGCCCACAGAAGGCTCCGCTCGGACATCAGCCGCACATCCGTCGCTGCCAAGCGCACAATCGCCTCTGCCGAGGCCAGCTGCACCTGCTCGTCTTTGGCCCGCTGAAGCTGCGCGTCGAGCATCCGCACGTCGATAAGTCGCCCTGACAAGCCCAGTCCTTCCGCCGCCAGAATCGTCGCGGTACTGCTCGCTTTGTCGTCCACCAGCACCGAGCGAAAGACCGGCGCCGTCTCGGTGTGATCCGTCGACGCCAGATACCGTGCCGCCAGCAGCTGATCGCGTCCCGGCTCCATCGCCAGTTTTTCCAGCAGCGCCTGCGCCCGCGCCTCTCCAAGCGGCATCAGCTGCTGCGCCGCCTTCAGCTGCGCCTCTCTCGGCTCCGAGCGCTGGAGCTTCACCAGCAACGCCTTGTAGGCCGACTCGTTCCCCGCGCGCGCCAGACAGCCAAGCACCGACAGCTCGATCGGCCCGCCGACCTGCCCTTTTTCCAGCACCGAGAGCAACAGCTCGACCGCCGTCCGATTGCCGCGATCGCAGAGCAGCAGCGCCGACAACAGCCGCAGCTCGGTATCCTTGCTCGCCAGCCCTTCGTACAGAAGCTGCGTTCCCCGTGGCTCCCCGAGCCGCTCCAGCGCCACCGCCATCGCCGACTTGACCGCCGGATCACTCACTCGTCCGCTGCGCGCCAGCAAGCTCGCTGCCGCCGCCGGCTCGCCCAGCAGTCCCAGCGCTTCCGCCGCCTGTGCCACCACCGACGGGTCCTCGTCATCCAGTCGCTTTTCTAGCAGCGCCCGCTGTGCTCCGTCCCGACTGTGACCCAGCGCCCGCAGCGCCCCCAGCTTCAGCCGAGGCTCCGTCGCCATCGCCTGCTTGGTCAGCACCGCCAGCGCCCGCGCCCGTAGCGCCAGCAGCTCCGTCTGAGGAATGTCCTCGCCACCGCCCTTTGGCGTCCGCACAAGGTAGATCAGCAGCCCCACAAGACCGAGGAGCAGCGACCCCCACAGCGGCGCAAACCGACGCGCCACTTGCAGCGCTCTCGCCCGTCCCGAGAGCTTCGCCGACGGCACCAGCTTCTCGATGCAGGCATTCAGCTCGTCCTCGAGCGCTCGCATCGACAGGAACCGATCCGCCGGGTCCTTGGCCAGCGCCCGCATCACCACCGACTCCAGCACGTCGCTGATCGCCAGCCCAGGGACCCGCTGCCGAGGCGGTACCACTTTTTGCTTGACATGGGCTGACATGATCTCATCGGCTTTTTTGCCCGTGAAGACCGGCTGCCCCGTCAGCATGAAATACAAGATGCAGCCCACCGCGTACTGATCGCCCTTGGCATCATGGAGCCCGCTGCGAATCTGCTCCGGCGCCATGTAAAGCGGCGTTCCGACGAGCTGCCCGGCCTGCGTCAGGTTCTGGCCCGGCGTGTCCTCGAGCGAGAAGTCTTCGTCCGGCTCCGGTTCCTTCTCGGGCACCATCGGCACCGAGGTCGCACTCACCCGCAGCTGCCCACTCGTCTGCAGCCCCGGCACCGCCTTCACGTCCTTGGCGATGCCGAAGTCGATGATCTTCACAAAGTCATCGTTCCCATCCTGATTCACGAGGAGGATGTTGTCCGGCTTGAGGTCCCGGTGAACGATTCCCTGTTCGTGGACGTGGTGCATGCCGCGTGCGATCTGGGCAGCGATTCGGCAGGCCCGCAGCGGCGTCATGTTCAGCCCGCGCACCGCCTCGTTGACCGTCGGGCCCGAGAGAAACTCCATCGCTAGATAGGACTTTCCGTCGGGTAGCTCGCCGAAGTCGATGACCTGCACGATGTTGGGATGCTTGATCTGCGACAGCAGCTGCGCCTCTTGCAAGAAGCGGCGCCGGCTCACCTCGTCTTTGGGCTTGCGCAGGATCTTGACCGCGAGCAGGTTGCGCAGCGTCGCGTGGCGGGCCTTGTAGACCGTGCCCATGCCGCCCTGGCTGGCTTTCTCGAGCACCTCGTAGCGACCGTCGATGATCAGCCCGTACATCTCGTCGGTCGAGCCGCCGGAGCTGGACTGCTTCGGTAACGCGCTGGAGCTGGGCCTCGGTCCGACAGAAGCAGGCTTGGCTACCGCCGCTACACTCACGGACGAGCTGGAAGGTCGCTTGGCAGCCACGGCTGGCGCAGGAATCACCACTTTCTGAGGAGCAGCGACGGACATGGTCGCACCGTCGCCCATATCCTCACAGTCGTGCGCATCACCCTCGACAATGGTGCTGTCGCAATACGGACAGATCGAGAGCTGCCCCTCCCCGCTCGCAGGTGGCTCCTGCATCTTCGACTACACATCTTAGCAAGATGCAGCCTCGCTGTGGTAAATGGGGTCCAAGGAGACTCACCATGCTCGCAACCGTACGCTCGACCACGCTCTCACTGACCATGGGCACTCTCAGCTTGTGTGCAGTCAGTGTCACCGGGTGTCCGCAGCAGGAACCCCCAAAGCCCGCCGAGCCTGCCGCTGCCCCAGTTGCCGCACCACCACCCGCGTCGCCGACGATTGATCCGGCTCGACTGGCTGTCTTCGGCACGCCCCTGCCGCAGCACTACGACAGCAAAGACAACCCGCCCAGCGACGAAAAGATCGCCCTCGGTCGGCAGCTCTACTACGACAAGCGGCTGTCGAAGAACCAAGACCTCAGCTGCAACTCCTGTCACGACCTGGCGAACTACGGCGTCGATGGCAAAAAGTTCTCTTTGGGGCATAAAAAGCAGCTCGGCGGACGCAACTCACCGTCGGTGTACCAGGCGGCAGGTCACATCGCCCAGTTCTGGGACGGTCGCGCCAAAGATGTTGAGGAGCAGGCCGGCGGCCCGATGACAAACCCCGTCGAGATGGCGCTCCCCGACCCCAAGCGCGCCGAGCTGGTCCTGCAGAGCATTCCCGGCTACGTCGACGCGTTCAAGAAGGCCTTCCCCGCCGACAAGCAGCCGGTCACGATCAAGAACGCCACCGCCGCAATCGGCGCCTTCGAGCGCAGACTCGTGACGCCGTCGCGCTTCGACAAGTTCCTCGCGGGTGAGGTCGGCGCGCTCAACGATGTCGAAAAGGCCGGCCTCCTCAAGTTCCTCGATACTGGCTGCGTCGCTTGTCACAGCGGAACGCTCCTCGGCGGCAGCACCTACCAGAAGGTCGGCGCGGTCAAGCCATGGCCGAACCCGATCGACCTCGGACGGGCCGCCCTTACCAAGAACGACGCCGACAAGTTCATCTTCAAAGTCCCGTCGCTGCGCAACGTCGCCCGGACCGCACCGTACTTTCACGACGGCTCGGTCGAGAAGCTGCCGGACGCGGTCAAGCTGATGGCAAGTCACCAGCTCGGACGGGACCTCGCCGACGCGGACGCTCAGTCGATCGCGACCTTCCTCGACAGCCTGACCGGTGACATTCCCAAAGAGTTTATCCAGGAGCCTCAGCTGCCCCCGAACGGCAAGGCCACGCCCAAGCCCGATCCGACGTAGCTTACGGCTTCGGGTGCGACATCAGGAACTCGTAGATCGACGACGTGAAGAACGAGTTAAACACCGGCACGTGGCCACCGCCCTGAATCGTCCACAGCTCGACCGGGCCATCGCTCGGACAGCCGGTGAACTGCTCGACCTTGGTTTCCGCACCGAGGAGCGGCAGGTCCAGATCGCGATTTTCCCCCGAATACGTCAGCCGCCCGCCGCAGCCGTTCTTCTGCGCCCAGATCTGCACCGTCTCTTTCGCCCCCGGATACAGTCCCGGCACCCCCAAATAGCCGATCACAGCGTCGAGTGTCCCGTGTACATGGAGGATCGGCACATGCTGCTTGGGCTGACAGCGCGTCGGATCATTCCACTGCTGACCGGCGAGGCTGACGATCCCGGCCACCTTGTCCGACAGCTCGCAGGCGACGCGGTGGGCCATAAAGCCGCCGTTTGAGTGACCGACGACGAAAATTCTCTTCGCATCGACGTTGAAGCGGCTCTGCATGTCGGCGATGACCGCGTTTAGATAGGCCACATCGTCGACGCCCGACTTAAAGAAGTTGCAGCACCACTCCATCGCGTTCCAAAAGCGCAGGCCGACCGGATTCTTGGTGCCGTCGGGAAAGGCATACAGGAAGGTCTTCGACTCCGCGAGCGCACCGATGTTTAGGTACAGCTCTTCGACGCTGCCGCTGGCCGAAAAGCCGTGCAGCATCACCAACAGCGGCGTCGGCTTGGTCTTGTCGTATCGCGTCGGAACCTTGTACTGATACGGCCTGCCGTCGAGAGGCCCCGCCGTTTGAGGTGACAGCTCCGCCGACACAACCCCCTGCGAGGGAGGAAGTCCCAAAAGCGGCAGCGTCGATTCATCCACAGCCGCACCACAGCCAAGCCATAGCGCCAAGCAAGCCAGCAACATACTCCGCATCGGTTCCTCCTTTGTCGGGGTGATCGTCGTCGGCTCCGTCGAGCCGTCGATTCAGTTCATCTTGCGCAGCAGCACGAGCAGACACGGGTTCGACTCACCGCCGTATTCCCACGTCTCCACCGTCTCCCAGCCCTCACGACGCAGCGCGTTCATCAGCTGCTGTGGCTCGTAGCGCCGACTGTAATAGACGGAAAACTGTCGCTCGCCGCTGTCCGAGTGAACCTGCGCCCGCAGATCGACGCCGTAGCTTCCCGGGACCGCACAGCTCATGTCGAGCGCCGGCGTAATCGCCACGTCAGCCTGGTCGGTGCCATAGCGCTTGAAAGGTCCCGCCAAGAACTCGTCGCGTCGCTGACTGAGATCACTGTGCCTGCGGACCGCGAACGTCGGATCTTTGCGGCGAATCTCCTCGGGGTCGGTTGCCGACGCATACGCCAGCCGGAAGTCCATCACCAGCAGGTCGCCGCTCGCGAAGCCGCACAGGCTGTTGCGCATAAAGCGCAGCTCGTTTTCCAGGTTGCTAAACGTGTGCCCGAGCATTGTGATGATGCGTCGCCGATGTGCCCGCCGAGGCGAGTAGAGCAGCTGCCCGTAGCGCGGCAAGTGATGAAAGTTGCCCTGAATCGCAAACACCGCGCCGCCGTGATCGGCCAGCACCTCGGCTGCATGCCGGTACGCCACAGAAAGAAGCGGCTGGCTAATGTCAAGCAAATAAAGACGCAAATCGGCATGCCCCGACTGCATCATCAGCTGCTTGACCAGCCGCACTTCATTGCGCGCACTGCCGGGACCGAGCGCCACCACATCGAGCCCACACTGCCCGTTCGAGCGAATGATCCTCGCTGCCGTTCGCTCCAGCGGCATGCTCGACTGCATCGCGTCGTAGTCTTTCTGCTCCGCGATCGCGCACCAGTGAGCCGCGCTCATGTGGTCCATGTAGAGGTAGCTCTGCTCAATGTGCCCACCGTGCCCGTTCACT
>WBZP01005794.1_pt1 | contig 12433 bp, 17 predicted proteins | sample 5204301 | NCBI WGS metagenome assembly WBZP01 (sample SAMN12412401, study PRJNA552823) | activated sludge metagenome | isolation source: activated sludge from nitrification reactor of wastewater treatment plant... | place: USA: Pennsylvania | collected 2017
CAGCGCCACGCCCAGCGCCTGCGCCGCCGCCCCCACCCCCAGCCGCCAGCGCGGCCGCGGCAGGACCACGGTCCGGTTCACCACCGGCGGCGGCGCGACATCATCACAGGGCTCTGAACAGTTTGGGATTAACTTGCGCGATAATGCGACACCAAATATTGGTGCAGATCCGAGTGGTGCAGCTGGCTATACCTATGGTACTGGGTACGGCACGGTTGATTCGTTTAAATTTGTGACCGGTAACACTGTCGTTTCTCAAGCGGCAGCGGCCAACGCTTCTACCTACACGGTAAGCTACATCGCCAATATTGCCGGCACCACCGAGCCAGGCTCATACTCGGCAACTTTTACCTACATCGCTACTGCCAATTTCTAGCCCAATAACTCGATGCGGTATACTACTATTATGAAGCGGGTACAGCGTCAGTTTTTGGCAGTGGTTTTTACGGTCCTATTCATCGCGAGTGCTCTATTGAGTCCGCTACCGGTTCAAGCCGCTGAAGCCAATGGCCAGGGGATTACGGTTTCCCCGGTGTTGGTTGAGCTGAATGCTGAACGGGGAAAAAGCTATACTATCGACATTAAGGTCACTAACGTCACGGCTGGCGATTTGATTTTATTAAGTGATGCGAATGACTTTAAGGCCAAAGATGATACTGGAACTCCAGATGTCTTATTTGATGAAGACAATGGCACCTACTCGATGCGGAAGTGGATCGAGAAGCCTGAAAAAGTTCGGTTAAAGTCAAAGGAAACGAAAGTCGTTAAGGCGATCGTGCGGGTGCCAGCCAATGCTGAGCCGGGTGGCCATTATGGGGTGGTGCGTTTTTCAGGGGTTGCACCTGAGCTCGAAGACACGGGAGTAGCCTTGTCGGCTAGTGTCGGCACCCTAATATTAGCTCGAGTTGCTGGTGATACGCGTGAAGCACTGACGCTGTCGAATTTTTACTTTGCTCAAGGCGACAATAAGTCCTGGTGGTTTGAGCAAACGCCAGTCCAGGCTATTGAGCGTATAAATAATACCGGCACGGTCCATGTTAAGCCGGTGGGCACACTTGAGCTGAAGGATATCTTTGGGCGCACGGCTGTGAAAACTGATGTCAATGCCGAGCAGCGCAATGTTTTGCCAGGTAGTGCACGACGGTTTGAGCAGGCAATTACCAAGGCCTGGTTGATTGGACCATATTCGGCCAAACTCGAGTTAGCCTATGGTACTCAGGGGCAGGTTTTGCAGGGCCAAACTACGATATGGTTTATTCCTTGGCGCGCTATTTTGCTGTTGATCCTTATCCTCGTGATCCTTTTCTTCGGTGGTCGTTGGGTCTTAAGGCGCTATAATCAGCGGGTTTTGCGCAAAGCTGGGCATCACGGCCCGCGCAGACGCTAATAATATTAGTTGTTATGCAGCAAAAGAAAAAACCTCAAAAAATCCATCATCGTTCGAAGCGATTGCATTTAGCCCGACATCATCACTCAGGTAGACGTCTACCACATGGGATGACTTCCTATCCAGCGCTTGTGGTGATGGTGTTGATGCTTGGTGTAGTCATGTTGACAGCAGCGGTGAGTGCCCGGGCGGCGACTGTTACCGAGAGTGGAAATATCACCGTTGGCGCGATTGTGCCGGGTACACCACCAGTCACGCCGGCTGTCATCGATAACCCCACCAATGGGCAGCGTTTTAGTACGACGCCGATTGAAGTATCGGGTAGCTGTGGGGCGAATTTATTGGTCAAAATCTTCAAGAATAACCTTTTGGCGGGGAGTACCTATTGTTCAAATTTGGGTCGTTTTAGCTTAAATATTGATCTTTTACTGGGGCGCAATGATCTGACGGCCAAAAACTATGATTCACTCGACCAGTCGGGGCCGGATTCGCCGATGGTGACCGTGTACTATGAGCCAGCACCAGCTGGTGGGGGACGATCTACGCCGACTTCACCAGGCAAACCAAAGCTCGAGCTGGGTGTGACCCCGAACATACCTAGCCAGCAGCTTGTCTTTCAGACTGATTATCGCTTCAAGGGGTTGAAGCCGAACGTAAGTTTTAGTTGGGATTTGATTATCTCTGGTGGCGATGCACCGTATGCAGTTTCGATTGATTGGGGCGATGGTCAAACAACGGTACTGTCAGCCGCACAGGCGGGAACAATTCGACCTGAACATACGTACGCCCAGCCGGGACGCTACAAGATTATGATTCGTGGGACGGATGTGACTGGCCATACCGCTTATCTCGAGCTAGCGGCGGTGGTTGATGGTGTGGTGCCGACGCTGGTTGGGCCGATCGATACGAGCTCTAGCGAAGGGCAGTTTTACGCCCGGGCGGTAGCTCTGCTCCCGGTCTATATGGCTCTGGTCGCTCTTTTGGTGTCCTTCTGGCTGGGAGAAAAATACGCGCTGTCATTCACGAAGCGCGGTCGACCGATTCAAAAGGCTTGAGCTGGCTTGGTATATCTGGTAAACTCGGTCGGTTATGAAACGATCTGAGAAAAATATTTGGCCAGCCCTGCGCCAGCTTGATCGACCAATTGCCGCCTTGGCGCCAATGGATGATGTGACTGACGTTGTTTTTCGTCAGCTGGTTCATGAAGTCGCTCCGGCGGATCTGTATTTCACAGAGTTTGCCAGCGTCGAGGGGTTTTGTTCACCTGGTCGCCCGGCGATCGAGCGTCGTTTACTGCTTGACCCTGTCGAAGGGCCTGTCATCGCCCAGATATGGGGCACGACGCCAGATGCCTATCGCGAAATGGCACGAGAGTTGGCCGGCCGTGGCTTTGTCGGCATCGACATTAATATGGGCTGTCCGGTGCGCGATATTATTAAGAACGGGGCCTGCTCGGCACTGATTAAGACGCCGGAACTGGCGGCGCAGATCATTGCCGCTACGAAGGAAGGGGCGGGTGATCTCCCGGTCAGCGTCAAGACCCGGATCGGTTGGAACGCGCCGGAGCTTGACGACTGGCTAGGGTTTTTACTCCAGCAGGACATCGCGGCGCTGACGGTACACTTGCGGACGGTCAAAGAGCAAAGTAAGGTTCCTGCACACTGGGAGCTGATGTCGGCGATTGTTGCCCTGCGCGACAGTTTGGCGCCTGATACGGTACTGCTTGGCAATGGTGACGTGCAAGATCGTCTCGTAGCTGAAGCTCAGGTCGACCAATTTGGTGGGGATGGGGTGATGATTGGCCGTGGGATTTTTCATAATCCCTGGGCGTTCGCTCGTGAGCCGCGCGATCATACAGTTGGCGAGCGATTGGTGCTATTATCACGCCATTTGGATATCTTTGAGGCGACGTGGCAGCAGGCTGAGAAACGCTATGAGCCACTCAAGAAATTTTTCAAAATCTACATCCAGGGGTTTGATGGGGCAGCTCATCTGCGAGCTGAACTGATGGCGACAAAAACTATCGAGCAAGCCCGGACGATCATCGATAAATATACCCCTGACGAATAGTCAGGGGTTTTGGGGTGTGCCCTTCTCGTGAATGTAGCGGTCGAGGGCGCGACGAAATTGTCTGCCGTCAAGGACGGTCAGGCCGGCCAGTTGGACCTCAACGATCGTCAGTGGCCGAGGTTTCTTCAGGAGGTTTTCGATCAGTCGATCGGTCGACGCATCAAGACTATAGGTCAGGATAAGGGTACCGGCTGAACGAAATCGATCGAGCTCGGCGGTATCAAGCACGGCGCAGGTCGTTGCGCTGCAGATCGGGCAATCGCGAAACAGATAGTACTCGCGGTTCTCCAGGCGACTAAAGATCAGAATGATGAGTTCTTTCGGGTGGACCTCGACTAGCTGCCCGCAGTTATACTGACTGCAGGTAAAGTGATAGCGATTCATGATGCTCACCTCATGCAGGAAGGTACGATGCGGCTATTATACGGCTGACTCTTATCTGATACAATGCTACTGAAAGAAGGAATACATGCGCTTTTCAGAACTTTTTACTCGTACGTCAAAAACGGTTTCAGAGGAAACCGAGTCGATTAACGCTCGCTTGCTGACGCGGGCTGGGTTTATCTATCAAGAGATAGCCGGAGTTTACACATTTTTGCCACTTGGCTTACGGGTGCTGCGCAAGATCGAGGAGATTGTACGTGAAGAAATGGATACAGTGGCAACCGAAATGTTGATGCCGACACTGACTAGTCCAGAGCGTTGGCGGGATACTGATCGCTATGAGTCAGTTGATGTCCTATTTAAAGCCTTAGGAGCAAACGAGCCAAGTCGCTTGAAAAATGACGCTGAGTACGTCGTCAATCCGACCCATGAAGACGTTGTGACGCCGATTGCTCGCCATTTTCGTACCAGCTATAAGGATTTGCCATTTCAGGTATATCAGATACAGACAAAGTTCCGGAACGAGCCACGTGCCAAGTCCGGTCTGCTGCGGGGTCGCGAATTTCGGATGAAAGATATGTACTCATTTCACGCCGACGAGGTTACGCTCAAGGAGTTTTATGAGCAGACGAAGGATCTGTACGCCCGTATCTACGAGCGGCTCGGTCTTGGCGAGGATACTTTTTTGACGCTGGCTTCGGGTGGTGATTTTACTGAAGATTACAGCCATGAGTTTCAGACCCTATTGCCCTCGGGCGAGGATACTATCTACCTCGATCGGGAAAAGAACATCGCCTATAACAAGGAGGTCACTACGCCGGCTGATGCCAAGAAGCTGGGGGTGAACTTCGCCGAGCTCGAAGTCGTCACCGCCAGTGAAGTTGGTAATATTTTTCCGCTCGGGACCAAGTACTCAAAAGCTCTCGGCTACGAATATGTGACGGCCGATAATCAGCGCCAGCTGGTTTGGATGGGCAGTTATGGGATTGGTACCAGCCGCTTAATGGGTGTCATCGCCGAGAAGTTTGCTGACGAGAAGGGGCTGGTATGGCCCGAGCAGTTGGCGCCATTTCGCTATCACTTGGTGGTAGTTGGTGAGGACGAGGCGGTGCGTTCGGCGGCCGAAAGTCTGTATACAGAACTGGCGGGAGAGGTACTGATGGATGATCGCAGTGGCGTGACAGCTGGAGAGAAGTTTGCCGATGCTGAGTTGATTGGCTGTCCGATCCGACTCGTGGTGTCAGGCAAGAACCTGGCGTCGCACGAGGTCGAGGTCTCTAGTCGGGTAGGTACATTTGATGATACAAGGATAGCACTGTCGCATGCCAAGCAAGCCCTCGCCAAACTCAACACCTGAAGTGAAGCCCGGTGTCTATGAGCACTATAAGGGGCAACGGTATCTCGTACTCATGACGGCTTTTCTGGAATCAGACCTGCAGCCGTATGTCGTGTACGTGCCACTGTATACGAGCAGTGACCGACTAGGGCACGCCTGGCTGCGTTCCGTCGATGACTTTATGTCATCGGTGACGGTACACGGCCTGATTCGACCGCGCTTTCGCTACGTCGGGGCAGCCTAGGCCTTGCCTATCTGGGGTAACCTAGAGCATAATACTGCTCAAGCTTAACCAAATAATCAGGAGGAGATATGCCAACTGTACAAATTAATCTCTGGGGAGTGATTGCCGCCGCCGCTTTTGCCATGGTGATTGGAGCGCTCTGGTACTCAGATCTACTCTTTGGACGTCAGTGGGGAAAGCTGGTTGGCAAGAAGCGTGAGGCGATGATGAAGCGCGCTGGACAAGCCTATTTATTGACGGCGATTCTCTGGTTGTTGGCTGGCTATGTGCTGGCGATCATGGTGCAGGTAGTGGCAGCCGATCAGTGGATGGAAGGGGCGGTCACGGCCTTCTATTTGTGGACTGGCTTTGTCTTTTCAGTTGGCCTGATCCACACTTTGTTTGACGGCCGCTCAAAGCGATTGTTCGCGATCAACGCTGGCTACACTCTGATCTCCCTGCTGGGGATGGGGATTATCCTGGTTCTGCTTCCAAATTAGCGCGTAAGGAGCACTAGCTTCATTCGGCAAGACACAAAACTATGAGTTATCACTTCGCAACCCCCGGCTACAATCTTTTTCGCTATCTGAAGAATCGCGAATTGGACGAGCTGTATTTGGCGATGTTTATCAAAACGCTGGCGCGCAGCTTGATTTTGGTATTCATCCCGATTTATCTGGCGAGCTTAGGGTTTTCGATTCGTTTTATTGCGTTGTTTTACTTGCTCGAATTTATTGGTATGGCTGCGGCGACGCCAATCGGCCTGTGGCTCAATAGTAAAATTGGGGTCAAGAAAACCATGGTGTTTGCCGATGTGTTCTTCGTGGGCTATATGGTGGCGGTGAATGCAATTTCGGCAACTGGCTGGTATATCATTTTGCCAACCTTAATGTTCGCTATTTCTGGTGGGCTCTTCTGGGCGGGTTACCACGTTGATTTTACGAAGAATGCCGACATCAAAGATGAAGGCAAGGAGATTTCGTTTGTAAAATCATTGGTAGTGCTTGGTTCGGCGCTGGGGCCGTTGTTGGGTTCGCTGTTGATTGTCGGGGCATCCTATACGGCATCGTTTATCGCCGCTGCGGTTTTAATATCTTTGGGTGCTCTGCCGCTGCTGCTCTCGAAGGACTTTAAGACTCCTCAGCCGCGGTTTTCTTGGCCGCGGCTGAAGCGCGCCGATGACGCCGACAAGGCGCGCAGTTACATCGCCTTTGGTGTGATGCAGCTGACAAACGAAACCTTTTGGCCATTATTTATCTTCTTGGCTCTCCGTAGCGTGTTGGATGTCGGGCTGGTGTTTACCTTAACTTCGCTACTCATTATCGTAGCCCTCATTTGGTTTGGTCGACGAGTTGACGCTCGACCACGCCAGAGCCTCATTGCGGGTGTGTGGCTACATGCTCCTAGTTGGATCGCTCGCATATTCTTTTTATCGCCGCTTGGGTTTTTTCTGTCAAACACTTATGGGCAATTGAGTTATCAGCTGATGGATACGGCTTTTGAAAAAGTGGTGTATAGCGAAGCCAAAGCTAGTCACGATGTGGCTAATTACTTTTTATTTCGGCAGATCTTCATTGGTATCGGTCGCTTTCTGGTCTGTGGCCTGGTGTTCCTTACAGGCAGCTTGGAACTGGCTTTTGTTTTTACCGGTATCGTATTGTTTGCTCATCTGTCGCTGGCCAAGCGACTATCGATTCGGGCTGACGTGTGAGATTTTTCACTGTTTCTTCTCAGCTTTCTGATGCATACTAAGCTCACGGTAAGACGAAAGGAGGCCTTTATGAAAAAGACAATCCGTCGTATCCGTAGAGCACCAAAAAATCTCGCACACGACATGCGCACAATCGATGAGCTGTTGGACGAGATGGCGACAAAATGGGCGGTGAAAGCAGAGCGGCTAAATAGCTTGCAGCTGAACCGACACCAATCGGCTCACTAACACAAGAGTGCCTCGCGATCGGACTGGGAACTTAGCAGCTTGCAGTCCGCGCGGAATTCATACACATCTTTCCTAAATTTGAAATAGACGTATAGTCACCCCGATTGGGGTGACTATTTTTGTTGCATGCTCCTAGTTAATCTGCTAATATTTTGGTCATGAATCGAGCGTATCGCATTCTTGTCGACATGAAGCACGTCCTCCTCTCTGAGGCGGTTCTTTCGACGCGAGTATGTGACTAGATTCTACAATTACTCTCGAGATCAGAACCGCTTCGCCAGAGGCGGTTTTGCATTTTCGGAGTCAGCACCTTAAGCAACCCAAAGGGGGAGTCATGTACACCATGAGACTTGAGCCCAAGCGAACTACTCGGTTGGCACTCGGTCGCGATGTTCTGCCGGCCGATGTCAAATTCCACGCCCAAAATGCCCGTGTCAGGGATGATCGTTTTACCGTAGAAGTCGACGCTGGTGGCCTGATGGTGCGTTGTGCCCACCGGCCACTTATTGATCTACTCCATGGTCGCCTGTCGGAGCTGTATTTCACCGGCCCGGTTGAGACAGCTGGCTTCGAGCGCCGTCGCGCGCGGGTGGGTTGATACTTCGCCAGAGGCAGTGGTGACGCGATTGGCGGACGGGCGAGCCACAAACCTCAGACGACGTCCTCCGGGGAAACCCGGAGGACGCATTCTTTTTACTGCTGTATACTGGACTGCATGACAACGAAGATTTACTCCTGGAATGTAAACGGCATACGCGCCGTACTGAAAAAAGAGGTCTTTTTACCCTTTATCGATCAGCATCAGCCGGACATTCTCTGTCTGCAAGAGACCAAGGCCCAACCTGGCCAGGCAGTGATTGATCTGCCTGACTATGAAGAAATTTGGAATTCGGCCGAACGAAAGGGTTATTCTGGAACCGCTATATTTACGAAGCTCAAGCCGCTGTCGGTGGCAAAGGGTTTCCCGACAGACATCGCCAAAAAGTATCAGTTTAATGATAGCTATGGTGATTCTGAGACAGAAGGCCGAGTCTTAGTCGCCGAATTTGAAAAATTTTACGTTGTGACGGTGTACACACCAAATGCCAAAGATGATTTGTCGCGTATCCCATTGCGCCATGAGCATTGGGATCCGGCCTTTCTAGCCTATTGCCAGCAGCTGGAGCAACACAAGCCAGTGGTCTTTTGTGGCGACCTGAATGTTGCGCATACCGAGGATGATCTAGCGCGGCCGAAACCGAATGTCGGCAAGAAAGGCTTTACCGACGAAGAGCGAGCCGGTTTTCAGGCGTTCGTTGACGCTGGTTTCGTCGATACATTGCGTATGTTTAAGGAAGGAAATGGTTTTTACACCTGGTGGAGTCATTTTGGGGGGGCTCGCGCACGTAACGTCGGTTGGCGCATCGACTACGTCTTGGTCTCCGAATCAATCAAGTCACACGTTAAGGCGGCCGACATTCATCCCGATGTGATGGGCTCAGATCACTGTCCGGTCAGTGTGACTCTAGACATCTAGGCACAGATCTGATAGAATCGTAAATCGTTATGGCAAAGAAACAAGCCCGCACAATCGTTGTACTCAAGAACCCGGACACCGGGTCTTTGTACTACACGAAGAAAAGTGCCCACAATACTCCTGATAAGTTAGAGATGAAGAAGTACGATCCGAAGATTCGGAAAGTCGCAACTTTCGTCGAGAGCAAAGTCAAGCTCGGCGGATAATCATCTCGGACTACTTAAAAAGCCCCTTCTCGCTAAGGGGCTTTTTGCTTGACTCTCGGTTGGCAACCAGTTAATCTAACAAGCATAAGCAAGGTATCACAATGTCTTCAAAACTTAAGTACACATTAGTAGGCTGTTTGGTAGCAGTCTTTGCAGTTGCCCAAACAGGAGCCGCCTTGGCCCGCGGTGATGATGATGGCAGTCGTACTCGCGAGGCCTCGACAACGACTTCAGCCTCGCCGTCAGCTACATCGGTCAGTCCTGAGGTAAAAGAGTCAGCCAAGCGTAAAGCCGATGAAATCCGCGAGGAAGCTCGCAAAAAGCGCGATGAGCTCAAGGCACAGGTGAAAACCCAGAAAGATGATGCTCGTATCGCTCGCTGTGAAGCGAAGCAAACCAAGTTGAAGGAAAAATATGCCAGCACTAGCGGCCGCGCCGAGAAGTTGATTGCACGTATCGACTCACGACTAGCCCGGGTGCAGGCATTTGTAGCCAAGAAGTCAGTCACACTCGAAAATAGTGCAGAGCTACTGGCGAATATCGAGATGAAGAAACAAGCTGCCGTCGCTGCAGCCGATAATCTCAAGACGGTCGCTGACGGCTTTGACTGTAAGAATGATGATGCGAAAGCTCAGGCTGCCTTAATCAAAACTGAAGTCGAAGCTTTTAAGACAGCCGTGAAAGCTTATCGTGATGCTGTGCGCGATTACTTCAAGGCGGTGGTGCAGGCTTTCGCTAAGAGTCGGACCGAATCACCTAGCCCAAGCAGTACGGATAGTGGTAGCCCGAGTCCCACCACGACTGAGAGTCCAAGTACGACAAGCACGATAACTCCAAGCCCAGAAGGAGCTAACTAATGATGCACAAAATGAAGCAGCGACCCGGTTTTGGCGCGATTGAAATTCTCATCATTGCAGCTGTGATGATAGTAATTGGTGGCTTGGCCTACTATGCTTTGGCGCCGAAGCCCTCGAAGACCAATGTGCAATCGCAAACCAGCCCTAGCACCAAGGCGATTGACAGCGTTGAAGAGGTGAAGACAGAGCAAGCCCAGCTCGAGAAGGAAGATGGGACTGAGGTGCAAACCGAACTCGATGCCCTGACTGCCGATCTTAATTCGCTCTAGTCGTTCACCATCTGTATCTGATACAATCGAGGTATGAAAAAATACCTTTTCCCGATTCTCTTTACTGTTATTGTTATCGCCTTATTAGTTTTTGCCGTGCGAGCTTCGGTTTCGAGCTCTAATGATGCGAAGTCGAGCTCGACGAGCCCATCATCGACAGCATTGTCTGACGAGCAAAAAGGCCAGCTCAAAGAGGGGCAATCTACCGGCAATAAAGACGCTAAGGTAGTAGTGACAGAATTTGCTGACTTCCAGTGCCCGGCCTGTAAGGTCTTTGAGCCAACGATGAAGACGGTGCGAGAGCAATATCCAGATGACGTACTCGTCGTCTTTAAGCATTTCCCGCTGTATCCGCAGCCGCATAAGAATGCTCAAGTGGCATCGATAGCCAGCGAGGCCGCTGCGGCACAAGGTAAATTCTGGCCATACCACGACATATTGTATGAAAAGCAGGACGATTGGGCGGAGCTCGATGATCCGAAAGGTAAATTTGCCGAGTATGCACAGACGGTTGGTCTCGATGTAGAGAAGTTTAAAAAAGACCTCGATGCAGAGATTAATCTCAAGGTCATCGAAGCCGACAAGAAGTTTGGCACCGAGATTGGTATCAAGGGGACTCCAACCATCTATATCAATGGTGTGGTCTTCAATCCTCAGACCGGTGGTGGCGCGGAAGGCTTCCTCGCGCAGGTAAAAGCGGCGGTTGATCAGGCCAAGAGCAGTGGCCAGTAAGTCCGATTATCAGCCATTTCGTGATCCGTATATCTATCTCTTTGGTTTGCTCTCAATTGGCGGCCTCTATGATGCAATCTTGCTGACGGTCGAACACTACACGCGTAAGGGCTTACCATGTAGCTTTACGGGCGGCTGTGAACGAGTGCTGACGAGTAAGTATTCGGAAATCCTTGGTCAGCCAATCTCTTGGCTGGGCGTAGTCTTCTATGGCGTCGTATTGTTTTTGGTGGTGCACGCCATCTTTAATCGACAGCGTCTTCCGAAGACGTTTCTTTTGGGCTGGGGGCTGATTGGCTTTCTGAGCTCACTCGGCTTGACGGCTATTCAGGCGTTTATCATCAAGGCTTGGTGTCAGTATTGTCTGTTGTCAGCGCTGACAAGTACGCTGATTTTCGTAGTGGCTATTATCTATTTTCTTGCTCGCCGCAATAATCATGAACCTAAGGAGATCGCAGATGAAGAAGCTTGATACAGTTATAGAATTTTACGGTGAAACTTGCCCGCATTGTATTTCGATGCGCCCAGTTGTAGCGCAACTCGAGAAAGAAATGGGCGTTGAGATAACGAAGCTTGAAGTCTGGGCGCACCCTGATAACGAAGCCAAGATGAAGGAATATGAAGAAGCCATCTCAGAAGCCTGTGGTGGTTTTGCTGCCGTACCGAGCTTTGTCAACACCGAGACCGGCCAGGCTTTGTGCGGGGCTCATGATCCTGAGGATATCAAGACTCTCATAGAGGGCAGTGATTGCAAAGGAAGCGTCTGTAAGCCTCATACCAAACTGACTGAGAAAAAGTCTTAAGCTGGTCGCTGGCTTGAGCCAATGGCTGCTTCCCCGTACAATAGAAGCATAAGCTTTTACTAAACAGGGAATCATCATCTATGACACGAGTCGCAATTAATGGGTTCGGACGCATTGGTCGGAACGCTTTTAAAATCGCTTTTGCCCGTCCTGATCTTCACATCGTCGCAATTAACGACTTAACCAATACCAAAACCTTAGCTCACCTGCTGAAGCATGATTCAAACTATGGCACCTATCATCACGAGGTCGGTTCGGATGATACACACATTATCGTCGACGGCAAAAAGATCTTGATCACTGCCGAACCAGATCCAGCCAAGCTCCCCTGGAAGAAGCTCGATGTCGATATTGTAATCGAATCAACCGGTCGGTTCGTCAAGGGTGAAGACGCTAGTCTGCACGTGAAGGCAGGCGCAAAAAAAGTCGTCATTTCGGCACCGGCCAAGGGTGATGATAGTGTTGTGGCGACCCACGTGATTGGTGTGAACGAAGATAAGATCGATGTGAAGGGCACAAAGGTTTACTCTAATGCCAGCTGCACCACCAACTGCATCACGCCAGTTGCAGCGATTATCGAAGAAGCTTTCGGTATCGAGAAGGCGATGATGACCACGACTCACAGTTATACCGCAAGCCAAGCCCTTCAGGACGCTCCGGCTAAAGATTTGCGTGAGGGACGTAATGCGGCCGAGAACATCGTGCCGACAT
>WBZP01005795.1_pt1 | contig 12433 bp, 10 predicted proteins | sample 5204301 | NCBI WGS metagenome assembly WBZP01 (sample SAMN12412401, study PRJNA552823) | activated sludge metagenome | isolation source: activated sludge from nitrification reactor of wastewater treatment plant... | place: USA: Pennsylvania | collected 2017
GGGTCACGCGATCGAGCGCATCGTGCTGACCGAGCAGGCGCGCGTGCGGTCCGGCGAGTACGAGCCGCTCGTCGCGTTCGAGGGCGAGCGCGAGCGCTGTTGGCCGAGCCAGCCGTGCTGGGAGCAGCTCGAGCAGCGCGAGTCGCTGATCGGGCTCGACCTCGAGGACCCTCGCGTCACGCCACCGCATGCGCGCGCGCTCGAGCTCGAGCGCGGACGCGACTTCGACCTGGTCGTGCTCGGCATCGCTCAAGGTGCGCTCGCGCAGGTCGCCGCGCCGCTGCTCGCCCAGAACCATCGCTGGCGACGCGCGTGCGAGCACGTCGCGACCACGCGCACGCAGGCGCTGCAGGTGTGGCTGCGCGCCGGTGCGACGCCGCCGGGTCACGCCGGTGCCGGCAGCCAGCCGATCACCGGGTTTTGGTACGACGAAGACAGCCCGCTCAACGTGTGGGCCGACATGAGCCACCTGATCGCCGACGAGGGCTGGCGAGGTGGCGAGCGTCCCGGGCACCTCTCGTACTACGTCAGCCCGCTCGCCGACGCGATCGCCGAGTCCGACGCCCACGCGCAGGTGCGCGAGCATGCCATGCGCGTGCTCGCGGGCGCCGGTGCCCAGCACGTGCGAGCCCCCGACGCGCCCGCGTTCGCGTGGTCCGACCTCGTCGACCGTCGCCGCGATGCGCCCAGCGACGCGGCGCGGCTCGATGCCCAGTACCTGCGCGCCAACACCCACCCCTCGGATCGCTACGTGCTCTCGGTCGCCGGCTCGACCCTGCATCGCCTCCCGCCCTACGACCCCGAGGGCTATCGCAACCTCGTGTTGGCCGGCGACTGGACGCGCAACGGCATGAACTGCGGCGCGATGGAGTCGGCCGTGCGCGGCGGTCTGCTGGCTGCGCGCGCGCTCGGAGACCTGCTCGCGTGAACGCGAGGGCCGAGCGCGAGCTCGCCACGCTGGTCGCCGAGCCCTGGCTGGATCTCGCGGCCACCCACGCTGGCCTGCGCTCGCTCGCCGCTTGGGGTCGCCTTCATCATGATCTGCGCGGGGTGTTTGCCAGCGCCTACCTCGTCGTCACCGAGGCGATCCTCGCCGCGCTCGCACGCGCGTGCTTCGACGACCCCACGTGGATCTCGTGTGTCGTGCTCGACTTTGCCGAGCGCTATCGCGTGGCCCTGCACGACGATCTGCGCGGCGAGGCCGTCGGCTGCTGGCAGCGGGCACTGCAGCGCACGCGCGGTGGCTCGCTCGCGTCGATCGTCGCGCTCCTGCACGCGATGATCGCCCACATCCACTTCGACCTCGCCCACACGCTGCACGCCTGCGGACCGATCGACGCGCGACGTCGCGGCGACTACGAGCGGCTCGGCTCGATCATCTGCGCGACGACCTCGCGCATCCAACACGAGCTGCTCGCCGACCACGCCGCCGCCTTGCGCGACCTCCATGATCGACTGCGCGGCAGCGACACGCGCCTCACGGCTGCGCTCGTGGCTCGCTGGCGGCGGCGTGCCCTCCACGTCGCGCTCGGCATGGCTCGCTCGCCGCAGCACGCCTCGGCATGGACGCGTCGGCTCGCGCTCGAGAGCGCGATGCTGGGCGCCGGGCTCGATCTGCTCGCGTGGCCGCTCGAGCGGCTCGACAGCTCACCGACACGCGCACTCGAAGCCCTGCCGACCTGGTGACCTCGTCAGGTCGCGAGCGGCGCTGCGATCGACCTCGCACGCCTACCCGCGTGGCCACGCGCAGCTTTGTCGTGCATGCTCGCCGCACGCGTGGCCTGGCTCCTCCACCTCGGCGCCGCCCTCTACCTCGGCAACCTCGCGGTCGGTCTCACGGCCCAGCTTCGCGGCACGCACTTCGGCCGCTTCCACCACTGGCTCTACGCGCTCGTGTTCGCGGCCGCGATCGCGGCCGCGCTCTTCGCCTGGCATCCGGCGCTGCTCGTGACCCTCGGCGCGCTGGCCCTGCTCCCGCTCACCAAGCCCCGCACGCCCGCTCACCCGACGCTCGCGCTCGTCGGTGCGCTCGGCTACCTCGGCAGCTACCTGCTCTGATCTCGATCCGTCCTTCACCGCTCATGGAATTCCGCGACGTCATCCTCCGCCGCTCGACCACCAACGGGGCGTTCTTGCCCGACCCCGTCAGCCTCGAGCACCAGCATCGCTTGATGGAGGCGGCCTCGCGCGCGCCCAGCCACTTCAACTCGCAGCCGTGGCGCTTCGTGCTGATCACCGACGACGCGCTGCGCTCGAAGATCGCCGAGATCGCCGGGCGCACGATGAACGAGCTGATGGCCGGCGGCAAGTTCTTCACCCGCTACCGTCGCTACTTTCGCTTCACCACGCAGGAGATGGCCGAGCGACGCGACGGCATCTTCATCGACAAGCTGCCTCGCGTGCTGCGACCCTTCATCGAGCACGTGTTCTCCGAGACCGGCCAGAAGGTCGTCAACACGCTCGGCGTGCCCAAGACGCTCGGCAAGGACAACGAGAAGCTCGTCGCCGGGAGTCCGCTGATGCTCGCAGCCATGCTCACGCGCGAGGAGTACATCCAAGGCGAGCTGTCGGGCTTCTACTCGCTGCTCGGGCTCGGCATGGCGATCGAGAACATCTGGCTGACGACCGTCGACCTCGGCATGGGCATCCAGTTCATCTCGACGCCGATGGAGTTCCCCGACGCCTGGCAGGAGCTCGAGCGACTCTTGCAGGTCCCGAACGAGTACGCGCTGATGGCCATGTATCGACTCGGCTACCTGCCACCCGACAAGATCCGCCCGACGATCGACTGGACCTCGAGCCACCGCAAGCGGCTCTCGCAGTACGTCTATCGCAACACCTGCGCCACGCCCGAGGCCGACGTGCCCGAGTCCGAGGGCGAGGGGTCCCGCTGATGCGCGTCGGTCTCGTCGGCGTCGGCACGGCCAGCCCCCCGCATCGGCTCGAGCAGGCGCGCGCCAAGCAGTTCGCGGCCAGCTTCTTTCCGCCCGAGTTCCTGCGCACGGACGAGGGCGAGAGCCTGCTCGACAGCTTCGACAACGCGCAGATCGATACGCGCTGGCTCGGCCGCCCGATCGAGTGGCTGGCCGAGCCGCGCAGCTTCGCCGAGAAGAACGCGGCCTATGTCGAGCAGGCGCTGCTCGTCGGCGAGCAAGCCGCCCGCGTCGCGCTCGAGCGGTCCGGCATCGCACGGCGCGAGCTCGGGGCCATCGTGCTCGTGACCAGCACCGGCATCGCCACGCCCACGCTCGACGCCCGCCTCGTGCAGACGCTCGATCTGCCGCGCTCGATCGCCCGCGTGCCGATCTGGGGGCTCGGCTGTGGCGGCGGCGGGGCCGGGCTCGCGCGCGCGGCCACGCTCGCGCAGGGGCTCGAGGCGCCGGTCTTGTTGATCGCCGTCGAGATGTGCTCGCTGACCTTCGTGCAAGGCGACCGTCGCAAGGCCAACGTGATCTCGGTCGGGCTCTTCGGCGACGGCGCGGCCGCCTGCGTGGTCGCGCCCGAGCCATGGTGGAGCGCCTCGCGTGGGCCCGAGCTGCTGTGCGGCTACAGCCACCTGATCGACCAGAGCGAGGACGTGATGGGCTGGGACCTCGAGCCCGAGGGTCTGCGCGTGCGCTTCGCTCCGACGATCCCCCGCATCGTCGAGGACATGGCCGCCGAGATCTTGCTCGACGCCGCCCGCACGGCGCGGCTCGGCGTGCGCGACCCGATCGAGCAGCTCGTCGTGCACCCCGGCGGTCGCAAGGTGCTCGACGCCTACGCGCGCGCGCTCGAGCTCGAGCCCGACGCGCTTCGCCACGCGCGCGACGTGCTGCGCGAGTACGGCAACATGTCGAGCCCGACCGTGCTCTTCGTGCTCGAGCGCTTCTTGGCCGACACGCCGCCCTCGGGTCGCGCCGGGCTGCTGCTCGGGCTCGGGCCGGGCTTCTGCGCCGAGGGGGTCGTGTTTCGATGGTGAGCCCCGCGAGCGCGCTCTACTTCGGCGTGATCGCGGTCGTGCTCGTGCAGCGCGTCACCGAGCTGCGCCTCGCCAAGCGCAACGAGGCGTGGGCGCGCGAGCAGGGCGCGCGCGAGTATGGGGCCGGCCACTATCCGCTCTTCTTCGTGCTGCACGGCGGTTGGGCGATCGGCTGGATCAGCGAGGCGGCGCTGCGCGGGCCCACGCTCGCGCCCGGCTGGTGGGCGTGGCTGGGCGGCTTCGTGATCGCCGAGGCGCTGCGCTACTGGGCGATCGGCACGCTCGGCAAGCGCTGGAACACGCGCATCCTCGTGATCGCAGGGCTCGAGCCGATCCGCAGCGGGCCCTATCGCTTCGTGCGGCACCCCAACTATTTAGCCGTCGCGATCGAGCTCGCGTGCATCCCGATGCTGTTCGGGGCGTGGATCACTGCGGTCGTCGCGAGCGTGCTCAATGCGGTGATCCTGCTCGGCGTCCGGATCCCGGCCGAGAACGCCGCGCTGCGTGCTCACTCGCCGAGCACGGCGACCCAATAGGTCCCGAAGGTCGCCTCGTCGCTCTCGACGTAGCCGACGCCGAGATCCGTCGCCGTCGGCAGCAGCAAGCGCATGCACGACGACTCGACGCCCATCCACGCCTCGACGAGATCGCGCGGCTCGACCATGCCGCTCGCGATGTTCTGCGCGACCGCAGTGCCGGCGTAGCCAGCACTGCTCGCGCGCTGCTCGTAGGTCACCTCGTCGGGCGACACGTGTGCGACGTAGTCACGCGTGGCCATGTCGAGCGCGTGCACGCGCGCCGCACAGCGCAGCGCGTCGTCCATGACCAGCGCGGGCGCGGGCTCGAAGGGCACGCCGTTGCAGCTCGCTCCGGCCTCGCGGATCAGGTTGACGCGCTCGAGCACCTCGCGCTCGTACGCCGCGGCCTCGTCGTCCCACGTCGCGACGTCGGCGCAGAACTCGTTGTCGGGCACCTCCGGCGCCGCGCTGTCCTGGTCGCAGGCGAAGGACGCGAGCGCGAGCGAGACGACGAGCGCGAGCGGGACGAGGCGCCTGGGCATGCCCGAGAGCTTATCAGGCACGCACGCGGGCCGATGCGCCCATCCCCGAGACCGGGCAAATCGGCTACCGTGCGGCGGCCTTGACCGCGTCGCCCTCGCGTCCCCTGACCTACGCCGGCATCTTCATGGTCGCGCTGGCGACCTTGATGCTGGAGATCCTGCTGACGCGCATCACCAGCGTGATCGCGTGGTACCACCTCGCGTTCTTCGTGATCTCGCTGGCGATGCTGGGCATGACGGCGGGCGCGGTCGCGGTGTTCCTGCTGCCGCGCGTGTTCGCCGACGAGCTCGTGCCGCAGCGCATGAGCCAGGCCGCGCTCGCGTTCGCGGCCACGACCCCGCTCGCGGCCGGCATGGCGATGGCGATCCCGCTGATGCCGATCACCGGCCTCATGGACTTCTTCGCGCTGCTCGCCTACGGCGGCACGCTGGCGATCCCCTTCGCGCTCGGTGGCATCGCGCTCACGCTCGCGCTCACGCGCGCGAAGCTGCCGGCCTCGACCGCCTACGGCGTCGACCTCGTCGGCGCGGCGCTCGGCTGTGCGCTCGTCATCCCGCTGCTCGATCGCGTCGATGCCCCGAGCGCCGCGCTGCTCGCCTCGGCCGTCGCGGCCCTCTCGGCCCTCTGCTTCGCGCTCGCGCGCCCGGCCACGCCCGACACGCCGCCACCCTGGCGACGCATGGCCCCGCCGCTCGTGCTCGCGATCGTGCTCGCGTGGCTCGGCGACCAAAACCGCATGAGCTGGGATCAGGTGCGCGAGCGCGAGGCCGCCGAACGAGACGCCTCGCCGCTGCGCCCGGCGTGGGTCAAGGGCCTGCGCGAGAGCCCGGCGGCGTTCTGCTTCATCGGTTGGAACACCTACTCGCGCATCACGGTCGAGCAGACGCTCAAGGCCGTGCCCTTCTTGTGGGCGCAGAGCCGCCTCATGCCCGAGGCCTCGCGCCAGGCGATCCCGCAGCGAACCATCCGCATCGACGGCGCGGCCGCGACGATGATGTTCCGCCACGCCGACGAGCTCGACGCCCACGATCACGTCGACTGGGACATCACCTCGTTCGCCCACGAGCTGCGCCCGCAGGGCCCCGCGGCGGTCATCGGCGTCGGCGGTGGTCGCGACCTGATCGCGGCCGCGCGCGCCGGCCACGAGTCGGTCGTCGGCATCGAGCTCAACGATCTGATCGTCCGCCTCCACACCGACATCATGGAGGACTTCTCGCGCCTGACCCGGATCCCCGGCGTCGAGCTGATCTCGGCCGAGGCGCGCAGCCACATGGCTCAAGAGACGCGCCGCTTCTCCGTGATCACGATGTCGCTGATCGACACGTGGGCGACGACCGGCGCCGGCAGCTACAGCTTGTCGGAGAACGGGCTCTACACGGCCGAGGCCTGGCAGATCTTCATGAGCCGCCTCGACGACGACGGCATCTACACCGTCTCGCGCTGGTATCACCCCAAGTCGCCGGGCGAGGCCACACGCATGCTCGCGCTCGCGATGGAGGTGATGTGGCGGCTCGGCGCGACGCGTCCGCAGGACCACCTGATCCTGCTGCAGAACCGCGAGGTCGCGACCTTGCTGATGTCGCCGCAGCCCTTCGCCAAGGCCGACCTCGACCTCATGCAAAAGCGCGCCGGCGAGCTCGGCTACTCGATGGTCGCGACGCCGCGGCGCGGCCCCCTGCACGCCGGGCCCCTGCAAGACCTGTGGGCGATCGACAACCAAGCCGAGCTGTGGCGCTGGACCGCCTCGCAGTCGCTCGACTTCACGCCGCCGACCGACGACCGCCCCTTCTTCTTCAACATGCTCGAGCCGGCGACCTGGCTGGCCGACCCCGACGCCGTCGACGATCTCGACGTGTCCTTCCTCGGCAACCTGCAGGCCACGCAGACGCTCGTGCACGCGACCTTGGTCAGCGTGCTGCTCACGATCATGACGATCGTCGCGCCGATGCTGGTCCGCCGCCGCGAGCTGGCCGGCGCGCCCAAGCGCGACCTCGCGGCCGCGGCCGCCTACTTCGCGCTGATCGGGCTCGGCTTCATGTTCGTCGAGATCGGCCTGCTCTCGCGCCTCAACGTGTTCATCGGCCACCCGACCGTCGCGCTCGCCGTGCTGCTCGGCGGCATCATCTTGTTTACCGGCGTCGGCTCGCTGCTGTCGGGCCGCCTCGCCGTCGAGACCAAGCCGACGCTCGCCAAGCTCTACCCGCTGCTGCCCTTCGTGCTCGTCGTGCTCGCCGTGCTCGCCTCGGGCCCGGCCACCCACGCGTTCCAAAACACCGGCATGTCGACGCGCGTGCTCGTCGGCATCGCCGTCGTCGCGATCCCGGCGCTCGGCATGGGCATCGGCTTCCCGCTCGGCCTGCGCCTCGTGCAGGCCCGCCACCGCAGCGTCGGCGGCCCCGAGCTCGGGCCCTGGCTGTGGGGCATCAACGGCGCCTGCGGCGTGTGTGCCAGCGGCCTCGCGCTCGGCTGCTCGATGGTGTGGGGCGTGCCCACGACCCTCGCGGTCGGCTCGGCCTGCTATCTGCTGCTGCTCGCGTGCACGCGCCGGCTTGCCCCGCGCTAGCGGCGAGCGATACACTGATGCAGCATCATGCTGGTCAAGAAGTTCTGGGCTCGGGGCTACCGCAGCCTCCACGATGTCGAGATGGTGGATCTCGGGCCCTTCGTGATCCTTTATGGGCCGAATGGCGCCGGCAAGAGCAACATCCTCGACGCCCTCCAGACCTTGTTTGTGCTGCTCCCGAGCGCCGTCGATACGGCCCTCGGCGCCGACGACGAGCGCAGGAGTTACTGGGACGCCGGCCGTGACGCCGCAGTATGGGTGAGCAACGACGACTTTTTTGGCGGCTCCGAAGCGCGCGACATCGTGTTGGGTATGGAGGTCGAGAACCTCGAGGGGCCCAAGTTCCGCGGGAGCAAGGTTGATCGTCTCCATGTCGAGCTCACCGTGCGCAAGGCCGATGCAGAGCGGCTGACGCTCCGCATTACGCATCTCTACATCAACGGGCAAAAGCCTGGGCTGCCCTTCGAGGATCCAGACCTTGGCAACATCCTGCGCTCCATCCTGCCGAGTTCGTTCAATCACATCGGCGTCACGCGCAAAATGTCCCCCAGCAGTGTACCGCTCTTGAGCGGTAGCCAGATTGGCGGAACTCTGCTCGACGCCAATCTCGTGAGCGAGCTCTTTGAAGCCAAAAATTCTGACGTCCCCGCCCAACGCGAGCGGTTCGCCGCCACGCAGCATCTCATCGAGCGCGAGCTCGGCCGGGCGATCGACGTCTTCTTGACCAAAGATCGCCAGATCGAGCTGCGCAGCCGTCTACCCGAGCCCAATCCGCGCGGTGTCGACATCGGCGCCGCGCAGGCTGGGCATGGCCATGTCCAGATGTTTGCCATCTTGGCGGCGATCATGCTGCGCGAGGGCCGACTCGTTGCGCTCGAAGAGCCCGAAGCCCACCTTCATGCCCCAACGATGGGGCGCAAGCTTCGCAGCCTGCTGCACGATCTCGTCGCACGCGATCAGCACATCGATCAGCTCTTCGTCGCAACGCACAGTAATCTGTTCGATCTCGACGAGTCGGGCTATTGGGACGTCGCGCTGGAGGACGGCAAGACGGTCGTGCGCCGCAAGCCGCTCGACGAGATCGACCTCCACCACCTCTACGAGCCCGGCCCTGCCAAGCACCAGCTACAAAAAATGCTTGCACTCTATGGAGAGGAGGTCGTGTTTCATACCCAGGATGGCCGAACTCTCACGAATATGGACATGCTACATTCGCTGCAGGTCGATGACGACGCGGCGCAGGCGTTTCTCGAAGCCATGCATGCTGCCGCGCTCCAGGTCACCGGTCTTCGCGCCAAGCGCCAACGAGGGCTTGCATGAGGGTTTGCGTGTTCGATGCATGGTATCCCGAAGGACAGGACCCGAGCCTCGTCAACAGCCACTGGGCTGCTCAGGTGACCATCGAGCGATTGTGTCGAGAAGACGCGGTGTTGGAGCACGTGTCGGGCGCGGAGTTTCAACGACAAGACGTGCTCGCGCGCCTCTCTGATGTCACGCTTGATGGCTTTCTGTTCTTTGGACACGGGCGGGCTCATGTCTTGTTTCGTGATCTGGAGGATGACGACCCGAAGAAACCGATCCCACTCTTTGCGAGCGAGGATCTGAGTGCGGTAGGACGGCGATTCTTCGCTACATTTGCTTGCTGGAGCGGCCTGGGCCTGGCCACCGCTGCATCCGCGGCTGGCGTGGGCGCATACCTCGGCTATCAAGAACCGCTCCGTGTCAACTGGGTGCCAGAGCGACTCCCTGACGTCGTGAGGAACATGCTTGGCCTTCTCTGTACGGAGGGTGGCTATCTGATTGCGTCAGGCGAGCGCTCTCGTCGAGTGGTTCGTGCGCGCATACGAACGCGAGCGGACGAGGTGCTGGAGTATCTCGATCGGGGAGATGCCATCCTCGATTGGGCGGAGCACGTCGGTATCATGATGCTTGCCGCCGATCTCTGCGAGCACCTCGTGCTCGAAGGTGTCGACGTGACCCCTTGATCCGCGCTACTTCGACTTCGAGCCCGCCCCGACCGCCCCTGCGATGAAGTCGAAGCGCGCCTGCCAGGTCTCGACGATCCGCGCGTCGCCTTCGACCTGGTGCCCCTGCCCCGCGACCTCGAGGTAGGTGACCGGCTTGCCGAGCCGCTCGGCCTCGCTTGCGAACGCGCGCGAGCCCGCGACCGGCACGCGCCAGTCGTTCTCGCCGTGCAGCAGAAAGAGCGGCACGTCGAGGCGCTCGACCGCGTGGATGGGGCTGCGCTCCTTCATGCGCGCGAGGTCGGAGGGCACCTTCGGATCGCCGGCCTCGAGGATCACCCAGTCGGGGATGTTGGTCGCCTCGTAGAACGCGACGATGTCGGAGAAGCCGGCCTCGGCCAACCCGAAGCCGAAGGGGAAGAAGTGCGGATCGTCGTGCGGCCAGGTCAGCGCGCGCATCGTCGCGTAGCCGCCGTGGCTGCGCCCATACACGCCGACGCGCGCGGCCGGGATGCCGAGCTGCGCGGCGATGAAGCGGCCGGCTTCGAAGAGGTCGACGATCTCGCGGCCACCGAGGTCGCGGTCGTTGAGGGCCGCGAAGCCGCGCCCGAACCCGTCCGAGCCACGCACGGCCGGCGACACGACGGTGATGCCGGCCGCACACAGGATGTGGTCGTACTCGTTCCACTCGTTCTCGCCGCCATAAAAGGAGCGGACCATGGCGATCGGGGCGTCGGCCAGCGGCTCGCGCGGGCGCAGCAGGTAGGCGTGGAGCGAGAGGCCACCGGCGCCCGGGATCGTCACCCGCTCGACGTTGCAGCGCACGAGCTGCTGCTCGAGCGCGGGCGCGAGCGCGACGAGGCGCTCGTTCTGCAGCTCGGGCGCCTCCGCCCCCGCGACGAAGCGCGCCTGCGACAGCTCGAACACGAGGCTCGGGCTCTCTTGCGTCCACAGCACGCGATCGCCACGACCCTCGAGCAGGGCGATGCGACCGGCCACGCTGGCCGAGCCGAGCACGCCGCCTTGCTTGCTGTCGACGAGCTCGAGCGTGCTGCCGGCCGGCGTGCCGTGGGCGACGAGCACGCCCTGATCGAGCAGCTGCGCACCGAGCAGCGTCTCGTGGCCTTGGTAGATGCGCTTGGTCTTGCGGGTCTTGCTCGACCACGCGTAGACGTCGGCGAACTCCTGCTCGTCGGCGGTGTAGAGCAGCTGATCGCCGACCCAACCATCGAGCATGCGCGCCTCGCTGCGCGGCTGCGCGAGGTCGGTGATCGGCCTGACCTTGGGCGTCTTGGCGGCAAGGTCAGCCTCGACGATCTGCACGCGCCGGCGATCGCCGTCGAGCTGCGCGTTGAAGTAGACCTTGCTGCCATCGCTCGAGAAGCGCGGCGTGCCCCATGTGAAGGTCAGGCCCGGCTCGTCGCACACGACCTCGCGCTCGGCCGTGGCCGCGCCGAGCTGGGTCGCGTCGAGCACACGCAGGCACGTGCGGTAGGGCGCCTGCTGGCCGCTGCGCGCGAGATAGGCGATGCGCTGCTCGTCCTTCGAGAAGCCATAGTCGTAGACGTAGTCGGCGAAGGTCACCTGCACGAGCTCGCGCTGCAGCAAGGGCTTGTCGAGCTCGACGCGCCAGAGGTTCATCTGCTCGTCGTTGCGCGCGTCGGCGTGCAGCCACAGCTCGGTCGGCGTGCGCAGATGCAGCGACCACAAGCTGCGCTGCGACCAGTCGGCCGTCACCACCGGCTCCGCGGCCGGAAGATCCAAGAGCCCGCCGCTGCCCGACAGCGCGGCCATGCGCAGCTCGTAACGCTCGCCCCTCGCCACGAAGAAGAGGCGATCGTGGGCGAGCGCGGGCATGAATTCGCGAAAGGGGAAGGCGCCGAGGAAGGGCTCGAGATCGACGCTGCGGCCCATGAACGCGATCGCGAGCGGGCTTTCGGGCTCGTGCTCGGCGGGCGCGGCCTCGCCCTCCGGCGGCTCGGCGCTCGGATAAGGCTGCGCGGCGTTGGGCGGTGCGCAGGCGAGCAGGAGCGCGAAGGGCAGCGTGCGCGCGAGGGCGGTCATGCGGCGATGCTACAGCGCGGCCCACCGCGAGCCGTGCGACACTCGCCGCGCTCATGGCCGCCTCGAACCCACTGGTCCGCGATCGCGACGTCGACTTCCTGATCGACGAGGTCCACGACGTGCTCGGCCTCTGCTCGCTGCCGGCCTACGCCGACCACTCGCGCGAGACCTTCACGCTCTTCTTGTCGAGCGCCGCCAAGCTGGCCCGCGAGCGGCTCTTCCCGCTCTTTCGTGCGATGGACGACGCGCCGGCGCAGCTGCTCGAGGGTCGCGTGCACACGCACCCGAGCATGCGCGAGCTGTGGGATCAGCTCGTCGAGCTCGGCCTGCTCAACGCCACGCGCCCGCCCGAGGTCGGCGGCAGCTCGCTGCCGCACGCCGTGTCGGTGCTCGGCTACCTCTACGCGATGGCCGGCAACGCCGGCGCGGCCGGCTATCCGCTGCTGACGTCCGGCGCCGCGCACCTGCTCGAGAGCTTCGCCAGCCCGGCCCTGCAAGAGGCGTTCATGTCGCGCATGTACGCGGGCGAGTGGACCGGCACGATGGCGCTGACCGAGCCGCACGCGGGCAGCGGGCTCGGCGACCTCACCACCAAGGCGACGGCCATCCCGGACCGCAACGACCGGACCATCATCAACGACGCGGAGGTGACGCCGGACGGTCGGGCGGTGGTGTTCGGCACCAAGGACGTGCGGTTCGCCGACCAGATCGCCGCCCTGTACCTGTTCACCGTCGCGGACCGGCGGCTGACCGAGCTGACCGGCGGGCAGACCTGCTCGAACGGCAAGGTGATCCACCCGCACCCGGGCGGCGGCTTCAC
>WBZP01005797.1_pt1 | contig 12428 bp, 12 predicted proteins | sample 5204301 | NCBI WGS metagenome assembly WBZP01 (sample SAMN12412401, study PRJNA552823) | activated sludge metagenome | isolation source: activated sludge from nitrification reactor of wastewater treatment plant... | place: USA: Pennsylvania | collected 2017
CAAGGACTGGAAGCCGGATTGTGGCCATCTGGCTGCGCATCCCAACTCACGCTTCACGGCGCCTGCGAGCCAGTGCCCCTCGATCGATCCAGAATGGGAGAACCCGGATGGCGTGCGCATCAGCGCATTCATCTTCGGCGGACGCGCCAGCAAGGACATGCCGCTGGTCTTCCAGTCGTTCAACTGGGCCCACGGCGTGTACCTGGCCGCGACGATGGGCTCGGAGGCCACTGCGGCTGCCATCGGCGTCACGTCCACGCGGCGCGACCCGATGGCGATGCTGCCCTTCTGCGGCTACAACATGGCCGACTACTTCACCCACTGGCTCAACGTGGGCCGCCAGCTGTCAAATCCGCCCCGCATCTTCCGCGTCAACTGGTTCCGCAAGAACGACAAGGGCCAGTTCATCTGGCCCGGTTTCGGGCAGAACCTGCGTGTGCTGAAGTGGATCGTCAACCGTGTGAACGGTCACGCGATGTCGGTCGAAAGCCCGCTGGGCTGGATGCCGCGCTACGAAGACATCGACTGGAACGGCCTGGAGTTCTCACGCGCCGCGTTCAACGATTTGATGGCGGTCGGCCGCGAAGCTGGCACCGCCGACGCGCATTCGCACGAGGAACTGTTCAACCGCTTCCGCGACCGCCTGCCCAAGGAGTTCATCTTCGAGCGCGAATTGCTGCGCTCGAGGCTATGGCGTTCGCCCGAGGTCTGGGAACTGGCGCACGAGTGACGAAGCGGCTGGAGGCCTACACCTCCAGCCACTCGCGGCGGATGTAGGCGTTGGCGCCCAACTCCGCCGGCGTGCCTTCGAACACGATCTGCCCGTGGCCCATGACCAGGCAACGGTCGGCCACCTGCAGCGCGATGGTGAGCTTCTGTTCCACCAGCAGGACGGCAACGCCGCGCCGCTTGAGCTCGCGCAGGTAGTCGGCCACCTGCTCCACGACCTTGGGTGCCAGGCCTTCGGTCGGTTCGTCGATCATGATGAGTTCGGGGTCGCCCATCAGCGTGCGGCATAGTGTGAGCATCTGCTGCTCGCCACCGGAGAGCACCCCGGCCTCGGTATGCTGGCGTTCCTTCAGCCTGGGGAACAGCCGGTACATGTCGCCGAAGGACCAGCGCACGTCTTGCTGGCCTCGCTTCTCACCCAGCATGAGGTTCTGGTGCACGGTCAGCGTGGGAAAGATCTCGCGGTTCTCGGGCACATAGCCGATGCCCGACTGGGCAATCTCGAACGCCTTGCGGCCGCAGATCTGCTGCCCTTTCCACAGCACCGACCCGCTGCAATCCACCAGGCCCATGATCGCCTTGACGGTGGTGCTGCGACCGGACCCGTTGCGGCCCAGCAGTGCCACGATCTCGCCTGGGCGCACGTCGAAATGCACGCCGTGCAGCACATGGCTCTTGCCGTAGAAGGCGTGCACGTCCTTGAGCGTCAGCACGATCAGCTTGCCACGCCGCTGGCCTGCGCCTCGGCCAGCGCCGATCCCAGGTAGGCCTGCTGGACCCGTTGATCGGCCCGCACCTTCTCGGGCGTATCGAAGGCGATCACCTCGCCGTAGACCAGCACCGCGATCCGGTCGGCCAGCCCGAACACAACACCCATGTCGTGCTCGACGGTCAGCAGTGTCTTGCCCACCGTCACTTCGCGGATCAGCTTGACGAAGCGCGCCGTTTCGCTGCGGCTCATGCCGGCGGTGGGCTCGTCCAGCAGCACCACGCCGGCGCCGCCGGCGATGGTGATGCCGATTTCCAGTGCGCGCTGTTCCGCGTAGGTCAAGTTCATGGCCAGCACGTCGCGACGCTTGTGCAGCTTGATCATGTCCAGCAGCTCATCGGCGCGGTCATTGGCGTCGCGTGCATCGGCCAGGAAGCGCCAGAAGCTGTAGCGGTAGCCCATGCTCCACAGCACCGCGCAGCGCAGGTTCTCGAACACGCTCAGGCGCGTGAACAGGTTGCTGACCTGGAAGCTGCGTGCCAGGCCCATGCGGTTGATCTGGTACGGCTTCAGGCCATTGATGCGCTGGCCATTGAGCAGGATGTCACCCGAGCTGCTGCCGAAACGTCCGCTGATCAGGTTGAACAGGGTGCTCTTGCCGGCGCCATTGGGCCCGATCACGGCCACCCGCTCACCCGGGCGGACGGCCAGGTTGGCCCCCCGGATGATCTCGGTCCTGCCGAAGCTCTTGCGCACATCGCGCAGCTCCAGCGCCAGCGTGCCGGGGCCGCCGCTCATGCGATGCTCTCCCGGTGCTTGATTTCCTTCTCGATGTCTTCCTGAACTTCGCCCCACTGACGGTGAAAGTGGCGGCGGGTCAGCTCGAACAGGGCAACACCGGTCAGCATCACGAAGACCGCGCCGAACCAGCTGTCCACGCGGTCGGTGTGCAGCGTGGCACCCATGAAGGGCAGCTCGGGCCCCAGCGCGGTATTGAGCTGACGGTGGTAGACCATCTCGATGATGGCCGCCGCGCCCAGCACGATGGCCGTGCCGGCGCCGGCAAAGGCCAGGTAGGCGCTCCACAGGGTGCGCAGCCTGCCGAAGGCCGCCACGCGCAGGTTCATCATGATCAGGCTGGCCAGCCCCCCGGGCGCGTACATCACCATGAACATGAAGATCAGACCCAGATAGAGCAGCCAGGCCTTGGTCCACTCCGACAGCAGCACCAGGGCCACCACCATCAGCACCGCCCCCAGGATGGGCCCGAAGAAAAAGGTCGCGCCACCCAGGAAGACGAACAGCAGGTAGGCCCCCGATCGTGCCGCGCCGACGACCTCGGCCGTGACGATCTCGAAATTCAGCGCCCCCAGCCCACCGGCCACGCCAGCGAAGAAGCCCGAGATCATGAAGGCCAGATAGCGCACCTGGCGCGTGTCGTAGCCGATGAACTCCACGCGCTCCGGGTTGTCGCGCACGGCATTGAGCATGCGGCCCAGCGGCGTTCGCGTCAGCGCGAACATGGCCGCCGTGCATAGGATGCAGTACAGCGCGATCAGGTAGTAGAGCTGGATCTGCGGCCCGAAGCTGATGCCCAGCCAGGCCCGGCCCACGACCCGGTTGCCCGTGATGCCGCCCTCCCCGCCGAAGAATTCCGGCAGCATCAGCGACATGGACCAGACCAGCTCGCCGATGCCCAGGGTGATCATCGCGAAGGTCGTGCCCGCCTTCTTGGTCGTCACGTAGCCCAGCAGCATCGCGAAGAACAGCCCTGCCAGGCCGCCGACCAGCGGAATGAGGCTGACCGGCAGGGTCAGCTTGCCTGACGACACCAGATTCAGCGTGTGGATGGCCAGGAACGAACCCAGGCCGCTGTACACCGCATGCCCGAAGCTGAGCATGCCGCCCTGGCCGAGCAGGACGTTGTAGGCCAGGCAGGCGATGATGGCGATGCCCATCTGCGACAACATGGTCTGCGCGAAGCTGCTGGTCCACAACAAGGGCGCCACCGTGAGAACCAACGCAAAGAGTCCCCACAGCACCCAGCGCCCCACGTTCCAGGGCTTGAAGCGGTAGACCGGCCGTCCAGGCGGGTGCTTCACGTCAGGTCTCCCGCGCACCGAACAGCCCCTTGGGGCGGAAGACCAGCATCAGCACCAGCAGCAGATAGGGCAGGATGGGCGCTGCCTGCGCCAGCGTGATCTTCATCACCGGGTAGATCAGGTCACCGGGCACCACCCGCCAGCCCAGGCCAGCAGCCAGCTGCACCAGCGACTTGTCCACCGTCAGTGGCAGCGTCTGCAACAGCCCGATGAGCAGTGAGCCGGCAAAAGCCCCCCCCAGCGAGCCCATGCCACCCACCACCACCACCACGAAGATGATGCTGCCCACATTGGCGGCCATCGAAGGTTCGGTGACGAAGGTGATGCCACCCACCACGCCGGCCAGCCCCGCCAGGGCGCAACCGCTGCCGAACACCAGCATGAAGACACGCGGCACGTTGTGGCCCAGTGCTCCCACCATCTCCGGATGGGTCAGCGCACCCTGGATGACCAGGCCGATGCGGGTGCGCGTGAGCAGCAGCCACAGGGCCAGCAGCATCAGCAAGGCCGCTGCCATCATGAAGCTGCGGGTCATCGGGAAGCGTGAACACAGCACCCCGGCAGCCTGGCACACCTCGGGCGGCGCTGCACCCAGCAACAGGCGCAGGCCGGCCTCGGTGTCCTGCACGATGGTGAAGGCCGGGCCCTGCAGCAGCGATGGCGGGTCGAAGGGCACGGTGGACCGCCCCCAGATCAACTGCACCAGTTCGAGCAGGACGTAGGAAAGGCCAAAGGTGATCAGCAACTCGGGCACATGGCCGAAGGCATGCACCCGCCGCAGGCAGAAACGCTCGAACGCGGCCCCCAGTGCACCCAGCACCAGCGGCGCTACCACCAAGGCCACCCAGAAGCCGAGCACGCCCGTGAGCGTGTAGGCGACGTAGGCACCTACCATGTAGAAGCTGGCGTGCGCGAAGTTCAGCACGCCCATCATGCTGAAAATCAGTGTCAGCCCGGAGCTGAGCATGAACAGAAGCAGGCCCGAGCTCAGCCCGTTGAGGATGTTGATGAGGACCTGATCCAAGCGGGAGGCAGTGATGGCTGGGGACGCAAGAAGGGCCCGGCGGAGATCAGGCTCCGGCGGGCCCGTAAGATACCTCGACGCGCGGCGTCTTCAGCCGGGCCGCTTCATCTGGCAGGAGGTGGGCGTGCTGGACACATAGGGTTCCAGGGTCTTGACGGGCTGGAAGTTGTAGCCGGTGTTCTCGACACTGTAGTCGCTGGGTTTGGCGCCGGCCTTGCTCCACACAGAGATGTAAAGCGTCTGCTGCAGCTGGTGGTCGGTCTTGCGCATTTCGACGTCCCCGTTGAAGCTCTTGACCTTCAGGCCTTCCAGGGCCACCGCCACCTTGGCCGGCTCGGTGCTCTTGGCCTGCGCCATCGCGGTGGAGAGCAGCGCGTAGGCGTGGTAGACCGATCCGGTGTACCAGTCGTCGTTGAACTTCTTCTTGAAGGCATCCATCAGCTCGCGTGTTTCCCCGGTCATCGCGCTGTGCATGAAGAATGCCTGGTAGACCTTGCCGGCCATTGCCGCGCCCATGGCCGTGGGCGTGCCGGTGACCCCGGCGTAGTAGGTGAAGAACCTGGCGCTGAGCCCGGCGTCGTTGGCCGCCTTCATCAGCAAGGTGAGGTCGGAGCCCCAGTTGCCGGTGATGATGCTGTCGGCCCCGCTGGCCTTGATCTTGGCGATGTAGGGTGCGAAGTCACGCGTCTGGGCCAGCGGCGTCAGGTCTTCGCCGACGAACTGGATGTCCGGCCGCTTGCGCGCCATGATCTCCTTGGCGTAGCGGGCCACCTGGTGGCCGTGCTGGTAGTTCTGGTTGATCAGGTAGACCTTCCTGACTTCGGGCATGTCCTTGATGAAGGAGGCCAGCGCCTCCATCTTCATCGACGTATCGGCATCCAGCCGGAAGTGCCAGTAGTTGCATTTGCTGTTGGTGAAATCAGGGTCCACCGCGGCGTAGTTGAGGTACAGCACCTCCTTGCCGGGGTTGCGTTCGTTGTGCTTGGTGACCCCGTCGATCAGGGCCGCTGCACCACCGGAGCCGTTGCCCTGCACCACGTAGCGAACGCCTTGGTCGATGGCCGATTTCAGCGCATTGGCGGTTTCCTGCGGGCTCAGCTTGTTGTCGATGCCGATGATCTCGAACTTGACGCCGGCCGGATTCTTCTTGTTGAAGTGTTCAGCGAAGAACTGGAAGCTCTTGAGCTGGTTCTGCCCCACCGGCGCCATCAGGCCGCTGAGCGGGTCAATCCAGGCGAGCTTCACCGTCTCGCCCTTTTGCGCCAGCACACCGCCGCAGGCCAGGGCCCCCAGGGTGACCAAGGAGAGCTTGAAAAGGCGCTCGGCAGGCTGCATGCAATTGCTCCGTGAGTTTTTCGGGTTCCAGGCAAAGGTAGCGCAAGACCAAGCCCCAGGCGCTCAGTGACTACCCCGAAGGCCTGTCGCCGGCGGGACAGCAGCAGGCATGACCCCGCCAACCGTGTTGGCTGCGCGGCAACCGACAATCGATCCTATGAACGCGCCCGAGACCCTGACCCCGCCACACACGCCTGCCTGGCGCGAAGACGGGTTCCTGCGGCGCCTGGGTCCTGTCTACGCCCAGCCGCAGGCGCCACAGGCCGTGCCCGCGCCGCATTGGGTGTCGGTCAACCCTGCGCTGGCCGCCGAGTTGGGCTTGGGCGGCTGGCTGCGCAGCCCGCAGGCCCTGGCCATGCTGGCGGGCAACGCCGAGCCACCCCAGGGGCTGCTGGCCAGCGCCTATTCGGGGCACCAGTTCGGCGTCTGGGCCGGTCAGCTCGGTGATGGACGGGCGCTGCTGGTGGGCGAGATCGACAGCCCCGCCGGGGCGATGGAACTGCAGCTCAAGGGCAGCGGCCTGACGCCCTATTCGCGCATGGGCGACGGACGTGCCGTGCTGCGCTCGTCGATCCGTGAGTACCTCTGTTCCGAGGCCATGCACGCGCTGGGCATCCCCACCACGCGGGCACTGGCCATCGTCGGCTCGCCGTTGCCGGTGCGGCGCGAATCGGTGGAAAGCGCCGCTGTCGTGACGCGGGTGGCGCCCAGTTTCCTGCGCTTCGGTCACTTCGAGCACTTCGCCCACACCGCGCGGGACGAAGTCGCGTTGCGCCACCTGACCGATGCCACGCTGGCGCGCTACTTCCCGGCGCTGCTGGGCCACGCCGAACCGTATGCGGCGCTGCTGCAGACGGTGGCCGAGCGTACCGCCGCCTTGTTGGCGCAGTGGCAGGCCGTGGGCTTCTGCCATGGCGTGATGAATACCGACAACATGTCGATGCTGGGCCTGACGCTGGACTACGGGCCCTTCGGCTTCATGGACGCGTTTGACCCGGGCCATATCTGCAACCACACGGACCAGCAGGGCCGCTACGCCTTTGCCCGCCAACCCCAGGTGGCGTTCTGGAACCTGCACGCGCTGGCCCAGGGCCTGATGCCCCTGATCGGCGATTCCGACACCGCATTGGCTGCGCTGGAGCCCTACAAGGCACGCTACGCGCAGGATTTCCTGGCCGCACTGCGAGGCAAGCTGGGCCTTAGGGACCGGCGCGACGAAGACCGTGAGCTGGTCGACGACCTGCTGCGCCTGATGGCGCAGGACCGGACGGACTTCAGCATCACCTTCCGCCGACTGGCCGGTTTGTCCTGTGCAGGCGATTCGCCGGGCGACGGCAGCTTGCGCGACCTGTTCATCGACCGGGCGGCCTTTGATGCCTGGGCCAATCGCTACCGCGCGCGCCTGTTGGCCGAGGCCAGCGTGGACGCAGAGCGTGCCCGTCGCATGAATCGCGTCAACCCGAAGTTCGTGTTGCGCAACCACCTGGCCGAGCTGGCGATCCAGCGTGCACGCGATGGCGACTTCGCCGAGATCGACCGCCTGCTGAAGGTCCTGCAGCGACCTTTCGACGAACAGCCCGAACATGACGCCGACGCGGGCTTTCCGCCGGACTGGGCGGCAAGGCTGGAAGTCTCCTGTTCATCCTGACCACCACCGCCATGCCCCACCCTCACGACGATCCTCGTTACCCTGTTCGCAAGACCGACGCCCAGTGGCGTGCCGAACTCGACCACCAGCAATATCAGGTGGCCCGCCATGCCGCCACCGAACGTGCTTTCAGCGGCGCCTACTGGAACCACTTCGAAACAGGCCAGTACCTGTGCGTGGGCTGCGGCGCACCGCTGTTCGAGTCGCGCACCAAGTTCGATGCCGGCTGTGGCTGGCCCAGCTACTGGGAGCCGGTGAATGCCACGGTAGTGGAGCGTGTGCATGACACCAGCCATGGCATGGTCCGGGTGGAGGTGCGCTGCAAGCACTGCGGCAGCCACCTGGGGCATGTCTTCGAGGATGGCCCTGTCCCCACCGGCGAGCGCTTCTGCATCAACTCGGCGGCCATCCGCTTCGCGCCGGAGCAGCCGTGATGCTGGCGCTGACCGCTGCCACCATCGAAGCCCGACTTCGTGCGGCGCTGAACCCGACGTGGATCGAGGTGCTGGACGACAGCCACCAGCACGCCGGCCACGCCGGTGCCCGCGAAGGCCGCCATTACACCGTGCGCCTGACCAGCCCGTGTTTTGCGGGGCTGGCGCGGCTGGCCCGCCACCGCCTTGTGTATGATTCCCTGGGTGCGCTGGCCCCTCAAGGCGTGCACGCCTTGGTCATCGTGGCCCGGGCACCCGGCGAAGGCTGAAGTCCGCCTCTCCCGGTTTTTCAACCGCGACGCACCGCCACGGTGTCAGCTCTGCGCTGCACTGCGGCGTTGACCAGCCTGCCGTCCGCCGGTCGGCCCAGATCCCCCCCTTTGCGCGAAAGCTCCCCGCCCATGAAGACGAAGTCCCCCGCCGCCCGCGCGGCCCTGGCCCTGACGCTGGCCATCTGCCTTCTGCCCTTGGCCGCGTCGGCCCAGAACATCGCCATCGTCAACGGCAAGGCGGTACCCAAGTCGCGCGTGGACGTGCTGCTGCAGGCGGCCGCGCGTGCCGGCCAGCAGGTTTCCCCCGAGATGCAGGTGCAGGCCCGCGACCAGGTCGTGCTGCGCGAGATTTTCGTGCAGGAGGCCACCAGACGTGGCCTGGCCACGACGCCGGATTTCGCGGCGCAGATGGAGTTGGCCCGCCAGAGCATCCTGATCCGCGAGCTGTTCGAGGACTACCGCAAGAAGAACCCGGTCGACGACGAGGCCGCCCAGGTCGAGTACGACAAGTTCAAGGCCCAGTCGGTCGGCACCGAGTACCGCGCACGCCACATCCTGGTCGAGAAGGAAGACGAAGCCAAGGCCCTGCTGGCCCAGATCAAGGCCGGCGCCAAGTTCGAAGACCTGGCCAAGAAGCACAGCAAGGACCCGGGTTCGGGCCAGAACGGAGGCGACCTGGACTTCGCCAAGCCCGAATCCTACGTGCCCGAGTTCGGCAAGGCGATGGCCGCGTTGAAAAAGGGCGAGACCACCGCCGAGCCTGTGAAGAGCCAGTTCGGCTACCACATCATCCGGCTGGACGACACCCGCGAAGCCTCCTTCCCCGCCTTCGAAGATGTCAAGGGCCAGATCAAGCAGCGCCTGGAACAGACCCGCATGCAGCAATACCAGGAAGACCTGCGGGCCAAGGCCAAGACCGACTACAAGTTCACCACGCCCTGATTTCCAGCGTGCGCGCGGCAAGGGCCTGTTGTTTCGGCAGCAGGCCCTTCTTCTTGCCCGCAGGCCGCCCTGCTCAGGGCAACAGCACCGTGCTGCCGGTGGTCTCGCGCGCCTCCAGGCTGCGATGCGCCTGTGCCACATCGGCCAGACCGAAGCGTTGGCCGATATGAATCCTGACGGTGCCGCTTTGCACGACGGCAAACAGCCCCTCGGCCATCGCCTGCACTGCCTCGCGCGAGGCGATGTGGGTGAACAGGGTCTGCCGCGTCAGGTACAACGAACCCTTGGCACCCAGCAGCGCAGGCGCAAACGGCGGCACCGGGCCTGATGCGTTGCCGAAGCTGGCCAGCAGCCCGAAGGGACGCAGGCAGTTCAGGCTGCCTTCGAAGGTGTCCTTGCCGATCGAGTCGTAGACCACCTTGACGCCGCGGCCCTGGGTGATCTGCTTGACGCGCTCGACGAAGTCCTCACGCCGGTAGTCGATGGCGTACGCCGCACCGTGGTCCAGCGCCAGCTGGCACTTGGCGGGGCCGCCGGCGGTGCCGATGAGCTGCAGCCCCAGGGCCCTGGCCCACTGGCAGGCAATCAGTCCCACGCCACCGGCGGCAGCGTGGAAGAGCACGTGATCGCTTGGCTGCAGGCCCTGGACCGGCAGCGTGCGCTTGAGCAGGTACTGAGCCGTCAAGCCCTTGAGCATCATGCCCGCGGCGGTGTCGAAGGCGATGTCATCGGGAAGTCGGACAACGGCCAGCGCTGGCATGACCCGCAGCTCGCTGTAGCTGCCGGGGGGATTGCTGGCGTAGGCGGCACGGTCGCCGGGCCTCAGGTGGGTGACACCCTCTCCGACCGCTTCGACCACGCCTGCGCCTTCCATGCCCAGCACCAGCGGCAACGGGTTGGCGTAGAGCCCCGTGCGCTGGTAGACGTCGATGAAGTTCAGCCCGCAAGCATGGTGGCGAATGCGGATCTGGCCCGGCCCGGGTTCACCTACGGGCAGATCCACGATCTGCAGTTGTTCGGGCCCGCCAAAAGCGGTGATCTGGACGGCACGCGGCATGATCTCCCCTCGATGAAGAAAGAACGTGAGGTTAAGCCAACAGCCCCGGCCCTGTCGCGATGGGCCACGTGGCACCATGCGCCGACGATGCGCCGCCTGATGCAAGCCCCCAATCTGGTCCTGGCCACGCTGTGGGTCGACATGCTGGGCGACGTGGGCATCGCCGCCACCGTTCAGCGGGCCTTTGCAAGTGGCATCGCCGGCGAGATACCGCCCGATCAGAGCCTGCCCGAGATCTGGCTGCAGGACGAACAGCAGCACGCGCTGGCTGCGGGGCTCTTGCGTGAGTGGCAGCAGGCGCCGCACCACCACTGGGTCTGCCAACGCTGCCACGAGTCGGTGGACGGCCCTTTCGAACAGTGCTGGAACTGCGGCCAGATGCGGATGTCATGAAGCCGAGTCAGCGCCGGGCGCCACGGCGGCCGCGGCGGGTCAGTACAGGCGAATCGCGGAGTCGAAGTACCAGGTGCGCCGAATCTCGATGACGTCGTACTCGCCCGCCAGTCCTGGCGTGAAAGCCTGGAATGGCGCCTGCGCCTGCACGATGCTGCGGATGGCCTCGTCCAGCTCGGTCACGCCGCTGGAAATGACGAAGACGATCGACTCCACCGTTCCATCCCGCCGCAAGGCCACGGTCACGATGGGATTCGCATGCGGCCGGCTGACCAGTTCGCGCAGCGCTTCGATGGCCACGTTGAGCTGGATCCTGCGTGCCCAGGCTTCGGCATAGAGCACCAGCTCGGCATTCGGATCGGCGCGACCCAGCAAGCGGCCTCGTCGTGTGTTGCTGCCCGAAGGCGGCGACGAGCCCGCTGACCGCGACGCAGCCGCATCGCGCCGCGCAGCCTCTTCATCCAACTGCCGCCCCATGGCCCGACGCGCAGCTTCGCGGCGCGCTTCATCGGCTTCGATCTGGGCCGCCCGCTGGCGCGCGGCAGCTTCCTGTGCCGCGAGCTTTTGCGCCTGCTCCTGACGTTCGGCTTCCAGCCGGGCGGCGAGCTGCCGCGCCTCATCCTGCCGCTGCGCCTCGGTACGCTCGGCGGCCAGTCGTGCGGCTTCCTTGCGCTGCGCCTCCTGGCGCTCCTCATCCCGCCGGGCCGCCTGCTGCCGCAACGCTTCCTGCAGTGCGGCCTCGCTGCGGGCGGCTTCCAGTCGCTCGGCTTGCAGCCTTGCGACCCGGGCGAGTTCTAGCGCCGGATCCGGCGTCGGCACGGGTATGGGCGGCGGCGTGTGCACTGGGCTGGACGCGCTGGGCGCCATCGCGATGGCTCTGGAAGGCACCTCCGGCACGACTGGCGACACCCAGCGGCCCTGGCCAGGCTCTTTCAAGCTCATCAGTGCCGGGTGAGCGTGTGGCGCCGCATGGCGGCCGCCCATGTCGCCGAGGGTCCGCTCCGTCATCACCTGGACCTGTTCTGGCACAGCATCAGCGTCAGCCGGCTCTGGAACCGGAGGCGCGGGCTCGGGCTCCTGCACGACCACCCTCGGTGGCAAGGTCAGCTGCTCGATCCGGGGCGGCTGCGGGCTGGCCTGCGGTGGTGGCGGCTCGGCGGGCGTCGGCTTCGGCGCTGGCGCCAGCACGACGTGCAGATCAGGCGCAGCAACTCGCCGTTCCCGCCACGGCAGGTCGAAACCCGGCAGCCCGAACTCCTGGCCACCAAAGGTCAGCCCCAGCATCAGCCCATGCGCCAGCAGTGAAATCCCAAGCGCAATCAACAGGGACTGGCGCTCACCCTTGACACCTGTCCGCAGGCCCCGCCATCGCGCAGGGCCGGTACGCCGTCTGTGCGCAGCACCCTTGCCCCGCCCGCTCATGCAGGGCCAGCCGCCAGGCGCCCGGCAAGACCAGGACCAAGCCACGCCAAACCGTTCCCCCTGGAGAGCGGGCACCAACTGCTCTTGCGCCGCCAGCGCCGAAGGTTCGCGAACCGCATGCCTCTGATTGTCCACTGCCTCCAGGCCCGGCCTGGCAGTGCGAAGCCCGACAGCCTCCTAGAAAGTGCCCGGGTATCCGCCACCATCGATCAACAGGTTCTGCCCATTGATATAGCCGGCCTTCGTGCTGCACAGGAATGCGCAGGCAGCCCCAAATTCCTCGGCGCGGCCAAAGCGCTGGCAGGGATTGGCCCTGCAGCGCGACTGCCAGGCCGCTTCGAAGGGCTGGCCCTGGTGCTGT
>WBZP01005798.1_pt1 | contig 12427 bp, 9 predicted proteins | sample 5204301 | NCBI WGS metagenome assembly WBZP01 (sample SAMN12412401, study PRJNA552823) | activated sludge metagenome | isolation source: activated sludge from nitrification reactor of wastewater treatment plant... | place: USA: Pennsylvania | collected 2017
GCCGTCCGTCGCTACGCCGGGCGCATCGACCGCTGGATCATCTGGAACGAGCCGGACATCGACGACCCCGACGCGCCGGGGCACACCTGGGACGGCGACATCGAGCAGTTCGCCCAGTTGCAGCGCGTGGCCTATCTGGCGGCCAAGTCGGCCAATCCCGACGCCGTCGTCCACCTGGGGGCGTTCACCTACTTCTGGGACCCCGGCTACTTCGACCGCCTGCTCGACATCCTGGCCGCCGGCCCCGACGCCGCTGCCCACGACACCTACTTCGACGCGGCCACGGCCCACCTCTACTTCCAGCCCAACGCCGTCTACAACGTGCTCTACGCCTTCCAGCAGGTCATGGCCGACCACGGCCTCGACAAGCCCATCTGGCTGGTGGAGACCAACGCGCCGCCGATGGACGACCCCTACTGGGTGGTGCCCAACTGGACGCTGGCCGTGTCGCTGGGCGAGCAGGCGGCGTTCATCCCCCAGACGCTGGCCGCGGCCCTCAGCGCCGGAGCGGAGCGCGTGGCCGTCTACAAGCTGAAGGACGCCGCCGGCGACCGCGCCGCCAACCCGGAGCCGTTCGGCCTGATGCGCTGGGACGAGAGCCGCCGCCCGGCCTTCGACACCTACCGCGTGGCCATCCGCCTGCTGGGCGACGTGACCGCCGCCGAACGCGAGCGCTGGGACGCGGTGGGGCAGGTGCGGCTGACGCAGCCGGGGCAGACGACAACGGTGCTGTTCGCCCGGCTGCCCGACGCGCAGACCGCGCGCCTGCCGGCCACGGCCGACACGGCCGAGTGGGTGGATATGTGGGGCGAGCGGGAGACGATTGAGGCCGAGGACGGCTACTTCACCGTCGAACTGCCCGGCGCGCTGTGCCGGCAGACAATCGCCGACTACTGCATGATCGGCGGCACGACCTACTATCTCATCCAGGAGAACGCCCCGGCGCGGGCGGCGCAACTGGCGGCGACGCGAGAGGCCGCAGCAACGCGCGAGGCGGCGGCCACGCCAACGCCATCGCCAACCCGCTCCACAACCACACAAGAGCCTACGGCGACCGCAATGGCCGCCGAGCCGACGACCACGCCGCGCTCCTCGGCTACGGCGACGGCGATGGCCACAACGACGGCCACACCGAGCGCGTCGGCCACCGTCACGGCGACAACTGTGGCGGCAGCGGCCACGTTGCCACCGGCGACCGGCGCGCCCCTGCTGACCGCCGCCCCGGCCACAGCGGCAAGTGACACGCCACCGGCGGCCTGGAACGTGGCCGACAATGCCGGCTTGATTCTGATCGGTCTGGGTCTCCTACTGGCCGCGGGGCTAGTCGGCCGGCGGTTGGTCGGGCGGCGCTCCCAATAAAAAAAGGGGCGTGGCCGGCCGGCAACGCCCCTCAAGGTACAATGGATCGGTGGTTTAGCCATTCGGCTCAATGACAAAGCGAATGGCCGTGCGCTCCTGGTCGTCAATGTCCACGTCGACAAACGAGGGAACACAGGTGATGTTCACGCCTTCTTCAGCTAGATAGCCCTTGGCGATGACGATGGCCTTCACGGCCTGGTTGACAGCGCCGGCACCAATGGCCTGCACCTCAGCATGTTGAGACTCGCGCATGACGCCGGCGATGGCGCCGGCGACGGCCGCCGTGCGAGAGCGGGCCGATACCTTGATGATGTTCACGGGTTTCGATGTACCTCCATTGTTCGTGTACGGTGTCTGTAGGCCCAACATATTTCCCATCTTTGTCTACTCCATTGGTTATTAATCTACGCCAATGATAGGATACCATTGAAGCCCGCCGGCTTTTTAAGTAATTATGTCCGATTCCAGCCGGTGAAATGACGGCTTCATTTTCAGAGAGCGCGATCTATTGGCCGATAGAAATAACCACTCATCTACCCCTATATCCGCCGACAGCGGCCGTGGTCTTGTGTTTCGCGCGGCGGGGCTGGTGGCGGCGTTGGCGCTGCTCAGCCGCGTGCTGGGCCTGGCGCGCGAGATCGTCGTGCGCCAATATCTGGGCGTCACGACGCTGGAGGCCACGGCCTTCGACATCGCCAGCCGCTTCCCGGAGGCGATCTTCCTCATCGTCGCCGGCGGGGCCATCGGCTCGGCCTTCATTCCCACCTTCTCGGCCTATCTGGGCCGCGACGACGAGGCGGGTAGCTGGCGGCTGTTCTCGGCGGTCATCAACCTGGTGACGGTAGCCACGACGATCATTTCCGTTCTGGTGATGGTCTTCGCCGCGCCGTTCGTTACCTTTTTCTACGCCGACAACATCGCCCAACAGCCGGCCCTGCTGCCGCTGACGGTGGCCCTCATGCGCGTCATGCTCCTGTCGCCGATCATCTTCGGCGTCAGCGGCATCATCATGGCCGCGCTGAACGCCCGGCAGCACTTCCTTCTGCCGGCCCTGGCTCCGTCGGTCTACAACGTCGGTATCATCGCCGGCGGCGTGGCCGGGGCGGTGATGGGCGGCGGCGCGCCCCTGGCCACGGCCTGGGGCCTGACGTGGGGCACGGTGGCCGGCGCGCTGGGGCATCTGCTGGTGCAACTGCCCGGCTTGCGCGGCCAGCAGGCTCGCTATAGCCCAGTGTTGACGCTGCGCGACCCCGGCGTGCGTCAGGTGTTGCGCCTGATGGCCCCGCGCGTGCTGGGCCTGTCGTTCAGCGAGGTCAACAAGTTCGTCATCCTGTTTCTGACCGGCACGATGGTGTTGGGCACGCTGCCGGCCCTCAATGCCGCCTTTCGCATCCTCATCATGCCGCAGGGCATTCTGGGGCAGGCGCTGGGCATTGCCGCCTTCCCGACACTGGCCGCGTTGGCCGCTCGCGCCGCCCATCGCGAAATGCGCTCGATTCTGGCCGATTCGCTGCGGCTGGTGCTCTTCCTGGGGCTGCCGGCGACGGTGCTGCTGGCGCTGCTGGCCGAACCCTACGTGGCCGTCCTCTATGAGCGCGGGCTGTTCGATGCCCAGGCGACGACGCTGGTGGCCGCGGCGCTGCGCTTCTACGCCATCGGTCTGGTGGCCCTGACGGCGCTGGAGGTGGTGGCCCGCGGCTTCTACGCCCTCAGCGACACGCTGACGCCGGTGCTGGCCGGGGGGCTGCAAATCGCCGTCATGTGGGTGCTGAGCCTGTGGTTCCGCGACGCCGTCTTTCCGGCGCTGGGCTGGCTACCGTTGGGCGGGCTGGCGCTGGGCTTCAGCCTGTCGAATGTGCTGGAGGTCGGCGTGTTGCTGTGGCTGTTGCGGCGGCGGTTGGGCGGGCTGGAGGGGCGGGCGCTGCTGTTGGGGGCGGCGCGGATGGGCGTGGCCGCGGCGCTCATGGGCGCGGCCATCGTCGGCGCGCTGGCGGTGTTGCCGGCCGGGGCGGTGTGGGCGCGGGCGCTGGTTGGCTCGGCCGTGGGGGGGCTGGCCTATCTGGCGGGTTGCTGGCTGTTGCGGGTGGAAGAACTTCGGCAGATGGTGGGGATGGTGATGCGGCGGGTGAAGAGGCCCTCTCCCTAACCCTCTCCCAGAGGGCGAGGGAACCAGCACCCTCTCCCTGTGGGCGAGGGGACGCTGATCCCCCTCCCTGTGGGAGGGGTTAGGGGAGGGCCTGGCTAAGGGGACGAGAGGCCCTCTCCCTAACCCTCTCCCAGAGGGCGAGGGAACAAGACCCTCTCCCTAACCCTCTCCCAGAGGGCGAGGGGACAAGACCCTCTCCCTAACCCTCTCCCAGAGGGCGAGGGAACAAGACCCTCTCCCTAACCCTCTCCCAGAGGGCGAGGGGATGGACAACAAAAAACCGGCCTGTTAGGCCGGTCGTTAGGGCATGAGGTTGCCGAATGGTTAGTTGCCGGCGGCGGCAGCAGCGTCGTTCATAGTAGCCGCAGCCTGGCCCAGCAGTTCGCCGTTGACCCAAATCTCCAGCGAGTAGCGCCCTTCCTGGAAGCCCTCTTCGGGACTGAGGAAGATGTAGCCGGGGCCGTCGTCGCCATAGGCCCATAGTTCGTTACCGCCGTCAATCACCTTGCCGTTGTGCCGCCACACCCAGGCCCACTCCATCCCGTCAACCATGTCGTCGTAGGAGAAGGTGGCGTAGAGCGTATAGAAGCCCTCACCGTACGTGTTGGTCGGGCTGATGGCTTCGTATTCGTCGGTGACGGAGTTGGAGAAGGTGACGGCACCTAATTCGGTGGTGGGCAGAAGTTCGGCCTGAGGATCAAAGCGGTCGTAGGCGGCGGGGAGTTCGGGCGAAAGGGCGGCCGACTCGTCGCTGTTGAGCAGGAAGTTAGCCACGCCGCCGCTCTGGGCGGCGGCCATGTCTTCGGCCTTTTGCGCCGCCAGTTCAGCCGTCGAGGGTTGGCTGAATAGCTCCTGGATGTCGGCCGACACCGGCTTGGCGTCGGTGATGAGCGCCATGCGCAGCGTGCCGTCTTCCGGGCTACGCCAGCCATAGAAACCTACCCCGGCGGACATGATCAGCAGCACCAGGCAGATGGACAGATAAGACTGCATCCGCTTGGCGGCCTGCTGGCGCATGAAAAAATAGGGCGACCGTTTGGTGGCCCGCCACAGCTTCAATGACAGCAGTAACGCTATCGTGGCGAACACCAACAGCAACCCTAGTAGCCAGGGGAGTATCGTACCAGACAGCAACAGATTGAGACTACTCAAACAATTCCTCTTCCAGATTCACCCCGTATTATAAGTTGCCACGTAGCGGATAGCAAGTGCTGGGCTGCGTGGCGACGGTCTATCAGACAGGAATGACCCCAAACTGCCGCTATTTTGACCCAAAATGAGGGGGCAAAATGAGCGACAGATAAGTTTGACGGGCTGATTAAGGCGATCACGGGGCTATCGAGGTCAGCGCAAACGGCTGGAACTCGGTCTCTTGCAGGAAGCGGCGGATCGTTTCGGCCAGGGTCAATTGGCCATTGCGGACGCGCTCGCCATAAATGGCCCGCCAGCGCGTGCGCGAGTCGCGGGCGGCGCGAAACTCGACCAGGGCCATCTCCGCCTCCGGCCCGGCCTCGGCCAAAAAGCCGGAGGTGAAGAAGTCGCGCTCGGCGGCGGCGCGGTCGTAGGCCACGCGGACGATCTCCGCCCGCCAGCCGCGCCGCGCCTGCCAGGTGACGCGGCCGTAGGAGGCCCGCCCGTCGCCGTCGCCGGGCAGACCGATGGAGCCGGTGTTGACCACCTGCGTGCCGTCGAGCAGCCGTTGGTGTGGCACGTGGGTGTGGGCGGTCAGGAACACGGCCGCGCCGGGGACGATCTTGCGCCGCGCCTCCTCGTCGGTGGTGAAGGGGTAGATGCCGGCGCGATTGCCCAGCGGCGAGGCGTGCATGGCCACCAGGCGCGCGCCGTCGGGGGCGGTCCATTGCCAGCGCTCCGGCAGCGCGGCCATCGCCGCCACCGCCGCCGGGTCGCTGAATTGGCGGTAGGTCCACTCGCTGAGGCGGATGAGATCATAGGCCGGGCCGTGGCGCGGGCCGGCGTAGTCGCGCCACTCGGCGACGTACTCCTCGTGGTTGCCGCGCAGCACGATCCAGCCGTCGGCCGCGGCCCGCCGCGCTATGGCCTCCCAGCAGACGACGTTGCTCGGCCCGCTGTTGACCACGTCGCCGTTGACCAGCACGCAATCGGGCCGCCAGCCGTCCACGTCGGCCAGCGTCGCCGCCAGCGCCGGCCAGTTGCCGTGGATGTCGGAGAGGACGGCGAGCTTCATGACGAACTACGAACGACGAACTACGAACTACGAACTACGAACTACGAACTACGAACTACGAACGACCACCGACCAACGACCAACGACCTCTTCATTCGTAGTTCGTAGTTCGTAGTTCGTAGTTAGCTCTGCCAGCCCGGTTTGCGCTTCTCCAGAAACGCGCTCATCCCTTCGCGCCCCTCGTCGCTGGCGCGGCGGCGAGCGATGGTCTCGGCGGTGTAGTCGCGCACGCTCTCTTTGGGGCGGTGGGCCACGGTGTGGATGAGTTCCTTGACCGTCGTCTGCGCGCCGGGCGCGGCCAGGAGCAGTTGAGCCACGCGCTCGGTCACGGTCGCGTCCAACTCCTCCTCGGCCACGACGTGCTGCACGAGGCCGATGGCCTGGGCGCGGCGGGCGTCGAAGCGCTCGCCGGTCAGGAACAGCTCGCGCGCCGCCCCGGGGCCAATCTTGGCCAGGACGAAGGGGGAGATGACCGCCGGGACGATGCCCAACCGCGCCTCGCTGAAGGCGAACACGGCCCGCTCGACGGCCACGACGATGTCGCAACAACTGACAAGGCCGACGCCGCCGCCGATGGCCGGCCCGTTGACGCGGCCGACGACCGGCTGGGGGCAGCGGTCAATGGCCAGCATCAGGTCGAAGATGGCCCGGCCGTCGGCCATGTTCTGGTCGAAGGTGAAGTCGGCCGCGGCGCGCATGGCCGCCAGGTCGGCCCCGGCGCAGAAGGAGCGCCCGCGCCCGGTCAGCACGACGACGCGCACGTCCGCCCGCCGTGGCAGGTCGGCGAAGAGGTCGGTCAGCGCGGCGACGATGGCCGGGCTGAGGGCGTTGTGGAGGTCGGGGCGGTTGAGGGTGACAGTCAGGACAGCGCCCGATAGCTCCTGGATGACGGTATCGTTGGTGTCGCTCATGTGTTGATCCTGCGCTAACAAAAGGGGCGGGTCTCAGACCCGCCCCCTACGATAGTAGACGTATGCGATTTTGTCCAGTGGGGCCGGCTAGTCGGCCGCCGCCGGTCGCGGATTGGGCAGGGGCTGCTGCGGCGCGGGTGCAAGACCGGCGGCCGGCGCGGGCGTGGGCGGGGCCACGGGCGCGGGGGCCGGGCTGCTGTCGGGCTGAAGCTCGTTCATCAACTTCTCGAACGCCGCCCGGTCGAGCGTCTCCACGTCAATCAGCGTCGTCGCCAGATGCACCATGCGGTCGTGGTTCTGCTCAATGATGGTGCCGGCGCGGTTGTAGTTCTCTTCCAGCAGGCGCTTCACTTCGGCGTCAATTGTCTGCGCCGCTTCTTCGCTGTAGTCGCGCCCGCTGCCGAACCAGCCCATCTCCCGGCCGACGAACGGGCTGCCAGAGCCGCCGCCATAGGTGGGCAGGCCCAGCCGGTCGGACATGCCGTACTCCATGACCATCGCCCGCGCCAGGCGCGTGGCCTGCTGCAAGTCGGCCGCCGCGCCGGTCGTCACTCGTCCGAAGAAGTGCTCCTCGGCCGCCCGCCCGCCCAACGCCATAGCGATCTGATCCTCGAAGAACTCGCGGCTATGGACGGCGCGGTCTTCGGGCAGGGACATGACGTAGCCACCGGCCCGGCCGCGGGGCACGATGGTGATCTTCTGCACCGGGTCGGTGTTGGTCAGGAAGAAGCTGACGACGGCGTGGCCGGCCTCGTGGTAGGCCACGGTCATCTTGTCGTCTTCGCTCATCACGCGGCTCTGGCGCTCCGGCCCCATGACGACGCGGTCGAAGGCGTCCTGGAACTCCAGCAGGCCGATGGTGCGCTTGCTGCGCCGCGCGGCGAAGATGGCCGCCTCGTTGATCAGATTCTCCAGGTCGGCCCCGGAGAAGCCGGCCGTCAGGCGCGAAATCTCCTTGAAGATGACGTCGCTGGCGATGGGCTTGCCGCGAGCGTGGACGGCCAGAATCTTCTCGCGCCCGGCAACGTCGGGCAAGTCCACGAAGACCTTGCGGTCGAAGCGGCCGGGGCGCAACAGGGCCGGGTCGAGGATGTCGGCCCGGTTGGTGGCGGCGATGACGATGACGTTGGTCTCGTTGTCGAAGCCGTCCATCTCGACCAGAATCTGATTGAGCGTCTGCTCGCGCTCGTCGTGGCCGCCGCCCAGCCCCGCGCCGCGCTGCCGGCCGACGGCGTCAATCTCGTCCACGAAGACGATGGACGGCGCGGCCTGCTTGGCCTTCTCGAACAGGTCGCGCACGCGGCTGGCGCCGACGCCGACGAACATCTCCACGAACTCGGAGCCGGAGATGTGGAAGAAGGGCACGCCCGCTTCGCCGGCCACGGCGCGGGCCAACAGCGTCTTGCCCGTGCCCGGCGGCCCGACCATCAGCACGCCCTTGGGGATGCGCGCGCCGACCTGGACGAACTTCTCCGGCTCGCGCAGGAACTGGACGACCTCGGCCAGCTCCAGCTTGGCCTCTTCCACGCCGGCCACGTCATCGAAAGTGACGGTCGGCCGGTTGGCGTCGGTCAGGTTGCGCGCCCGGCTGCGGCCGAAGCCGAAGATGTTGTTGCCGCCGCCGCCCTGCATCTGGCGGAAGCCGCGGGTGAAGAACCACAGCAGCAGCAGCACCGGGCCGACAGTGAAGGCCAGGCTGAGCAGCGTGTTCCACATCGAGTTGTCCTGGACAATGAGCTTGTCGTTGAGGTCTTCGGCGGAGATGCCGTAGTACTGGAAGGTTTCGATGAGGCTGTCGGAGGTGGACTTGACCGCGCCAAAGTTGCGGCCGTCGTCCAGAGTCACCTGTAGCCGGTCGCCGCTGACGACCAGTTGCTTGACCTGGTCTTCGCGAATAAACCCGGCGATCTCCTGGAGGGTGACTTGCTCCGGGCCGCTGAAACGGCCGCTGAGCCACAATTGCAGCCCCAGGATCACGGCGAAGATCGTTAGAATCCAGACCCAGGTGGGAATATGGGGGCGATTCTCGTTCGGTTGATCATCCATAGCGCACTACTCCCGCAAGAGCGACCGACTATTGACCGGGTTAAGGTGCTGGCCTGGCGAAAGCGCGCGGCCAGATCGGTTGTATAGTCCTGCCATCAATGGGATCGCGCGTCGCGCGATCCCGTATATGTGGAAGCTTACCAAAATTCTATTGGATGGGTATTAGCGTTTAACAATTGATTATTTTAGGGGCTAGGGGTTAGGGGTTAGGGAAGAGCGCTCTTCCCTAACCCCTACTACTGCCGGTAGCGTGGCGCTGAGGTTCTCGCGGACGGCAAAGCCATCCACACCGGCGGCGGTCATGCCCAGGAGGACAGCGCCGACGACAGGCAGCGTCCGCAGCCGGATGAGCCGGGCGCGCGGGGCGTGGCGTAGCACGACGGCGGCCATCGCCTCACTCAGCCGGGGGCCGCCGTCGAAGATGCTGCCCGACTGGACGACTTCCACCGCCTCGTCCTGCAACTCCAGTTGGCGGATGACGGCCACGGCCAGCCAGCCTAACTCCTCGCCCGCCCAGCGCACGATGCCGGCGGCCACGTCGTCCCCCGCCTCGGCGGCGCGAAAGACCTCGATGGCCAATTCGCCGCGCAGGTGGTAGCGGCCGAACGTCAGCCCCTCCATCAGGTTCATCGCGTCGGTCGCGCCGCTGGCCGCCAGGTAGGCTTCGGTCAGGGTCGTCGGCGGGCCGCGCCGAATCCAGGCGTGGTTGACGGCCTGCAAGCCGCGGGCGACGATCTCCGCCGCGCCGCCGTATTCGCCGAAGGGCGCGCCGTTGCCGACGACGCGCCCCTCGCGCCCGGCGCGGTCGCGGCCGCGACAGTTGTTCGACGAGCCGGCGGTGACGTTGACCCCCCAGCCGGCCGTCGTGCCCGCCAGCAGGCCGTTGATGGCGTCGTTGACCAACTCCAACGGGCAGGCCAGGCCGAGAGTGGCGATGGCCGCCAGGTGGGGCGGTCGGTCGGCCGGCCAGTCGTGGCCGGCCACGCCGAAGCCCGCCCCGGCTATATCGGCCGCGCCGACGCCGGCCATCTGTGCTGCGGCGGCAAAGGCGGTCTGCATGGCCCGCGTCAGGCCGTCGTAGCCGACAGTCTCGTAGTTGCCCGCCCCGGCCGCGCCGAAGCCGACGCAGCGCCCCGTCGCGTCGGCGATGAGGGCGTGGGTTTTGCTGGAGCCGACGTCGAGGCCGAGATAGTAGCTCATGCTTTGTTACCTGTAGCGCGATTTGCCAAATCGCCCTACATATAAGGTGTAGAGCGATTTGCCAAATCGCGCTACATCAGGTCGCGGATCGGCCGGTAGCCAATGATCCGCAAGTCGGAGCCGCGCAGGAAGTCGCGCATCTCGCGGCTGATGAACGCCTTGTAGTTGGCCACCCGGCTGGGCCAGTCGGGGGCGATGGCCCGCAGTTCGGGCGTGTCCACTGCCGGGTGCATCAGAAAGTGGCTGATGCCCGGCGGCAGGGCGTTGAGCTTACGTTGGGCCAGCTCGATCTGGTCGGTCGGGTCGTCCAGCGGCAGGTAGTCAACGGCATCGAGTAGGGGGAAGCCGCTGTCCTCCAGGGCGCGGGCGGTGGCGGCGAACTGCCCGGCCGTGGCCGCGTCGTCGGCAATGCCCTGGGCCAGAAACTGCTCGGCGGTCAGCCGCGGGATGAGTCCGGGCAGGCGGTAGCGCAACAGGGTTTGCAAATAGCCGCCGATGAAGCGCGGGTGGGTGATGGTTCCCATGTGGGTGTCCACGTGGGTCACGTCAATGCCCGCGGCCAGGGCCATTTCCACCTGCGCGTCAACCTCGGCCTGCACCGCGGCGGGATCGGCCGCGGCCCAGGCCGCCGTCTCGCAGGCGTGGAAGTAGCCGTCGGCGTCCAGCAGGCCGGTAGAGCGGTCGCGCGTGCTGACCGGCCCCCAGCGGTAGCCGTCCCACTCAGCGTTGACGGTGCCGTGGACGCCCAGGTCAACGCCGGGATGGGCGCGCGCCCAGGCGGCCGTGGCCGGGAACCAGGGGCAGGGGGTCATCACCGCGCCGCTGGAGATCGTGCCCGCGTCCCACAGGTCGGCGAAGGCTTGCAGCGAAGCGTGGCACATGCCCACGTCGTCCACGTGGATGATGACGACGCGATCGTCGTTGGAAAAACCGAGTTTCTTGAGCAAGGGATTGGGGGTCATAGGAATTAGGAATTACGAATTAGGAATTACGAATTAGGAACGAAGAGCGGTTCAACCGAGATTCTCTTCATTCCTAATTCGTAATTCCTAATTCCTAATTGAATTGTGGTAGCCATTGCCGATTCGTCGCCAACATGTCATCGAGTACGGCCGCCACCTGGTCGGCCGCCGGGCCGAGCGGGTGGGCCAGCAGCGCCTGGTGGGCGGCGCGGCGGTCGCCGTGGACGGCCGCCTCGACGGTCAATAACTCATACATCTTCACCTGGGCCAGCAGCCCGAAGACGGCCGGCGGCAGCGGCGCGGCCGGCAACGGGTGGATGCCCGCCCGGTCAACGCGCGCCGGCAGTTCCAGCACCCAATCGGCCGGCCAGGCGGTCACCGCGCCGTTGTTGCGCGTGTTGACCACGTGTACCTCGCCGCCGTCGGTGGCGTGGCTGGCGATGAGTTGCGTGGCCAGCGTCGAGTAGTACGCGCCGCCGCGCTTCATCAGGTCGGCCGGCGGCGCGGTCAGGGCCGGGTCGGCGTACTGGCGCAGTAGCTCCTCCTCGATGGCCATGACCTGCTCGGCCCGCGACGGCGGCCACGTGGCCTGCTCGGCCAGCTTGTGGGCGGTGTAGTAGAAGTATTGCAGGTAGTAGTTGGGGATCATGCCCAGCGATTCCAGCGTGGCCGCGTCCCACTCCGGCTGGGCTTCCGTGCGGGCGCGGGCGATGGCCGCGGCCATGATGCCCGGCCACAACTCCTCGCCGTCCACAGTGAAGCCGCGGTGCCAGGTCAGATGGTTGAGGCCCAGCGTGTTGAGCCGCGCCCGCTCCGGCTCCACGCGCCGGCCGGTCAGCCGCTCCAGCTCATCCAGTAGCCGCATGTGGGCGGTGATGCCGACGTTGCAGACGCCCACCGCCGGCACGTCGGGCGCATAGCGGCACAGCGCCTCGGTCACCAGTCCGGCCGGGTTGGTGAAGTTGGCCAGCAGCGCGCCGGGGGCGGTGGCGCGGATGTCGGCGGCGATGTCGAGCAGCACCGGGATGGTACGCAGCGCCTTGGCCATGCCGCCGACGCCGGTCGTCTCCTGGCCGACGAGGCCGTGGCGTTGGCCCAGGTACTCGTCGCCGCGCCGGGCGGGCATCATGCCGACGCGCAATTGGGTGATGACGTAGGCCGCGCCGGCGATGGCCGCCCGCCGGTCGTCGCTGAGGACGACGCGGAAGGGCGCGCCGGCGGCGGCGACCATGCGCTGGGCAAAGCCGCCGACGATGGCCAGCCGCGCCGGGTCAATGTCCATCAGCCACAATTCGCGCAGCGGCAGCCGGTCGGCGCGGGCCAGAAAGCCGTTGACGAGTTCAGGGGTGTAAGTGGAGCCGCCGCCGATGACTGCGATCTTCATAGGTAATGCTCTCGTAGCGCGATTCGGGAGAATCGCGCCTCTGCCCAGAGTAGACAAGCATAACATGAGCGGCCGATGTATCCCACTTTCTAGGCAGGGGCCACAGGGCTTTTCCAAAGTCGCCGATCAGTCGTTGACCTGACAGCAACTGTGTCAACGTCTGTCAGAAATACGGGCCAAGCGCCTTGGCCGCGCCGGGCTAAGGCGCTTAGG
>WBZP01005801.1_pt1 | contig 12425 bp, 10 predicted proteins | sample 5204301 | NCBI WGS metagenome assembly WBZP01 (sample SAMN12412401, study PRJNA552823) | activated sludge metagenome | isolation source: activated sludge from nitrification reactor of wastewater treatment plant... | place: USA: Pennsylvania | collected 2017
CCGACGACATGCGCCGCTGAGCGGTCGCCGGAGCACACCCGGCGCCGTGGCGAACGCCGCGCGGCAGGGCCCGCCGCGATCACGTCGCGCTTGGCTCCCGTCGGCCACGAGGTCCGCCACCGGCGCCGCCCGCCGAGGATCGGGTTACACTGCGCGGGCGCGCGGTGCCCCGTGGCAACGCCGCGGACCGGTCCTCTGGAGCAGACGCGTTCCGATGCAGCGGGCGACCCTCTACAGCAGTTCCCGCCGCCGACCGGCACCTGAGCCGGCGCCGGCGACCGGTGCCGCCGCCGCTGCCTCGCCGCCGGTCGTGGCCGCCGCACCCACGGCCGTGGCTGCCCCGCGCGCACCGTGGCGCGACCGGTGGCGCGCACGGGCGCGGCGCCACGAGCGCGCGCTGCTGGTGGCTGCGACCGCGCTCGTCGTCGGCGGCGGCGTCCTCGTCCATGCGCTGCTGCGGCCGCCGCCGCGCGTGCTGACGCAGGAGGACATCGACGCCGCCGTGCTGCAGACGCTGGAGACCGTGCCGCTGCCGTCGCAGGCGGCGAAGGCCTACGAGATCATCCGCCCGTCGGTGGTCCGCGTTCGCGGCTTCGGGCCGGGGCGCGACGGCACCGAGAACACCGAGGTCGGCGTGGGCACCGGCGTGGTGATCGTCGACAAGGGCCTGATCCTCACCAACCTGCACGTCGTCGTCGGCGCCGAGAAGATCGGCGTGGTGTTCGACGAGGGGCTCGAGGCCGACGCGGACATCGTCGGCGTCCAGCCCGAGCACGACCTCGCGCTGATCCAGGCGAAGAAGGTCCCCGACGACCTCGTCGCGGCGACGCTGCGCTCGACCGGCGGCCTCGCCCCCGGCGACCACGTCGTCGCCGTCGGCTTCCCGTTCGGCATCGGGCCGTCGGCGACCGCGGGCGTCATCTCGGGGCTGGCCCGCGAATACAACTCGCCGCGCGGCAAGCGCACGCTGACCAACCTGATCCAGTTCGACGCCGCGGCCAATCCCGGCAACTCGGGCGGCCCGCTGGTGACCGTCGAGGGCGAGGTCATCGGCATCGTCACCGGCATCCTCAATCCGAACCAGCAGCGAACGTTCATCGGCATCGGCTTCGCCGTGCCGATCGAGAACGCCGCGGCGGCGGCCGGCCTGTCGCCGTTCTGATCGCCTTCCCGCCTCTCCGGGAGTCCCGCATGAACGAAGCCAGCGCCGATCGCAGCGATGTCGCCACGCTGATGGAGCGCATCCTGTTCGAGGTCAAGAAGGTCGTCGTCGGCCAGGACCACTTCCTCGAGCGGGTGCTGGTGGCGATCCTCGCCCAGGGCCACCTGCTGGTCGAGGGTGTCCCGGGGCTCGCGAAGACGTTGACGGTGAAGACCCTCGCGCGGAGCATCCGCGGCACCTTCCGCCGCATCCAGTTCACGCCGGACCTCGTCCCGGCCGACCTCGTCGGGACGCGCGTCTACAACCAGAAGACCGGCGACTTCACCACCGCGCTCGGCCCGGTGTTCACCCACCTGCTGCTGGCCGACGAGATCAACCGGGCACCGGCCAAGGTCCAGAGCGCGCTGCTCGAGGTGATGCAGGAGTACCAGGTGACGATCGCCGGCGAGACGCATCGCGTGCCGGAGCCGTTTCTGGTGATGGCGACGCAGAACCCGATCGAGACCGAGGGCACGTACCCGCTGCCGGAGGCCCAGGTCGACCGCTTCATGATGAAGGTGCTGGTGGGCTATCCGTCCGAGGAGGAGGAATACGTCATCGTCGAGCGCGTCACCGGGCCCGCCGTGCAGGTCGCCGAAGTGGCGACCACCGACGAGCTCGCCGCGCTGCAGCAGATCTGCCGGCGCGGCTACGTCGATCCCGCGCTGGTCCACCACGCGGTGCGCGTCGTCGCGGCGACGCGCGACCCGGCCCGCTTCGGCCTGCCCGAGATCGCCCGGTTCCTGACCTTCGGCGCCAGCCCGCGCGCGTCGATCCACCTGATCGAGGGCGCACGCGCGCTGGCCTTCCTGCGCGGGCGCACCTACGTGCTGCCCGAGGACGTCACCGACCTCGTCCACGACGTGCTTCGCCACCGGCTGGTGCTGTCGTACGAGGCGCTGGCCGAGGGGCAGAGCGCCGACGACCTGATCGATCGCGTGCTGCAGAAGGTCCCGGCGCCGCCGAAGCCGCTCGACACCCATGTCCAGGTCGGTACGCTCGGCTGAGCTCCTGCTGCGGCGCCTCGAGTGGACGGTGATCCGTCGCCTCGACGGCGCGCTGCACGGTGACTACCGCACGCTGTTCCGCGGCTACGGGCTCGACCTCGCCGACCTCCGCGAGTACCAGTACCAGGATGACATCCGGCACATCGACTGGAACGTCACCGCCCGGCTGCAGTCGCCGTACGTCCGCGTGTTCAACGAGGAGCGGGAGGTGAGCGCCTGGTTCCTGCTCGACCTCTCGCCGTCGGTCGACTTCGGCTCGGCCGGCGTGAACAAGCGCGCGCTCGCCATCGAATTCGTCGCCGTGCTGTCGCGGCTGCTCACGCGGCACGGCAACCGCGTCGGCGCGCTGCTCTGCGGCGACGGCGTGGAGGCGACGATCCCGGCGAAGAGCGGCCGCCGCCACGTGCTGGAGCTCATCCATCGGCTCGACGGGCACCGGGCCGCCGCGGCGGCCGGCCCGACCGACCTCGGCGCGTTCCTGCGCGCAGCGTTCGCACTGATCCCGCGGCGATCGCTGGTGTTCGTGCTGTCGGATTTCATCAGCGTTCCGGGCTGGGGCGCCGCGCTCTCGCATCTCGCGCAGCGGCACGAGGTGATCGCGGTGCGGCTCTACGACCCGCTGGAGATGGCGCTGCCCGACCTCGGCCTGCTGCTCATGGAGGACCCGGAGACGGGCGAGCAGCAGTTCGTCGACACCGCCGACACCGGGTTCCGCGCCCGCTTCGCCGCCGCGGCGGCGGCGCGCGAGACCGAGCTGCGCGAGAGCTTCCAGCGCGCCAGCGTCGACGCGCTGGAGCTCGCGACCGACGACGTGCTGGCCGAAGCCGTCCTGCGCTTCGCCGACCTGCGCAAGCAGCGCAGCCGGCTCGCCGCGGGCGGCGGGCTGCCGACCGGATGGCACCCGCCCGGCGCCCGGCAGCAGCGGCAATGACGTTCCTGTGGCCCAAGCTGCTGTGGCTGTTCGCGTTGCTGCCGGTGGCGGCGGCGCTCTACGTCGTCGCGCAGCGACGGGGCCGTCGGGCCGGCGGCGCCTACGCCGGGATGCTGCCGCCGGCGACGCCCGGCGGCGGGCGCTGGCGGCGCCGGCTGCCCCCGCTGCTCTATCTCGGCGCCTTCGCGCTGCTGATCGCGGCGCTGGCGCGCCCGGCGGCGGTGATCACCGTGCCGTCGGCGCACGAGACGGTGATCCTCGCCATCGACACCTCGGGCAGCATGCGGGCCGTCGACGTCAAGCCGAGCCGGATCCTGGCCGCGCAGGAGGCGGCCCGCGCCTTCGTCGCCGACGTGCCGCGGACGACGCGCGTCGGCATCGTCGCGTTCGCGGCGGCCGCTTCGGTCGTCCAGTATCCGACCACCCGCCGCGAGGACGTGCTGGCGGCGATCGATCGCCTCCAGCTGCAGCGCGGCACGGCCGCCGGGAGCGCGATCCTGGTCGCGCTGAAGGCGATCTTCCCGGATCTCGACGTCGACCTGCGGGCGACGCACCCGCGCGCCGGCAAGCCGATCGACGCGCCGCGCAAGGGCGAGCAAGAGCCGACGAAGGCGGAGCCGGTGGCACCGGGGTCGTATGCACCGGCGGCGATCGTCCTCGTCTCCGACGGCGAGACGACGACCGGCCCGGTCGCCCAGGAGGCGGCGAAGATCGCCGCCGAGCGCGGGGTGCGCGTCTACACCGTCGGTGTCGGCACGCCCGCTGGCGAGCGCCTCACCGTCGACGGCTGGACGATGCGCGTGCGGCTGGACGAGGGCGAGCTCAAGGCGATCGCCGCGACCACCCGGGCCGAGTATTTCCGCGCCGGCTCCGGCGCCCAGCTCAAGGCGATCTACGAGGCGCTGCGCACGCGGATCCTGTTCGAGCGGCGCGAGACCGAGGTGAGCGCGCTGTTCGCCGCGGCTGCCGCGGTCCTGCTGGCGCTGGGCGCCGGCTGCTCGCTCTCGTGGTTCCACCGGATCCTCTGACGACGGCGGGACGACCCGGGGACTCGCCAGCCGGCGACGCGGCGGCGTAGACTGGGCCGTGGCGGCGCGCGGCGCCACCGGCGCCGAGGTCGCATCGCCAGCGCGGGCCCGCCGGGCCCGCCGACAGGGAGCCGATCATGTCCGCCAGCAATTCCTTTTCCATCAATCGCCGCTTCGTCGACCAGTTCAAGGTCGAGAGCGGCAAGCACTTCCGCCTCGACCGCTACGATCCGGACGACACCGGCGGGCTCGGCAACGGCGGCAAGCCGCGCGCCCAGCAGCTGCTGGTACAGGGCGTCGAGTGGCTCGCGCAGGAGCAGGACAAGCTCTACGCGCAGGACCGCTGGTCGCTGCTGCTGATCTTCCAAGCACTCGACGCCGCCGGCAAGGACGGCACCATCAAGCACGTCACCTCGGGCATCAACCCGCAGGGCTGCCAGGTGTTCTCCTTCAAGCAGCCCTCGGCGGAGGAACTCGACCACGATTTCCTCTGGCGGACGACCCGCTGCCTGCCCGAGCGCGGCCGGATCGGGATCTTCAACCGGTCCTACTACGAGGAAGTGCTGGTGGTCCGCGTCCACCCCGCGCTGCTCGAGGCCCAGCGGCTGCCGCCGGCGTGCGTCGGCAAGCGGCTGTGGGACGAGCGGCTGGAGGACATCGTCGCACTCGAGCGCCACCTTGCGCGCAGCGGCACCATCGTGCTCAAGTTCTTCCTCAACGTGTCGCGCAAGGAGCAGAAGCGCCGCTTCCTGGAGCGGCTCGACACGCCGGAGAAGCACTGGAAGTTCGCCGCCGGCGACATCGCCGAGCGCGCGCACTGGAAGGCGTACATGGCCGCCTACGAGGCGGCGATCAAGGCCACCGCCACGCCGCACGCGCCGTGGTTCATCGTTCCCGCCGACAACAAGTGGTTCACCCGGCTGTACGTCGCCGCCGCGGTCGTCGACGCGATGCGCCGGCTCGACCTCGCGTATCCGACGATCGACAGCGCCAAGCGGCAGGAACTCGCGGCGGCGCGGGTGGCGCTGGAGTACGAGGACGGGGACGGCGGCCCGCGGCGCCCGAGGGCGGCACCGGTCAGCGGATCGCGACGAGCTCCTCGCGGGTGAGCAGGAAGACACTGTCGGCGCCGGTCGCGGTCTCCAGCCAGACGAACGGCGTCCGCGGCCACGCCAGTTCCACCGCCGCGCGGTTGTGGCCGACCTCGACGACCAGCACGCCGCGGGGGGCGAGGAACCGCGGCGCCTCGCGCAGGATCGACCGGACCGCGTCGAGGCCGTCGTCGCCGCCGGCCAGCGCCAGCTCCGGCTCGTGCCGGTACTCTGGCGGCAACTCCTCCATCGCCATCGCGGTGACGTACGGCGGGTTGCTGATGATGAGGTCGTAGCTCTTGTCGGGCAGGTTGCCGAACAGGTCCGAGCGGACGAGGTTGATCCGGTCGGCGAGGCCGTAGTCGGCGACGTTGCGCTGGGCGACGGTCAGCGCGTCGGTCGAGATGTCGACGGCATCGATGTCGGCGTGCGGGAACGCGTGCGCGAGCAGGATCGCGAGGCAGCCCGAGCCGGTGCACAGGTCGAGCGCCGACGCGACGGCGTCCGGGTCGCCGACGTACGGCGCGATCGCGTCGGGCAGCAGTTCGGCGATGAACGAGCGCGGGATGATGACGCGTTCGTCGACGTAGAAGCGGAACGGGCCCAGCCAGGCCTCGCGGGTCAGGTACGCCGCCGGCACCCGCTGGTCGATCCGCCGCCGCAGCAGGTCGTCGAGTGCCTCGCGCTCCGCCCGCGTCAGGCGCGCGTCGAGGAAGGGCTCGAGCTTCTCCAGCGGCAGGTGCAGCGCGTGCAGCAGCAGGTACGCCGCCTCGTCGTAGGCGTTGGTCGTGCCGTGCCCGAAGGCGAGCCGCGCCTCGCCGAACCGCGTCACCGCCCAGCGCAGCCAGTCGCGCAGCGTGACGAGGTCGTCGAGCGCGTCGCCGTTCACCGGCCGGCCTCGGCGAGCAGGAGCCGCTCGAGCAGCCCGCGGTAGATCCGCGCCAGCAGCGGCAGGTCGGCCAGGCGGACGCGCTCGTCGACCTGGTGGATCGACGCGTTGACCGGGCCCAGTTCGATCACCTCGTCGCAGATCGCGGCGAGGAAGCGGCCGTCGGACGTGCCGCCGGACGTCGACAGCGCCGGCGTGACGCCGGCGACGTCGCGGACGACGGCCGTGGCGACCTCGACCAGCCGGCCGGCTGGCGTGAGGTAGGGGTCGCCCCAGCCGGTCCAGTCGAGCGCGTAGTCCAGCCCGTGGCGGTCCAGCACCGCGGCGAACCGGCGCTGCAGCGACGCGCGGTCGCTGGCCGTCCCGTGGCGGAAGTTGAACAGCAGTTCGAGCGTCCCGGGGATGACGTTGGTCGCGCCGGTGCCGGCACGGAGGTTCGAGCACTGCCAGGACGTCGGCGGGAAGTGCGTGTTGCCGTCGTCCCAGTGCATCGCGGCGAGCTCGGCGAGCACCGGCGCCACCAGGTGGATCGGGTTGCGCGCGAGCTGCGGGTAGGCGATGTGCCCCTGCCGGCCGCGCACTACCAGCGTGCCGGAGAGGCTGCCGCGGCGCCCGTTCTTCAGCGTGTCACCCAGCACGTCGGCCGACGACGGCTCGCCGACGATGGCGTAGTCGATCCGCGTGCCGCGCGCCGCCAGCGCCTCGACGACCTTGACGGTACCGTCGGTGGCAGGCCCTTCCTCGTCGGAGGTGAGCAGGACGGCGATCGAGCCGGGGGCGGCGGGATGGGCGGCGACGAATGCCTCGATGGCGACGACGAACGCCGCCAGCGATGCCTTCATGTCGGCACTGCCGCGGCCGTAGAGCCAGCCGTCGCGCTCGGTGGCGGCGAAGGGATCGGAGTGCCAGGCGTCGACCGGCCCCGGCGGCACCACGTCGGTGTGCCCGGCGAGGCAGACCAGCGGCGAGCCGGTTCCGCGCCGGGCCCAGAGGTTGGTGACGCCGTTGGCGGCGATCGTCTCGCAGTGGAACCCGGCGCGCTGCAGGCGGCCGGCGACGAGCGCCTGGCAGCCGGCGTCGTCCGGCGTCACCGAGCGGCAGGCGACGAGGGCACGGGTGAGCGCGACGACGGGATCGGCGGCGGACGGCGGCGACGGCATCGCAACGGCGCCGGGGGCGGTTTGCATCGGCGCGATTCTAGCAAATCGACCCGTGCCCGCGCCGCGCCGCGGCGCTCAGTTCGGCCGGTCGAGCATGTCGGGCTCGATCGCGAGGTCGCTGAAGTCGGCGCTGGCGCGCGTCGCCTGCGCGTCGTTCGCGCTGTCCTGCATCGCCTCGATCCGTGCGGTCGGCGAGTTCTGGTTGATGAGCCAGGCGAGGTTGGTCGGCGAGTCGGAGGCGGTCATCGCGTCGTCGTAGCCGATCGTGCCGTCGAGGTAGAGCCGGCACAACGCCTGCTCGAAGGTCTGCGACCCGGGATAGAGCGACTGCTCCATCGCCTCCTTGATCTGCGCCACCTCGCCGTTCTTGATCAGCTCGCCGATCAGCGAGGTGTTGAGCAGGATCTCGACGGCCGGCTGCAGCGTGCCTTCCTTGTTGCGGACGAGCCGCTGGGAGACGATCGCCCGCAGCCCGATCGACAGGTCGGACAGCACGGCGGAGCGGGCGTCGTAGGGGAACAGGTTGATGATCCGCGACAGCGCGTGGTAGCTGTTGTTGGCGTGGATCGTCGACAGGCACAGGTGGCCCGTCAGCGTGTGCAGCAGCGCCTGCTGCATCGTCTCCTTGTCGCGGATCTCGCCGATCATGATGAGGTCCGGCGCCTCGCGCAGCGCGTTCTGCAGCGCCTTGTTGTAGGTCAGCGTGTCGACGTGGATCTCGCGCTGGTTGACGAGGCTCTTCTTGTGCTGGAACAGGTACTCGATCGGGTCCTCGATGGTGAGGATGTGCCCCGACTTGTTGGTGTTGCGGTGGTCGATCATCGCCGCCAGCGTCGTCGACTTGCCGGAGCCGGTCGCCCCGGCGATCAGCACCAGGCCGCGCTTCTCCATCACGATCTCGAGCAGCACCGGCGGCAGCTTCAGCGCCTCGAACCGCGGGATGTGGCTGCGCACGTAGCGGACGACGATGCCGATCGTGCCGCGCTGGCGGAAGACGTTGATCCGGAAGTTGCCGACGGCCTCGTCGAGGTAGGAGAGGTTCATCTCCATCTCGCTCTCGAACTCGCGCGCCTGGTCGTTGCTCATCAGCTCGTAGGCGATGCGGCGGATGGTCTCCGCGTCCATCCGCTGCGCCGACACCGGCTGCAGCACGCCGTTGATCTTGATGTTGATGGGCGCGCCGGCGCTGATGAAGATGTCCGACGCCTGCTTCTCGGCCATCAGCCGGAACAGTCGGTCAAGGTACATGGGGAGGCTCCGAGGCTACAATGGAATGGCTGCGCCGACGGGATCCCGATGATGATGTCATGAATCGGGGCGCCGTGCCAGCGCGCACCGCGGGCGCAACGACCAGCGAAGGGGAATTCGGCAGATGCTTGCAATCATCGGCGGCAGCGGGCTCACCCGGCTGTCTACGCTCGCGGTCGCGCACCGCGAGGTCGTGCGCACGCCCTACGGCGAGCCGTCGTCGGCGCTGCTGTTCGGCGCGATCGCCGGCCGCAGCGCGGTGTTCCTGGCGCGGCACGGCCACGGCCACACCATCCCGCCGCACCGGGTCAACTACCGGGCCAACCTCTGGGCGCTGAAGAGCCGCGGTGCCCGCGCCGTGCTCGCGGTCGCGTCGGTCGGCGGCATCCGCACCAGCGGTCCCGGCGAGCTCGTCGTGCCCGACCAGCTCATCGACTACACCCACGGCCGCGAGGCGACGTACTTCGACGGCGGCGACGAGCCGGTCGTCCACGTGGACTTCACGCAGCCGTACACGCCGGCGCTGCGCGAGAAGTGCCTCGCGGCCGGCAGGGCGGCGGGGATCGCGCTCACCGACGGCGGCATCTACGGCGCGGTGTCCGGGCCGCGGCTCGAGACCGCCGCCGAGATCGACCGGCTCGCCCGCGACGGCGTCACGCTGGTCGGGATGACCGGGATGCCCGAGGCCGCGCTCGCCCGCGAGCTCGACCTCCACTACGCGGCGATCTGCGTCGTCGTCAACCACGCCGCCGGGCGCGGCGACTCGAGCGCCGGGATCTCGATGGACGGCATCGCCGCGGTGCTGCAGTCGGGCATGGACGACGTGCGCAGGCTGCTCGACCATGTCGCGCCACTGGTCTGAACGTCGCGGCCGGCCGCCCGGGGGACGCCGATGATCCGCGAGATCCTGCGCATGGGCGACCCGCGGCTGCTGCAGCCGTCGGCGCCGGTCGAGCGCTTCGGCACGCGCGAGCTCGACGCGCTGCTCGCGGACCTGCGCGACACGATGGCGGCCAACCATGGAGCGGGGCTCGCCGCGCCGCAGATCGGCGTGCCGCAGCAGGTGGTGATCTTCGGCGGCGGCGACAACCCGCGCTACCCGGACGCCGGCGCGGTGCCGTACACCGAGCTGATCAACCCGGTCCTCAGCCCGCTGTCGGACGCGGTCGAGGAGGGATGGGAGGGCTGCCTGTCGGTGCCCGGGCTGCGCGGCGTCGTGCCGCGCTGGCGCGACCTGCGTTACGAGGGATTCGACCCGCGGGGCGCGCCGATCCGGCGCGAGGCGACCGGCTTCCACGCCCGCGTGGTCCAGCACGAGTGCGACCACCTGGCCGGCGTGCTCTACCCGATGCGGATGCGCGACTTCTCCCGCTTCGGCTTCACCGACATCCTGTTCCCGGAAGCCGCGGCCGCCGAGCGCGACTGACGCGGAGCGCCGCCGGCGCCCGCGGTCACTGGATCCGCAGCTGGTCGTAGATCGCCGTCTCCAGCCGTAGCAGCGCGTGCTCGTCGTGCAGGCGCGCCCCGTCGAGCAGGAAGGTGTCCTCGGCCCGCTCGCCGAGCGTGTTGATCTTCGCGCTGGCGACGTTGATGCCGGCCTGCGCCAGCGTGTAGGCGATGCCGGCGAGCAGCCCGGGCCGGTCGCCGGCGACGATCTCCATGATGTAGTGGGTGCCCTTGTCGTCGGGGAACAGGCGCACCTCCGGCGTCAGCGGGAAGTGGCGCAGGTGGCGGCTCACGCGGCCGGGCGTCGGAACCTGCAGCGGCGCGTGCTCCTTGAGCGTGCGCTTCAGCTCGAACTCGATGCCCTGGATCGTCTCCCGGTACGACGCGTCGGGATTCGCGGGGTCGTGGATGACGAAGGTGTCCAGCGCGAAGCCGTGCCGCGTCGTGTAGATGCGGGCGTCGAGGATCGACAGCCCCTGGCGGCCGAAGAACCCGCAGATCCGGGCGAACAGCTCCTTCTGGTCCGGCAGGTAGACCAGCACCTGCAGGCCGGCCTCGGCCCGCGACAGCCGCGCCCGGACCACCGGCTCGGTGCCGTCGGTGCGGTAGTACAGGTGGCGGGCGTGCCAGGCGATCTCGTCGGCGGTGTGGCGCTGGAAGTACAGGCCGTCGAGCTTGGCCCACAGCCGGTCCTCGGCGCGGTCGGGAATGGCGTACAGCCGCAGCAGCCGGCGCGCCTCCTGCGTGCGCGCCTGCAGGCTGTCGGCGACGGTCGCCATCACGTCGGTGCCGGCGAGCCGCGCGCGGGTCGCGTGGTAGAGGTCCTCCAGGAGCTTCGCCTTCCACGCGTTCCAGACCTTGGGGCTGGTGCCGCGGATGTCGGCAACGGTGAGGATGTACAGCGCCGACAGCCGGCGCTCGGTCCGGCACTTCTCGGCGAACGCCGCGATGACGTCGGGATTGGTGATGTCCTGCTTCTGCGCGACGGCGGACATCGTCAGGTGCTGGGCGACGAGCCAGCAGATGACCTCCGCGTCGTCCGGCGGCAGGCCGTGCTCGCGGCAGAAGCGGCGGGCGTCGCGCTCGCCGAGCTTCGAGTGGTCGCCGCCGCGGCCCTTCGCGATGTCGTGGAACAGCCCGGCGATGTAGAGCACCTCCTTGCGCTCGAAATCGCCGATCAGCCGCGAGCACAGCGGATACTCGTGCGCGTGCTGCGGCTCGGCGAACCGGCGGAGGTTGCGCACCACCATCAGGATGTGCTCGTCGACGGTGTAGACGTGGAACAGGTCGTGCTGCATCTGGCCGACGATGCGGCCGAACGCCGGCAGGTAGCTGCCCAGGATGTCGTACAGGTTCATCCGGCGCAGCTCGTGGGTGAGCCCGCGCGGCTCGCGGAACACCTGCAGGAACCGCGCGCGGTTCTCCGGGTCGCGGCGGAACGCACCGTCGATCCGGTGGCGGTTGCGCCACAGCGCCCGCAGCGTGCGCGCCGACATCCCCTTGAGGTCCGGATGGCGCTGCATCATCAGCACCGCGTCGAGCATCGCCGCCGGGCGGCGCTCGAACAGCGTCTCGTCCTGGATGTGCAGCAGCCAGTCGATGGCGACGAACTCGTCGGACAGCGGGCGCCGCTCGGAGGCGATCGGCAGCAGCCGGGCGTGCAGGTTCTGCAGCAGGATGACGTTGGCCTGGCGGACGAGCTTGGCGGCGCGGTAGTAGCGCTGCATCAGCTGCTCGCTCGCGCGCTTGTGCGCGGTGTCGGTGAAGCCCAGGTCGCGCGCGAGGGCCGTCTGCTGGTCGAACACCAGCCGGTCCTCGCGGCGGCCGGCGAGGTAGTGCAGCCGCACGCGCAGCGTCGACAGCAGCAGCTCCTGGCGCGCCACCGAACGGGCTTCCTGCGTCGTCATCAGGCCCGCCTTGGCGAGCTCGATCCAGCTGCGGCCGAGCCCGGCGGCGCGCGCGATCCACAGCACCGACTGCAGGTCGCGCAAGCCACCCGGGCTCTCCTTGAGGTTGGGCTCGAGGTTGTAGGCGGCGTCGTGGTACTTGAGGTGGCGCTGCTGCTGCTCGAGCGCCTTCGCCTCGTAGAAGTGCGCGACGTCGAGGCGCGCGGTGAAGGCGCGCTGGAACGCGTGCCACAGCGTGCGCGAACCGGCGAGGTGCCGGTTCTCCAGCATGCTCGTCTGCACGGTGATGTCGCCGGCCATCTCGTTCTCGCAGTCGGCGATGGTGCGCGCGCTGTAGCCCGGCTCGATCCCCACGTCCCACAGCATGCCGATGAAGGTACCGACGAACGCAGTGTCGGCGGCGTCCGCCTCGCGCGGCAGCAGGATCAGCAGGTCGACGTCGGAGTGCGGGTACAGGTGGCCGCGGCCGTAGCCGCCGACGGCGAGCAGCGTCATCTCCTTCGGCGCCCGCAGCACC
>WBZP01005802.1_pt1 | contig 12424 bp, 8 predicted proteins | sample 5204301 | NCBI WGS metagenome assembly WBZP01 (sample SAMN12412401, study PRJNA552823) | activated sludge metagenome | isolation source: activated sludge from nitrification reactor of wastewater treatment plant... | place: USA: Pennsylvania | collected 2017
CGGCACGACTGACGCCGCCGGCTACCTCAAGGTCACGTTCACCATCCCCTACGTGCCCGGCGGCGGCACCTATCCGGTGTTCTTCACCGACTTCAAGTGCTCGTGCCAGATAGCGACTGACTTCACGGTCATCAACAGCCGGCCGACGCCGACGGCCACGCCAACGGCCCAGCCGAGCGCCACGCCGACCCGCCCCGCCACGCAACCTCCTTCGACCGCGACGCCGCTGCCCACGGCGACGCCATCACCAACTCCTGGCGTCCCGGTGCTCGGCACCACGCCACCTCGAGGAGGCCTGGGCCCGAACATCGGCGTCCTCGGTCTCGGCTTCCTCGCCGTCCTCGTTGTGCTCGCCTGGTTCACCGCCACCCGTCGGGGTCCGTCGCAGGCTGCGTTCGCACTCGTCGAACCGGATGACTTCGGCCCGGACTATTCGACCGAACTTGACCTGCCGACGCTCGATTCGCTACGCCGCCCGCGCACCGTCCGCGCTCAGCGGGCAACGAACAGCCGTCGGGGCCTCGCCTGGGCGGCCACCGCCGCCGGCGCGGCCATCGCGGGCCTGGTGCTCCTTCGCAAGAAGTAACCCACGGCGTTGCGGGTGAGGCGTGGGCTTCCCTCTCACGCCTCACATTGGTTCTACTTCGTCAGCCGCTGGCGTTCTTTTGGCACCGGCTGGCCCTTCAGCTTCGGGCCGTACTCCTCGTGCGGCGGCACTTCCTCGCCCACCACGTAGAGGAAGTAGTACACACCGAAGTTGCCGACGTGCTTGAACCGCTTCTTGATGTCGGCCAACTGCGAATCGAACGGCCGCATCGCCTCCAGGTACTTCGCGAAGCTGCCGAATTCCGTCTCGGCCGCGAGCATCGCTCCAGCGTTGTGGATCGTCGCCTCCACTTTCCGGCCGTTGCGGATGATGCGCGCGTCAGCAAGAAGCCGGTCAATATCGTCCGGCGTGTATGCCGCAACCTTCGCCGGGTCGAAACCGTCGAACGCTTCGCGGAAGCCGGGCCATTTGTTCTCGATGACCTTCCAGTTCATGCCCGACTCAAAGACGGCCTTGGAGAGGACATCAAGGTAGTCCGCCAGCTTCGCCGGCTTAATCTGAATTGGTGCGTCCATGGGTCGGCTCCCGGAGCGAAAATCGCGAAGGAGCGTAGCAGATCGGCTCGCGCCCGGACCCGCTCAGGCGGGCAGTTCGATCGTCAGGTGAGCAACCGTCGCGTCTCGCTCTATTTCGTTGTCGAGGTGAATCTCGAGATCCAGCAGCTTCGCGCCAGCCTCTTCGCGTTTCGCAACCATCCACCCGCGAGACGTGATGGTGTCGCCCAGGCAGTTCGGCCCGTTCATCGAGAAGCGCAGCTTGCGCAGGAACGCCTCCGGGCCGGCCCAGTCCGTCGCCAACCGCCCGAAGAGGCCCTCGTAGAACATCGTGTTCACGAAGATGTCCCGCGCGCCGCTGGCCTTCGCGAAGTCCCGGTCGTGGTGGATCGGGTAGAGGTCCCGCGTCCCGGCAACGTCGATCATCAGGGCGCGCATGGTCACCGGGAAACTCAGCGGCACAAGCTCGTCGCCCTCCCGCACGTCATCCCAACGCCGGGTTGTGAAGGTCGCGGTCATCCTCGGTCCTCCTTCGGCCGGTAGCGCAAGAGCACCAGGGTCGAGCGGCCGATGAGCCGGTCAGCCTCTTCCGTGCGGTACTCCGTCACGCTGGTGATGAACACGCCCTTGCCAACGCGCACCGTCTTCTCGCCGGTGACATTCGTGGTCATGCCACGCATCTTGATACGGCCGTCGCCCGGGCCGAAGGGGGCGAGGTATTCCACTTCCTGGCCCGCTACAGTGTTGACGGTGTAGCCGAACTCATCGCAAATCGCGTGCACGGATGCCGCCGCGACGGCCCCCTCGTTGAGGGCGGCGGTTTCGCCGTCCAGCCGCTCCTGCACGTAATCGGGCGTTCACCAGGCGCCGAACGTGAACGCGAACAGCGCCTGCGGCGGCGCGATCAGCCGCCCGAAGCGGGTGGTCGTCGCGTATTCCGCATCCCAGTAGACCGGGTTCCCATCCTGCGCCACTTCGCAGAAGCGCTGGATAGCGGTCTCGGTGATCGGGTCGCGCGTCATGCGGTACGGCCCCCACACGTTGAGCAAGGGCGCGCAGCGCTCGAGAAACTCCGTCGATGTGCCCGCCGTGGTCATTCGCTACACCTTCGAGAAGTCGGCCGGGCGCTTTTCCCGGAACGCGGCCACAGCTTCGAGGTTCGCCGGGCCACCGCTCAAGCGCCGAAGGCCCTCGTTCTCCGCTTCGTTGGCGCGATGCATCGCTTCGCGGTGCGGGCCCACGAGCAGCGCCTTCGTTTCGAGGAGCGAAGCGAGCGGAAGCTTCGCCAGCGCCGTCCCGTACTCCATCACGCGGTCGATGAAGCCCTCATCCGGGTACACATCGAACGCGAGCCGGTGCGTCTTGCACTGCTGGGCCGGCCACCACTCCGCGCCGAGCAGGAAACGCGCCGCCGCCTGCGGCCCCATGATTCGCGGGAAGGTGTACGTACTCGCGCCCTCGGCGGTCAGCCCAAGGGTTGAGAACGGGCAGCGCAGCCGTGCGCTCTCCGCCATGAAGGCGGCATCGGCAAGGCCCACAACCGTGGCGCCCCAGCCAACGCCCAGCCCGTTCACCGCGCAGATGAACGGCTTGGGAAAGTCTATGACCACGTCCACGAGGCCCTTGAATCCGTACCGGTAGCTGCCCCGCTGCAGCGGCGCCCCGCTGAGGTCCGCGCCCGCCGAGAACGCGCGCCCGGCCCCGGTGAGCACCACCACGCGTGTCGCCGGGTCGTCCTGGGCCTCGATCATCCGTTCCGCCATCAGTTCGAACTGATCCTGGTTGAAGGCGTTCAGCACCTCCGGCTTGTCGAGCGTGAGCAGCCGGACACCCTCGCGAAGTTCGGAACGGATCACGCTGCCTCCCCGGCCTCGCCGGAAGTCGTCCTGTGGGCGTGAACTAGAGCACGGCGCGGCTCGCGTGGTCAATCGCCGCGACCGTTCGCCCAGCCCGGACTTTGTGTACGCTTCACAGTACGAGAGGGCAGCACGGCACGGAGGAGATCATGTCTGCAGCCCCAGGCGCAAAAATCGGAAGCGGCCGCGCCGCCGAAGTCTTCGAATACGGCCCCGGCCGGATCATCAAACTGCTCCGTGAGCCCGGCCCGGCGGAATGGCTGGAACGCGAGGCCGCGGCCCAGTCCGCCGCCCGCGCGGCCGGCGTTGCCGCCCCGGAAGTGTTCGGCATCGAAGAGCTCGACGGCCGCCGCGGCATCGTCATGGAACGGGTTGAGGGCCTCGACGGGCTCACGGCCATCGACCGCAAACCATGGCGCGTCTGGGCCGTCGGCCGGGAGACCGGCCGCCTCCACCGCCAGCTCAGCGAGGTGGCCGCGCCCGCGGGACTGCGCGACGTCCGGAGCTTCGTGACCGAGCGGGTCGAGTCATCAGTGCGCGTCCCTGCCGCTGCCCGCGACCGGCTCCGCGCCGTCCTCGAACGCGCTCCCGACGGCAACCGGCTCTGCCACTTCGATTTTCACCCCGGCAACGTCATGGAGTCGCCAGCCGGGCCTGTCATTATCGACTTTACCAACGCCGCCAGCGGCCACCCCATGGCCGACCACGCCCGCTCGCTGATGACCTTCGCAGCGGGCGAGCCGGCCGAGGACACGCCATTGAAGGAGCGCATCCTCGTCGCGATCGGCCGCGGGTTGGCAAAGAAGGCGTACCAGTCGGGCTATGGCGCGGTGGACAACGAAGCGCTGGCGCTGTGGATGCCGCTCGTTATCGCGGCCCGCCTGGATGAAGGCATCCCTGAAGAGCGCACGCGCCTGCTCAAGATGCTCAGCCGGAGTCTGCGGGCCGCAGAAGCGGTCTGAGGCTAGCCGCCCGGCCGCGCCCAGCGGTTCGCATCACCGCCTGGCGGCTTCGTTTCGGTAGCAGTTTCGGCGGCTTCGGCGGCTGTCTCTTGTCCTGCCGCGGCTTCGTCCGCGCCGCGCAACCGCGGGTCACCGAAGCGAAGGTTCGGTGAGGCTTCGTGTCCCGGCTCTGGATGTGGCTCCGCCGCGACGTGTACCACGCGCTCGGAAGCCGGCTTGAACTGCGAAAGGTCCGCCCCGATGAGCGAGGAGAGTGACGGCTGCGCCTCGATGCCTTCCGCGGCTGGCAGCGCGGCCGCGAACGGGCTTCGTTCGCGTTGCTGGATACGGTCCCACACTTCACGGTGCCCGCCGGTCACCAGGTGGCCGTCCGCAAGTTCCTCCACCCGCCCGGCGAGCTCCATCACCAGCCGGTCGTGGGTGCAGGTCACGATCGTGATGCCCTCAGCGCGCGCCAGTTCACGCAGCAAACCGAAGACCGCCGTCGCCGTGGCGGAGTCCAGTTCCCCGGTCGGTTCGTCAGCGAGGATGAGCGATGGCTCGGTGGCCAGCGCGCGAGCGATGGCGACGCGCTGCTGCTCGCCACCGGAGAGCTCATACGGCCGGTGGTGCGCCCGCCGCCCTAGGCCAACAAACTCCAGCGCCCGCTGCACTTTCTGCTGGCGGTCTCCGTAGCCCACTCCGGCGATGCGCAGGGGCAGTTCCACGTTCTCCCGCGCGGAAAGCAGCGGCAGCAGCCCGAACGACTGGAAGATGAAGCCCAGCTTGTGCCGCCGGAGCTTGTCCAACTGTCCTTCGGACATCGTGTCGACGCGGTCACCGTCGATGCTGATTTCGCCTTCGCTGGGCCGGTCCAGGCCAGCCATCAGGTTCAGCAGCGTCGTCTTCCCAGAGCCTGAGCGCCCGATGAGCGCAAGGAACTCGCCGCTCGCCACCGTGAGGTTGATGTCGCGGACCGCCCAGACTTCCTCGCTGCCGACCTTGAACCGCCGGGAAACGCCCCGCACTTCGATTGCGCTGCCGCCCGCCACTACGCGTCCCTCCGGGTGACTCGCGGCGTCCCATCCGGGAGCACCTCGATGCGTCCTTCGCCCATCAACACCCGCGCACGCTCATGGATGTTCAGCCGGTCCAGGAATTCTCGCGGCACCTGCAAACGGCCCGCCGCGTCAATCAAGACGTATTCGTCGTGCGTCACTTCGGTCCTGTTCCCCTCGAACCGGACACGCCGGAAGACCTCGGTGCTCGTGCGCCCGTCGCGGATGGCCACCACGCGGTCGACGCGAGCGGCGATATCCGGGTCGTGCGTGACGATCACGATGGTCGTGCCCAGCTCGCGGTTCAGCGTGCGAAAGACGTCGTAGACCGTGTCCGCCCCCACCGAGTCCAACTCACCCGTCGGTTCGTCCGCGAGGAGCAGCGGCGGGCGGTTGGCCAGCGCCACGGCGATCGAGACGCGTTGCTGCTCGCCGCCGGAGAGCTGCTCCGGCCGGTGGTGCAGGCGGTGGCCCATGAGTACCAGCTCCAGCAGTTCCGTGGCCCGCTTTCGCGCGGCGCCGGCCGGCATGCCATCGAGGACGAGCGGCACTTCGACATTCTGGACCGCCTCCAGGTACGGCACGAGGTTGCGCCCGGTCTGCTGCCAGACGAACCCGACCTTCTTCCGCCGGTACCTCACCATGTCGCCCGAAGACATCGTCAGCAGGTCTTCGCCGCCGACGAAACAGCGCCCGGCGGAGGGCGTATCCAGCCCAGCGAGAATGTTCAGCAGCGTGCTCTTGCCGGAGCCCGATGCACCGACGATCGCCATGAACTCGCCCGCCGTCACCTTCAGGTCGAGCCCGCGCAGGGCCACCACTTCGAGGTTCGAAGTCTTGTAGATCTTGAAGAGGTCTTCACAGCGGATGTAGAGGTCGTCAGTCATTGGCGAGCCTGGTTGAAAGCGAAATGGGATGGGGCGCGGCACATCATATCTCCCCGATCCTGAGGGCGCGGTGGACGGCCAGCCGTGAGTACACCGCCGCGAGTGACGCGATTGTGCCGATGAACACCACTGCCAGCAATCCGTACACCGTGAGCACCGCGCTCCAGCTCACCTGCGAAACCAGCGGCGGCACCGGATCCGTCCCCGACTCCGTCACTCCGAGGTAGCCGATCATCAGCCGGCCCAGCGGGAACCCCAGGAACGTCCCGACGACCACGCCCGCAACGATGACGAACATCTGCTCGAAGCTCACCAGCGAAAGCACCTGGCGGCTCGTGTACCCCATGGTCCGGAGGATTGCGAACTCCAACGACCGCGATTGCGCGGCGAGCGTCGCATACACGGCGAACCCCAGCCCCGTGAGCAGCAGCACGGCGGCGAACGAAAGGAAGAGGATGCCCTCCCAGCTCGCCGCCACCAGCGGGTCCGCTTCCTGGGCGGCGCGCACGTCTCGCCGGTCGAACAGGCCGTCGGCCTGCATCCCGCGCGCTTGCAGCTTCTCCCGCGTCATCACGCCCGGGATAGCCGGCGACATCCATGCTTCGTTCGCCAACACGCCGTCCGCCAGCGCCGGCACGGTGGCGGCGAGCTCGCGCGCCGCCGAGAGGTCAGAGACCAACAGGATCTCCGAGTGCGACGGGTCATAGCTCGGCCAGTACGTGAACGTGCCCACCAGCTTGACCTTCACATACTGGCGGTTCATGAAAATGGTGAACTCGTCACCCACATGCTTGCCCGAGACCTTCGTGAACTCGTTCTCGGCGAGGACGGGCAGCGGCAGGTTCGTGCGGGCGCCCCGCAGGCCAACGATCGGCGAGAGGCCGCGCGTCCGCGTGAACGAAATGCGGGCGGCGTTGCCTCCATCGCGGCCCTGCTGCTGCGCCACCGAAATCGCCCCGGGGTCGCCGATGGAAGCTCCGGTAATGAGCACGTACGGCGCCATGTCGTCGAACTCTTCGATCATCTGCGCGTCGTCGAACCCACCCGCGGGCAAGACGGCCCCGCCCGCCGATGTCTGCAACTCGTCGATGAGCACGTTGACGCGCTCCGGCACCTGCGGCGGCGCGCCGATGATGCGCACGTAGACGGAGTCCAGCCGCTTGTCCGTGAGGGTGGAATAACTGAGCTGGGGGTTGAACCGGATCTGCGCCGGGCGCGTCAGGTCCGCGACAAAGAAGCGCCACTCCCCCGCCCGCGCCGGCGCACTGCTCACCAGCGTGTAGTCCCAGTACAGCCCGTTCGCGTCCTGTGTCCGGATGCCGATGGTCGCGACGTTCGGGTTGTACGGGAACTGCGCCCACAGCCCGAGCACGCGCGCCCCCGCCGGGATGGTGCGCGAGGTGACGCTCTCGTCTTTCTCGATCTTCAGCCGGTCCAGGAGCGACGATAGCGACGGCCCCGCGAAATCCTCCCGCCAGAACGCCACGCTTTCGAACGTCGCCGTGTCAACGGCGTCGATCGTCAACGGCTGCGAGTTGTACTGCGAGATGTTGTAGGAGCCGATGCCGCGCGAGCCCAGCGAAATGTCGTTCGCGTCGGTGGCGCGCGAAACGGCGTCCAGCATCGTGCTGTCGGCCACGTTCGCCGGTTGGCGGATGTTTTCGAGGCGCGACTCGGCCCCGGCGGTGAAGGCGGCGCGGTCGTCGTACCCACGTTCCAGGGTGGCCCGGTAGCCGGCCGCGAACATGCCGACCGCCGTCGCGAGGAGAAGCAGGAGGATGAGCCGGCTGTACTGCATCGGCGCGCGCGTCATGCGCGAAAGGCCCAGCGCCACCGTCGGGCTCTCCAGGCGGTGCGTCGCCCATGCCACGAAGCGCAGCGCCAGCGGGAACACCCGCAGGAACACGAGCGCCACCATCAGCATGAACAGCGTCGGCGAAGCGAGCAGCAGCGGGTCGGCGGAGAGGTCGCCGAACAGCTTCTCTGTTACCAGCGAGCCCTTTTCGCGCAGCTGGTAGAAGAGGAACGCGCCCACCCCCACCAGCACCAGGTCCATGTAATAGCGCAGGAAGATCGGCTGGGTCTGGGGCCGCGCCAGCGAGTGCTTGTAGTCGATGGTGCTTTGCCGGGCGGCCCGCCACGCCGGGATGAGCAAGGCCGCGAACGCGAGCGCGGCGCCACCCGCCGCCGCGGCGAACGCAAGCCGCGACATCGGCACCTCGAGCGCCGCGTTGCCGCTCAGGTTCTCGAACGGCGGGGTGTAGCCGAGCACGGAGATGCCGAGCCTGGCGATGTACGGCCCGAGCAGCGCCGCCGCGCCGCAAAGGATGAACCCTTCGATGGCGTAGATGGCAACCACCTGGCGGCTGCTGGCCCCGCGCGACCGCAACAGCGCGATTTCGCCCGCCTGCCGCTCGATCAGCATCGTCGCCACCATCACCAGGTAGTACAGCGCGATGCCAACAACCTGCAGCATCAGGGCGAACAACGGCAGCCGCGTGAAGAACAGCTTCGTGCGGTAGCTGGAGACGATGTCGGCCAGTTTCGTTTCGGCGGTCGCGCCGCTCACACCCTCGCGGATGGCCGGGTCCAGGGAGCGCGCGCCGTCTTCGATGCTGCGCGCGTTGCGGGCGTTGATATGCCCGATGTTCACCAGGCCGTACGTCTCGACGCTGCTGTCCATGTCCGGCAGGTAGGTCGCGAGGACCCCGTTCACCGTCGCTTCGTCCACCCAGAACGGGTACGTCTGCCAGTTCTGCGTGTCCGAAAGGAACCGGTCGGTCTTGCCGAACCAGTACGGGTCCGAGATGTCCCGCGGCTCGATCAGCCCGACGATGGTCACGCGCACCGCCGCCTTGTCGGTACGCCAGAACGGGTGCAAATCGAACGAATCTCCCAGCTTCATCCCCAGCTTGTCCGCCGAAGCCTTGCCGATCATCACTTCGACCTGGGGCGGGCTCTCATTGCCGGGCGGGTTTGGTTTCCGGCCATCGACGAGCCTGATCTCCGAATCGAGCCGATCCGCGAACTGGAAGTGGGCGCGGGGCCGGTTCTCATCCTGTGGGAAGGCCTCGCCGGGCGGGGCCGGGTAGAACGTCGCCGAACGCCCGTAGTGCACGATTTCGCCAAGCGCCGGCCCAAGGTGGGCGCGAAGCAACTCGTCCACCTTCGCACGGCGCGGCGCATAGTCAGCCACGCCCGGGCGGCCCGAACTGTTAATCCGCACGTTCCGGTCCAGTGGGTTGGCGGTGCGCAACGCGTAGCGGAGGCCAAGGTCACGGATTGAGTCGGAGTACAACACGACGCTGGACATCAGCGCGGCCGACATCACCACCCCAACGATGACGGTGGCGAGGAGCCTCCGGTTGGCGAGGCTGCGGCGAATGACCATCCGCAGGATGGTCGTAACGGTGTGCATGGGAATTCGCGCGGAGACTAGCAGGCAGAGCGAACCTGCGCCAAAAACCGAACCACGCTCGTAAAGCCCTGCCCCAGAAGCCGGTGGCTTGTGTACAGTTCGTGCCGATGCGAGGGATGGTCCGGATCTGGCGGCTCTTTTCCCGGCGCAGCGGCCGTAACTGGCGGCTGCTTGCCGTGCTCGGCCTCGGCATGCTCATGGCGGCCTCGCTGCTCGCCGCCGCCCCCGTCTACGCCCGCACCATGTCTGACCTCGGCCTCACCTTCACCGTGCGTGACCAGCTGAACGAGAACCCCGGCAACCGCGCGTCCTTCGCTGCCGTCCCGCTGAAGACGAGCGAAGGCGAGGGGCTGAAGCAGTCCATCTCGCAGCGCATCGATGAGCGGATCGGCTGGTTCAAGGCCTCGGAAGCGCGCTACCTCCGCACCGGCCGTTTCTTCATCGGCCCGGACGGCGCCGATCCAGCGCCCACCGGCGCGCCGCTCGGCCAGCTCCAGTCGCTGACGGGCTACGAAGACCACGTCCGCCTCGTAGCCGGCGAGTTCCCAAAGACCACGCCCCACGGCGAGCCCATGGAAGTCGCGATCAGCGAACGCTCGGCGAAGGCGTCCGGGCTCAAGGTCGGGCAGACGCTCAAGATGGTCGAAGACTTCGACACCTGCTTCCGCGAAATTCCCTCTGAAGACAAGCCGCCGCCACCGCCCTGCACGCCGGTCGCGGGCATCACCTACAGCTTCACGGCCAGGATCACCGCGCTCGTCGAACCAAAGTCGGAAGACGATTCCTACTGGGTTACGCTGACGGACACCTACTTCGCGCCGTTCCGGATTCTTCCGGACATGGGCCCCGTGATGCCGATGTTCACCACCGAGGACACCCTGCTGGGCAGCTTCGCGACGGACCACCCTGGCTACCTCGCGGAGACGGCCTGGCACACCTTCGCGGACCCGAAGCAGCTCTCCCGCACCAACTTTGAGCGCGCCCGCACCGACCTGAAGGCGCTCTACCTCGAATTCCAGCCGCTCGGCGGCGCTTCCTACAGCCCGCTGACCAACGTCCTCGATAACTACCGCGCGAGCGCGAATTACCAGCAGGCGCCGCTCACGATCCTCCTGCTCGAAGTCTCCGCCGTCGCCCTGTTCTACGTCATCCTCATCGCGCTGGTCATCGTCGAGCGCCAGGCGGACGAGATCGCGCTGCTCCGCAGCCGGGGGGCCACCACCTTCCAGGTCGGCGCGATGTACCTGCTCGAGGGACTCATCCTGGGCATCCCCTGCATGCTCATCGCTCCCGCGCTGGCGGCGGCGGCCACCGCCGGGCTCGGGCTCACCCCAACCTTCGAGAAAGTGAACGACGGCGAGCTGCTCCCGGCCACCATCCCGCTCTCGGCCTTCGGGTTCGCCGCGATCGGCGTGGTCCTGTCGATCCTGGTCCTGCTGCTGCCCGCGCTGTTCGTCGCCCGGCGCAGCGCCGTCGTCCGCCGCCGCGAACAGGCCCGCCCCGGCGTGTCGTTCCTCCAGCGCTACTACCTTGACCTGGCGCTGGCCGGAGTAGCGGCGCTGCTGCTCTTCGAACTGAAGGAGCGTGGCACCGTCTTCGAGCCCTCCGCCACCGGCGGCGTCTCGTCAGACCCGCTCCTCCTCGCCTCGCCGGCCATCCTCATGCTCGCCGCCGCGGCGCTGATCCTTCGCTTCTACCCCATCTTCCTGCGCATCGGCGCGCGAATCTTCGCCCAGCGATCAAGCCCGGCCGTCGCCGTCGGTCTCTGGCAGGTAGCCCGCAGCCCCGGCAATTCGGCCCGGCTCGCACTGCTCCTCATGATGGCCGTCGCCGTCGGCACCTTTGCCGCTAGCTACTCCACCACCGCGAAACAAACCTACGACCAGCGCGCCCTTTACGAAGCCGGCGTGCAATGGCGCATGTCCGGCGCCAGTACCGGCGACTACGGCCTCAACGGCAAGGGCTCAGACGCTCAGCTTCGCGCGCTATCGGGAGTTACCCAGGCGACCGGCGTCATCCGCCAGCTCGGCGGCCCCGCAATCGCCGGCACCAGCGCCCGCACCTTCCAGGTCCTCGGCGTCGACCCTGATGTAGCGCCAACCATGCTCTGGTCGCGCGGTGACTTCTCGGACGAAAGCCTGGCGCAGCTTCTCGGACATCTCGGCGCCCCCTCACCCCTCCGCGGCAAGCCGTTGCCCGCCGGCACCACCGGGCTTTCGATCCAGGTCAACTCCTCAGACCAGCGCGCCGTCCAAACCCTCTGGGCGCGCATCGCCGACCGCGACCAGAACTACCAGATGGTCGAGCTGGGCAAGCTCGACGGGAACGGCTGGCACGAGCTCACCGGGCAAATCAGGCGCAATTTCGAAGGCGAACTGCCAGAACCGCTCACGCTCATGTCCATCGTCATCACCGAACCGACCAGCCGCTTCAACGCCCAGAACCTCTCGTTCCTGTTCGACGACGTCTCGGCGATCACGGCCAACGGCAAGGAACTCGTCGAAGGGTTCGAAGGCGGCAGCAGCTGGGAGCCGTTCCCGTCGAAGCTCGTGAACAAAGACAAGTTCGAGGTCGTCCGGGACGACCTGGTTTCCGGCAAGGGCGCGGGGAAGCTCACCCGCATCGCCGGGCAGAGCACGGAAACCTGGGGCCTCTCCCTTGCCCAGGAAAACGTCCCGCTCCCGGTCGTCGGCAGCGAAGCCTTCTCCGCGTCCACCGGCATCCCGCCAGGGGGCACCGGCGTCATCGTCGTCGCCGGCGACTTGCTCGTGCCGATCAAGCTCGTCGGCACCTTCAAGCTTATGTCGACCCTCGACACTTCGCAGGGGCCGGCGGTGGTGTTCAACCGGGACCAACTGCTCTCCTGGTTCGGCACGGCCGACCTGAGCACGCCGGCCGGCATGAACGAGGCCTGGTTCACCCTTAAACCCGATGCCGACACCGCCCAGCTCGAAGATGACCTTCGTGACTCGCCCTTCCTGCTGGACACCGTCCACGACAGCCGCACCGTGCTCGCCTCGCTCGAGCGCAACCCGCTCATCGCGGCCGGGGGCGCCGGCATCCTCTACCTGGCGTTCGGCGCCGTGCTGTTGCTGGTAGCGGTCGCGTTGCTCGTCTCGCTCTGGGTCTCCGTCCAGCGCCGGCGCAGCGAGTTCGCGGTGCT
>WBZP01005804.1_pt1 | contig 12423 bp, 6 predicted proteins | sample 5204301 | NCBI WGS metagenome assembly WBZP01 (sample SAMN12412401, study PRJNA552823) | activated sludge metagenome | isolation source: activated sludge from nitrification reactor of wastewater treatment plant... | place: USA: Pennsylvania | collected 2017
CGCAGGCGGAAGTTGGGGTCGCGCGGCAGCCCGTAGTGCTCGCGCGCCTCGGCGAAGATCGCGACCTGCTTGACGGTGTCGATGCCGAGGTCCGCCTCGAGATCCAGATCGAGCTCGAGCATGTCCTCGGGGTAGCCGGTCCGCTCGACGAGCTTGCGGATCAGCACGGCGTGCACGCGCGAGAAGTCGTCCGCGGGCTCGGGCTTGCCCGGACGCGGCGTCGCACGCGAGCCGGTGCGCGCGGGCGCCTGGGCGGGCTCGTCCTCGAACATGACCTGGATCTGCAGGCTGTCGTCGTCGCCGCTCGCCGCGACCGGCACGCCATCGGAGCCGCGCAGCTCCGCGAGGCGGTCGGTGAAGTGCTGGGCGACCTTCCGCATCGTGTTGAAGTCGCGCAGCTTGAGCGAGGGATCTTGGGGGATCTCGAAGTAGGTGCGGAGTTCGGCGAAGATCGCGACCTGCTTGACGGTGTCGATGCCGAGGTCCGCCTCGAGATCGAGATCCGGCTCGAGCATGTCGACCGGATAGCCCGTCCGCTCGACCAACTTGTTGCGCAGGATCTCCTCGACCTCGCGATAGCCGAGGCGCCCGGACGGGGGCGCCACGGCGCGGCTGGGCGCAGCCTCGCGCCGGACCTCGCGGGCGCGCTCGACCTCGCGGGCGCGCTCGACCTCGCGGGCTCGCTCGGGCTCGCGCGCGCGGACCGGCTCGCGCGCACGGACCGGCTCGACCTCGCGGGCTTCGGACTTGCGCTTGGGCTCGTTCTCGCGAGGCGACTCGCTCGCTCGTGGCGGCGGCTCGACCCGCACGGCGCGGGCTCGCTCGGGCGCGCGCGCGCTGGGCTCGGGCGCCGCACCGTCGCGCTCGCGCAGCCGCGTCACGAAGTGCTCGACGACCTTGCGCAGCGTGTTGAAGTCGCGCAGACGCATGCCCTGCTGCTGCTCGAGGCTCCAGTGCTGGCGCGCCTCCGAGAAGATCGCGACCTGCTTGACGGTGTCGATGCCGAGATCGGCTTCGAAGTCGAGATCGAGCTCGAGCATGTCCTCGGGGTAGCCGGTCCGCGCGACCAGCTTGCTGCGCAGGACCGCGAGCACCTCGGCGTCGAGCGCCTCGCTCGTGCGGGCCACGCTCGCGGGCGTGCGCGAGGCCGAGGCGGCGAGCTCATGGGACGCGGCGGCACGCTTCGCGGGCGCGCGGGCTGGCTCGACGCGCTCGGCCGCGCTCGGCTTGCTCGTGCGCGTCGACTCCGGCCCGGTCGCTTCGAGCTTGCGGGCCGGACGAGCGGGCTCGGGGCTCGCTGCTCGCTGCGGCTCGGCGGCGCGCGCTGCTTCGCTGCGGACGGGTTCGCTGACGCGAGCCGACTCGACGCTGCGGGGCGGCTCGCTGCGGGCTGGCTCGCTGACGCGGGCCGGCTCGACGCTGCGAGGCTGCTCGCTGCGAACAGGCTCGGCGATGCGGACCGGCTCGACGTTGCGGGGCGCCTCGCTGCGGACGGGCTCGGCGCGGGCGGGCTCGACGTTGCGTGCGGGCTCCGGCTCGGCTTCGACGAGCCGGATCGGCAGGCGAGCGGGGCTGCTCGCTGCGGGCGTCGTGGCAGCGGGCGCGAGCGAGGCTGGCTCGCTCGCGCTCGTGGGCTCGCTCGTGCGCGCCAGCTCGACTTGCTGCACGAAGGCGCCGATGACCTGACCGATCGCACGCAGCATCGCCAAGCTGTTCTCGGCGGTGCCGCGCCCGAGCGAGCCGAGCAGCGCACCGAGATCGTCGCTGCTCGGTAGCGGCGCAGGTACTCGCGCTGCGCTCGGGGTCGGACTCGCCGCGATCTCGCTCGTGCTGCGCAGCGCCGGGACCATCCGCTCCGGCTCCGCGCTGGGGCGGCGTTGCGCTCGGGCTTCGAGGCCGCCTTGCACGAACAGACACGCGAGCGCGCGGTGCAGCTGCTCGACCTCGCCGACCTTGGGATGGATGGTCGCCTGGGCGACGTGCGGACGCTCGCCGAGGATCGCCTTGCAGAAGGTCGTGAGCCCCGACTTCGGGCCGCACTCGATGAAGGTGCGCACGCCCTGGTTGTGCAAGGTCCGCATCGCATCGCCGAGGCGGACCGGCTCGATGAACTGCCGCTCGAGCAGCGCCGGCAGCTCGCCCGGCGCGAGCCCGTCGATCGAGCCGCCCGTGATCGTCGAGACGATGCGCAGGCGCGAGGGCGAGAAGCTCGTGCGGTCGAGCGCGGCGCGATAGCGGGGCCGCGCTCCTGCGATCAGATCGGAGTGGTAGCCGTGTGAGACCGCCAGCACGCGCGCCTCGATGCCCTCCTGCTGGGCGCGCTCGACCAGCGTCGAGGCGGCCGGCGTCGTCGCCGACACGATGCAGGCATCGGGCCCATTGTCGGCCGCGATCACGGCATAGCCACCGAGCGAGAGCAGCAGCGGGCGCACGCGATCGGCACTGCAACCGAGCGCGACCATCTGGCCTTGATCGCTGAGCGAGAGCGCGAGCACGGCAGTCGTCCGCTCGTGCACGGCCGCGAGTCCGTCGGCGAGCTCGAGCACGCCGGCGGCGACGAGGGCCGACAGCTCGCCGGCGCTCTGGCCCATCACCGCGTCGGGCACCATGCCTTGGCTGACCAAGAAGCGGTAGAGCGCGACGTTGACCGCGAACACGGCACAGTGGATGTCTTCGTCGGGCTGCTGGTAGTCGCCGGGTCCCTCGGTCCAGAAGGCCGGACGCAGCGCTCGCCCGGCGATCCGCTCGTAGGCAGCGTCGCAGTCGAGCAAGCACTGCTCGAGCACCGGAAAGCGGGCCGCGGCCTCGCGCAGCATGTTCGGGTACTGCGGACCTTGGCCGGGAAAGGTCGCAACGATCTCGCCGGCGCCCTCTGCTTGGCCCATGAACACGCCGCGGTTGCCGAGCAGCGAGAGCGCGGCCGGGTTGGTCTGGCCATCGAGCACGCGCGCGAGCATGTCGATGCGCTCGCGCAGGACCTCGCGGTTGCCGGCCACGATCGCGACGCGGCGCAGCTCGGGCGGCTGGCTGCTGCGGGCCAGCGCCTGGCTGGCGCGCAGCGCCTCGACGAAGTCGCTCGCGTCGGCGATCTCGCGCAGGCGTGCCAGGCACTCGCGCGGGCTCTCGCCACGCACGAGCGCGAGGTCGAGCAGGTCGGGCGCCGCGGCGGCGATCTCGAGCGGGCGAGCGGCGAGCGGGGGGCTCGTTCGCTTGCTCGCTTCGCTCGGCGCCTCGTCGCGCGGGGGTAGAGCGCGGGCGACCTCGGCCGGACGAAATTCTTCTATGATCATGTGAAGGTTGCTCCCGCCGACCCCGAAGCCGCTGATGCCGGCGCGGCGCGGCCCCTTGCTGGTCCAGGTGCGTGGTTCGGTCACGACCTCGAGGTTGCCGAAGTCGATCGCCGGGTTGAGCGAGCGAGTCTTGATCGACGCCGGGATCTTGCCGTCGCGCACGGCAACCGTCGCCTTGATCAGCGCGGGCACACCGGCGGCCGCGTTGAGGTGGCCGATGTTCGACTTGACCGAGCCGATCCACAGCCGCTGCGCACGCTCGCTACTGCCGTAGACGGAGCTGCACGCCTTGGTCTCGACCACGTCGCCGAGCGCGGTGCCGGTCCCGTGGCACTCGACATAGTCGACGCTGGCCGCCGCGATGCCGGCTTGCGCGAGCGCGCGCTGCATGGCCATCGCCTCGCCCTCGATCTTCGGCGCGAGCACCGAGCGGCCGCGCCCGTCGCTCGAGCCACCGACGGCGAGGATCAGCGCGTGCACGCGTTGGCCGTCGCGCAGCGCATCGGACAGGCGCCGCAGCACGAACACGCCGCCACCTTCACCCGGCACGAAGCCGTCGGCGTCGGCATCGAAGGGCGTGATGCTGGTCGCCGACAGCGCGTGGAAGCGACAGGCCGCGACGTAGAACTCCGGGCGCATGTCGACCCAGATGCCGCCGCTCAGCGCCGTGTCGCAGGCGCGGTGGCGCAGCGCCGACACGGCCGCGTGCATGGCCGCGTGCGTCGAGGCGCAGGCCGAGTCGACCACGAAGTGCGGGCCGTGAAAGTCGTAGGCGGCGTGGATCCTCGCGCAGTTGATGCTGCCGAGGTAGCCGGTCATCGTGTCTTCGCTGATCGTCGGGATGTGGCCGGTCGTCAGCTGCTCGGTCTTGGCGATCAGCTTGCGCAGCGTCTCGGGGTCGAGCTTGCACTCGGGCCGCTCGGCGGCGCTGTGGATCGCGGCCGCGTACTCGGCAAAGTTGACGCGCAGATCGGCCGAGAACTTGGCGCCCTGGTAGGGCAAGAACGCGAGCATCGAGGCGACGCGATCGGGCTGCCAGCCCTTCGCGTTGCGCTCCGGTGCGTCGTCGCGATAGCCGGCGTCGGCGAGCGCCTCGCGGGCCGCTTCGAAGATGACGAGGTGACCGGGGTCGATGCGCTCGCGCGCGGCCGGCAGCATCCGCAGCTTGCGGATGTGCTCGGCATCGAGGTCGCTCGGCAGCTCGACGAAGCAGCCGAGCTTCGAGTAGGTCGTCTCGGGGCGATCGGGATCGGGGTCGAAGTGATCCTCGACGCGCCAGCGCTCGCTCGGGATCTCGCGCGTCGCGTCGTAGCCACGCTCGACCTGCGCGAGGAAGCTCGGGATGTCGTTGGCACCGGGGAAGCGCCCGCCCATCCCGACGATCGCGATCGGCTCGGCCGGCGGGGGTGGCTGGCTGGCTGGGTAGGTGATCTCGGGATCCCACGCCTCGAGCACGGCATGGAAGTTGTTGCCCCCGAACCCGAACGCCGACACGGCGGCTCGGGCCGCGTGATCGCCATGTGGCTGCGGCAGCGGCTCGGCCTGCGTCGGCACGTAGAAGGGACAGGCATCGTCGCGCAGCTGCGGGTTGAGCTCGCGGACGCTGATCTGGCCGGGGATCGTGCGCTGCTCGAGCACCAAGATCGCGCGCAGCAGCGCGAGCGCGCCCGCGGCCCCGCGGAGGTGACCGACGAAGGCCTTGCCCGAGCCGAGCGCGATCGAGCGAGGCCCGAGCCCACCCTGCATGAGGTTGCGCAGCGCCTCGAGCTCCGAACGATCGCCGACCTGGGTACCGGTCGCGTGACACTCGACGAACGCGGCCGTGCGTGGATCGACGCCCGCGTCCTCCCACGCGCGGCGCATCGCCAGCACCTGCCCGTCCGAGCGCGGCGCGACGAGAGCCTTGCCTCGGCCGTCGCTCGAGCCCCCGACCCCGAGGATGACCGCACGGATGTGCTCGCGATCGCGGATCGCATCGTCGAGCCGCTTGAGCGCGAACACGACCGTGCCTTCGCCGAGCAGCGTGCCTTCGGCCTGCGCGTCGAAGGCGGCCAGGCGCTCGTGGGCCAGCCCGCCGAGCTTGGCGAATGCGACCAACTCCAGCGGTGAAATGAGCTCACTCGCTCCACCCGTGACCGCGAGATCCACCGTGTGATCACGCAGCGCCTTTACCGCAACGTCGAGCGCGGCGAGCGAAGAGGCAAACCCGGCATCCACCGCATAGTGGAGACCGCAGAGATCGTGGTACATCGCGATGCGGCCAATCGCTACACTCGCGGCAGTATTGACCACGGTATCTTCGGTGACTGCGGGCAATTGCGAATCGAGATCGCGCTGAATCGCCGCGATCAGAGCGCGCCGGCGCTCCGGCGCGATGCCGAGCCCGCGTCCGGCCTCCTCGACCTGCTCGAGCATGCGCCGCATGTGCACGCGCAGCCCGGTCGCGCGCTGCCAGCCGAGCCCCGTGGCGCCCAGAAACAGGCCCGAAGTCGCCCGTGGAATGACTTTGACGGCGTCGAGCGCCTGGGTGCCCGCGTCGAGCACCATCAGCTGCATCGGGTTGATCTGCTCGGCCTCGACCGGCGGGACCTTGAAGCGTCGCCAGTCGAACTCGTAGTCGCGGATCTGCGCACCGAGACGGCTGTAGCTGCGATCGACGGCCTCTTCGTGGGGATCGAAGTAGCGATTCCAGTCCCACGTGGCGCCCCCGAGCTCGCGAATTGCGCAATGCCCTTCGAGCGTGCGCTGCCAAAATGCCTCAGGCGAGCGCGCATCGGGCAGTACGCAACCGATTCCGACCACTGCGATGGGGGTGGGACGTGTTCGCTGTGTCACTTCGACTCCGTATCGGCGTCCCGACCCACGACGTCTGTGAGAGTCAGCACCATGCACACGCAGCGGGGGTTGCTTCACTGTATCTCATCCCCCTGTTCCATGGGACAGTTTAGTGTACCTTCGACGCAACGCGGGGTCGCCGACTCACACCTCCAGCGAGCCCGCCATCACTGAAGAAAACTTCAGTGGCCGATCGGACAGGGTGTGGTCGACCATCGCTTCCGATTACCGTCCGAGACACGCGGCCCCGATGACCCTGGCCTTCAAACTCCCGCTCGAGAACTTCGAGGAGACCGCGTTGCCCGAGCGCCTGGCGATGGTCGAGGACTCGCACACGATGCGAGGCCTGCCCTTCCGAGGACTCGCCTCGGCGGTCAAGCTGCACTGCGGCGCCACGAAGCTCGACGAGTTGTTGAGCAAGCTCGGTCTGGGTCCGAACTTCGACGTCAGCACTCGCTATCCGCTGCGTCGCTTCCTCGAGTTCGAGCTCGCGGCTGCGCGAGCGATCGCTGCCGAGCTCGGCGACTTCGATCTCGCCGTCGCCGAGTGCGGCGCAGGGGCCATCGATCTCTTCTTCGACAGCCGCGCCGGGCAGGCGATGCGTAGCCTGTCGGGCCGCAGCCCACACCGCATGCTCAGCTCGGTGTCGGTCGCCTACCAGCTGATGGTCAACTTCGGCGAGCGCAGCTGGACGAAGACCGGCGATAGCTCGGGCGTGTTCACGTTCCGCAACGAGATGCTCGGCTGCACGCACATCTTCGGCAATTTCGAAGCCGCGCTCACGCAGACCTACGGCATCGACGTCGACTACGGGCTCGTGCAGACCAGCCTCATCGACTTCGAATTCCACATGCGCTGGTGAGCCGAGCTCAGGCGTGCAGGAGGCCGAGCTCGCGGGCCACGGCGATCCGCTCGCCCGCCCAGTCGCGCGCGTCGTCGGGTGGCTCGAGCCGCGTCGACCAGGTCGGCACCGGGATGGCCCCGCGACGCGCGAGCTCGCGATGCAGCACGAGCTCGTCGGCCGGTTGGCGCGAGAAGGGAAAGGGATTGCGGGCGCTCTCGTCGACCAACCGTGGATACTCGCGATCATCGCGATCAATCAGCGCGAGCAGCTCGGCGGCCCGCCGCTCCATGTGCATCAAGAACGCGAGGCCGAAGGGCCGCTCGTGCGGGCCGGCGCCGCTGCGTCGCCGCCACTTCACCCAGTCATAGCCGTACACGAAGTCGTGCACGTAGCTGAAATGGATGGGCGTGTCGCGGCCGTAGGCGTGCTGCAGACGCGCCATCCGAGCGAAGCGGTCGGCGACGAGCAGCTCGGCCTCGCTCGGCTCGCGCACGAGCGCGGCCGCACGGGCGACCTCGCAGGCGATCAGATCGAGATCCCAAAACAGGTTGCCGGGGAACGCGTCGAGCTGCGCGAGCGCCAGCGTGATCAGCCCGGCCGCGAGCGGAGCCGCGAGCGGCTCGAGCCACGCGGTGGGCAGCTCGAGCAGCGCGCGGGCGTGGACCTCGGCGAGCGGCGTGGCGAGCTCGCGCGCGGGGTCGAGGCTGCGCAGGGGACCTGCGCGCTCGCTCATGCTCGCCCACGTCGCCGCGAGCGGCTCGTCGCAGGGCCTGCTCATCGGGGTCCGCAGGGCAGCAAGACCGGCGCGAGGGCGTGAAAGACCAGCGCGATCACGATCATGAGCAGCGCCAGCAAGGTCGCGCTGCGCCAGGTCGCGTGGTGGAGCAGCTGCTTGTAGCGGGCGTGGGCTTCGAATGCGTTGGTCGTCGCGCTCGGGCTCTGCTTGCGAAGGCGTCGCCAGTTGACGAGCACGATCACGACCGCGAGCGCAGCGAAGGGCGCCGGCACGACGCCGCCGATGCGCATGCCGATCGCCCACACGAGCGTGGCCGCGAGCACCAGCCGCTCGATCAGCGCCCGCGCGGCCCGGTTGCCGTACTCACTCGCGTAGGTGCGCTTGCCCCCGCGACGATCGCTCTGCTCGTCGGACAGCCCGCTGGCGATCGCCCCGGCCCAGGCGAGCAGCGCGAAGCCGGGCAGCAGCCACATGCCGGCCGTCAACAGCTCGCCGCTCTGCAGGTAAGCCTGAAAGCAGGGCAGCGCGACGCCGACCCCGAGCGCCTCGAGCAGCTCGCCACCACCACGGTAGTTGAGGCGCAGGGGCGGCAGCGTGTAGGCGGCGAAGAGCGCGAGCAACCCGAGCGCAGCCACGAGCGCGAGCGGGCGTGCGAGCGTGCTCGCGGCCACGAACGCGACGAGCAGCGCCGCGAGCCCGGCGAGCAGCCCGGCCGTCAGCAGCGAGCTGGCCGGCAGCACCGCGTCGGGGATCGTCTTGGGCGAGCTGTCGGGGAACATCTGGCGCTTGAGCGCGTCGACGCGGCGGTCGCCCCAGTCGTTGAGAAACACGACGAAGAGCAGATCGCAGACCGTGAACGCGAACCCGAGCGCGAGCGCGCTCGTGCACACGCGACCCGTCGCCGCCACGCCGATCGCCTGGCCGAGCAGGGTCGGAACCAAGAGCTTGGGCCAGCTTTGCAGCTTGGCCGCGAACATCCAACGCCCGCTCAGGCTGAGTTCGGCCGGGTGCACCGCCGGACCTTACACGCGTTCGCGCGGGCGTGCAGCGGCCGAAACACTTGCGAGCGGACGGGGGTCGGCCTTAGCGTGCCACCGATGCGCATTCGGCCCCCGCTCGTGCTCGCTGCTGCGCTGCTCGTCGCACCACTCGGCTGCGACAAGGGCAAGCGCCGAGATCCTCTGCCACCCGACGAGGGCGGCGATACGACGCAGGTCGAGCCGGACGCGCAGCCGAGCCGCGAGGGCCCCGACCTGCTGCTGCGCGGCGCCAAGGTCATGACCGCGAGCGGCGACGTCTACGAGGTCGGCGCGGTGCTGGTGCTCGACGGCGAGATCGCCGAGGTCGGGCCCGCGAGCGAGATCGAAGCGCCCAAGGACGTCGCGATCGTCGAGCTCGCAGCCACGCAGGTGATCACGCCCGGCATCATCGACACGCACTCGCACATGGGCGTGTATCCCTCGCCCGGCATGTCGGGCAACTCGGACGGCAACGAGGCCGTCGCGCCGAACACCGCCTACGTGCGCGCCGAGGACGGCGTGTGGCCGCAGGATCCTCAGCTCTCGCACGCGCTCGCGGGCGGCGTGACGGCGGCCCAGATCCTGCCCGGCTCGGCCAACCTGATCGGCGGGCGCAGCTTCACGATCAAGCTGACGCCCGGCGCTCGCTCGGCCGAGGACATGCGCTTCCCGGGCGCGCCGGCGGGCCTCAAGATGGCCTGCGGCGAGAACCCCAAGCGCGTCTACGGCGAGAAGGGCGGCCCGCAGACGCGCATGGGCAACGTCGCCGGGCACCGCAAGGCCTTCCAGGCCGCGACCGAGTACCAGCGACAGTGGGACGACTACGAGCGCGAGCTCGCGCTGTGGGAGACGGGCAAGTCGAAGGGCGCCGACGGCAAGGAGGCCAAGCGACCCAACCCGCCGGCCCGCGACTTTGCGATGGAGACGCTCGTCGACGTGCTCGAGGGCGAGATCCTCGTGCACATGCACTGCTACCGCGCCGACGAGATGTCGCTGATGCTCGAGCTCGCGGCCAGCTACGGGTTTGCGATCCGCTCGTTCCACCACGCCGTCGAGGCCTACAAGATCGCCGATCGTCTGGCCGAGGCCGGCACCGCCGCGTCGATCTGGGCCGACTGGTGGGGGTTCAAGATCGAGGCCTACGACGGCATCCGCGAGAACGCGGCGCTGCTGCAGCAGGCCGGCGGTCGCCCGATCATCCACTCCGACTCGGCCGAGGGCATCCAGCGGCTCAACCAAGAGGCCGCCAAGGCGATGTACGCGGGTCGGCGCGCCGGCATCGCGATCAGCGACGACGACGCGCTGCGCTGGCTGACGATCAACCCGGCGTGGGCGCTCGGCGTCGACGATCAGGTCGGCACGCTCGAGCCCGGCAAGATGGCCGACCTCGTCGTGTGGAGCGGCTCGCCCTTCAGCGTGTACACGCGGGCCGAGCAGGTCTACATCGACGGCGAGCGCGTGTTCGACCGCGCGGGCGAGCGTCCGCGCACCGACTTCGACCTCGGCCTGCGCGACGATCTGCGAGGTGCGCCATGACCATGCACAGGATCACGATCACGATGTCTCGCACGGCCACGCTCTTGCTCGCGTGCTTGCTCGCCAGCCCGCTCGCGCTCGCGGCCCCGCCCACGCGTGAGCCGACGCCGACGAGCCCGAGCGCGAAGCAGGCCGACGAGCAAGGCGCCAGCCTGATCGTGACCAACGCCAAGATCGCGCTCGGTGACGGGACGGTGCTCGACGACGCCTCGCTGCGCATCGAGAAGGGCCGCTTCGTCGAGGTCCGCAGCGGCGTGATCGCGGCGCGCGGCGACATCCCGGTCATCGACGCCGGCGGCAAGCTGATCACGCCCGGGCTGATCGCCGCCGACACGCAGCTCGGGCTCGTCGAGATCGGCCTCGAGGGCAGCACGCACGACGACGCGCGCGGCGGCCCCGATGCCATCAAGTCGGGCTACGAGCCGAGCATGGCCATCAACGCCGACTCGAGCCTGCTCGCCGTGCAGGCGATCGAGGGCGTGACGACGGCCGCCGTCAGCCCGGTCGGCGGGCTCTTGTCGGGCCAGGTCGCGTGGATCGATCTGCTGCCGGGTCGCCATGGCGAGCTCGTCGCCGCCGATGCGGTCGCGCTCGCAGCCAACCTCGGGCAGTCCTACCAGGGCTCGCGCGCGGCCAGCTTGGCCGAGCTGCGCCGCGCGTTCGAAGACGCCGCCTGGTATCGGCTCAACCAAAAGAACTACGACCGCGGCCAGGCGCGCGAGCTCGCGGCCCACCCGATGGACCTGCGCGCGCTGTGGCCGGTGCTCGATCGTCAGGTCCCGCTCGTCGTGCGTGCGCATCGAGCCAGCGACCTGCTCGCGCTGATCGAGCTGGCCGAGGAACTCGACATCCGCGTCAGCATCGTCGGCGCGGCCGAGGGCTGGAAGGTCGCCGAAGCGCTCGCCGAGGCCAAGATCCGCGTCGTCGTGCAGCCGACCCACAACCTGCCGAGCAGCTTCGACACGCTCGGCGCCCGGCTCGACAACGCCGCGCTGCTCGCCGCGGCCGGCGTCGAGGTCGGCATCGCGACCTTCGACAGCCACAACGCCCGCAACATGACGCAGGAGGCCGGCATCGCGGTCGCCAACGGCCTCGACCCCAAGCTGGCCCTGTCCGCGCTCACGCTGCGCGTGGCCGCGGCCTACGGCATGGACAAGGACTACGGCAGCATCGCCGTCGGCAAGGTCGCGAGCTTCGTGATCTGGGACGGCGACGATCCGCTCGAGCTGTCGTGCTGGCCCACGCAGGTGTACGTGCGTGGCGAGGCGATCGAGATGCGCTCGCGCCAGACCGATCTGCGTGAGCGCTACCGCGAGCTCGACACGTTTCCTTAGCTCCGCTTCGCGGGGCGGCGACCGAGCCAGAGCGAGAGCCCGACCGTGCCCCCGAACGCGACCTGCATCGCGCCGACGTTCTTGGCCTCGACCTCGAGATCGACGCCGTAGTCGAGCGAGGCGAGCACGTGGACGGATAGGCGCGACAGCACGAAGGCGTGCACGCCGACGCCGCCACCCACCTGCGGACGCACGCGCGTGTAGGGCTCGTAGAAGCTGCCGAAGCCCTGCACGCTCGTGACCAGCGTTGCCCCGACGCGCGCGAGCACGAAGGGCCGCACGCGGCGATCGGGCAAGAACACGTACTCGACATGCGGTCGCAGGCTCGCTTCGAATTGCGAGAGACGCAGGACGATGTCGTGCTCCGGTATCTCGCCACGCGTGCGCGCGAGCCCGAGCGAGAGCGTCGCCCCGATCACGAGGTTGCGGTTGACGACGTAGCCGAGCCCGAGGCCGAGGCCCTGGGCGCGCCCGAACCCGACGCCGTCGGACGTTGCGAGCGAGTCCGGCGCCCAGGTGTGCGTGTAGGCCAAGAGCCCGTGCTCGAGCTGCACGCGAAGCCGCGGCGGTGGATCGACTGGCGGAGCGGCCGGTGTCGAGGTGGATGGCGCGAAGGCGAGGAGCGTGACGAGTGCGATCACCATGCTCGAGGCCATGAGCAAGATGCTTGCCAGTCACGAACGCATGGCTCGTGGTCGCGTGGCTCGTGGCGCGCGACAGCGTGGCGCGAGTGGTCGACGCTGCGCTGCCGCGTCTGCAATCGCGCGCGTCGGCGAGCGTCCGCCGACGTGCTCGCGCGCGTGTGGGCGCGCGACCGAGGGTCGCGAGC
>WBZP01005807.1_pt1 | contig 12418 bp, 11 predicted proteins | sample 5204301 | NCBI WGS metagenome assembly WBZP01 (sample SAMN12412401, study PRJNA552823) | activated sludge metagenome | isolation source: activated sludge from nitrification reactor of wastewater treatment plant... | place: USA: Pennsylvania | collected 2017
GCAGCCGCATCAATTCGGCGCCCCTGGCCGCCCATTGCTCGCCGCGCGCCAGCGTACTGCCGTAAAGAGGGATGCAGGGGAGCTTGCGCTTCAGGTTCTGCGCGTAGGTCTCGCGGCACAGGGGGTGCTCATGGATCGGGACTTGGCTCATGGTGCTCTTCTGGCTGTACACGCCCTGGCCGTGATTCCAGCTCATCGCCGCCGCCCAGGGCGGAACATGAAAAAGGGCCCCGAAGGGCCCCTGTGAGATCAGGTGCTCGGCGACTCACTTGAGGTGCTTGCTGATTTCCTTGGTCATGCCAAACATGCTGATGGGGCTGACGCCGACCACCGCCTTGAGCTTCGCGTCCGCATTGATCATGGTCCGCTTGACCTTGTCCTGCAGGTTGTTCTTCTTGATGTACTCCCAGACCTTCTTGGTGACCTCGGTGCGCGGCAGGGGCTTGTCGCCGATGACGGCGGCCAGCGCGGCGCTGGGGGTCATGGCCTTCATGAAGGCGGCGCTGGGAGTGCGCTTCTTGGCCGGGGCCTTCTTCGCGGGCGCAGCCTTCTTGGCCAGAGCGGCCTTTTTCGCCGGTGCCTTCTTGGCCGGAGCGGCCTTTTTCGCCGGTGCCTTCTTGGCCGCGGCCTTCTTCGCGGGAGCCTTTTTCGCAGTTGCCATGTGGATGATCTCCTTCAGTGGATGAGGGATGCCGAACGCCTTGCGGGCCTTTTGTGTACGTTGCCGTACCGGCCTGTCTGTACGAGCAAACGGGCAGCGGCGATGGTACTGCCAGGAGCAGGGGCTGAGAAGCGGTTTTCATAGGTAAAAGCAACAGTGCCGACGCGATATGCTTCGCTCATGAAGATCCTGGTGCGCTGGTTCCTGCTCGCGGCAGCCCTGCTGCTGGTGGCCAACTTCTACACCGGTGTCGGGGTGGACAGCTTCGGCGCGGCCCTTGCGGCGGCTTTCGTGCTGGGCCTGCTCAACACCCTGGTGCGCCCGCTGCTGGTATTGCTGACCCTGCCAGTGACGCTGATCACGCTGGGTCTGTTCCTGTTCGTGATCAACGCGCTGATGTTCTGGGCTGCGGCATCGATGCTGGAGGGCCTGCACGTCGGCGGTTTTGGTGCCGCATTGGTGGGGTCCCTGCTCTACAGCCTGTGCGGCATGGTGATCGACGCCGCCACCGAGCGCATCTTCAGCCCCTCAACACAGGAGTAGCGGCCCCGGCCTGCACGACGGGCGGGTCACTGCGGCTGAGCCTCTTCGGGTCGGCGCTCGCGGTCGCCGCGCTCGCCGCGGGCCTCCAGCGCGATCTGGCGGCGCTGCGCGGTCAACTGCCGCAGTCGCGCATCGATCACCGAAGCCTCGATGAAGTCCTGCCCTGTGGCGCCGCGTGACTGTTGCTGCGCGGCGCGCAGGCGGTCGATGGCGCCGCTGAGGTCGCCCACCACGGCGCGCGCTTCGGCCCCAGCCCGCAAGGCACGCAGGTTCAGCCCCAACGCGCCGCTGCAGGCCGCCAGCAGTTGCCAGGCGGTGGCGTCCTGGGGCCGTTCAGCCACCCAGGTCTGCAGCGCTTCGGTGCTGCGGCGCAAGCTCGCGGCATGGGCTGCGCCCTGGCCACGGTTGTGGTCCAGCGTGGCCTGGGCATGCAGCAGCAGTGGCGGACGTTCATCGGCGCGCGCGTCCAGTGCGTCCAGCATCTTCAAAGCCGCGTCGGGCTGCCCGCTTGCGATGCGCAATTGGGCCTGCAGCAGCACCATCACCCGTTCGGCGCGCGGTTCGCGCGGGCGGGTGGCGCGCGCCAGGTCCAGCGCCTCGTCGGCCAGTGCCAGCGCGCGGGCATGGTCCTTCAGTTGGGATGCGGCCAGCGCCCCGGCGTACAGGGCGCTGACGCGGTCGCTGGCCAGCGGGGAAGAACTGGCTCCGTTCAGCCGCTGCAGGCCCTGCACGCTGTCGTCCATCAAGACCCGCGCGCGGGCCTGCATCAGGCTGTGTTCGAGCGTCGGTGCCTTCGCCATCGCGCCGCTCAGCAGCGTGCGGTTGCGCGCTTCGCTGATGCGGTCCACCGTCAGCGGGTGGCTGCGCAGGTAGGGAAAGCCGTTGTTGTCGTTCAGCCGAGTGGCCACATCCAGCCGCTCAAACATGCCGGCCATGCCGGCCGTGGCGTAGCCCGCAGCCGCCAGCACGTTGAAGCCGACGCGGTCGGCTTCGCGTTCCATGTCGCGCGAGAAGTTCAGCTGGCCCTGGATGGCGGCTGCCTGCCCGCCCACGATGGCGGCGTTGGCGGCGTCGACATTGCTGGACCGGCTGGCCGCCAGGATGCCCAGCAGCAGCGCTGCGATGGCCACCAGCGAGGCGTTCTGCTGCGGTGCGATGCTGCGTGCGATGTGCCGCTGGCTGACGTGGGTCAGCTCATGGGCCAGCACCGAAGCCAGCTGGTCGGCGGTGCTCGTCAACGCGATCAGTCCCAGGTGCACGCCCACGTAGCCGCCGGGCAGTGCAAAGGCGTTGACGCTGCGGTCGCGTACCAGGAACGCCTCCCAGGTGAAGGTGCGGTCGATTTCGCTGTCGATGTTGCCCAGCTGGCGCGCGGCCACCACCAGCGGGTCCCACAGCGACTGCAGGTATTCCTGCAGCACGGGGTCGTCGAGGAAGGCCGGGTCGCGCCGGCCCTCGCGCATGATCTGCTCGCCCAGCCGGCGTTCGGCGCTGATGCTCAGGTCGGCCGACGCTGTTTCGCCCAGTGCCGGCAGACGCACCTGCGCCTGCGCCGGCATGGTGGGCAGGGCAAGCAGCAGGGCCAGCGTGGTGGCCGTGAGGCGGCGCCAGGAGGTCGCAGGTGGGCAGGTCAAAAGGCTTCTCGGGTGGCGTCAGGCCCGGTTGGAGCCCTTGCGCGGCGAACCGTTCCCCAGTGGCTATGATGACAGCGCCATGTTGCCGAAGGTTGCTGCCTCGTGAGTTCCCCCGTGCCATCCCCATTGACCCACTTCGATGCGCAGGGCCAGGCCCAGATGGTGGATGTAGCCGCCAAGGACGAGACACATCGCGTGGCGCGTGCTGCAGGCTGCATCCGCATGCAGCCGTCCACCTTCGAGCTCATTGCCAGCGGCCAGGCGAAGAAGGGCGATGTGATCGGCGTGGCGCGCATCGCCGCCATCCAGGGCGCCAAGCGCACCGCGGACCTGGTGCCGTTGTGCCACCCGCTGCCCATCACCCGCGTGATGGTCGACTTCGAACTGCACCGCGCCCGCAGCGAAGTGCGCTGCATCGCCCAGGTGGAGACGCTGGGCCGCACCGGTGTCGAAATGGAAGCCCTGACGGCGGTGCAGGTCGGCCTGCTGACCATTTACGACATGTGCAAGGCTGCCGACCGCGGCATGGTGATGGGCGACATCCGCGTGCTGGAAAAAAGCGGCGGCAAATCCGGGCATTGGCAGGCGGACCCGGCCTAAGGGTGCAGCGGCAGCAAGGCCTGCCATCCTGGCGAGGCCTGCGGGAGTTCACACTGGAACGGCAGGCCTGAGGCCGGTGCACTGGGGGCGGCCGGACAGGCGGCGAAAAACTCCTCCGCGTCGGTCTTGCCGAATTCACGCAGCCGTGCCGCAAGGAAGCGGGCGTGGTCGATCTGCCCCTTCGCGGCCAGGGTCTGCGCCCAGGCCATCATCAGCCGCGTGTCCAGCAGGTAGTGCGTGGCGCCGGCCAATGCCCGCTGCGCGTCGGTTCCAGCTAGACCGGAGGTCAGCGCCGCGTAGTCGGCATGGTGTGAGAAGAACACGCTGTGCTGGCCCTTGGCGACGCGCTCGGCCAGCGGCAGGTTGTCCGATGGCGGGCGGAAGATGGCGGCCACGCGCGCGTAGTCCAGCACCGACAGCGTAGCGCCCAGCACCATCACCAGGGCGCCGATAGCCGGCAAGGTCGGGCGCCGTGCCCATGCATCGACGGGCGCCGGCGGGTCAACGCCCTGCAGCGCAAACCCCCAGGCCCAGGCCGTGGGCAACAGGAAATAGGCGTACCACAGCGGGTACTCCAGCAGGCTGTGCAGGCCGATCATCAGCACCATGAGCATGGCGCAACGCTGCGCGGTGCCCAGGTTGCCCGGTGCCCGCAGCGCGCGGTGCCCACCCAGCCACAGGCCCCACAACAGCAGCCCCAGCACCAGGCCCGCCAGGGGCAGACCCAGTTCCACCGCCAGTTGCAGCGGCAGATTGTGGGTGTGATCGAAGAAGGCCACCGGCCGGCCCGGGAAGGGCGTCAGCGTCCAGGCGAAGTTGAATTCGCCGAAGCCGACACCGGTCCAGGGCTGAGCACGGATCAGCTCCAGCGTGTTGGCCCAGATGCCGAAGCGCGAACCGGAAATGTCGGTCTCGGCCAGGCGTTGCGCGCCGCCGAACGCGTGCGCTGACAGTGCAGCCCACTGGGACATGGCGAACCATGCCGCGGCATAGATCAGCGGCGTGGCCAGCAGCAGGCCGCGTGCACGGCGGTCCAGTTGCCGGTCGACCAGGCCCCACAGCGCCAGCAGGCCTACGCTGAGCAGACCCGTGCGGGAGGCGGTGAGAACCACTGCGAAGACCATCAACACCAGGCAAACCAGCGCCAGCCGCCAGGCCAGGCGCCGCATCTGCAGCAATGCCACGGTGGCAATGCAGGCCCATAGCAGCAGGCTGCTGAGGTGATTCGGCTGGCGCAGGTTGCCCACTGCGCGGCCAGGAATGCCGGAGACAGCGATCCAGTCGCCATCGGCCAGCTCGGGCCAGAAGACCTGCAGCGTCGCGATGGCCACGTTGAGCAAACCGGCGCCAAGCCAGGCCCAGCTGAAGACCACGAAGACGTCTGCGGCATCGGCACCGCACCGCGTTCCGGCACCCGCTGTGGCCACCAGCGCAGCGGCGGCCAGCGTGCCCACGGCCGACCAGGCCAGGCTGGCGGGCAGGGCGCCGGGTCCCCAGGGCCACAAAGCCGCGGCCATCAGTAGCGCCAGCGCAGCCCACAGGGGCCAGGGGCGATGGTCTGGCCAGTAGGGGCGGCACAAGCCGATGAAGGCACCCCAAAGGCCAAAGGCCAGGGCCTGGTTCAGAAAGGTCGGGGAGGGGGCGACGTTGTAGGCCAGCAGAGACGGCACGGCAGCGGCCGTGATGGCCGCCACCGCCGGCGGCAGCCCGGCTGCGTTCAAGGTGGGGGGGGCATGAGCCGGGGTGGAAGCGGGCATGGCGGCGCCGGGCGTTGGCGGGCTGCGGGTGGGGCCGCCGATGATGCCATCGCCCTCGGCCAGCGCTACCGGGCGCTTCACTTCAGGGCATTCGCACCGTCTTCAGTTGAGGGTAGCGGATCAACAATTGTTGCCAGCTTTCGCGACCTTCCTGGCAACGCTCGCGGCTATGCAGGCTGCACACCAGGGCCAGCTGGCGCTCGGCGCCGGCGACGTCTCCGTGCAAGCCGGCGATCAGCGCCTGGCGCAACAGCGAGGGCGGAAACGCCCAGCGCAAGGCAGCCAAGCGCATGCGTTCGCGCTCGTCCAAAGGCATGTCCGGCCGCGCGGGATTGCGAGCGAACCAGAGGAAGGCCTGCAGCTGATCGAGCACCAGGAGCTGGGGCGCCCCAGACTGCGCTGCGATGCCCACCGATTCAAGGCGCAGCAGGCGATGGTTCTGCTCCGCTTCCAGGTAGTCCACCGCCACCACAGCCGTCAGCGCCGACAGAATCAGCGCTGATGCGCGCAGCCAGGCGGGCCGCACTGCCAGCGACCAGGCCGTTGGACAGAGCCCATGCGCAGCCCCCAGGCACAGGCCGGTGGGCAGCAGGAAGTATGCGTATTCGATCGGGTACTCCAGCATCGAGTGCACCAGGACACCCAGTGCCGCGGCCATCAGCCACAACGCCCTTGCGTCGCGCAGCGCGCGCAGCTGCAGCGCGATGCCGATGGCCATCAGCAGCACGATGGTGCCGCCCATCGGGATGCCAGCCCATAGCAGCAGGTCCAGCACCAGGTTGTGGCTGTGCTCGAACAGGTGCATCACCGGCGGGTGGTCCAGCGCCACCGCCTGCCGGGCGATGGCCACCTGTTGCCATCCGTAGCCCCACAGGGGCTCGCGGCCCACCGCGTCCAGCAGGCTCAGCCACAACGGCAGTCGGGCCCCGCCTTGCAGCTGCTCGCCCACACCGCGCCCTGCGCTCAGCAGCAGGGCCTCGTTCACCGCGGGCCAGGCCAAGGTGAGCGTGGCATACAAGCCCGCCAGTGCCAGCATGGGGCGGATGGTCAGGCGAGGCTCGGTCCGCTGCTGCAGCATCTGCACCATCCCAACCGCGACCCCCACCTGAAGCCAGCCGGTGCGCGAGCCACTCATCACCATGCCCAGCAGCAGGAATCCGGTGCCCAGCCAGAAGGCTGCATGCGCTACGCGCCTTGCCTCGTGAAGGAAGACCAGACTGCACAGGCCCATGAAGGCGGCCGTGCAGAAGTGGTTGGCCTGCGAAAGGTTGGCGTAGGGTCGCGCACCGGGCTTCAGGTCCACCGACACGGTGAAGTGGATGACGTACGTCTGCGTCCATTGCGATAGGGCCATGCCCACCGACACGATGGCCGCGGCCAGTGTGCCGGCTGCCAACCATTCCAGTGCTGGCGTGCGTCCGCCATGCTCCTTGACCACCAGGCTGTGGCCCAAGGCGACGGCCAGGCCGAAGGCTGCCAGGTACAGCGCCGCCATCAAGGCGTCTCCACGAAAAAGGATCTGCCCTGTTCCCCACTGCAGCGCAACGCTGGCCAGGGCCAAGCCCAGCGCGGCCAGCCAGGGCCAGGGCAGGCGCGCCGGGTGGCGACCCAGCAAGCCGGCGGCCAGCAGCAGCACGAGGGCCATGCCTTCCTGCCAGGCCGAGATCCACGGATAGGCGTGGTTGGGCAGCAGCCAAGCCGCGGCGACGGCCGCCAGCGGCAGTGTGGCGATGGGGAGATCGGTCTTCACAAAGAAAAACTGGCAGCCGAGGCTGCCAGTCTTGCTCGAATCAAGCCGGGCTTACTTGCAGGAACCAGGCAGGTACTTGCCAGGCATCGTGCCTCTTGTGCAACGGAAGCCCGCAACTGGCGTACCCAGATTGGCGCCAACCGTCATCGCTGTGTCGTTGGGAAGCACAGGGGTCAGCGTGATGGTCATGCCACGCGCGTCGGTCGGCAAGCCCGTGTTGGCCGATGACGTCACGGTGATCACACCATCGGCACTGGTGGCCACGGATGCCACGTACTTGGTGGTCTGCGAGCCGGTTTCACAACCCCAGCCACCAGCGCCAGGCGCGGAGGTTGCGGTCTGATACGCCTCAGCCACTGCCGTGCGGCACTGGCTGGCAGCCAGGATGACTTCAGAGATCTTGGCCTTGACGGTGTATTCCTGGTAAGCGGGCAGGGCCACGGCGGCCAGGATGCCGATGATCGCGACAACGATCATCAGTTCGATGAGGGTGAAACCTTGCTGGATGCGCTTCATGGATGTAACTCCTGGTGTGGGGGGCGGGGTAGAGACACCCCCTAGAACGCAGGGACCATGCCAGGCCAACTCCACCCTGCGGTGCACCTTCGATCGCGAACAAGCTCACATCGGATGACAGGAAACGTCAGCTGGCCCGGTTCGGGGGAGCCGCCCGACGCCGCAGCTGACAAGAAACGTCACACAGCCGGGGCCAGCGACGCGGCAGCATCACTCGACGGGGCCGAGCTGCGTCAGCTGGCCGGGCATCAGCGCACGGATCTTGTGGTGTGTGCAAAGCCGGGTGATCTCGCCCATCACCGCGTCCAGCTCGCCGGGCTTGATGTGGGTAATGCTGACGGCCGTGGGCGCTTGCAGCTGGGCCAGCTCCGCACCCAGGCGGGCCGGGTTCAGATGCTGGCTGAGCTGGGCCAGCTCCTGTTCATCGTCGCGGAAGGCCGTCTCGATCACCAATTCGGCCATCGGCAGGAGCGCCAGCCGCTGCCACAGCGCCGGGTTGGGCCCGGTGTCGCCGGTGAAGACCCACGCACCGCGTGGCGCCAGCACCGCGTAGCCCACGGCCGGCACGGTATGGCGGGCGCTCAGGACTTCGATCCGACGCTGCCCCAGCTGCAGCACCTGCCCGACCTCGACGGCATGAAACGCCAGCACCGGCTGTGCCGGGTCGGGCAACCGGGTGAAGTCGGGCCAGATCACGCCGTTGAAGATGTGCAGGCGCAAGGCGGCGATGGTCGCCGGCAAGGCATGTACACACACCGGTGGCCGGCCTGCTGCGCGCCGCTTGCGCGTCACGCTGTCGGCCAGCAAGCCGATCGACAGCACGTGGTCCAGGTGGGAGTGGGTCACCAGGATGTGGTCGATGCGGGCCAGCTCCTGCAGGCTGAGGTCGCCAACCCCCGTGCCGGCGTCGATGAGGACGTCGTCGTCCAGAAGAAAGCATGTGGTTCGGCTGCCGGCGGCAATCGAACCCGAGCAACCGAGTACGCGGATCTGCATGGGCTTGGAGGGCACGAGGTGCCCGCATGGCGCAGGCAAGGTGCCGATGCTGGACTTGCGGGACGTGCTGCGCAAGGCCAGGCGCCGCGTTTGCGGCAGGCCCGATGACGCGGGCGATCAGCAGGCGTGAATCAAGTCACGCTGGGCTCGCGGCGGGTGGCCACGGCCCTGAGCCGCTTCAGTTGTGAATGAACTGCATCTGCGTGCCGGCGAGCTCGATCACATCGCCGTTGCGCAGCGGTACCGAGTCGCCCACGAGTGGCACGCCGTTGATGCTGGGTTTGGAGGCGCCCTCGACATGCGCGAAGGCGTAGCCGGTGGGTCGTTTGGTGATCGACGCCACCTGAACACCTGGCTTGCCCACCGTGGTGACCACCTTGGTGAGGGTGACTTCGCGCCCGGCCGCAGCGCCGTTGAGCACCTTGATCGACGCCGGTTGCAGCGGCGGGTGGGTGCCCAACCCGGCGTAACCACCCAGGCTGGAGCCGGGTGCCGCAGCCAGCGGGCTCGGGATGGTTGGGGCAGCGGCAGCGCTGGGCCGCATGACCATGGTCTTTTCGTAGTCGCCCGACTCGTCGACCAGGTACTTGATCTTGTACTTGCCGATCTCGACCGTGTCGTTGTGCGTCAGCAGCTGCTTTTTGATGGCCTTGCCGTTGATGTAGGTGCCGTTGGTGCTGTTGAGGTCTTCAATGAAGACGTCGGCACCCACCATCTGCAGCACGGCGTGTTCGCCGCTGACGGCCAGGTTGTCGATCACGATGTCGTTGTACGGACGGCGACCCAGCGTGGTCTTGTCCTTCGTGAGCTGGACTTCCTTGATGACCACACCGTCGAGCGAAACCACCAGCTTGCCCATGCCTGCCCTCGATTCGTTCATCGCCGCACACGGCGGCACTCCTGCCCTGCCACAGCGTTGTTATTGCACCGACCCGCCCGAAGCGATCAACGCCTGAACGGCCACCAAGACCGTGTCGGCGAGTTCACGCCGCCCGACGCACGCGCCAGTATCACGGAGATATTATCCTTTCCGCCGGCATCGTTGGCGGCGTCGATCAGGGCGCGTGCGCTGGAATCGAGCGAGTCGTGTCCCAGCAACACCTGTGCGATGCTGGCATCGTCCAGCATGTCGGACAAGCCGTCCGAGCAAAGCAGGAACAGATCCGCCGACAGCACGTCGTGCTGATGAGTCTCCAGCAAGACCGTGTCCTCGACGCCCACGGCACGGGTGACCAGGTTCTTGTTCGCCGAAAAGGCGGCTTGTTCCGGGGTGATCAGACCAGCGTCGATCTGTTCCTGCAGCAGCGAGTGGTCGCGCGTGATCTGCTGCAGCCGGCCGGCGCGCAGGCGGTAACAGCGTGAGTCACCCACATGGCCCAGCAGCAGGCGGTTTTCGCGGAACACCGCCACCACCAGGGTGGTGCCCATGCCGGCGTACTGCGGATTCGAGTTTGCGGCGTTGAAAATGGCGCGGTTGGCGTTGTCGACGCAAATGTCCATGGCGCGGCGTACTTCGGCGTCGCTGGCCGAGGCGCTGGCTTCGCGCAACCAGCGGCCGAGTTCGGTGCGGATGAAGGTGGTGGCCATGTTGCTGGCCACCTCGCCCGCGTTGTAGCCACCCATGCCGTCGGCCAGCACCGCCAGCGCCACGCCATCCTCGGTGGCCACCGAATCCTCGTTGTTGCTGCGCGCCCGGCCAGGGTCCACGGCAGCGTGGAGCTCGATGATCATGGGCACGGGCAAATGGCAGGACAGCTGAACGTAAAGTTGGCCGATTGTGCAACGGATCCTGGACGCGGCCCCCGGGTGGGAACCCACATCAGCGTGAGACCTTGCCGCTGTTGGGGTGCATTTCTGCCGCGCTCAGGAGTTCGACCCAGGCCAGCAGGCCGGCTGCCACGGCCTGACCATCGGCCGGGCGTGCGCCAGGCTGCTTGGCCAGCAGGCTGTTCACCAGATCGACCAGGCCACCTGGCAGTGCTGGGCGCAGGACCCGCAGATCCGGTGGTGGATCGTTGGCGATCCGGCGCAGGAGTTCGCCCATCGACGAGGAGTCGTGGGGTCGTTGGCCGGCCAGCAGCTCGAACAGCAACACGCCCAGTGCATAGAGGTCACTGCGCGTATCGGCGATGGCCCCGGCCAGCAGCTCCGGCGCCATGTAGGCCGGAGTGCCCAACATCAGGCCGGTGCGTGTGCGGCGCCCGTCGAGCAGACGCGCGGTACCGAAATCGGTGACCTTGACGCTGTGCGTGGCCAGATCCACCAGCACGTTGGAGGGCTTGATGTCGCGGTGGATCACGGCTTGCCTGTGCGCATGGGCTAGCGCGGCCGCCACCCGGGCGCCGATGCTCAGCACCATGCCGGCAGGCAGGAGCCGCCTGGGGTGTGCGTAGCAGTCCAGTCCGCAGCCCGGCGCCAGCTCCATGGCCAGCCAGAGCCGGCCCGAGGCTTCGCCGGTGTTGAGAACGTCCACGATGTCGGGGTGTTGCACGCGCTGCACGATCGCGGCTTCCTGGGCGAAGCGGGCGTGCGCCTCGTCGCGCTGGACGCCGCTGGGCTCCCACCCCGGGTTCAGCACCTTGACCGCCACCCGACGCCCGTCGCGCTCGTCCTGAGCCAGGTAGACCGTGGCGCTGGAACCCTTGCCCAGGATCTGGTCCAGTCGATAGGGTCCCAGCCTGGGGGGATCGTTGGGCAGCATCGTGAACCCGGCTGTCTGCCTTGGAAAGGGCTAGGATCCTACCGCCTACCTGGCCAGCAGCACCGGCAAGCGGGTACTGGCCAGAACGTCCTGCGCCACGGAACCCAGCAGCGCCGTGCTCGCAGCGCCCTGGCCCCGGGTGCCCATGACGATCAGGTCGCAGCCTTCGGACTGTGCCACTTCGGCGATCACTGCGCCTGGCGACCCCACCCGGAGGTGCTCGGTGCCGGCGCAACGGGCAGCCTGCAGTTGTGCGCGGGCCGGAGTCAGCGCCGTTTCGCTGTTCTCGTGGTGGAACTCCTCCACCGTCTTGTTGCCCACGAACGAGGTCACGTTGCTCGAGACGGCGCGTTGGACATTGATCAGATGCAGGCGCATCGCGCCCGGGTCGCGCAGGGCCTGCCGCAGCGCCAGGGCCTGCGCGACGGCGCGCCGGGCGTTTTCGGATCCATCCACCGCTACCAGCACGTTCCTGAAGGCTACGGGCGCCGACTCCGCTGCGCCGGCTTCGGCAGGAGCGGCCGGTGCCGGCGCATGGCGCGCCGCCTGCCATTTGCCCAGGGCCAGCACTAGCAGCGCACCGGCCGCACCCGCGGCGTAGCGCAGCATGTCGGTGACCACCAGCTTGGGCAATTGAGGCAGCAGCGCCGGATTGGCCAGCGCGGGGTCGGTCACCAACATCGAGCCGGCGATCCAGCCTAGCAGCATGCCCCCGGCGGTGATGATGATCGGGAAGCGGTCCATCAGCTTGATCACCAGCTGGCTGCCCCAGACGATGATGGGGATGCTGACCAGCACGCCGAAGATCACCAGCGTCATGCTGTGCTGACCGCCGCCGGCGCTGTCCGCCGCGCCGGCAATGGCGATGACGTTGTCCACGCTCATCACGAAGTCGGCCACGATCACCGTCTTGACGGCGCCCCAGAGCCTGTCGCTGCCTGCGATCGCGGAGTGCCCATCCTCGTGCTCGGGCAGCAGCAGCTTGACGCCGATCCACACCAGCAGGATGGCGCCGACGATCTTCAGGAAGGGAATCGACAGCAACTGCAGCGCAAAGAAGATCAGGACGATGCGCAGCACGATGGCGCCGGCTGTGCCCCACAGGATGCCCTTGGCGCGCTGGGCGGGCGCTAGCCGGCGGCAGGCCAGCGCAATGACCACCGCGTTGTCGCCACCCAGCAGGATGTCGATCATGATGATCTGGCCGACGGCGATCCAGAAGTCCGGGGTCAGCAACATGTCCATGGATGCAGTCTTGGC
>WBZP01005808.1_pt1 | contig 12415 bp, 11 predicted proteins | sample 5204301 | NCBI WGS metagenome assembly WBZP01 (sample SAMN12412401, study PRJNA552823) | activated sludge metagenome | isolation source: activated sludge from nitrification reactor of wastewater treatment plant... | place: USA: Pennsylvania | collected 2017
CGCGTTCTGTGAGGTGGGCGCCTTTGATGTCGACCAAGCCCGCGCGATCTTGAGCGCGGGTGCTGCGGTGGGACTGAGGGGTCGGCTGCACGCCAACCAACTCACTGCCGGTGGGGGAGTGCAACTGGCTGCTGAGCTTGGCCTGATTGCTGTTGATCACTGCACCTATCTCAGCGACGACGACGTCGATGCACTGCGTGAATCGGGCACCATCGCGACGTTGTTGCCCGGAGTCGAGTTCTCCACCAGACACCCCTACCCAGATGCCAAGGGCTTGCTGGCCAAGGGTGTGCGGATTGCCATTGCCAGCGACTGCAACCCAGGGTCGTGCTACACCTCGAGCATGCCGTTTTGCATCGCCTTGGCGGTGCGCGAGATGGGGTTGACGCCAGCGCAAGCTGTGCGGGCCGCCACTCGTGGGGGCGCCGAGGCCTTGGGGGAGAGCGAGATCGGCCACCTCAATGTAGGTGCCAAGGCGCACGTGACGGTGCTTGACGCACCTTCCTACGTCCACCTCGCCTATCGCCCAGGAGTTCCCCTGGTCTCAGAAGTGATCGGCTGAGCTAAGCCAGCACCGCAGGTGCCTCAGTAAGGCACCACCCCCATAAATAAGGCATTTGCCCGATGTTTGCCCCTACCTCAGAGCCTCAGAGTTGAGGTTAGGAAAACCAGCTCAGAAGGGGGCAAGAAGATGAACATGATCGACACCTACACCGCGGAAATGCAGTGGCGTCGTGAGCGCATGAAGAAGGAAATGGGTCGACCCAACCTCATCAAGCGCGTCATCAAGCGGGTCGCGAGCTGATCTTCGACAACCTCACCTGGGCGCCAACGCGTGACCTGGGTTGTCGCAATCACCCATGATGGGGGCCATGCCGGCCCCCACCTCCGTTTTCGTTGGCCGTGATGGCGACGTAAGCGCAATCGCTACAGCCATTGGCCTTGATGGGGGTACGACGAATGCGGTGGTGCTCGCCGGGGACGCCGGAGTCGGCAAGACCCGGGTTTTGCAGGCATTGCGTAATGCCGCGGTCAGCCAAGGATGGCTGGCCGCTCTTGGGCACTGCCTCGACTTGGGCGACCATGCCCTGCCGTATCTGCCCTTTACTGAAGTTCTAACTCGCCTCCACTCACTCAAACCTGACCTCATCGATGAGGTAGTGGAGGCGTGGCCCGCTCTGGAGCGGCTGCGCCCGGGGCGGCGGCTGCTCGACTCTGAGGCCCTTGAGGCTGGCGACTGGACTGTCCTCTTTGATGCCGTCCACTCCGCGCTTGACCAGATCGCAGGCGATCAACCTTTGCTGGTGATTGTTGAGGATGCGCATTGGGCAGATAAGTCCACGCGCGATCTGCTCACCGTGTTGTTGACCCGTCCCTTCACTCATCGAGTCGCGATCGTCGCGTCGTACCGATCTGATGACCTTCACCGCCGCCACCCCTTGCGTCCTGTGGTGGCGCAGTGGGGCAGGCTGCCCAACGTCGTACGCCTCCAACTTGACCCCCTCAAGCCTGGCGACGTGCGCGAGATGGCGCAGCAACTTCACCGAGGGCCGCTGAGCACCCAAGCCGTCGATGGCATCGTCGAGCGCGCCGAAGGCAACGCCTTCTTCGCTGAAGAACTCATCCGCATGGCCGACGCAACTGGCGGCATTCCGGAGACGCTCGCTGACCTCTTAATGGTGCGCGTAGAACAGTTGTCGGGCGACGCCTTGGAAGTACTACGCGTCATGGCTGCCATTGGTCGCCGTGCCTCCCACGACATGTTGTCGGTCGGAGTCGACTTGCCACCTGATCGACTCAACTCGGCCTTGCGAGAGGCGCTGGAGCATCACGTCGTGGTGCCCTCAGGTGAGGACGGTTACCGCTTCCGGCACGCACTGTTGGCCGAGGCGGTCTATGACGACTTGCTCCCCGGTGAGCGGCGCCGACTCCACCACAAACTGATGCAGGCGCTGATCGACGGAGGTGTGCAAGGCACTGCAGCGGAATTGGCGCGGCACGCCCGGGCAGCAGGTGATTTGTTGGCCGCAGTCGAGGCGAGCAAACGGGCCGGCGACGACGCGATGGCGATCGGTGGACCGACCGAGGCTGTGCGCAACTACGAGGCGGCCCTTGAGATCTTGGCTGATGCTGAGTTGCGGGCTCGCAGCGATGTGGATGCGGTTGAGGTTGTCACGTCGTACTCCGCAGCGCTGGTCGCTGCAGGTGATCTCGACAAGGCGCTGAGGTTTGGCAACGAGGTTTTGAACTCGATGCCAGCCACCATTACCGACTTCAACAAGGCGCGATTGCTGGTGTCGCTGGCCGGCACCGCGCTGCTTGTGGACTCAGACACTGACCCCCTCGCGTTGACCCGCGAGGCTCTGGACCTTCTCGGCGATGAACCCACCCCCACCAGAGCCAGGGCGTTGCACTGGCTGGCCCGAGTGCTGGGGTTCGCCGAACACAATCAGATTGCTCAAGCACAAGATGCCGCCGTCGAGGCGCTCGGCCTGGCTGAGCAACTGAACCTGCCCAGGCTTGCCAGTGACATCCACACCACCTTGGCCGGGCTAGAGCAAAACGAAGGCGATGACATCGACCCGACGCTAGTGCGGGCTGCGACTGCGGCTGCGAAAGCTGGGGCGGCCACTGCTGAGTTGCGGGCCCTGACGATCCTTGGGCGGGTGCGCATGGAGCGCGGGGAGTTTGCCGCAGCCGAAGAAGCCTTTGATCACGCCGTACGGCGAGCGATTGCGACTGGTCGCACCTGGGCTCCCTACGGCTTCGATGCTCGCTTCCACCGCATCCAAGTGGCTTTCGTTTCCGGTGACTGGGCAAAGGCCGATGAGCTGCTAGCCCAGCCGCGAGTGGGTGCCCAGACCCTGCAACTGTCGATGCTGGCCGCAGCCGAGCTTCAACTGGTGGTCGGCCGAGGTGCGGAACCCTCGGCCAGCTTGGCCGCGTCGGCGCGCGAGCGCTGGCAACTCGACGGCATGTGTGCGATGACGGCCGCACCAGAATTCATCACGCTAGCTGGACGTGCGGGCCGGATGGATGAGGTTGAGTCGACGTACTCCGAAACACTGGGCGTGCTTGAGCCCGCCTGGGGCAGGCTGTTTGCCGGTCGAGTGCGGTTGGCCGCGGTCACGGTCACGGCACTGTCCACGGGGCTCGACTTACTTGGAGCGCCACAGCGCGCGGCGAGGTTGGCGCTGATCCAAGAAGTCGCCGAGCCGGCGTTCGAGGCTGCCGCGCGAGCACATGATCTGCTGTGGGCCTGGGGCCCCGAAGGGATCGCATGGGAGCGTCGGCTCAAGTTCGAGGTTGCCCGATGCAAGTGGTTGGGCGGCGAACCCGGAGACCCAGTTGATCTTGAGCGCCTGGGTCGACAAGACGTCGAGGGCTTCACTGCCTGGCCGCATGTGCTTGAAGGCGCGGCGTCAAGGCTGCGACTGGGTGAGGTCCTAGTCAGCCTCGGTGTCCAGGAAGGCAAGGACCTGATCGCCCAGGCGCGCGAGACCGGTGAGCGGCTGGCTGCCCGATGGTTGAGCGCTGGGCCGGTTCGTCGCGATGAACTCGTGCTCACGCGACGAGAGCTAGAAGTGCTGCGCCTGGTTGCGGCGGGGCGTTCCAACGGTGAGATCGCCAAGCAACTGTTTATTGCGACCAAGACCGCCAGCGTGCACGTGTCGAACATCCTCGCCAAACTCGGGGCGGCGGGTCGCACTGAGGCTGCTGCCATTGCTCGCGAGCAGGGCCTGCTGGGTGGGTGAAGTTTCACCGGGTAACCGGTGAAACTTGCGCTTCCCACGTAAAACTTCCCATGGGAAGCGCAAGTTTCCCATGGGAAGTGCCGGGTCGTTTGGCTAAGGGAAGCCTCACCTACGTGAGCGATCAGACAGCTGGAGCGATCTCTCCAACTGGATATAGGGAGTCAGCAAGGCATATTTTGGAGTGTGAGCTAAACCCAAGTGTGGAAGCTCGCAGGAGGGCACAGGAACATGGTTCCGCACGTTGTCGACTCCAGTGTGGTGCTCTGGGGCCAGACCATTATGTATACGGCCTACTGCCTAGCGATTATGTCGCTGGTTGCGTGGTTTGCCGTCAAGATCACCAAAGACAAATCGGCCGAATCCAAGATCACTCCCAAGCTGTTTTACGGCTGGGTGGGGTTCTTAACAGTGCTGGGCGTGAGCTTGCATTTGATCACCTACAACACGATCCCGTGGGTGAAGGACGACCTGACAAACAACCCGAACTTCGTGGCGAAATATGAAATCGGGGTCGCAGACCACAAATTCATCCTTCCCCAAAAGCAACTGCAGGTGCCGTGCGGAGAACTGGTCAAGTTCTCAGTGACCAGCAAAGACCTGACCTATGGGTTCGGCTTGTTCCGCAAAGACAACTCGATGATCACGCAAATGCAGGTCGTCCCCGGTCATCCGAACGACTTGTTGTGGACCTTCGAGAGTGACGGTGTCTTCACCATTCGCTCAACTGAATATTCCGGTCCGCTTGGCGCTCAGATGATCGTGCCTGATGCCGTGAAGGTCACCGGTTGCAACGACTCGCAGGCAGGAGCAGCACGATGAGCACATTCACCGAAACCCTGATGCACGGCAACGAACGTGCTTTCAAGCCCACGACCTTGACACCCATGCAGAAGTTGACGCTCAAGTTTGTCGTCTTCGGTCTTGTGTACTACGCATTTGCCGCTATCGAGGGGATGCTGCTGCGGATCAACGCGGTGCAACCTCAGGCACTGCTGTTCCCCAAGCGGTACTTCGCCATGCTGACTGCGCATCCCTTAGTGGGCATCTTTGGCTCGTCGTACTTGCTCGTCTTCGGCGCCTTCTTGTTCTTGGTGCCGTTCCTCATGAAGAAGCCACTGTGGTCATACAAAATGGCGAACTGGACCTTGTGGTTGATCGTGGTTGGCGTGTTCACGTTCTGGTTCGATGGGTTCCTGACCCACTACGCGCCGCTCTACACGCTGTATTGGCCGCTGCCTGCCGACTTCAACCAGTTTGAACCGGTGGCGGGCGCCATCTTCATTGTCGGTATTGCACTGGTCATGGTGGGCACGCTCTGCTTCGTCATCAACATCTTTAAGACGATCACCTACACACCAAAGGGATGGACCAAACAGCCCGCTGGTCGGTTGTTGGGGGATGCTCTTGGTCTGACCACGCTCAAGAAGTTCTTCACCGGGTCGCTACACAAGAGCTCCGAGCAAGAGCACCTGGTGTCTTTGCCCGTGGCTGCGATCGCGCGAGGCACCGTTGACGTGCTGTTCAACGTGGGCATCATCTTGTTCTCCGGCATACTCATCTTGGTCTACATGGTCTTTGAGATCAGCGGCAATTCGCTGAAGACCTCAGCTATTGATGCCCTGCTCTATAAGAACTGGTACTGGTGGGGTCTCGACCTCGTTGCGGATGGCCTGGTGCTGGTCTTTGTTGCGGGCGCTTGGTATCTGCTGGCCAACCTGATCACTGGCCGTGAGGTGTTCATGGCTCGTTGGGCGAGGTTCGCACTGGGTCTCGAACTTGTCGTCTCCTGGACCGTTTGGAGCCACCACCTGCTCAGCGACCAGGCCCAACCCGCCGCTCTCAAAGTTGGCTCAGGCGAACTCGTGACCGCATTCGAGTTGATCACCCAAGGTCTGGCCTTCTTCATCACGATGGTCACCTTGTGGCAGGCTCGGCCTTTGAAGATGACGAACGAACTCAAGTTCCTCATCGGTGGGCTGCTTGGCTTCGCGCTTGCTGTGCCCGCGGGCATCATGCAGGCCGACGCTGGGCTCAACCGGATCCTGCACAACACCCAGTGGGTCGTTGGCCCGCACGTTCACGTCGCGGTCTTGGTCGGACTAACCATGACGCTCTACAGCGCGATCTACCTTCTGCTGCCGATCCTCACCAACGGTGCGAAGTTGTGGAGCCAGAAGCTGGCCAACTGGCACTTCTGGTGCCACCTGCTCGGTGGAATCGGCATGGGCGCCTTCATGGGTATGGCGGGCCTGCACGGCATGCTTCGTCGCTCGATCTACTACAACGGCGAGTTCTTGCCCTACATGGTGTTGGCTGCCATCAGCGGTTCGCTGCTCCTTCTTGCACTGGCGATGTTCTTGACCAACATCGTGATGACTCTGGGCGTCAATGGTGCCCTTGGTCTCTTTAAGAAGTCGGAGTTGCCAGCATCAGAACTGGTGCCCGGAATGGACCTCACCGTGCAGCCTGAGGACACAAAGGTGGGTGTGGCCTAGTGCCGCACGAGGTGCAAGTTTCACCGGGTACCCGGTGAAACTTGCGCTTCCCACGTAAAACTTCCCATGGGAAGCGCAAGTTTTCCAGGGGAAGTTCGCCCGGAGGAGCCCCAAAATTCACGTGTCCTGTGCAAGGAGGGATTCCCCGGCGCACCCCTGCCGATCTAAGGTGACCCATCATGCAACTCACAAAGGCAACCGATATCGGGCTGCGCGTGCTGATGACCTTGGCGCAAGAGCCCGATACACAGACCACAGTGCAGGTCCTGTCCGCTGACCTGGAGGTTCCTCGGCACCATATGGCCAAGGTCGTGCAGAGCCTTGCCAAGCACGGATGGATCTCGACGCGACGCGGACGCACTGGCGGACTGGTGATCAGCGACGCGGGGCTCATGGTCAACGTGGGCTCTGTGGTGTCCAAGCTTGAGGGCACCTTGCCTGTCGTTGACTGCTTCAACCCGGTCTGCCCACTGGTTACACCCGGCTGCAAGTTGCAGGGTTTGCTTGCTGAGGCTCAGCGGGAGTTCATGGCGGTCTTGGCTCAACGAACCATCGCCGAACTTGTTGCCAGCTGAGGTTCCCTGCTCGGTTGAGAGCCGAGCCCGCGATGAGTCACTAGTTGGTACTGCGCCGCAGGTGGCGTCGTACTTGCTCATCGAGCACAACGGACCCTGGCCTCACGATGCACTGCGCGAAGCGCCCATGCCTGAGGAAACCAGAGAGTTCCTGCTCAACCAAAACTCGAAGGTGTTGCTGATTCGCCGCCCGGATCGGCAGCACCAGGGGGTGCGGGGCTTTTACGCCACACCTGACGGGATCCGCGGTGCCCGCTTCCAGGATCTCGGCGAGATCGCTGACAGCGACCCACGTGAATGGCCAGCGGTCCAGACCGATCTCTATCTGGTGTGTACCCAAGGCAAACGCGACGCCTGTTGTGCTCAGTTCGGTCGGCCGGTGGTGGAGGCTCTGGCCAAGGTGAGACCTGAGGAGACCTGGGAGGTCTCGCACCTTGGTGGGCACCGATTCGCCGCAAACGTTTTGGTGCTGCCCAGTGGTGATGTGTTTGGGCGGGTGACCCCCGACGACGTACCTGCCCTCCTCGGCGCCGACCCGAGATTGATGCGCGGCACGAGTTGGCTGAGCCCCCAGGAGCAAGCCGAGGCGCTGCTCGCCGGGCCAGTGAACGAGGTAGTGGCCGAACCAGGCAGGGTCAGCTGCCGCGACACCGAAACATCGCCGTTGACCTCCTGGCAACAAAAATCTTGAAAATAACCGTCACAACACGGTCGCAATTTGCGTAGCGGGTGTTGCCTACACCACATCCAGTGGCAGGATGCAATGTGGGTGGGCTCACATCTAGACCCACTTCGTTTTCGATTATCCGGAGGAAATTACATGCGTCCGAAGCTTTTGGCAGCGGCCACTCTGACCGCTGTGCTCGCCCTGGCCGGTTGCGGCTCCACCTCACTTGACGGTGGCACCAAGAAGGGTGATGGCGCTGGCAAGGTCACCGTGGATGAGGCTGCTGCAGCCTTGGTCCCCCAAGCAATCAAGGACAAGGGCAAGCTGACCGTCGGCACCGACGCGTCCTACGCTCCCAGCGAGTTCCTCGACACCGACGGCAAGACCGCGATCGGTTTCGACATTGACTTGTTCAACGCTGTTGCCGCCAAGCTCGGCCTCAAGGTCGACTGGCAGCCCGCGAGCTTCGACTCGATCATCGGTGGTGTCACCTCAGGCAAGTACGACGTGGGCGTCTCATCGTTCACCGTCAACACTGACCGTGAGAAGCAGGTCGACATGATCGGCTACTTCAACGCAGGCACCCAGTGGGCTACGGCCGCTGGCAACCCCAAGGGCGTCGACCCCAGCAACGCGTGTGGCTTCAACGTGGCCGTCCAGACCGCCACCGTGCAAGACACCGATGACCTGCCGGCCAAGCTCAAGGCATGTGGCGACAACCCGTTCAAGGTCGTTCGTTACGAAAAGCAGGACGAAGCAACCGCGGCAGTTGCTGCGGGCAAGGCTGACGCCATGCTGGCCGACTCACCCGTCGTTGCCTACGCAGTGCAGCAGTCGGGCGGCAAGCTCGAATCCCTCGGCGACATCTACGACGCTGCTCCTTACGGCTACACCATCTCCAAGGACAACGCTGACCTCTCAGCTGCGATCGTGAAGGCGCTGGAGTCGCTCAAGGCCGACGGTGGCTACGACAAGGCTCTCGAGGCCTGGGGCGTCGCCCAAGGCGGCATCTCCGAGTTCGCCATCAACCCGGTGAAGTGAGCTTTACCCCATGAGTTCAACCTCGACGCCGGCCCCGGGTTTTCCCGGGGCCGGTGCTCACGGTGAAGAGCGTCCAGGCAAGATCGACGCCGTACCTGTGCGCCACCCGTGGCGAGTGGTCGCGGTCGTGGTTATTGCAATTTTCGTGGCGCAACTAGTCAGGCTTTTGCTCACTAACGAAGCGTGGAACTGGAAGCTCGTCTTCGACATGATGTTCCAGAAGTCGGTGCTCGAGGGCCTGTTGCTCGGCACGATTGTGGGCACCATCTTCGCGATGATCTTGGGCGTTGGACTCGGGGTGCTTTTCGCAGTGATGCGGCTATCGGACAACCCGGTGTTGTCGAGAGTCGCATGGTTCTTTACGTGGTTCTTCCGCGCGATTCCGCGCTATGTGCTGCTGTTCATCATGGGCACCTTGGGGATTTTGTTTCCCCTATCTTCGGGCGGCCTGACCGTTGGCGTGCCATTCGGCGACCTGATCGCGAAGCTCTTCGGCCTGCACGGAGACCTGTCCTTCTTTAACCTGGACGCCAACCAACTGTTCTCTTCGTTGTTGGGCGGCATCATCGGCTTGGGCATCTCCGAAGCTGCCTACATGGCTGAGATTGCCCGTGCTGGCATCTTGTCGGTTGACCCTGGTCAACGCGAAGCCGCCAGCGCCTTGGGCATGAGCAACGCGATGGCGATGCGACGGGTGGTCTTGCCTCAGGCAATGCGAGTCATCGTGCCGCCCACAGGCAACGAGACGATCGCCATGGTCAAGGACACCTCGTTGTTGCTGGCCGTGCCGGTCAACTCCGAACTCTTCTTCCAGGTGCGCGCCATCGGTGCCCGCTTGTTCCAGGTGTTCCCAGCGGCAGTGGCTGCAAGCTTGTGGTACCTCATCATCTGTTCCTTGTTGATGATCGTCCAAGTGCAGCTTGAGAAGAAGTTCGGCAAGGGGTTTGGCCAAAAGGCTCCGAGTCCCAATGCTTACAAGGCTGCGATGCTCCGCTTGCGTGGTGGCGGCGGCGGGATGGGTGGTGTCTGATGAATCAGCCTTTGGTTCACGCCGTCAATGTGCATAAAGATTTCCATGGCAATGAAGTGCTCAAGGGCATCGATCTCGATGTCGAGTCGGGCGAAGTTGTCTGCTTGCTAGGGCCCTCGGGGTCAGGCAAGACGACGTTCCTTCGCTGCATCAATCAACTTGAGACGATCCAAGGCGGTCGCATCTGGGTGGATGGTGAGTTGGCTGGGTACGTCGAAAAGAAGGGCAAGCTCTACCGCCTCAACGACAAGCAGATCGCCCACCAGCGTCGCGAGATCGGCATGGTCTTCCAGCGTTTCAACTTGTTCCCGCACATGACTGCCAAAGAGAACGTCATGGAAGGTCCCGTCAAGGTCAAGGGCCTGAGCAAGGGCGATGCGGCCAAGCGAGCCGATGAACTTCTGGCGCGCGTGGGTCTTGAAGACCGAGCTGGTCACTACCCCGCGCAACTTTCTGGTGGACAACAGCAGCGTGTTGCGATTGCTCGAGCCTTGGCCATGCAGCCGAAGTTGATGCTCTTTGATGAGCCCACCTCCGCGCTCGACCCCGAACTTGTCGGTGAAGTGCTCACCGTCATGAAGGAACTCGCCGAGCAAGGCATGACCATGATCGTGGTGACTCACGAGATGGGCTTTGCCCGCGAAGTCGCTGACCGCGTGGTGTTCATGGATGGTGGCGTCGTCGTCGAGCAGGGCCCCCCGGCTCAGGTCATCGACAACCCGCAGCACGAGCGCACTCAGTCGTTCCTCTCGCGCATTCGCACCGAGAACGAGGAGTACGCCGAGGCTCTGGCCATCCGCACCGCCGCTGAGGCGCTGTAAGTCGTCAGGCTCGCGGCACGTGTCGAAATCCCAGGTTAAGTACCCGAGTTCTCACTTCACCCAGGATTGTGGCTAGGTGGCGATCGAGAACTCCGAGCAACTCAGCGTGCTTAGGCACGTGGCCGCGCTGATCCCCCAGATCGGCCGGCCGTTGCTCGTGGCCATCGACGGGCCAGACGGTGCTGGGAAGACCCGGTTCGCTGACGCCCTCGCGCAGGTGCTGCTCGACGATGGGCGGGAGGTGCGGCGTACCGGGATCGACCATTTCCTGCACCCCTCCGCACACCGCTACGCGCATGGCCGCACCGGCCAGACTGTGTGGGAACGCAGCTTCGACACCGATGTCGTGCGCCGACGTGTGCTTGAGCCGTGGCTCGTTGGCGAACCGTTCTTGCCATCCGCGCTGAACCCAACCGACGACGTTCCCACCGATGCTGCACCCGAGCCCGTGCCGCCGAATGGGGTGCTCGTCTTCGATGGTGTCTTTTGCCAGAAGCCTGAGCTCGTCAACTACTGGGACCTCGTGGTGTTCCTCGATGCGGAGGACCTCGAACGCGTACGACGGATGAGTGTGCGCGATGCGAGCAGTCCCGATCCGACGCACCCCAGTCAGGAGAGGTACCTCCACGCCCAGCGCATCTATCGCGAGACTTGTGATCCTCTCGGGAACGCCGATGTGGTCATCGACAACACCGACTGGTCAGCGCCGCGAATCGTGGGTGCACACACGACTCCATGGCGCCGACGAGGTGAGGAGTTCATCAGGGAGGTGCGCGTTCCCTCGGATCGAGTTGATATCGCCCAGGCGATCGATGACCTCCTCGAGGGCCTCTAACGCTGCACGATCTCGACGCGGCCAATGGCCATGCTGGGGTGTTGACCTACGACCTTCCGGAAACAGGAGGCCAGTGACTCCCTAGCCGCTTCAGTGAGTCTGTGAACTGAGGCGTCGCACTGACTCGGGGACCTCTTGGCCCTCACTCCAAGGAGCTGGTTGGGGTGCGCCGTACGTCGTGGTCATCGGAACGATGCCACACCAGGCGTGCTCATCAGTCTTGGGCTCATCTGACCAGGCGTTGCGGACCTTGGTCACCCACTCGCCTTCGACGATGCGCAGTTGCATGCACAAGGTGGCGGCCTGCTCCTTGGCGATCATCGGAGGCACCTCGGAGGTGCGGCCGGGGATGAGGTGCTCGGAGATGAGGTCGAGGGCGGAGTACTGCTCGTCGCCACTGAGCGCCTCGAACACGCCGTACACGACAGCGGAGCGGTAGTTGGCTGAGGACTCAAACGTCGAGTGAGCCACCACCATGGCGTCCATGTGGGTGACGCTGAAGGCCACCGGGGCCCCCGTCGCGACGCGTCGCAAAGCTCCTGCACCCGTCGAGCCGTGCACCAAGATGCGGTCGCCATCGCGTGCGTAAAGCAGTGGCACGGCCCACGGCATGCCGTCATCGGTCACGGTCGAGAGGGTGCCCACCATGCCGTCGTCGAGGATCTGGTTGAGGACCTCGCGTTCGGCAGAGGCACGTTCGCGGTGTCGGGTTACGGTTCGCACTCGGCCATCATCGCGGGTACGACGCAGGCTCGCCAACTCACTGAGGCAGCTGCGCGCGAGCTCTCACAGCAAATCAACAGGTTCCGTTGTCACAGGCTTAACAGAACTCACAGGCGGTGTGGGAAACAATCGAGACAACTTAGAAGAAAGGCACCAACCATGACCTTTTTCGGTCTCCCGCTTCACCCCCTGATCGTGCACGCCACGGTCGTGATCGTGCCCCTCGCGGCACTCACGGTCATTTTGGCGGCATTCCACAGCCGATTCCGTGCCTGGGCCGGCCCGGTGCCCGCACTGCTTTCCGTCGCCGGCCTCATCCTCACTCCGCTGAGCACAGCCACAGGTGAGGACCTTGAGCACGCTGTTGGCAGCCCCGCATTCGACCACGCCGAACTAGGCGACATGTTGGCTGTCTTCATGGTTCCGCTGGCGATTTTGGCCGTGTTGACCTGGTGGTTTAGCCGTAACCCCGC
>WBZP01005809.1_pt1 | contig 12415 bp, 8 predicted proteins | sample 5204301 | NCBI WGS metagenome assembly WBZP01 (sample SAMN12412401, study PRJNA552823) | activated sludge metagenome | isolation source: activated sludge from nitrification reactor of wastewater treatment plant... | place: USA: Pennsylvania | collected 2017
CCGCGGCGAAGGTGGCGGGGTCGGTCAGGGCCAGCCGGACGCCGTCCGGCCCGGTCGCGGGGTCGGGCGCCGGTACATCGAGCGCTGGGGCGTCGGACACCGGTACATCGAGCGCTGGGACATCGAGCGCTGGGACATCGAGCGCTGGGACATCGAGCACGGGTGCCGTGTCGCCGGTGAGGACCAGGACCCGGGTCGCCGGATCGGCCAGCAGCCGGGGCACCAGGTCGGGTTCGTCACGGCGCTCGGCGGCGCGGTCGTGGCCGGCGCGGGCGAGGGGGAGGGCGGACAGCACCGGCACAGCCTGCCAGCACCGGCGGATCTACCCGAACCCGGCCCGGTGTCGCACCCCGGCCGCTCCCTCACCGCCGCGTACGGTGGACAGGTGGTCAGTTTGCGCCCGTCCCGCTCCCCGCTCACCCTGGCGGCGCTCGCCAGCGCTGCGGTGGCGGGGCTCGACCCGGTGACCACGACCGGCCTGCCCCAGCACGACGTGGATGTCGACGCCGCGCAGGTCGAGGACACCCAGGGCCGCAGTTGGGTGATCCGCGCGCCCCGCAGCGCCGCGGCCGGGGCCCGGCTCGAGGTGGAGGCGCGCTTCGTCGACGTGCTGCACGGCTGGGTCACCTTCGCCGTGCCCAAGGTCGTCGGCCGGGCCGTGCTGCCGGAGGGCGGCTGGGCCCAGGTGGCGCGGGCCGTGGACGGCAGCCCGGTCGAACCGGCGCGGCTCGCCCTCTCCCCCGCGCTCGCCGCCGGGTTCGGGCGCACCTTGGCGTCCGTGCACGACCTGCCCGAGCGGCTGGTCGCCGACTGCGGCCTGCCGGTGTTCGAGGCGGAGGAGTACCGGCAGCGGCGTCTGGCCGAGCTCGACCGGGCGGCGGCCACCGGCAAGGTGCCGGCGGTGCTGCTGACCCGGTGGGAACGCGCGCTCGAGGAGACGACCGCCTGGCGGTTCGTGCCGACCGTAGTGCACGGTGAACTGGACGGCGACAGCGTGCGAGTGACCGGCACCGACATCGTCGCGATCGTCGACTGGGCCCAGGTGCGGGTGGCCGACCCGGCCGACGACCTGGCCTGGCTGGCCAACTCCGCCGACCCCCGCGTGCTCGATGCAGTGACCTCCGCCTACCGGGCCCGCCGGCGCGGTGCCGTCGACACCGATCTGGAGCGGCGCGCCCGCCTCGCCGGGGAGTTCACGCTGGTGCGGTGGCTGCTGCACGGGGTGAGCACCCAGGACGACGACGTGGTCGACGAGGCCGTCGGGATGCTGGCCGCGCTGGTCGAGGCGACGGCGGACGACCCCCGCTGGTGACGCGCGCCCGGTGACACGACGTCGCTAGCCCCCGGCACCCTCCTCTCCCGCACCCGCCCCGCCCATGTCCCCGTCACCCACGACGGCCGAGCGGATCAGCGCGGCCAGCCCTTCGGCGTCCAGCAGGTCGACCGGGCGCACCGTCTCGCCGGTGGCGGCGTAGAAGAACGCGGCGCCGACGTCCGCCACGTCGACCCCCGCCAGGGACGCCCAGGCCAGCCGGTACACCGCGAGCTGGACGGCGCGCGACGCCCGCGCGCGGTCGCCCACCGGTGGGGCTCCGGTCTTCCAGTCGACGACGTCCCAGCGGGGACGTGTCGCGAGGCCGGCGTCAGCGTCGACCCCGCCCTCGTCGACCCCGCCCTCGTCGACCCCGCCCGCGTCGACCCCGCCCGCGTCGACCCGGAACACCGCATCGACCCGGCCGCGGAGCATCACCCCGGCCACCGGTGTCTCCAGGCTCACCTCGACGGCCTCCGGCAACAGCTCGGCCCACGGGGAGGCCAGGAACGCCGCCTGCAGCGCGGCGAGCTCGCCCTCCTCCTCCGGCTCGTCGGCCGCCCCCGGGAGCTCGTCGACGTCGACCAGGGCCGCCGACCGGAAGCGCTGCTCGAGCCAGGCGTGGAAGGCCGAGCCGCGGCGCCCGTGCGGGCTCGGTTCGGCCGGCATCGGACGGCGCAGCCGCTCGGCCAGCGCGGCCGCGTCCTCGGCCAGGGCGACCAGGTGGGAGGCGCTCAGGTGCCCGGGCAGTTCGACCTCGCGGCGCAGCCGGCGACGCTCGGCCCGCTCGGCCAGCAGCGCATCGACCTCATGCGCCCACCGGCCCCCCTGGGCGGTGGGCTCCCCGGGCGCTGCCTCCCCGGTCCCGACGTCGCTGGTCGCCCGCTCGAGCTGGGCGAGTTCCGCCCGCACCAGGTCGGCGCCGGCCTCCACGGCCGGACGTCGCCCGCCCAGCGGATCGACGGGCCAGGCGACGGCGCGCAGCCGCTCCTCGCGCGGGTTCACCGCGTCCGCCGCGACCTCCGCGGCCCAACCGGTCACCACGGCCTGGGGCACCAGACCGACGTAGGCCGCCTCGCGCAGCTCCTCGAGGAACCGGGAGGGGCGCCGGGGGCGGCTGCCGTCCGCCCAGACCGCTCCGGTCAGCAGCAGGTGCCGGCGCGCGCGGGTGAGTGCGACGTAGGCGAGCCGCCGCTCCTCCGCGGCCAGGTGCGCACCGCACGCCGCCCGGAACTCGGTCGTCGCGGCGCGCAGGTCCTGCTGACTGTCGGCGCCCTGCCACGCCCAGTGCGGCAGGCTGGTGGCATCGCCGCGCAGCGGGTACGGCAGGGCCCCGTGCTCCTTCAGCCAGCCCCAACCCTGGTCCGGGGCGTTGGGGAAGGAGCCCTCGACCAGCCCCGGCACCGCCACGGTGTCCCACTCCAGGCCCTTGGCCGCGTGCACGGTGAGCACCTGGACGGCGCCCGCCTGCACCTGGCCGACCGGTGCCTCCAGACCGCGCTCCTCGGTCTCGGCGGCGCTCAGCCAGGCGAGGAAGGCCCCGAGCCCGGGCCGGTCGCCGGCCGCGCCCGACCCGCCCCCCGCCCCGGCGGACCCGCCCCCCGCCCCGGCCGACGCGCCCCGGGTGCGGACGCCGGTCTCGGCGAAACGCGCCGCGATGTCGGCGAAGGCGTCGAGGTTGGCCCGCGCCTGGCCGGGACGCCGCCCCGGGACGGCGGCCACCTCGATGTCGAGCAGCAGCGCCCGCTCCACCTCGGCGACCAGGTCGGGCAGGCTCATCGAGGCCCGGCCGCGCAACCGGCGCAGCAACGCGGCCAGCCGGTGCAACCGGCCCCGGGCGGCCGGCGACAGCCGTTCACCGCGCGGGCCGACCCAGCCGGCCTCCGGCAGCGCGTCGATGGCCTGGGCGAGGCTGGCCTCGTCGATCGGCTCCCCCCGGGCACGCCGTCCGGCCGCAGCGGGCCGCAGCACCTGGCGCGCCCAGGCGCCGAGCGCGACCAGGTCGGCGGGCCCGAGCCGCCAGGCGGCCCCGGTGAGCAGCCGCACCAGCGCGTCACCGCGGCTGGGGTCGTGCAGCACCTCGAGTGCGGCGCGCAGGTCGGCCACCTCCGGGGTGTGCAGCAGTCCGCCCAGCCCGACCACCTCGACCGGCAGACCGCGGCCGCGCAACGCGGCCTCGACGAGCGGGAACTGGGACCGTGCCCGGCACAGCACCGCCACCGAATCGCCTGCCCGCCAACGGTTCTCGACGACGTTGGCGACGTGGTCGAGCTCGCTCTCGAGCGTGTCGTGCCAGGCCAGGGTCACGGCTCCGGCGCCCGCGTCGGGGCGGGCGGCGAGGTGCGGCACGGCGACCCGTGGGGCGTTCGGCGCCCACGGCGCGGGCCGGCGCAGCGGTTCGGCGAGCAGGTTGGCCGCCGCCAGCACGCCGCTGTCGTTGCGCCAGCTCGTGGCCAGGTGGGCCACCGGCGCCGGGGTGCCCGCGGCGTCCGGGAAGTCGATGGGGAACCGCTGCAGGTTGCCGGACGACGCCCCACGCCACCCGTAGATCGACTGGTTCGGGTCGCCCACCGCGGTGACCGGGTGCCCCGCCCCGAACAGCGAGCGGAGCAGGGTGAGCTGGGCGTGGCTGGTGTCCTGGTACTCGTCGAGGAGCACGACGGCGAAGCGGGCGCGTTCGGCGGCGGCGACCTCGGGCACGCCCGCCGCGAGCCGGGCCGCGAGGGCCACCTGGTCACCGAAGTCGACGACGTCGAGCTCGCGCTTGCGCCGCTGGTAGGCGGACACCAGGGGCAGCAGCCGGCGGCGCGCCTCCAGCCGGGTCAGCACGCCCTTCAGGTCGCCGCGCAACGGCCCGGGCAGGCTCTCGCCCGAGCGCGCCGGGAGGGTGGTGACCCGGTGCAGCACGGCGTCGATCGTGTCGTCGATGTCGTCGACCCCGACCAGGTGCTCGGCGCACTCCCCGGCCAGGGCGAGCACCGCGTCGACGACGGTCGCCCGGGCCGCGTCGACCCCGGACATGTCGCCGTCCCACCGCTCGACCAGGTCGTCGACGATCTGCCAGGCGCCGGCCTCGCCGAGCAGCCGGTGACCGCTGTCGAGCCCGAGCCGCAGACCGTGGTCGGTGAGGATCCCGGCCGCGTAGGAGTGGTAGGTCGAGACGGTCACCGTGCCGGCGCCCGCCAGGTCGCCGAATCCCTTGCGGCGCAACGCGTCCAGTCGGCTGCGCACCCGGTCGGCCAGCTCCGAGGCGGCCTTGCGGGTGAAGGTCAGCCCGAGCACCGACTCGGCCTCGACCAGCCCGTTGGCGATCAGCCAGACCACCCTCGAGGCCATCGTCTCGGTCTTGCCCGACCCTGCCCCGGCGACGACGAGCAACGGCGCGAGCCCCGCCTCGATCACCGCCACCTGCTCGGGGGTGGGTTCGGGGCGCCCCAACCGGGCGGCGATCTCCCGCGCCGACACGGCTGCGCGGTCGCCCGGTGGCCGGGTCGGGGGGTCGGCGCCGGGCCTCTCCGGCGCGGGTGAGCGGTCGAACAGCGCGTCCAGGTCGAGGGCGAGCTGGTCGGCGCCGGCGCGGCGGCTCACCCCACCACCCCCCGGCCCTCGAGCTGCGCCGGGCATGAGGTGCGCACGGCGCACCGGCGGCAGTGCGGCCCGGTGGTGGCCGGGAACTCGCGGCCCGCCATGCCCTCGGCCACCGACTCGACCAGCTCGCGTGCCCAGCCCGGGTCGGCGTCGTCCGCGAGCGGCCGCTGGGCCTGGACGGCGGGGCCCGTGGCCCCGAGCTGCACCAGTTCGGCCCCCCCGCTGACCTTGCCCGCCTGCTCGACGGCGAGCTGATAGGTGCCGAGCTGGGGGTGGTGGCGCAGGTCGGCCGCCGTGGGTTTGCCGACGCCGGTCTTGAGGTCGACCACGACGAGCCGGCCGTCCGCGTCACGCTCCAGCCGGTCGATGCTCCCCCGGATGTCGGCCCGCCCGACCCGCGCCCGGATCTCCTCCTCCGTGCCGACCAGGGCCCGCCCGGAGCCCTGCACGTAGCCGGCGAACCGGTCGAGCATGCGCTCCGCCCGTTCGCGATGGATGTCGGCCACCCACCCGGGCGGCAGCCCCAGCTCGGCGAATCGGACGTCGAGCAGCGCCTGCGTCTGATCGCGGTCACCGCTCGGCACCGCTTCGGCGATCTCGTGCACCAGGGTGCCCAGGTTCTGGTGAACGCCCGCCGGGCGCCCGCCGCCGGAGGTGTCGAGCAGCCAGCGCAGCGGGCACCGGCCGAACGCCTCGACCTTCGAGGGCGACACGGGCACCGGGGCCCCCGGCGGGTGCAACGGGTCGTCGCTGCTCAGCCCCGCCAGGCCGAACCAGTCGTCGGGGTGGGCACCGGGCACGCCCGCGGCGGCCAGCCGGGCCAGCTGGACGGCGGCGAGCCGGCGCTGCCGCTGGGTCGCCGCCGCCGGTTCGCCGGCGCCGTCCGGTGCGGTGACGACGCCGCGCAGCTCGGCGACCAGGGCCGGCAGGGTCATCGCCCGGGGGACGTCCGTGATCGGTCGTTCTCCCTGGTCGGGCTCGGCGACCAGATCGAGCAGCGGTGAGGGCAGGGCGTCCTCCGAGCGCACCGCGGTGACCACCAGCGTCCGCCGCGCCCGGGTGATCGCGACCAGGAAGAGCCGCAGCTCGTCGTCCCAGACCGCGCGGCGCTGCCCCTGGGCGTCGGGCGGCAGACCGTGGTCGTGCAGGTCGGCCAGGTGCTGGGCCCCCAGCAGCGAACTGCGCAGCCGCAGATCGGGCCAGGTGCCCTCCTGCACGCCGGGGACGGCCACGACATCCCACTCCAGCCCCGCCGAACCGGTGGCCGTGACGAGGGTGACGGCGTCGCCGGACGGCGCCCGCGCGGCCAGGGTGTCGGCCGGGAGGTCCTGCCCCTCGAGGTAGTCGAGGAACACCTCCGCCTTGGCGTGCGGCAGGCGGTCGGTGAACCGGGCGGCCGCCTCGAACAGGGCGACGACCGCGTCGAGGTCACGGTCGGCCCGCTGCCCGGCCGCCCCGCCCGCCAGGGCCCGATCGCGCCACACCGGCCCGAGGCCGCTCGCCGACCACATCGCCCAGAGCACCGCCTCGGCGCCACCCCCGGGCTCCGCGCCCGCCAGCGCGGCCTGCCCGGCCCGGAGCACGCCGGCCACCCGCCGGGCCGCGCCCTCGTCGTCCGGGTCGTCCCCAACGCCCGGGCCATCGCTGTCGGCCGGGTCACTGTCGCCCGGGTCGTCGAGGGCGGCCACCAACTCGACCAGCAGCTCGTCGCTGCGCCTGGTTCCCCCCGCCGCCAGCTCCCGTGCCCGCAGTCGCTGGCGCAACCGCCGCAGCCCCAGCGTGTCGGCCCCGCCGAGCGGGCCGGTCAGCAGCTCGACGACGACCTCGGGGGTGAGCGCCCGGGGGTCCAGCACGCACCGCAGGGCCAGCCGCAGCGGCACCACGGCGGGCTCGTCGCGCAGGGGCAGTTCGGCGGCGGGCACGGCCACCGGGACGCCCGCCGCGGCCAGCGCCCGGCGGATCGGTGCGGTCGCCGACATCGACCGGACGACGACCGCCATCCGCGCCCAGGGCACCCCGCCGTCGAGGTGCTCGCGGCGCAGCAGCTGGGCCACGAACGCGGCCTCCTGCGCGGCGCTGGCCAGCACGTGCGCCTCGACCCGCCCGCCCGCACCTCCCGGCCCGCCCGCACCGTCCGGCCCGGCCGACCCCGCACCCGCAGCACCGGCCCGGCGGTGCTCCACGACGCCCGAGGAGCCGATCGCGGCGGTCACCCGTTGCGCCACCGACCGCACGGCCGCCCCGTGCCGGTGCACCGCGGGCAGCACGATGCGCCGCGCGGCCAGTTCCTGCGCCAGGTCGCCGAGCAGCCGCGGGCGGGCACCCCGGAAGCCCTGGACCGCGGCGTCCGGATCACCGGCGAGCACCAGGTCGCGCCCGGCCCCGAGCAGTCGCACCAGGCGGGCCCCGGCGCTGGTCAACTCCTGCGCGTCGTCGACGACGAGCAGCCGCACCCGGTCACGCTCGGCGGCGAGCAGCCCCGGGTCGGTCGCGAGCAACCGGGCGCCGGCGTCGACCAGGGCGGCCGGGTCGAACGCCCCCGGGGTCGCCAGCGACGTGACGTCGAGGTACTCGGCGTAGACCTCGGCCGCTGCCACCCACTCGGGCCGCCCGTGCCGGCGCCCCAACTCGTCCAGATGCTCCGGGCCGATCCCCCGCTCGGCCGAGCGCATCAGCAGGTCGCGCAGCTCACCGCGAAACGCCCGCAGCCCACGCACCGCGGGCCCGATGTGCGCGGGCCAGGTCGGCACCGCCCCGAACCCCTCCTCGTGCCCGGCCAGCAGGTCGGCCAGGATGCGGTCCTGCTCGGGGCCGGAGATCAGGCGTGGGGGCAGGTCGCCGTCGAGCACCGCCGCGCGGCGCAGCAGCCCGAAGGCGTAGGAGTGCGGGGTGCGGGCGACCGGCTCGCGCAGGGTGCGGCCGAGCGAGCTCGTGATCCGCCCGCGCAGGTCGGCCGCGGCCGCGCGGGTGGGCGCGAGCACCAGCACCCCGTCGGCGGGGACGCCGTCCCGGCGCACCCGCGCGAGCACCAGCGCGACCAGCGTGGTCGTCCGCCCCGAGCCCGGGGCGCCGAGCAGCAGCACCGGCCCGCTGCCCTGCGGCAATGCGATCGCCGCGGCCTGCGCGCCGTCCGGTTCGGGGGCGGCACGCGTCGCGGCGGGCGGCAGCAACCGCACCCCGCCACCCGCCGTCCGCGTCATGGCAGCGATCCCACCACACCCCACCGACAGATCGGGGTCAGTCCCGGTCCGGCACCGCGTCAGGCCCGGCGTCCGGTGGGCGCCAGCGGGCCCGGGCCAGGTCGACCCGCTCCCCTCGAAGGGGCGTTCCCTCGCGGCGGTAGTGCCGCAGCGCCTCGGTCTCGTGCCCGGGTGGCGGCGCGCCGTCCGCCTTCAACACGCGCCACCAGGCGACCGCCCCGCCCCAGCGCGCCATCACCGTGCCCACCTGACGCGGCCCGCCCCGCCCGAGGTACCCCGCGACGTCCCCGTAGGTCACCGCGCGCCCCGGCGGCACCAGGACGACGAAGGCGAGCACCGCGTCGGCGAAGTCGTCGATCGGCTCCCCGGTCATCCCGGGGTCACCACCTCGCCACCGGCGCGGCGCCAGGCGGCGAGCCCGCCGGCCAGGTGGGACACGTCGCGGCGTCCGGCCGCCCGCAGCGCCGCGAGCGCCTGCGCCGACCGCACCCCGCTCGCGCAGTAGACGACCACCGTCACCCCCGCGGGCAGCGCGGCCGCCGCGGCGTCCGGGTCGGCGAGCAGGGCCCCCACGGGGAGCGGGACGGCGTCCGGCAGCGAGGCGAGTGCCCGCTCGTGGGGCTCGCGCACGTCGAGCAGGCACACCGCCCGAACGCCGCGCGCCCGCTCGTCCAGCCAGGTCGCCAGCTGCGCCGGGGTCACCTCGCGCGGGTCGGCCGACAGCGCGGTCACCGGCACCCTGTCCGGGTCGGGGCGAACCGGCACCGTGCGCCAGGTCGCGTCCAGGGCGTCGTGCACCAGCACCCGGCCGACCAGGGGGTCGCCCACGCCGCAGATCAGCTTGACCACCTCGGTGACCATCGCGGCACCGATCACCCCGCACAGGGCCCCGAGGACGCCGCCCTCGGCGCACGAGGGCACCGACCCGGGGGGCGGCGGGGTGGGGAAGAGGTCGCGGTAGACAGGTCCACGGCCGGGCCAGAACACCGACACCTGGCCGTCGAACCGGTAGATCGCCCCCCACACCTCGGGGATGCCGAGCACCTCGCAGGCGTCACCGACGACGTAGCGGGTGTCGAAGCTGTCGGTGCCGTCGACCACCACGTGGTGCCCGCGCAGCAGGTCGACGGCGTTGCCCGCGTCCAACCGGACGGCGCACCGGCGCACCGCGACGTCCGGGTCAAGGGCGGCGATCGCCTCGGCGGCGCTGTCGACCTTGGGCCGGCCGACGTCGTCCGTGCCGTGCAGCACCTGGCGGTGCAGGTTCGAGGTCTCGACCAGGTCGTCGTCGATGATCGTGATCTCACCGATGCCCGCGGCGGCGAGGTAGAGCAGCACCGGGCTGCCCAGCCCGCCCGCACCGACCACGGCGACCTTGGCCGCGCGCAGCCGGCGCTGCCCGAGGTCACCGATCGAGGGCAGCATCAGGTGCCGGGCGTACCGGTCCGCCTGGTCGGGGGTGAGCTCGGGGCCCGGCCCCACCAGCGGGGGGTACGCCCCGGAGGTCACGGGAACGGCCAGCTGTTCGTGCGGCAGCCCTGCAACCCCTTGGTCTGCTGGAGCATCACCGGAGCCAGGCGTCCGGGCGCGGGGCAGGGTTCGTGGCGGTGTCCCAGGACGTGTCCGACCTCGTGGTTGACCACGTACTGGCGGTACCCGGTGCGGTTGCGGGCGTAGTCCGGTGTGGCACCGACCCAGCGGTAGAGGGTCAGCACGGCCGACGAGCCGGTGCGGCAGGAGAGCCGGCCACCGGTGACCAGCGGACGGCACAGCCGGGCGGAGGTCTGCGGGCTGGCCAGCACGACGCGGATGTCGGCGGTACCGGACGTGCGCGCGAACGTGGCCTTGCCGCCGTGACCCCAACTGCGTGAGTCGTTGAGGGTGGCCATCACGAAGCGGGCGAACAGCGCGCCGTCCACGTTGAGCCCGCCCTCGACCTCGACCCGTACCCGGTAGAGGTGGCCCTTGCCCGGGGCCGCCTGGCTGCCCGGGACGACCGCCATCCGTCCGGTGCCGGCCCATGGCACGCGGGTGCTGCGCAGCCCGGCGGCGCGGTCGGCGGCGTCCAGGCCGGCGGTGGCCGTGCCGAGGGAGCGCACCGGGGCCTCGGCGACCGGGGCGGCGGACAGGGCCGCCAGCTGGGCCGCGGAGGGCGCGACGTCCAGGGAATCGGGTTCGGGGGTGAGGGAGGGAGTGAGGGTCGTCGAGGGGCTCGGGGCGACCGAGGCGGCCCGAACCGACTCGGTTGCGGGCGGCTCGGTAGCAGCGGGTGGCACGGAGGCGGCGGGTGGCACGGATCCGGTCGGGGCCGCCGCCGTCGGCTCCCCCGCGACCACGGTGCTCTGCCGGTCCGGGTGCAGCAACGCCCACCCGGCGGACAGCGACCCGACGGTGAGCCCGAGCGCCAAGGCGGCCACGGCGAAACGCCGGACCGGTTCGGGCAACGGTTCGGTTGGCACCCGGTGATCCTCGCATGCCGGTGCGCCGTACGGCCGCAGGGCGTGATTACCCACGGGTAGGATCACCCGGTGTGAGCACGAACGAGACGCCGCTGCGCGGCGGCCGCCTCCCCCGCAGCGCCCGGCGGACCCAACTGCTCGGCGCGGCGCGCGAGGTGTTCGTGGCCAACGGCTATCACGCCGCGGCGATGGATGACATCGCCGAGCGGGCCGGGGTGAGCAAACCCGTTCTCTACCAACACTTCCCGGGCAAGCGCGATCTGTATCTGGCGCTGCTGGAGGAGCACACCCAGCAGCTGGTCGACGGCGTGCGGGCGGCGCTGACCACGACCGACAACAACAAGCAGCGGGTCGCCGCGACGCTGGCGGCCTACTACTCGTTCGTCGACTCCGAGTCGGAGGCGTTCCGGCTGGTCTTCGAGAACGACCTGACCAGCGACGACGAGGTGCGCGCGCTGGTCGACCGGGTGACGAGTGAGTGCACGGCGATGTTCGCCGAAGTCATCGCGCAGGACACCGGCCTGGTGCCGGCCGAGGCCGAGCTGCTCGCCTCGGGGCTGGCCGGGCTCGCCCAGGTGTCGGCGCGATACTGGTTACAGACCGGGCGGACCGTGCCGCGCGAGCGGGCCGATCAGCTGATCGCGCAGCTGTCGTGGCGGGGCATCCGCGGCTTCCCGAAGAGCGAGCACCCGGTCGGCTAGCCTCGCTCATCATCACCACTCGACGAAGGGCAGCAAACCGTGGAGGTCAAGATCGGCGTCCGGGACGTCGCGCGCGAGGTCGTGCTCGAGTCCGAGCTCACGCCGGAGGACGTCGCCAAGCAGGTGGCCGACGCCGTCGCCAAGGGCACGATGCTCGCCCTGGTCGACGAGAAGGGACGCCTGGTGATGATCCCGGGTCAGCTGATCGGCTACGTCGAGGTCGGCGCCCCCTCCTCGCGCAAGGTCGGCTTCGGCGCCTGACGCCTGATCCGGTCGGCCGGCTCAGGCCTGAAGGCCGAGGCGGGCCATCCGCCGACTGTGCGCCTCGGTCAGCCGACCGAACATCCGGACGAGTTCGGCCAGGTCGGCGCGCGGGGCCCCCTCGGCGGCGGCCGCGCCCGACATCAACAGGTCCGTCAGTGCGTCCCGGTCGGCGGCGACGCGTTGGGCCTGGCTGAGAGCCTCGCCGACCATGCGCCGTCCGTAGAGGGCGAGCCGGCCGGCGCTCGACGGGTCGGCCTCGATGCCCGCGCGAACCTGCCGGACGACGAACTCCGCCTGACCGTCGTCGCTCACCACGTCACTGACCAGGTCGTGCACCTCGGTGCCGAGGAACGCGCTCACCTCACGGTAGAAGTCGGCGCCGATGCCCTCCCCCACGTAGGCCTTGACCAGACCCTCGAGCCAGGTCGAGGGCCGGGTGCGGTCGTGGAAGGCGTCGATCGCGACGACGAACGGCGCCATCGCCGTCTCGGGGGCGACGCCCAGGTCGGCGAGCTTGCGCTCGAGCGCCTCGTAGCGGGTGAACTCGGCGGTGGCGAGCCGGGCCAACTCGGCCTTGGCGACCAGGTCGGGGGCGAGCTCGGCGTCGTGGGCGAGTTGGGAGAAGGCGGTCAGCTGGCCGTAGGCCAGGGCACCGAAGAGGTCGACCAGGGCCTGGTGGCGGACGTCGTCGCTCATGGGGTCGAGCCTAGATGCGGGGACGCGGCGGAGGGGGCGCTCAGAGTCCCAGGGCGCGCCGGGCGTCCGTCCCGAGCACCCGCCGCTCGAGCCCTGCTCGCGCCAGCCGAACACCCAGCTCGTGACGAAACGGCTCGCTGTCGCCGAGTATTCGGATGGAGCTTGACCCGGTTCCGTGGACACCTGATCTGAGAT
>WBZP01005498.1_pt2 | contig 12413 bp, 15 predicted proteins | sample 5204301 | NCBI WGS metagenome assembly WBZP01 (sample SAMN12412401, study PRJNA552823) | activated sludge metagenome | isolation source: activated sludge from nitrification reactor of wastewater treatment plant... | place: USA: Pennsylvania | collected 2017
TCCCCGGCGACGACGGCCTCGGCACGCGTGCGCGGATCGTGCTCCCGCTGCGCGATCGCACCGGCTGAGCGCTCAGGCAGCAGCCCGGTCCTGCCGATGACGTCGGTGAGCGACCGGGGGGTTCCATGAGCGACGTCCAGATCGCGCCGGGGTGGTACGACGACCCGACGCGCGCCGACGGGCTGCGCTGGTTCGACGGCCAGGCCTGGACCGAGCACGTGTCGGCCCGCCCCGAGCCGGCGGCTGCCGCCGAGCCCGACAGCCCCGCGAGCCCCGCGAGCACGCGGTTCGAGGCTGACGCCGGCAGCCCCGGTGTCGAGACGTCCCCGAGCACGGCTGCCGGCTGGTACGCCGATCCCGCCCGGCCCGACCAGTGGCGCTGGTTCGACGGGCTCGCCTGGACCGACCACGTCTCCGTGCCGTCGACCGCGGTCCCCGTAGCCTCGGCGCCGGCGTACGGCGCGGTCCAGCCGGTTGCTCCCGGGTACCGCACGACCCTCGCCGTCGCTCCTGCACCGGCGGCTGCCTCGCCCTACGCCGGCGCCTACGGCGCACCGGCGTACACCACGGCGATCTCACCGGCCTACGGCGCGACCGGCTGGAGCAGCCCGCCGAAGCGCCGCGGGACGACGCCGCTGCGCCTGCTGGTCATCGTCGTCGCGACCTTCGCGGGGCTGTGGGGCGTGGCGGCTGCGGTCGGGATCGTGTCGGCCGGTCTGCGCTCTGCGGGGCAGCCGTCGTACGCGCCCGGTGCGCGGCTCCACCTGGTCGACAAGCCCCCGACGACGCTCGCGGGGCTCCCGATGAGCGACGACTCGCGCGTCGTCGCCGCCGCGGAGAAGCTCCGCACGGGCGACGACGCGTCGATGGCTCAGCTCAAGGGCGCCCGACCCACCCGGGTCCAGGGATACGCCGTGGTGGGCGACCGGCTCCTGATCCTGGCCTGGATCCGCATCGACCAGGCCGTCGACCAGAAGACCCTCGCGAGGGGCTTGCGCGACGGGATGGTGCAGGGCGGCGCGACGGACGCCACCATCGAGCCGCTGGCCGACGGCTCGACGATGGTGTGCGCACGGGTGCCGACCGGCGTCGAGGGCGTCAAGGGCAGCGGGTGCATCTGGGTGCGGTCGGGCACCGGCGTCGTGGAGCTGATCGAAGCGGGCGTGGGCGACCCCGCGACCCTGGGCCAGGTGACGCAGCAGACCGCGGCGCAGATGTCCGCTCCCGCCTGAGGACCCGGCGAGCGGGCATGCCGCAGCGGAGCACGTGCGAGGGGACCGCCCGGGGAGGGCGGTGGAGGCCTAGAGGCCGGCGCGGGCCGCGCGGGCGCGGGCGTTGCGGCGCTTGAGGGCGCGGCGCTCGTCCTCGGACAGGCCGCCCCAGACGCCGGCGTCCTGGCCGCTCTCGAGGGCCCAGGTCAGGCAGGTGTCGACGACGGAGCACCGGCGGCAGACAGCCTTGGCCTCCTCGATCTGCATGAGCGCGGGGCCGGTGTTGCCGATCGGGAAGAACAGCTCCGGGTCCTCGTCGCGGCAGGCCGCGTCGTGACGCCAGTCCATCGGGTTCCTCCTGTGCCCGGCGGCGGCCGGGGAGTTCGTGGTCGTGCGGACGTCGAGACCCTTGTGAACGCAGTCACGAGCCCCCTCCGTGGGAGGTCCGGCGACCACGACGGGCCGACCGGGCTGCACACGGAGACGTCGGCGTGACCGAACGGCACACCGACAGACAACGACCCTCACATACCCGGCGGGGAGTGTCCAGACTTTTGACCAACTCCGGCGGCGCCCAGCCCGGTGTCGTTGCTCACAGAGGGTGTCGGGAATGCCGCCGGACCGGGCGTGCAACCGGATACATGGCCCGTGCCGACCGGTCACGCAGTGTGACCGGGACGGAGGTGCGCGGGTCAGACCAGCACGGCGAGGGCCCGCGGGACCGAGCGGAACGTGACCTCGGCGACGGGGCCTGCGGCGTCGCCGTCGATCTGCAGCGAGGCCGACGGCTGCGCCGACACCGTGAACTCCGACTGGTCGTGCAGGGCGAGCAGGCCGCCGAAGGGGTAGGGCCGGCGGGTGCGCGTGAAGAAGCGCCGGACGTGCCCGAGCATGTGCGGCACGGCGAGGCTGCGCGGGCCGAACAGGTCGAGCCCGGTGTCGAACGAGGCGCGCGGGCACGGGTCGATCGGCAGCGGGCCCAGGAAGGTCCACGGCGAGGAGTTCTGCACGATCGCCAGGAACACGCCGTCGACCGACGGCACGCCGGGGCGGTGCACCGTCAGCGCCGGCTGGCGGCGCTCGGCGTTGACCAGGATGTGGCGCAGCGCCGTCTGGAAGTAGCGCCCGGGCGTCGCCTCGGCGCCCTTGGCCCGCTGGCGCTCCATGTCCTCGACGATCTCCGCGTCGAGCCCGAGGCCCGCGTTGCAGACGAACCAGCGCTGCCGGTCACCGGTGACGGCCAGGCCGACGCCCACGGTGCGCGTGCGCTTGTGCTCGAGCGCCTCGAGCAGCGCGCCGGTCGCCTCCACCGCGTCGTCGGGGAGGCCGGTGCTGCGGGCGAACACGTTGGCGCTGCCGCCGGGGATCGCGCCGAGGATCGGGACGTCGTGGCCCGGGCCGTCGGCGAGCAGCCCGTTGACCACCTCGTTGACGGTGCCGTCGCCGCCGAGGGTGAGGACGACGTCGATCCCGTCCAGGCGCGCCTGGCGCGCGAGGTCGGTGGCGTGCGAGCGGTGCGTCGTCTCGACGACGTCGAGGTCGACCGAGGCCGACAGCGCGTGCGCGATCACGTCGCGCGTGCGCGAGCTCGTGGTCGTGGCCTTGGGGTTGGCCACCAGCAGCGCGCGCACACGCGGAGCCTAAGCGATCCGGTCTGGCAGGCTGGCTCCCGTGAGCGAGGAGCAGGGGACCGAGCCGGCCGGCGGCTCAGCGGACGCGGTGCGGTCCGAGGGCCGCGAGGCGCCGACGACGGCTGCGGCGGTGCTCGCCGGCGTGGAGGCGCTCGCGGTGGCGGCGTACGCGGTCGGGATCGGGGTGGCCGCGGTGAACTCGCCGGGCACCATCTCGGCGGCGCCCGTGGTCGTGATCATCTTCCTGCTCTTCGCCGCGGGCATCGGCGCCTGCGCCCGGGGACTGTGGCTGCGTCGCCGCGCGGCCCGCACGCCGTTCGGCGTCGTGCAGCTCTTCGGCCTGGTCACCGGCTGGACCCTGACCCAGGGCGACGGCGACAGCACGCACTACGCCGGCTACGCGGTCCTCGTGCTCTCGGTGATCGGCATCGCGCTGGTGATCAACCCGGCTCTCGGCCGCGACCTCGACACCTGAGGCTGCGGCCCGACGGGTTCAGACGGTGATGCCCTCGACCCGGTCCGACAGCGCGTTGAGCGTGTCGCGCAGCGCGGCGCCATCGGCGACGGAGAAGCCGTAGCAGCCGAACACCTTGGCGGGCACGTCCTCCGCGCGCTGGCGCAGCGCGCGACCGGACCGGGTGAGCGACACGTTGACGCGGCGCTCGTCGTCGGCGTCGCGGTAGCGCTCGACGATGCCGGCCTCTTCGAGGCGCTTGAGGAGCGGCGTCAGCGTGCCGCTGTCGAGGTGCAGCCGCTCGCCGAGCGCTCCGACGGTGAGCGGGCCGTCCTCCTCCCACAGCACGAGCAGCGCGAGGTACTGCGGGTAGGTGAGGCCGAGCTCGGCGAGGTGCGGCGCATAGCTGCGCTGCACGGCGCGGGTCGCGCGGTAGAGCGCGAAGCAGAGCTGGTTGTCGAGGAGCAGCTGCGGGGGATGCGTCCGGCGGGCCATACGCTCAGATTATCATTTGCACGATTCAATTGTGCGCAATATGATCGCTGACATGAAGCCTCTGTACACCGCGCACGCCACCGCCACGGGCGAGGGCCGCAACGGCCACACCGCCACCGACGACCGGCTCCTCGACGTCGACGTCCGGATCCCCGTGGAGATGGGCGGCCCCGGCGGAGCCACCAACCCCGAGCAGCTGTTCGCCGCGGGCTACGCCGCATGCTTCCACTCGGCGCTCAAGGTCGTCGCGGGCGGCACGGACCTGACCGGGTCCGAGGTGTCGTCCGACGTCGCGATCGGCCGGCTGGCCTCGGGCGGTTTCGGCCTCGCCGTCGCGCTCACCGTGTCGATCCCGACCCTCGACCGCGACGCCGCCGAGGCGCTCGTCGCCAAGGCGCACGAGGTCTGCCCGTACTCCAACGCGATCCGCGGCAACGTCGACGTCGACCTCCGGGTCGCCTGAGCCGACCTCCGCCCCCGCCCGTCCGAACCACGACGTCCCAGAACCCGAGGAGAGACCGTGCCCGACCAGCCCAGCTCGCTGTTCGACCTCAGCTTCGTCGACAACCACGGCCAGGAGGTCGACCTCGCGCAGTTCGAGGGTCGTCCCGTGCTCGTCGTCAACACCGCGAGCAAGTGCGGGTTCACGCCGCAGTACGACGGCCTGCAGGAGCTGCACGAGAAGTTCCAGGAGCAGGGGCTCGTCGTCATCGGCTTCCCGTGCGACCAGTTCGCGCACCAGGAGCCGGGCGACGACGAGCAGATCGCCGAGTTCTGCCGCGTCAACCACGGCGTGACGTTCCCGCTGTCGACCAAGGTCGACGTGAACGGCTCGGGGACGCACCCCGTGTTCGAGTTCCTCAAGGACCGCGCCGGCGGGCTGCTCGGCTCGCGGATCAAGTGGAACTTCACCAAGTTCCTCGTGCTGCCCGACGGTCGGACCGTGAAGCGCTACGCGCCGAACGTCACGCCGGACAAGATCGAGGGCGACATCGTCGAGGCGATCGCCGCCGAGCCCGCGGCCTGATCGCCCGCTGCACGTCGGAGGGGTCTGCGCGCTGCGCGGGCCCCTCCCGCGCGTCGAAGGTCAGACGTCGTCGGTCTGCAGGCCCTCGCGCAGCGTCGCCAACGACTTGGCGAGCAGCCGCGACACGTGCATCTGCGAGATGCCGACCTCCTCGGCGATCTGGCTCTGCGTCATGCCGTGGAAGAAGCGCAGCGCGAGGATCCGGCGCTCGCGCGAGGGCAGCGCGGCCAGCAGCGGCTTGAGCGACTCGCGGTACTCGATGCTCTCGATACCGGGGTCCTCGTCGCCGAGCCGGTCGGCGAGCATCGGCGCCTCGGCGTCGTCGCCGAGCGGGGCGTCGAGGCTGCTCGTCGAGTAGGCCTGCGCGCCCTCGAGGCCCTCGATCACCTCGTCCTCGCTGATCTCGAGGTGCGCGGCGAGCTCGGCGATCGTGGGGGAGTGCCCGGTCTTCTGCGACAGCTCCGCGGTCGCCTGCGCGATGGAGATGCGCAGCTCCTGCAGGCGGCGGGGCACCCGGATCGCCCAGCCCTTGTCGCGGAAGTGCCGCTTGATCTCACCCACGATCGTGGGGGTCGCGTACGTCGAGAACTCCACGCCACGTTCGGGATCGAAGCGGTCGACCGCCTTGATCAGCCCGATCGTGCCGACCTGGACCAGGTCCTCGTAGGGCTCGCCGCGGTCGCGGAACCGACGGGCGAGGAACTGCACGAGCGGCAGGTGCAGCGTGACCAGCTCGTCGCGCGCGGCCGTGTGCCGCGGCTCGCCCTCGTCGGTCTCGGCGAGGACGGCGAGCAGCTCCTTCTCGCGCTCGCGGGCGGCTGCGTCCCACCGCGAGGTGCGCGGCGGCGGCGCCTGGTCGACCGCCGCCCCGGACGCGTCAGGGATGGTGCCGTCCTGCAGCGGCACGACGGGCGTGGGGTCGCTCATGCGGTCACCTGGGCGGCGCGCGAGGTGCGCAGCACGACGGTGACGTCGAGGGCGTCGACGGTGGCGGTGACCTCGTCGACGAGCGCGGTGAGCACGGCCCAGGCGAACGTCGAGGTGTCCGGCAGCGTGCCGGTGGTGGTGCGCGCGCGCAGCGCGATGTCGAGCCGGCCGTCGTCGTGCGTCGTGAAGGCGCAGGCGATCTCGCCGTCGTCGACCGTCTGCGCGATGAGGAGCGCCGCTACCTCGTCGACGGCCAGGCGCACGTCCTCCAGCCGGTCGACGTCGAAGTCGAGGCGCGCGCAGCACGCGGTCGCCGCGGTGCGCACGAGCACCACCCAGGCCGAGGCGGCGGGGACGCTGAGACGGATCGTGGAGCTCACGTGCGTCACGCTATCCCGCAGCCGCAGGTCAGCGGTGCGGCTCGCTCGGGTCGTGCGCGGCCAGCTGCAGCAGGGCGTCGCCGGTGAGCCGGTGCACCGTCCACTCGTCCATCGGCACCGCACCGATCTGCCGGTAGAAGCCGAGCGCCGGCTCGTTCCAGTCGAGCACCCACCACTCGAGGCGCCGGTAGCCGCGCTCCACGCACTCGCGCGCGAGCTTCTGCAGGAGCGCGGTGCCGTAGCCGTGGCCGCGAAGCTCGGGCCGGACGTAGAGGTCCTCGAGGTAGATGCCGTGGGTGCCGGTCCAGGTGGAGGTGTTGAGGAACCACAGCGCGAACGCGCCCAGGACGTGGCCGCGCTCGGGGTCCGGGTGCTCGACGACGAACGCGTACGCCGCGGGCGCGCCGCTCGGCGTGCTCGACGCGAGGTCCGCGGCGTCCGGCGTACCGCCGAAGAGCAGCGTGCGCAGCTGCTCCTGGGTCGTCTCGACCTCGTGGCGCGCCTTCTCGTACTCGGCGAGGTCGTGGATCAGGTCGAGGATCTCCGGGACGTCGGAGGGACGGGCCGGGCGCAGCCGGCCGACGACGGGGACGGGGCTCATGCCCCCATCCCACCGCACCCGCGGGCGTCCACGCACGCAGAACAGGGGTTGACCGGCGACAGTCGCCGATATATCGTCAACCCATCGCGATACGGTACGAGCGATCGCCCGGGTCGCCTGATCACCCCTTCACAGCACGAACCCTGGGAGGACGACATGACCGGCTACGCAGCAGCAGGCGCCTGGGGCCTCGGCCCCGGTGCCTTCAGCGACGAGAACCTGCGCGAGATGCGCCAGCGCATGCGCGCGCACATGGGTGCCCACCACGGCGGCCGCGGCCGCGGACCGGGCGGGATGGGCCGCGGCTTCGGCGGACCGTTCGGCCCGATGATGGGCCGCGGCTGGGGCTTCGGTCCCGGCGAGGGCCGTCGCGCCGGGCGCGGCGACGTCCGCACCGCGGTCCTGGCCCTGCTCACCGAGGGCCCGCGCCACGGCTACCAGATGATCGGCGAGATCGCCGAGCGCAGCGGCGGTGCGTGGAAGCCGAGCCCCGGCTCGATCTACCCCGTGCTCGCCGCGCTGCAGGACGAGGGTCTCGTCGACGACGAGAAGATCGACGGCAAGCGCGTCTTCTCGCTCACCGACGCCGGTCGCGCCTACGCCGAGGAGCGGGCCGAGGAGCTCGCGCACGTCTTCGACGCCAACTCCTCCGACGAGGGGTCCGAGGTCACCGACCTGCGCCAGCTCCTCATGAGCGTCGGCTCGGCAGCCGTGCAGGTCGTCACGACGGGCACGCCGGAGCAGGTCGCGGCGGCGCGCACGGTGCTCTCCAACACGCGGCGCGAGCTCTACCTGATCCTCGCCGAGGACGAGTCGTGAGCACGGCGCCGATGCGCGCGAGCGACCAGGACCGCCAGGAGGCGGTCCTGGCGCTCTCCGAGGCGTACGCCGAGGGGCGGCTGGACTCCGAGGAGTTCGAGGCGCGGCAGTCGCACGCCCTCGTCGCGACGTACCTGCACGACCTCGACCCGCTGTTCGAGGACCTGCCCGGACGCGTCGCCCCCGCCAGTCGACCGACCGCGCCGCCGACGCCGGTACGCCGTGGTCCGCGGGGCGCGGGAGCGCCGATCGCGGCCGCGGCGCTCGCGCTCGTCGTCGCCCTCGCCTTCGTCACCGGCGGCCACGCCCTGTGGCTGCTCGTCCCGGTGCTCTGGTTCGCGTTCGCCGCGCGGCGTCGCCGTCACTGGCACGCGATCCACGCGATGCACCACGGGCACGCCGCGCAGCTCGGCCGATCACCGCGCCGGTACTGAGCCCGGCACGCGGACGTCGGTCACGATCGCGCCACGAAAGCCCCGGAATCCCTTCGGATCCGGGGCTTTCGCGCGCCCGGGGGAGGACGCTGGCCGGGTCCGCATCGACGGGGGGCGAGAGGACGTGACCATGTCCCGGTCGAAGCACCGCGCCGCCGTCCTCGTCGTCGGCTGCGCGTTCGGCGTCGCGGCGTGCTCCTCGAGCCCCGGCGCCGGTCCCGGTTCGCCGTCGGCGCCGACGGCGCACGCCTCGCGGCCCGCCGACCTGGCCCGGGCACACGCCGTCTACCTCGCCCTCGACCCCACGTCCTCCGTCTGGCAGAGCTACCCGCGTCTGTACTCCGCGCGCGTGACCGACGGCGCGGGGCGCCCGCTGCTGCCCGACGGTGTCGCCACCGATGTCGTGGAGGCGTCGTCGGACGGCGCGGTGATCGTGTACGACGCTGCTCCCGCGGTGCACCGCGGCAGCAACGACGCGGGCGGACCCCGCACCTGGTGGTGGTCGGACTCGACGCAGACGCACGCGATCACGGCCATGCCGCCGGAGGTCCTCGGGCTCGCCGTGGCGGCCGACGGACGGTCGGTCGTCGTCGTGGCCGGAGGCGCGACGTCCGGGGCGGTGCCCTCGGTCGAGCGGATCGACCTGGTGTCGGGGCGGAGCGCGCCGGTCTGCCAGGGCTGCGTCCCGGCCCAGGAGCCCGGCTTCGTCGCCCACGTGGCGCTGGCGCTCAGCGACGACGGGGCGCTGCTCGCGACGTCGACGTGGGCGACCGACCAGGCCAGCGGCTTCGTCGGATCCCGGCACCGCTCGCCCACCGAGCAGCAGGTCCTGTCGTTGCCGGGCGGGTCGACGCGCTGGAGCTCCGCCACCACCTACTGCACGCCCGTCACGATCGCGGGCGACGGTACGCTCGTCCGCGGATGCACGAACGACGAGATGCACCCCGTCGAGCTCGACGAGGTCACCGGTGTCCTCGGTCCGGCTGCGGCGAGCCGCCCTACCGGACTGCCCGGTTCCGAGTCCGGACCGCTCGCCGGCGGCTGGTGGTACGCGACCGGGTCCGGCGACGCGTCGGGCCCCCTGACGATCAGCAGCACCACGGCGCTCACTGCCGCGTCGTCGACGGTCATCGGCCGCTGGCCCGGCGGTCAGCAGATCGAGGCCCTCCGACTCGCCGAGGTCACCAGCATCGAGCGGCCCGGGCTGACACCGTCCTGACGACGCGGCGGAACGGCGTCAGGACCGGTCGGCCTCGATCTGCGCCATGCGCCGGTCGAAGTCGTCGAGGTCTCCCGTCGACAGCCAGCCCGCGTCCACGCAGCGGCGCGTCAGCGCGCCCGTCGCGGCGTTCGCGCCGCTCCAACCCTCGTCGGCGAAGTAGTGCTGGAGGTCGGCCACCAGAGCGGGAGCCTGCGACTGGGACGCCGCCTCCAGAGGCCGCAAGTAGCGGTCGAGGCCGAGGCCGGACGCGCCGTCGGCGTACGCCTCCTCGACGACCGCCAGATAGACGTGGCAGCCCTCCTTCTCGGAGGCGACTGTCCGAGGCTGCACGGTCCCGGGCGGGTGGACCAGCCAGGCGGCGGTGCCCGCGAGCACGAGCAGCGAGGTGACGGCGACCGACCAGAGGATCCGGCTCGACCGGCGCCTCTGACGGGCGGTGACCTGGCGTCCCCAGACGAACGCGAGCAGCGTCGTCAGTACCAGTGACAGGACGAGGACGAGCCCGATCACCACGACCGCAGGGATCCAGAGGTACGGCAGCGAGGGCAGCCCGACGTCGATGTCGCCCAACGTCGCCAGTCCGACGGCTGACCAGAGCAGGAGGAACAGGCTGACGGCGATGACGACCTTGGGCAGCCGGCGCCGCCACTTCGTCGCATACCAGGCGGCGGCGCTCGGGGGATCTGCCTCGGGTGGAAGCACCTCCCCCCAGACCTCGAGCTCGCCGAGGATCCGAGCGTCCCGGTCGCTCGTCGGCTCGTCCATGTGGTCTCACCCCCGGGTGGCAGTGTGACCGACGCGCCGGGCGCAGTCGCGCCGCGAGCCGGACGAGAGGGAGCCCCCGACCGCGATGCGGTCGGGGGCTCCGTCGGAGAGCGGTCGGGCTCAGGCCTTCTTGGTCTCCAACAAGGCCCGCACGAACGTCCCAGGCTCTCAACCGGGCTCCGACAGCCCTGACCTGCCGTTTCAGCGTTGGTTCGCGTTGGTCCGTGATGGTGCGAGACGAGTGTCTTGCGGACTGGCTGCGGACTGTTGACCTGTTCGCAACACGATCGGGTGGGCCGAATGCACCGCCCGGGAAACGAGCTCATCATGAACCAGGAAGACCCCAACAGGGAGGGATCGCCGCAGGTCGCCGCAAGCAGCAGCGGCTCGGTCGAGCACCCTTCGTGGTGCCCCATCGATCACTCGCGAGTGCCGTCGAGTCCCCGACGAGTGCTAGCGGTCATCGCACACGAGCCGGGATGCGAGGGCGTCGATCCGATTGTCGATTACGTCGTCTTCGACAACGCCGCCCCGTCTGATTTGAGCGGGGCACACGTCCATCTCCGCATTGGTGAGTACCTGTCCGTTGGCTACGTCGGGTACTGCGCCGAAGACGCCGCAAATCTCGCTCTGCTCTTCACATGGATCACCGACGCCATGGTCGGCTACGAGGGCGGCGGCGCGGGTGAAGCACCGAGCCCTGAGGGGCTGGGACCTTCGCCGCTCGCCATCGTGGTGGAGCCGCCTGGGAGCTGATCCCCGAGCGGTCGCCCGGCCGGGGTTGCCCGACCCCGGCGGGCGCCGATCGAGCGACACTGTTGCTGTGCCTTCCTCGATCAGAACCGAGCCTCGGGGGAGCGGTGGGTCCGGCGGCACCCGGCGCACGAACAGGTGAGTAGTGCAGCTCCCTGCTTCCAGGCCCTCAGCTGCCGGCGCTCCAGGGGTACATCTCAATGTGGGCTCCGCTCAACGCCTTCCTCCGATTCGGACGTCGGCAGTGGCTCCATCGGCTGACGAAACACGCGCGCATCGAGGGGCCGTGCTGCTGTGGCCGACCAGCCTCGCCTGCAGGACTCCGATCCGCATGCCCACCAAGCGGACCATTGGAAGCGTCTTGTCAGGGCTCCAGCGGGTCTTAGGGGAGACCGTGGGACACCCTCAGTAGGCTCGGGCTCGTGGCAGGGGGCGATCAGTTGCACCGCGAGCAACGTGCGCGGGTGCTGATCGACGCTCAACTGACTGCCGCTGGTTGGCAGGTACAGGACCGCGATGCGCTGAACCTGTTCGGTGGGTCTGGGATCGCGGTCCGAGAGGCGATCATGGCCGCTGGGCACGGCCGCGCGGACTACCTGCTCTACGTCGATCGCAAGATCGTCGGGGTCATCGAGGCGAAGTCCGAGGGCACCCCGCTGACAGGCGTGGAATGGCAGTCGGCCACCTACGCCCAGGGTCTGACCGCCGAGCAGCGACTGATGGCGGTCACGGTCTCCGATCGCCTCCCCTTCGTGTTCGAGGCATCCGGGAGCGAGACCCACTTCACGAACGGCTACGACCCCGAGCCCCGTGCGCGCCGACTGTTCTCGTTCCCTCAGCCCTCCACCCTCAGCCGGATCCTCCGCGACGCCGAGGCAGTCCCCGAGCGCCCCACGTGGCGCGGCAAGGTCCGCAACCTGCCTTCACTGGATCAAGCAGGACTGCGGCCCGCGCAGATCACGGCGATCGGCGGTATCGAGCAGTCGCTGGCCGAGGAGCGGTTCGACCGGTCGCTGGTCCAGATGGCCACGGGTGCGGGCAAGACGTTCACGGCGGTGACCGAGTGCTACCGGCTCCTCAAGCACGGCGGCTTCGGGCGCATTTTGTTCTTGGTCGACCGCAACAACCTCGGCGACCAGACCTTGCGCGAGTTCCGCGACTACACCACCCCTGACGACGGGCGGAAGTTCACCGAGCTCTACAACGTCGACAAGCTCACCGGCGCCGGCATGGTCGCCTCGAGCAAGGTGGTCATCTCGACCATCCAGCGCGTCCACGCCGCGCTGCGGGGGCAGGAGGTCACCGACACCGACGACCCCGGTCTCGACGGGTACGTCCCCGATGCGCCTGTGGAGATCTCCTACGATCCGGATCTGCCACCCGAGGCCTTCGACCTGATCATCGTCGACGAGTGCCACCGGTCGATCTACGGCGTCTGGCGCGGAGTGCTGGAGTACTTCGACGCCCACGTCGTCGGCCTCACCGCGACACCCACGAAGCAGACCTTCGGGTTCTTTCGGCAGAACCTCGTGTCGGAGTACACCTATGCCGAGTCGGTGGCCGACCGGGTCAACGTCGACTTCGACGTCTACCGGATCAAGACGGAGATCACCGAGCAGGGCAGCTCGATCGAGGCCGGCACGATCGTCCCCAAGCGGGACCGCAGGACGCGCAAGGAGAGGTACGAGGCGATC
>WBZP01004174.1_pt1 | contig 12411 bp, 8 predicted proteins | sample 5204301 | NCBI WGS metagenome assembly WBZP01 (sample SAMN12412401, study PRJNA552823) | activated sludge metagenome | isolation source: activated sludge from nitrification reactor of wastewater treatment plant... | place: USA: Pennsylvania | collected 2017
GCGAAGGAATACACCGAGTATCTGTCGTATCATCTCACGAAAGTGCCGGATCGATTCCAAGTTGTCGGGCTGTAATCGGTTGAGCGCATCGACAAGACGATCAGACAGCATGAGCATGGCGGCTTTATGAAAATGGGAGATCAAAAAGAGCACAAAATACTCGTGCCGAAATTGTTCAAGACCTGTTTTTCGGCTGGCTGACAATGAGTCACTGCAACCGGTCACTTCCGTAAAGACGCGTCCGCTACAGATGAAACGGGTTCCTGGCGGCATACGGTCTTTCTTCCAGTACCGATCATAGAAACAGCGCTTTTCGTGCTCGTGGAGATCGTGCTCAGAGTATGGAAAAAAGTCTGATGAATCAGGCGGGGCGGCCAGCCCCAGCCGAATAAAGTCCTCGCGGGCGAGCAGCGCCGGGTTGTCGATCGCCAAATAGGCCATCAATGGCAGGAGATGAGATTCGATCTGTCGATAGCGGATGAGGCCGTCTTTTCCCGAATGGTGTAGCACCAGCGGAGTCAGGAGAAATTCCCAGTGCGAAGCGATACACGGTGCCCGATACCGACATGCGAAGGAGAGATATTTCATCTTGTCTTCATAGTCGGAAGATGCCAACACCGTCCCATCTTTGGCCAGCCATTCAACCTTTTGGAGGCAATGACCACCGTGACCTTCCGCTTCCCAGTACGTGGGATATCCTCTGGCAAATCGGAGCAGGGTATCCTCTACACATGTCAGCGGAAGGTTGTCTGCAAAGATCTCCATGGCCAGAATGACGATGTCGATATCGTAGAAAAAATATAAATCGATATGTGCCACATCGAATATGATTGGGTGGGTACCAGCATCGGGGTAGGTCATTCGGACCTTTGCTACATCGCTGCGACGGAACACACGAATGGGTGATTCCTGGTTGATTTCTGGTCCGCGACCTGTGCCCTCGCCATAGAGAAAACGTTGCACCGAGGGCAGAAAGGTAATGAATTCGCTATAGTGCCGTTCCTGGAACTGTGAGGGATCTCCGGTGAATTCGTCTTCGATTTCGCGCCAAAGATTATTGAATTCATTCGACTGAAGAAAGTCGCAGTGTTTCTGAATAGGAAGATCCTCATGTATCGGCATTAATTGGAGCGGCCATAGTACGATCTGTCGGAAATGTTTGACCATGGGGTCATGGCAGCGAGAAACGGGATTGCCCATCGCACTCGCCTCGGATTGCGGCGGCTGTTCCATGAGTGGTCTTGTCCTCAGAGGCTGCGCTGCGAGATCAATGGTCATGGACATCTCAAACTATAGGCTGCTCGTCACGGTCGAGGTTTCCAATGATCTAAAAGCCACTGCTGAGAATTCAGGGCGACTTCTCCCGCGGCAGGCTGTAGACGCTCGTATGTTCCGTCCGCAAGTAACCGTCTGGCCTGCACATTGTCCCGTAGCCCGATACCGAGAATCTCGTTGATGATGAGCTCGCGCCACTGAGGGTCCTCAACAGGGAAAATGACTTCCACTCTGTGGTCCAGGTTGCGAGGCATCAGATCCGCGCTCCCCATCCACACTTCCTGTTGGCCACCATAGTGAAAATAATAGATCCGTGCGTGTTCCAGAAACCGTCCCACGACCGACGTCACGGTAATGGTCTCACTGATCCCTGGGAGGCCCGGACGAAGGCAACAAATACCTCGCACTTGAAGATCAATCCTGACACCGGCTTGCGACGCTTCGTAGAGCGCCTGGATACATTGCGTGTCGACCAATGCATTCATCTTGAACGAGATATACCCGTCGCCGTGTTGGTGGTGGCGACAGATCTCACGCTCGATCCGATTTAGTATCTGTTGCCGTAACATCGTCGGTGCCACGAGTAGTTTGGAATAGGAGTTTTTGCGGGAGTATCCGGTCAAGGAGTTGAAGAGATCCGATACGTCGCTGCAGATTGCTTCATCACATGTGAAATAGCTCGCATCGGTATAGATGCGACTGGTAATCACGTTATAGTTTCCCGTGCCCAGATGGATGTAGCGTCGGATCCCGTCCGGTTCACGACGTACGATGAGACACACCTTTGCATGCGTCTTGAGCCCTCGTACGCCATACACGACGTGCACCCCTTCATCTTCAAGTTTACGGGCCCATTCGATATTATTTTCCTCGTCGAAGCGAGCCTTGAGCTCCACCAGCACCGCGACTTGCTTGCCGTTGACACGGGCTTCCAGCAGCGCGTCGATGATGGGTGATCTCGGGTTGACGCGATAGAGCGTCTGTTTGATGGCCAGGACATCCGGATCCTGTGCCGCTTCCCGCAGAAACTCCACGACCGGCATAAAACTGTCGTAGGGGTGATACAGGAGGATATCTTTTTCGCGAATCGCAGCCAAGAGACTGGTCGACTTGCTCACGCAGGATGGAACAGACGGCACAAACGGAGGATCCTTCAAGTCGGGCCGCTCAAGTGCGTACAGTTCACGAATGCCGGCCATGCCGATCGGACTATTATAGGTATAGACTAGGTACGGTGGCAGCTGAAGGTTGCGGGTCAAGATATCGCGTATATGATCCGGCGTCGAGGCATCCAATTCCAATCGAACCGCCGATGTAAAGTCCCGTTGATCGAGCTGTTCTTCCATGGCCTCGATGAGATCCGAGGCTTCATCTTCCTCAATGGCGACTTCCGCATCTCTCGTCACACGGAACGGGTAGGATGCAATGACTTCCAGGCCGGGAAACAGATCGTCCAGATTATTTGCGATGACTTCATCCAGCCAAACGAATCGTTGCGTCTTCCCCGTCTTACCCAACCCCATCTGCTGCAGGGCGACATCTTCTTGCGTGGGGATAGGCACGAGTCGAGGAAAGATATCCGGCACTTTGACGCGGGCGAAGCAATCACCACGTTCAGGGTGTTTGACCAACACCGCAAGATTGAAACTCAGGTTTGAGATATGCGGGAACGGATGAGTCGGATCGAATGCCAGAGGAGTCAGCACGGGAGAAATCTCCCGCTGAAAGTATTGTTGGATCGCTTCTTTCTCCTCCGTCGCCAATTCAGTGTAATGCAGGACACGAATACCCGCGTCCCGTAAAGCCGGTAGAATGTCTTCCTTCCAGCAGGTGTTATACCGGCTAGAGTGAGCGTCCAGTTCCCGATTGATCACGAGGATTTGTTCGGATGGTGTCATGCCGTCCGGTGCGGCCCCTCCCGTAGCAGCCACGACTTGGCGGCGCAGGCCCGACACGCGAATCATGAAGAACTCGTCCAGATTCGTCGCGAAAATGGTCAGAAACTTGACGCGCTCCAGGAGAGGATGTCGCTTGTTTTCTGCTTCCTCGAGAACCCGCAAATTGAATCGCAACCAGCTGATCTCTCGATTCAAAAACAGACTCGTTTTCTCGCTGCTCTCCGAACGCTCGGTGGCTGGTTCTCCCGGATCAGCAGATTGATCGGTCATGGCAACTCCTTCACGAACAACCTCATCGTACCGGTTCCCATGCATGATAATGAAGAAATGCGCTTCACTCGGCTCATGCTTCGAAGAGCCGATGATCCTGCCCGACAAGTAAACCCGTTGATACTACTCTACATCGATCACAAAACCATTACGAGAACGTTACAGATCTGTAATATTAGGAGATCTAGCTTCCTTTCTCCGGCCGAACAACTTCCATATGTGAATGCCAATGCTCAGGGGGCTGTATGTGACAAACTGCCCAATCATGCACTCCCCTCAGCGATCACGTTATCACTTCACACACAATTGGCACGCTCGTAACGTACCTGAAACAACTCCGCAGTAGATTTACTTCATGTCCGATAGAGAGAACGCGACGACACTCCCTGGTAGCCGTGTCGTGCACAACTCGGAAGGAGGTGAAGATTAATGATCACATGGATTATCGAGGCATTTCTGCTGAGTGCGATCCTGGGTCTTACCTATGCGGTGTTTTCCGTCGGTCGCGAGTAGGTCAGGTGTGTGATCGGAAGAGGAGATTCAACAGTGAATAGAAATAGTCAGACGAGGGTCGGGACGGGCATACCCGCCGTGCCGACTCTCGTCTGGAAGTAGGATTGTTCTCCGGTTATCGAATGAACATCGGTGCCATCGCCCCAGCCGTTTGCTTCCTGATGTGTGCTGGAACAGCATCATCGTAGATTCTTGCTCAACAACTCCCACCGACCCGGGGATCACCGGGCATCGCTTGGTGATGACTGGCTACTGATTACTGGGCAGGTGACACTGCCACGATAGCAATCGAAAGCTTGTATGCGGCCTCATCGTTGTTGCTCAGCGGCAACAAGAGGCTTGGGCGGGTGAGAATCAGCCGAAGACATTCATTCGGGCCATAAGTGCGGAACCGGATTGGAGTGTGGTTCCCCATGACATCAATGCTGTCCCTGCAGCAGCCCGGTCTCATGCGAGGAGACCATCGCAGGGCAATCGTTCATTTCATGGAGCGGGTCTGAGTCTAATGAATAGACCACAAACACTCAACACGATGATGGCAAAGCAGGTCATGAGAGACTTTGCGAACGAGAGCACTGCTCGCAGCTGAGTATTCATTTACCTTCCCTCCATAATTTGTATTGAGAGACACCAACATGTTCCTGCTGTATCGATACAGCCGGATGTGCTTGCCATGCGCTAAGACGTACGTCTTCTCAATCATTGAGAATGAATCTATCCGCTGCGCGTCACCGCGCTATTGCCGAATCGTTAAAACGGTGTGACATTTCTCCCTTCTCCGGGAAGAGTTAATATGGTAGGTCTTGAAATTTCGGCAACGCACCACTCGCCATCTTCTTACATGTTACCGATCGGACACCTCGCCGTAACCCAGGTGCAACAGCCTGTTGTTAGCCTCAAGCCAATACAGTAATAAAAAGGAGGATCAGTATGGTGACTGTCGGCAATTTGATGCGGACAAAGCCAGTGACGGTGGAGGTCGGGACATCGGTCGTGGAGGCCGCCAAGCTCATGAGGATCTCCAGCGTCGAAAGTGTGCTGGTGACCCGCCAAGCTCAGATCATCGGCATCGTAACGGAGTCGGACGTCGTCAAGAAATTCGTGGGTGCAGATAAAACGCCCTACTTCGTACCAGTAGAGGACATCATGAGCAGTCCGGTGCCTGGCATCGAGGAACGGCGGCCACTGACCGAAGCGGCTGATCTGATGGACAAGCATCGAACCCTCCATCTCGGTGTGACTGAAGGAATGGCGCTCATCGGGTTGGTACCCGTGCAGGACGTTCTTCGTCCCGTCTCCATCGACGACCTCTGGGATTATTGAAGAAAATGATAGGAGCCGTTTCGTAAGCTGATGCTCGCATATCATTTTGGTAAAGAGATCGACACCGGCATGTCTTTGAGGAGTTATCCTGAAGTTCGTTGAATGTTGCTGAGTGGCTCCGCCGTGGGATACTCCACGGCACAGAGGAGGGAGCTTCTGATGAGACGACGAGACCCCCAACAACGGAAGCAAGCCCTGGCGGGATTGAAGCGCACCGCCGGAATGGACTGGATGCTGGGCACGATGGTCCGTGTGATCCACTCCGGCAAACAGGCGCGAGATGCCGTGATGCTAGAGATGGGGCGGATGGTCGCGGAGAGTGTGATGTTGATGGAGCGGGAAGAAATAGCCGGACCTGAGTATTATCCCACCGACCCGGCGTTTCAGAAATGGGCGCACGAGGCTGGCTCGATCTATCTTGGCGACCAGAAGGTTCCTGGGACTCGTCCTCGACTGCGGCACATCGAGCAGGGGGAGGTCACCCTCCAGTCCTATGCCCGCTTGCGCAACTCCGGGGCGTTCTCGGAAGAACTGCTGGAAAAGATTCTTCGGGGTGTCTCAGCCCAGAAGTACGCCGATACCGTCCTCGATGCGGCCCACGCCATCGGAGTGTCACCCACCGCGATCTCACGCAAGGTGGTCGACATGACCACGGCGAAACTCAAAGCGTTCCAAGAGCGGTCGCTGAAGGCATTCACGCCGTTCGCGCTCTTTCTGGATACGATCCACCGAGGGGGCGAAGCGTTTGTCGTAGCCTTGGGCGTGGACGTGTCCGGGGAGAAGATGGCCCTCGGGTTTTGGCAAGGCTCTTCGGAGAATCACGAGATCTGCGAGGCATTGTTTCGGGATCTCGAACATCGCGGCTTGGCGCTCGCCCGACGGATCCTCTTCGTGACTGATGGTGGGAGTGGGTTGATCAAAGCCCTCCGGGCCCGGTTCGGCAAGAAGCTGGTGCATCAGCGCTGTGCCATCCATAAGAGCCGGAACCTCCAGCGGCATCTGGCCAAGCCCTATCGCCCTGAGGCGCATCGGCGGCTGATAACGGCGTTAGAACAAGCGAGCTATGCCGATGCTCGGCGCATGCTGCGGGAGTTGGAGGCGTGGCTACGGACGAAGAACGAGTCGGCGGCAGAGTCGCTCGTCGAAGCCTTCGAGGAGTTGTTGACCCTGCATCGGGTACACGTACCGCCATTGCTCCGCAAGACGCTCCTCTCCACCAACCCAATTGAAAGTATGTTCTCATTGGTTCGGCATAGTGAGCGGAACATCAAACGGACTCGGGGGAGCCGCATGTTGCAGCGATGGCTCGGCACGGTACTGCTCGCCTGCGAGGGGCGGTTCAGAAGAGTGAAGGGCTATGCCGAGATTGCACCGGTCATGGCAAGGATTGAGGCCGAGCAGGCCGAGCCGCAGCCGGCGTCGACGAAGAAGGCAGCATAACCATTACCAAGGGGTTGCTCAGAAACTTTCAACGGAGATCTTGACAATTCCGCCAAGGTCGCACGGGTAGGCCACCCGATGAATCGGCTTTCTCCCCGGTTCGCGCGGCCTCAATATTCCCTTGGAGAAGCGCTACGGAGATAAGGACCCTGCCATGCCTTCTGATCTGAACCAGCTATCTACTCTTTTGACTACCGAGTTTTGAACGGACGAGTTCTTTAGCTTTGCTTCGTAACGGGATATTAAATGAAGATAAAAGAAGAGACGGTAGGATTTGGTTGCGGGGAGAGGATTTGAACCTCTGACCTTTGGGTTATGAGCCCAACGAGCTACCAGGCTGCTCCACCCCGCGAAGGGAGACTAACAAAGCGTTGAATGACAAGTCAAGTTGGTGTCGGATTGCATTCTTAGAAGCACGATGCTAAAGCGATAGCATGCGAATTGTTTTCATGGGCACACCAGACTTTGCCGTTCAGTCGCTCGAAGCACTCCTGAGCTCAGGCGATCAGGTCGTAGGGGTTGTGTGTCAACCGGATCGTCCGAAGGGGCGAGGGCATCAGCTTGTCGCACCGCCGGTGAAAGTGGTGGCAGAACGTGCCGGCATTCCAGTGTTACAGCCGCTCAAGATTCGCACACCTGATTTTTTACAATCCTTGTCGTCCTGGCAACCGGATGTGATCGCGGTGGCTGCGTATGGCCGCATTTTGCATACGCCTATTCTTCAGCTTCCTCCGATGGGCTGTGTGAACGTGCATGGGTCGCTCTTGCCGAAGTATAGAGGGGCTGCTCCGGTGCAATGGGCCGTCATCAATGGAGAAACCGAGACTGGCATCACAACGATGCTCATGGACGAAGGCATGGATACCGGTGCCATGTTACTCCAAGCGAAGTTGGAGATTCTGCCAGAGGATACGGCTGGAACATTGGCGCCGCGCCTGGCTGCACTGGGTGGACGGCTGCTCATTGAAACGCTTGCACAGCTGAAAGCCGGGACGTTGGCACCGACCAAGCAAGATGATCAGCAGGCGACGATGGCTCCGCTCCTCAAAAAAGAAGATGGTCTCATCGATTGGACACTCAGTGCGGCGTCGCTGAGTAATCGTGTCCGAGGGCTATCTCCATGGCCGGGAGCCTATACATTTCTGGGTGATGAGCGTTGGAACATTTGGAAGGCGACCCCACAGGGGATTCCGGCCACTGATACACCAGGGACGATTGTCACGGTGAATAAACTATCAATCGTGGTGGCAACTGGTGATGGGCTCCTTGAGATTCGCGAAATCCAAACTGCTAATTCGAAGCGCATGGCGGTGGCCCAATTCCTGGCCGGCCATCGGGTGACCGTAGGCCAACAACTTGGTTCCCCACCACGTATGGTAGCCAGTTAATCATTCCATCAACCGAACCTCGTCAACATCCCATGCCCAGTACAGGCAAGGTGCCATGTTCCACCAAGTGCTCACCGCGGTCTGTCGTGTTGTCCATTCTTTTGGCCAGTCAGCGAACTGATCGTGCTTTTGATGAGGTGATGGATCAACGGGTGAGATCGGTTTCCGACCCGCGTGATCGGTCGCTGATCATGGAGCTCGTCTATGGGGTACTTCGAAGGCAGGAGACCCTCGATTGGCGTCTAGGGGCAGTACTCACCAAACCCCTGCATCGGCTTCCCGCCTTGGTTCAGATGCTGCTTCGTATCGGGGCCTATCAGCTCCTATTTCTTGATCGTATTCCAGCGTCAGCTGCAGTCCACGAAACCGTTGAGCTGGCCAAGTCTTCCGCACGGCAGTTGGGACGGGACTGGAGTGCCTTGGTGAACGCGGTCTTGCGCAACCTCATTCGGTTGCCCGCTCCGACTCTGCCTGATCCAACGATCCATCCGGGGCAATATCTGTCGATCAATTACGGTATCCCTTTGTGGTTGAGTCAGCGGTGGCTGGCACGCTTGGGATATACACAAACAGAATCAGCTTGTCAGGCGGCTAGCGCAATCCCCTCACTCACCTTTCGGGTCAACCGGATGCGATTGACGAGGGACAGTCTCCTGGAACAGTTCACCAAAGCCGGAGTCGCAGCCCACCCAACTGCTATTAGTCCGGTAGGAGTGAGGTTGGACAAGGGACAGGATGTTTCCTCGCTCCCGGGATTTGAGGCCGGTGACTACTATGTCGAAGATGAAGCCGCACAACTGATTCCACCGATCCTTGACCCTCAGTCCGGCGAATCGATTCTAGATGTGTGCGCCGCTCCAGGAGGGAAGGCCACTCATCTTGCTGAACTTATGGGCAATCAAGGAACGATTGTCGCGTTGGATCTTAAGGCCTCACGGCTGGAACTGCTCCGAGACAATTGTCGGCGGCTGGGGTTGCAATGTATTGTCCCCATCGTGGGTGACGCGAGGCGACCATCTGACTGGCCGGTAGAAATTGCGCGCTCTCGTCATACCGGACTGCCCTTGTTCGACCGTATTCTGGTCGATGCCCCGTGCAGTGGACTTGGCGTCTTGCGGCGCCATCCGGAATCGAAAGGTCAGCGACAGGAATCCACATTCGCTCGACATCAGATATTACAGAGTCAGATCCTTGAATCGGCCGCTCCCTGCTTGCGGCCCGGCGGCGTGCTAGTCTATAGTACGTGCTCGACAGAAACGGAGGAGACCGAAGAGGTTATCAACCGGTTTTGCAAGGCCTATCCAGGATGGATGCGTGAATCTGTGGCTCCCTGGCTTCCTCCCACTGCGCTTCCCTTCGTGACTGAGCAGGGGGCGCTCTCCACTATGTGTAATCGTGTCGGAATGGACGGATTCTATGCCGTCCGTCTGAGGAATATGAGCTAATGGCGCAACCGGTCTTGATCGCTCCATCGATTCTCTCAGCCGATTTTGCCAGACTGGCGGAAGAAATCGCCGCTGTGGAACAGGCCGGCGCCGATCTCTTGCACGTGGACGTGATGGACGGCCATTTCGTGCCCAACCTGACGGTGGGCCCACCCATTGTCGAAAGTCTCAAAAAGGTCACCAAGCTCCCTCTTGATGTGCATCTCATGATCACCAATGCGGATGCCTTTATTCCTGATTTCGTCGACGCTGGTGCCGACTATCTGACCGTGCATGTTGAGGCCTGTCCACATCTTCACCGCACCATTCAGTCGATCAAGGAAAGCGGGATCAAGGCTGGGGTGACTCTGAATCCAGCCACTCCCATTTCCTCTCTACAAGACATCCTGGGCGATGTCGATTTAGTCTTAATCATGTCCGTGAATCCTGGCTTCGGTGGGCAAAAGTTCATCCCTTCGGTCCTCAAGAAAATTGCCGATGCGCGAGCCATGCTGGATCGGATCAACAGCCACGCACTGCTCGAAGTCGACGGCGGTGTGAAGGTGGAAAATACGAGGGAGATCGTGGCTGCCGGCGCCACGACGTTGGTCGCAGGGTCAGCGATCTTCTCTCACCGCGATTACAAGGCGACGATCGCCGCCCTGCGGGCGGCCGCTCAGACAGCCAGTCCATCCACGCCGCCTGCGGCAGTGAATCGATAGGTCATTCAGCGTGGATATCTCCAGCGTCATCGACAGCCTGCATCCTCTCGAAATCAAAGTCTTAATGACATTGGGTGCGCGTCAGCCTGCCGTCGCGTTCAAGAGCGAAGACTTAGCCGTGGCCGCGGAATTGGAGCCGTCTCAACTCAGTATGGCGGTTGAGTGGCTACTGGCGAAGGCCTTGATCGAGATCCAAGCTGAGATCGTCACGCCGGTCGTCTCGCTCACAAAAATTGGACAAGAGTATCATCAAACAGCTGCACCAATCGAACGCATTTTGGCAGCCGCACGCGACGCGGCGAGAACTGGAAAGCGACTCACGATCGGCGATCTCCAGGCCCAACCGGGATTGGATCCCTCCGATGTCAGCAAAGCCGTGGGACGGCTGAAAAAGGAAGGCGTCTTGCTGATCATCCAGGGCGGGTGCATTGAGACGACCGGACGTTCGAGCCCGACTGCCGAAGCGCTCCGGCCTCTCTTGGAAGAGGTGTACGGCTCTTCTCGAGAACTGACAAGCTTTTCACCCGAGCGTCAACAGCTGATCGAAGACTACTCGGTGAAGCGTGGGAATGCCAAGGAGCCTTTCCGAGTTGATGAACGTGTCACACGCTCGTTTGTTTTGTCTCCAACTGGTGCCAGCGCGGTCGAGCAATTGATGAATCAAGGACTGGTGGAGGAAGTCTCACAACTGAGCCCTGAACTGCTCAAGGACGGCAGTTGGCGCCAGAAGCGATTCCGGAAGTACACCATCAGCCTTCGCGCGCCACGTGTTGGAACCGGAAAAAAACATCCGTATCGAGAGTTCTTAGATACGGTCAAAGCGAAGCTTGTGAGCATGGGCTTCCAAGAGATGCGTGGAGCATTGGTGGAGACCGAGTTTTGGAACATGGACGCGTTGTTCATGCCGCAATTCCATCCAGCTCGTGACATTCATGACGTGTATTTCGTGAAACAACCGACCCATGCCGCCATGGCGGACGAATCCATTCTGTCGAAAGTAGGGAAGGTGCATGAGGACGGAGGAAAAACGGGCTCCTCCGGGTGGGGCTATGCGTTTGATCTGCAGCGCGCCAAACGCCTGGTGTTGCGCAGCCAGGGGACCGCAGTTTCAGCGCGTACGTTGGCGGCCTCGCCCGACATCCCAGGGAAGTATTTTTCGATCGCCCGATGTTTTCGCTATGATCAAGTCGATGCCACCCATGCAACGGATTTTTTTCAAGTCGAAGGGATCGTGCTTGGAGAGGACATCAACTTCCGTACGCTCTTGGGGTTGCTCAATTTGTTTGCCCATGAGGTGGCGCAAGCCAAAGAGGTCAAGTTCTTGCCCGCGTACTTTCCCTTTACCGAGCCATCCGTTGAGCTCCACGTTCGCCACCCTCGTTTGGGTTGGATGGAACTTGGGGGAGCCGGGCTATTCAGGCCGGAAGTGACCGTGCCGCTTGGCGTCACAGCACCCGTGATTGCCTGGGGCCTCGGGCTGGATCGCATGGCGATGGTGGCCCTGGGGATTCATGATATTCGAGAGCTCTTCACCGATAATTTGGAGTTGATTCGGACCACCCGAGGATTGTTCTAGTTAGCGCCATGCCCACGATCACCATTTTCAAAGACGATTTCGAATCGCTGTTGAAGGGAACTCGTGCCACCAATTGCACGGTCTCGATTGAGCAGGTGGAAGAGTGGTTGATGCTCGTGAAGGGTGAACTCAAGGGCCACAATCCCGATACCGGAGAAATGCGCATCGAGCTACAAGATAGCAATCGACCGGATTTGTGGTGTTGCGAGGGGATCGCACGGCAGATTCGGATCAAGCAACAGGGGAAGATTACGCCATATCCCTTCTTGACCGGGAAGGTAAAGCCCAAAGCGAAGGTTATCGTGAAGCCGGGTATGGAACAGGTCCGTCCATACGTCGCCGCCTGTGCAGCTAGGGGCTATCAGGTGACTCCGCAAGGGTTGGCTCAGTTGATTCAAACACAAGAAAAATTGGCCGAGATCTTCGGCCATAAACGGAAAACAGTTTCTATCGGCATCTACCAGCTCTCCAAGATTGCCTTCCCTGTGACCTATGAATTGGTGCAACCCGGTGAGACTCGCTTTACTCCGTTGGGAATGGAGACCGTGATGACCCTGGCGGAGATGCTCATGGTCCATCCCA
>WBZP01002761.1_pt1 | contig 12410 bp, 15 predicted proteins | sample 5204301 | NCBI WGS metagenome assembly WBZP01 (sample SAMN12412401, study PRJNA552823) | activated sludge metagenome | isolation source: activated sludge from nitrification reactor of wastewater treatment plant... | place: USA: Pennsylvania | collected 2017
CGGATTGGACAGTTTCACTCATGACTCGGCCCCTGGTTAGCGTGCAGCAGGAAGATCGAAATGGACGTTTACGGCGGCATACTTATCGCCGTCGTAAATGTCTCCCATCACAGAAAACGCTTCTCGGATAATGGATATCACCTCATTTTGTCGCGCCTCAAGCTCGGGTGGTATTTCCAACTTGACTACCTTCCACGACATCACTACACCGTTCTTGGATTCGGATACGCCAAGGCGGATTACTGAAAGCCGAATTAGATTGCTGTCCCAGCTTAATACGAAGTGCCTTACACGCACCGTGTCCTCATACCCGCCGCCTTCCGACCCTGCAAGAACCAAATACGCGTTCCTCGTTCTATCCACAGTCCACCAAGACGATCCAGGCGGATTCGAATATTTCGGACGGCTTTCCACTAGCGCTTCAACTATTGCCTTCTCAGTTTCGGGGTATTTCTCATTCACAAAACTCATGATCGTTCCTCCTTGGAATCGCCCCGGCCATAGTTAGCATTTTCGTGCCGTTGGTGACACTGCTGTGCGAACGCGTGAAATAGCCCAATCGCAACGACCACGTCATGGGTCGAAGATGCGCAAACCTTACCTGCTGCCTTGATTGATGACATCAGAACGCCAAAGTGAAACTCTGTCGTCCTCTTCAACGGAGTTGCCAGGGCTCTTGGAGGCTGAGGGGATTGATCGTCGCGGTTGGGCTCAACCGAGTGTTTCTCGAAAAACACCCCGCCAGGCGCAAACGATGAGAAAACACAAACCACGCGGTTTGCGCGTCGCACGGAATACTCCCCCCTCTTGAATCCCGCGATTACTTATTGATCTTTCGCGGTTGTAGTCATGACCCTTGCGGTGCGTGCACTATAGAGCACTGCCTATGCCAGGTCAATATGCCGAAAGTAATACTTCATCTTCATCCTAACTTTAGAAAAACTGTGTTTCTCCTTCTATATTTGGCAAAACGTTCTTTGGATCTTCTTCCCCGCAGTCAAATCTCCTGGTAAACCTTGTTGTTGGCGTCCACCCAAAATTAACCCAAACTGAGAATGTATTACTTCCACGTCGACTTGCCGGAAAGGACGTAGCCGAAATCCCTGTGAATCAGGCAGCGGATGGCCTCGGGCAATTCGCCCTGACGGGGCAGCCAGATGGCCGTGACGGTGGCTTCGCCCCCCTTGATGCCCTCAGGGAGGTTGTGGGTCACCGCCGTGACATGACGGACCAGGCCGAGCGCCTCGTCGAGACTTCCGGCCAGCCAAGCGGCGAAGCTGCCGCCATAGCCCAGGGCGGGATAGCGGTGACACCACTTGCACAACGCGGCAGCAAGATCGCTGCCGTCGAGCAGGCACTCGGCCACGGCTATGGTGCAGACGGTGCTGTCGGTGAACTCGGACTTTTCGGAAAAAAGCGGGAAATCCCGGCTCTTCCAGGCGTTGAACTCATAGACCGATCCGATGATGTCGCCGATGCAGGCGCCGAGCATTCACTTCTCCCTGAACAGATCGTGCTTCATCAATTCGTGCATGCCGATGAAGCCGAGCGGGTTGTCGATAGGCGTCATGAAGGGCCTGACCTGCCCGGGACTGCCGACCATGAGGATAAGGCATCCCACCTCTGGGTGATCGCGGACGTAGGCCGCGGCTTCCTCCAGCACCTTGAGTGCCGCGTGATTAGCCGGCACCTTGCTGCCGATGCTGAGCAGACCGGCGGAGTGGCCAGCGTCAAAGGGCGAAGATGTTTTCATGAGGGGGAGGATAGGCTCGGGCAAGGCTCAGGGGGTGAGCCTTTACGTGGCGAGTCGGAACGCCCAGCAAGGAGTAAACATCCGGTCATGCGCAATATCCATGCACGAGCCCGGCAAGTGCCCTGGCGACAGAGGCGCGCCTTCCTGCCGCCAGCTGCTCGATTGGGGTCGTGTCCATCAGCAAGCTAGGCTGCGCGAGCCGCAGGCCCGCCCGTTCGTCGTCGGAACCAAAGGCCTCCAGCAGCAGACGGGTGAGCTCCTCGTCGGCGTGCCGGATTGCCTCCAGTGCGGCTGCCCCCAATTCCTTCTGCCTGCAATGAAGATCACGCAGTTCCCCTGCAATCGCTTCAAGGGTAGCGTATCGATTCATGGCTTCCCCTTGTGGTCGCCATCGTTTCCGGGATAGGTTTCTTCGCGGACAAGCTCCAACCGCATCTCGAGCGCCAACTCGAGTTCCTGGATCGAACTAAACGGCGTGGCGAGCCCTTCGCGTTCCACCAGCTTCCTGAGATACAGGAACCCCGCCTTGTCCTGGAGGACGATGAACCCCTTGCCTTCCGGCAGGCTCGGGGAACGGAACCAATAGACCTTGGTGAAGACGCCGGGACCCTTCAGACCCATCCGTTTCTCTGCTCGTCACTCATGGATCCTCGCAAACGGTTTCAGCATTTCGATCCAGCAGTCCTGGCAGAGGTCGACCTCGACCCGCAGGAGGTCGCCCAGCCTGGACCCGAAGCCGCATTGGTGCCTGACTGCGATAAATTCGCAGTACTCGTCAGTCCAGTTTTCGTCTTCGGTGTGTACCACCCGCTTGCAGTGGTCGCATTCGATGGCCTCGATGTGCTCGACCTCGCTGACTTCCTTCCGGGTCCTGATCATCGACGCTCCCCTTCCCGGCCATGGCATTCTTGGCGCTCGTCGACAGGCAGCCTGACGATGACAAGTCCCGCCAAGAACACAGCCAGCCCCATCAGCGCGACGATGGCGGTGCCGCAATAGAACAGCGATTCCATGTTTCTCCTTTCACTTCCAGCATAAGGCCAGCCTGGCTCAGCCCATGAGCCACGGTACAGATCGGCCTTGGCCATTTCTGGATATTTTGGTTGTCGGTTCGCGGAAGGAAGATCAGCCGGTAGCCGAAGGCGGCAAGGACACCAAGGGGACGGCGGCGCCCAGGAACCTCCATGGCTCACTGCTGGACTGCCTTCCGAATGATCGAGGCCGTCAAGCCGGCTTATTGCCGCTCCTGCCCCTGCGCCGCCTTCGCCGCCTGATACACCGCCTCCAGCCCGGGCAGGATACGGCGTGCAGGCGTTTCAGGCAGCGTCCATGGCCGGCCATTCAGGTGCGGGTGGCTGCGGCCCCAGCCGCCCTCCTCCGCCTGATGCCGATTGACCAGATCGGCATGACCCGAGGCGCGATCGGCAAGGGATAGCAGATGGGCCTCCGGCGTCTGCGGCCGGCGCAGGCCGACCCAGTCTGGCGCCTGGGCGGCCGTCAGAGCGTGCAGGAGCGACAGGTAGTGAGCATCCGGAATACCCAGCCGCATGCGGCTGCGTGCCACGGCGAGCCATTCCACGACCGTCGTGCGGTGGCCGATCAGGCAACCGCGATCGGAGAGATTCCAGCCGCCGTAACGACGCGGTTGATACTCATCGGCCTTGCCGGCATCGTGCACCAGGGCGGCGAACAGCGCGACGGTCTCGTTCGCCGCCTTGTGCAGGGGCAGCAGGCGCAGCACGGTCTCGGCCACCTCGACGCTATGCCGCAGGCCCTGGCGTGATGACCGATCATCGAGCTGGGGCCGGTGCAATAGCGCAAGAAGCGCTGGCCGTCCCAGAACAGGGTGTTGAAGAGCTCCTGGAAGCCCAGGGGCAGGCATTCCCACAGGGCGCCGGCCCGCTCGAAGAGCGCCGCCTCGAATGCACCCTTGGCGGGGACTGTGCGGAACAGGTTCTCGCTGCGCTCAGGGCGGTCGAGATAGACCAGGCGGTGGATGGCAACCGGCTCGTCGAGGGCCGCCAGGGTGGATTTCCAGCGCGGCGAGACGAGCACGCCCGGCTTCAGCCGCACGTCGGGCTGGCGCGCCTGCCAGGTGACGGCCAGGCTGGCGCGGGCGTGGTGGAGCTGCGCGGTCATCTCGTAGCCGTTGGCCAGCGGCACGGCGGCGATGCCGGTCACGCGAAAGATGGCGGACAGGACGGAAAAGGGACGCAGGGAAACGATATCAGCCATGGTGGGCTTCCTCCGGATGGGTTACTGCCGTCTCGCTGGCGGCAAAAGGGTTCTGGCCGGCCGGCATGGCGCCGGACTGGAGCAGCAGGCGCTCGAAGGCGGAGCCGTCCTGGCGGGTCAGGTTGGGCACGAAGCGGGCGTAGACCTTGAACAGCATCTCGGTCGAACTGTGGCCGAGCTGGCAGGCGATCCACTGCGGGTTCTCGCCGGCGGCAAGCCACAGGGTCGCCGCGGTGTGGCGGGTCTGGTAGGGACGGCGCGGCTTCAGCCCCAGGTAGCGCAGCAGCGGATACCAGACGCGCTTGGTGACGTTGTTGTGATCGAGCGGATTGCCCTCGCGGGTGCAGAAGACGAAGGGGCTGCGGCCACGGCTCACCCCGGACTGATTCTGCAGGGCCTGGAAGACCGCCTCGCTCATCTGGATCTCGCGCTGCGAGCCGTCGGTCTTGGTGTAGTCCTCCTCGCCGGCGACGAGGGTCTCGCGCACCAGGATCAGGCGGCGCTCGAAATCGACGTACTGCCACTTCAGGCCGTCGATCTCGCCGGTGCGCATGCCGGTGAAGAAGCGTACCGTGTAGTAGTCGCGATAATCGGCCCGCACCGTGGCGAGGATCTGCCGCACCTCGGCCAGGCTGAACGGCTCGACGTCGGTTTTCTGGAGCTTGAGCGGCTTGATGTTGCGGTAGGGCGTGTTAAAGTCGAAGCGGTCGGCTGCTTCATTGAGGATCTGCCGCAGCGGCGCCATGATGGCGTTGATGCGTTTGGAGGACAGCGTTTCAGCCTTGCGCCCGGGAACTTTAGCGAGTGTCGAGCGAAAGGACAGGATGTCCGCCTTGGTGATCCGGCCGACCGCCTTCTCCCCGAAGGCGGGCAACAGGTGGCCGTTGAGAATATCCATCAGCGTGCGCCGATGGCTCTTGCGCCAGCCGATCTCGTTTTCCGCTACCCAGGTCTTGGAGAAATCGGCAAAGGTGGGTGTCAGCACAGTCTTGCCGGTCATTGGGGCCATTCCAGACTCGTTCAGGGCGGATAGCGGTGTCGCATTGCATATCGGCTCTACACCCCCACTCTTCCTTTGTGCCAGGCGGCTGCCTGGAAAGAAGCTGGCGTAGTCGAACGTGCCAAGCTTTATTTCGACCTGCATGCGCTCAAGCAACTTGGCGAGCGTTTTCCGGTTGGCCGGGGTGTCATTGAGGGAGGTGTATTCCCGGCAACGCCTTCCCCCATAGCGAAAGTCCAGGAACAACTTTCCGGTCGCCTTCAAAGTGCGGATACTAGCCATGGCAGATACTCCCGTTTGCCATCGGGACCATCAGACCGGAGTTCGCCGAAGCGCCCCCCATGTCCTTTTCGATCCGCTCCCATATGAACAGGATCTTCCGGCCGCCGAAGGGACGGATGTAATGCACGCCTTCGAGTAGCACGCTGTCTTTGAGGCGCTCTCGGATGGTGCGGGGGTCGTACTTGATGCGTGAGGAAAGCTCCTCGGTAGTGAGGTAGGTTTGCTGCATCGCCGCTTCATGCTTCATAAGTGTCTCCTTTACGTGAAAAGCTACTTGTCTATCAATTAGACAATACAAGCTTACAAGTTCAAGCCCCCTGTTTCAGAAATTTTTCAGCAGGCCGGATCGCTACAGAAACATCTTCCCTAAGAGAGTTGCGATTGACTGAACCGCTCACCGCTTCGCAGGAAACCGTCTAGTAGCTAGACACACGGTAGCAAATCGAGATAGGCGTTTCTGGAAATACTGTCTAAATGCTAGACTCGCAGTGCATTTTTGACTGGATCAGGCCCGAAACAAAGCAAAAGGGATAGGGATATGGAAGACCGAATGCAGATCAATGTTCGCCTGACACCAGAACTGGTCGAGGCGATCGACAGGAAGCGGATAGAACTGCAACCCGTGATGGGCAAGATACTCACCCGCTCTGACGTGGTGCGACATGCGCTGGAGAATTATCTTCTTGGCCAGGCCAAGCGAATGCAAGGGCCAACGACAAGGAACGCCCGAAGGTCAAAGACCCGGGAGTAAGGGATGATCAGATAATCCGTTTGGGCCAACGATGGGCCATGGGTGGGCCATGGTTGGGCCATGGTTGGGCCAACACGAAAACGCAATGACAAAAGAATAAGACCAAACAGCGCTAACTGTTTGGTCTTATTCAAGAATTCTTGGTTGCGGGGATAGGATTTGAACCTATGACCTTCGGGTTATGAGCCCGACGAGCTGCCAGACTGCTCCACCCCGCGTCCGAGTGAAACCAGCTAAGGCGCGCATCATATTCAATTAAGGTTCCCGCGTCAAATCGGGTTGAATGGATGCCGCTCCTGCTGCCGCCCGCATGCCGAACAGCCACGTCCGGGCAATCGTGATTCATTTATTACAATACTCCAACGAAACTGGTATCGTTACACAAACAAAGACTGATTGCATATACCCGCAGCCGGTCTCGAAACGTAAACGCATTGGATCGCCAGCATGAAAAACCGCTTCGTCAGCCAGTGGATCGTCGATTTCCTGCGCGATCGGCCGGTTCGCGCAAACTCCCTCATCATCACCATCTACGGCGACATGATCGCTCCGCATGGGGGCTCGGTTTGGCTCGGCAGCTTCATCAATCTGGTCAAGCCGCTCGGCATCAACGACCGGCTCGTGCGTACCAGCGTGTTCCGTCTCTCCAGGGATAGCTGGCTCGAGTCGGAACATATCGGCCGTTGCAGCTACTATGGGCTGACGGCGACCGGGCGCAGGCGCTTCGAGCATGCGTACCGCCGCATCTATTTCCAGCCCAAGGTACTGTGGGAGGGCGATTGGCTGCTGGTCCTCACTGGCGGCACTTCGCTCACACCAGAGCAAAGGGACGAGGTACGCAAAGAATTGCAATGGGAGGGCTTCGGGCTGGTTGCGCCGGGCGTTCTTGCGCATCCCTCTGCCAACATCGAGCCCCTGATGGACATCCTGCAAAGCAATGGCGTTCAGGACAGCGTCGTGGTGCTGCGGGCAAAGAACGTCGGAGCGCTGATCAACAAGCCTACGCGCGAACTGGTACGCGACTGCTGGAACCTGGAACTGGTCTCGCAAGACTACAGACGATTCCTGGACCGCTTCCGCCCGATACTGAAGACGCTCAGGAACGCCCGCGAACTCGATCCAGAGCAGTGCTTTGTCGTGCGCACTTTGCTCATGCACGAATACCGGCGCACGTTGCTGCGAGACCCCCAGCTGCCAGAACAGTTGCTGCCGCACGACTGGCCGGGCAATGCCGCCAGACTGCTCTGCCGCGACCTGTATGTGATCACGCAACAAGACGCCGAAAGCCACCTGATGTCGGTCCTGCAGACTGCCAGCGGACGCCTGCCGGAGGTCGCTCCGTATTTCTACGAGCGGTTTGGCGGGCTGGGGCACCCGGACCGCTAGCGCCGCGTGTCGCACCGGTACTCGATGCGATCCTTGGAGGCACGGCGGGTGCGCGAAACTGGTGCCGGCAGCAGGAATCGAACCCGCGACCTTCTGATTACAAATCAGCTGCTCTACCAGCTGAGCTATGCCGGCACAGGCAAAAGTATAGCGGATCACCATGCCGGCCCTTCGTACGCTTGCGCTGTCATGCGTATGGAGTAGACTCCGCCCGAAAGTCCCGCATACCAGTCTGGCAATGGCTCAAGCGCAGCCGCACGAAAAAAAGTCGCTCCACATCCTGATCATCGAGGACTCGGAGGACGACGCCCTGTTGCTCGTCGGCTGCTTCAAGCGAGCCGGCTACCATCCGAATTTCAAGCGTGTCGCGACCTCGGATGCCACGCGCGACACCCTGTCGGTCGATCACTGGGATGCCATCCTCTCGGATCACAGCATGCCAGGGTTCAATGCGCTTGCCGCGCTGGAGATCATGCAGGAACTGCAACTGGATCTCCCCTTCATCATCGTGTCGGGCGTCATAGAGGAGGAAACGGCGATCGCCGCCATGCGTGCGGGCGCGCATGACTATCTGTCGAAGGACCGGCTCGACCGACTGGTGCCCGCGGTAGAGCGGGAGATGCGCGAAGCGAGAAATCGCGCCGAACGCCGCGTCGCCCTCGAGGCGGTGCGCGAAAGCGAAGCGCGTTTTCGCACCCTGGTGTCGAATATTCCGGGAATGGTTTTCCAGCTCCTGAGAGGCCCTGAGGATGCGCTGAGTTTCATCTACGTCAATGAAAACGTCGCCTCGTTGATCGGGCTGGCGCCCGAAGCATTGATCCAGGACGTCCGACTGTTCTTCGACGCCATCGACGACGAAGACCGCCTGTCGCTGGACACGGCCATGCAGCAGTCCGCGCAGGACGCAACGCAGGTGAACTGGGACGGTCGAATACGACATGCCGATGGCGACGTGAAATGGATCAATCTGCGCGCGGCGCCGCGACAAGTGGCCACGGGAGAAACACAGTGGGAGGGCATCGTTTCGGACATCACGCAGAGCAAGCTGACCGAAGTCGAATTGCGCGAATCGAGGACCCAGCTGGCCGAGCTGTCTTCCCACCTCGAGGCCGCCAAGGAAGAGGAGCGGGAGCGCATAGCACGCGACATCCATGACGAGCTGGGAGGCACGCTGGTCGCCATCAAGATCGAGACATCGCTCCTGTCGAGCAAACTGCCCCAGGATCCGCTGCAATTGCGCAAGCGCGTGAGAGGCATCGAAGGCCTCATCGACGAGGCCATCAACACGGCCGGGCGTGTCGCGCGCGAACTGCGCCCGGGCATCCTGAAGGATTTCGGACTGGCGGCCGCCATCGAATGCCAGGCCGACGATTTCTCGAACAGGGTCGGCCTGAACTGCGACACGAGCGGCATCCGGCACGACATCGACCCTGACGAAGAAACCTCCCTCGCCCTGTTCCGTATCTTCCAGGAAGCGCTGACCAATGTCGCGAAGCACGCGAAAGCGACATGGGTCGGCATCCGGCTTGATAGGGAAACTGAAGGACTGGTGCTGGAAATCGCGGACAACGGCAGCGGCATCGCCGCAGACGACCTGAACAAGCCGAGGTCATTCGGCCTGCGCGGCATCCGCGAGCGCATGCTTGGCCTGGGCGGAACGCTCGAACTAGGCAAGCGCTCCCCACAAGGCACGCGGGTCGTGCTGCGCGCGCCAGCCCGCCAGTCGACTGCCCACCTGACCGAGTAACATTTCTTTCCGTTGCCAAAATCATGAACCAACCCATTCGCATCCTGATCGCCGACGACCATGCCATCGTCCGTCATGGCCTGCGCCAGATCCTGTCCGATTCGGAGGACCTGGTGGTGGCCGGCGAGGCCAAGAACGGCATCCAGGCGCTGCAAATGGCGCGACAGGCGGAATGGGACGTCGTCTTGATGGACGTCTCCATGCCGGACAAGAACGGCATCGACACGCTGAAGCAGCTGAAGAAGGAATTCCCCAAGCTTCCGGTGCTGATGCTCAGCATGCACCCAGAGGAGCAGTACGCGATCAGGGCGCTCAAGGCCGGCGCCTCGGGCTACCTCACCAAGCAAAGCGCGCCGGAACAGCTCGTCACCGCCATCCGCCAGGTTGCGGGCGGGAAGAAATACGTCAGCCCTTCGCTCGCCGAGGAACTCGCCAACGCCATCACGGACGACAGCGAGCGCGCCCCGCATGAAAAACTCTCCGATCGCGAGTATCAGACCCTGGTCCTGATTGCTTCCGGGAAAACCCTGACCCAGATTGCCGAGGAACTCAAGTTGAGCGTGAAAACGGTCAGCGTCTACCGTGCGCGCCTGCTGGAAAAGATGAAGCTGAAGAACAATGCAGAGCTGACGCACTACGGCCTCAAGCACGGCCTGGTCGAATAGAACGGCCGTCACTCAAGTCCGGCCGGCCTGGGCCGTTAATTCTCGGCGAAGGACGCACAGACATGGCCGAGATCACACAACCCTCTGAAATCGCGCGCGAAGCCCTGCGCAGGCTGGCCACGCGCCGCATACCGCCAACACCCGACAACTATCGCGTCCTCTATCACGAGATTGCGGGAACGAGCGCGAAGGAGGAGTTCCCCGAACGTGCCCTGAAAGCTCTCGCCGGCAAGCTGCCGCGCGCCACTCCCGAGCAGGCGAGGTTCGGTCAGCAAGTCGATAGCGCCATCGGCAGCAAGGACTGGAACACCTTCACGGGCTCCATGCTGTCGCTGCTCAAGTCGTTCGAAGCCGAGCCCCTGGACTGGCCGGACCTGATACGCGACCTCCTCGGCCAGATGGAAAGGCGCCATGCCGGCATCACCGCCGCCAAGAAGCGCGACGCGATCGAGCATATTCTCAAGTCGGCCGGCGCCGATCCGGGCAACCTGTTCGAGCGCATGCAATCCCTGCTGCGCTCCTGGTCGAAATCAGGGGCCGGCGCCGAGCCCTCCGCCCTGACGGGCGAGATCGCGCCGGCCGCGCCCCCCGCAAGCGAGGCCGAGCGCCGCGCCGCCACGCCCCTGCCCTCGAGCGGCGCGGAGGAATCCAGGCTGCCCAGCGACGATCTGCGCGAACTGATCGCCCAGCTGGTCGAAGGCTCGGTCAGCATGCTGCTGATCGACACCCCCGAGTTGGCCGACGAGGCATCGAACCTGGCCACCGGCGTGCGGCAGGCGCGCGATGCCGCCACGTTCGCCCTGCTGGTCAAGCAGCTCAAGCAGTTCAATTACCGCCTGCATTTCGTCGCGGAGGACCAGGCCGAGCTGAAGGCCGCCCTGCAGAAGCTGCTCCAGCTCGTCATCGAGAACATCAGCGAGCTGGTCGAGGACGACAAGTGGGTGCAGGGCCAGATCAGCATGGTGCTGGACGTGTTCGGCGAACCGCTCAACATCCGCCGCCTCGACGACGTGGGACAACGCCTGCGGGAGGTGATCTACCGGCAGAGCGCGCTCAAGAAGAACCTCAACGAGGCGAAGGAGCGGCTGAAGGTCATGCTGGCCGGGTTCGTCGACCATCTCGCCAGCTTCTCTGAATCGACCAGCGACTACCACGACAAGATCGAGAAATGCGCGACGAGGATCGGCGCCGCCAACGACCTCGCCGAACTGAACGACGTCATCGAGGAAGTAATGCGCGAAACGCGCGTCATCCAGCTCAACGCACAGCGCTCGCGCGACGAGCTGAGCTCCCTGAAGGCGCGGGTGGGCGAGGCCGAGCAGGAAGTCATCCGCCTTCAGAACGAGCTCGCCGAGACGAGCGAGATGGTCCGGCACGACCAGCTCACCGGCGCGCTCAACCGCAAGGGGCTGGAGGAAACCCTGGACCGGGAACTCGCCCGCTCGCAGCGCCGGGGCACGCCGATCTGCGTGGCCCTGCTCGACGTCGACAACTTCAAGGCGCTCAACGACACCTATGGCCACCAGACGGGTGACGATGCCCTGGTGCACCTGGCCCGAGTCATCCGGGAGACGATGCGTCCCCACGACACCCTGTGCCGCTATGGCGGGGAGGAGTTCCTCGTCATCCTGCCCGACACGCAGGTCGCGGACGCCGTCTCGGCGCTCACACGCCTGCAACGCGAACTGACCAAGCGCTTCTTCCTGCACAAGAACGACAAGCTGCTGATCACCTTCAGCGCCGGCGTCACCGCCTTCCGCGCCGAGGAAAAGCGCAACGACGCCATCGCCCGCGCCGACGCGGCGATGTACCAGGCCAAGAAGACCGGCAAGAACCGGGTCGTGTCGGCCGAGTGAAAAACACGAGATCAGAAAAAAAATCGCCGGCATAAGCCGGCGATTTTTTTGGGAGTCAGGGAACTTCAAAACCCTGCACGCAAGAAGGCGTGTACAGGCGTTATCGGCACGAATTTAGGAATCTTGAGAATTTTTTCGGCCCCTCTTCGCGAAGTCGTTTTGCCACAAAGAATTAGGGCGGAACCTTGCGACTCCGCCCTAAAGTTTTCCCGAGGCATTCCGTTATAGCAATTGACGGCGACATCATCGCCCGCCGGATCGGGAGTCAGGGGGCGAAAGGCTGTCAGAACCCTCAAACTTGCAAGGAGAACTGAAATGCCTCAGGTAATCAATAGTAACATCGCGTCCCTTAACGCACAACGCAACCTCAACACCTCGCAGAACGCCCTCGCCACCTCGCTGCAGCGCCTCTCTTCCGGCCTGCGCGTGAACAGCGCCAAGGACGACGCTGCCGGCCTGGCGATCTCGGAGCGCATGACGGCCCAGATCCGCGGCCTCAACCAGGCCGCCCGCAACGCCAACGACGGCATCTCGCTGGCGCAGACCGCCGAAGGCGCACTCGGTGAAATCGGCAACAACCTGCAGCGCCTGCGCGAGCTGGCCATCCAGTCCGCCAACGGCACGAACAGCTCGAGCGACCGCGCTTCCCTGCAGGCGGAAGCGGCCCAGCTGACGTCGGAAATCACCCGCGTCGCCAGCCAGACCCAGTTCAACGGCCTGAACCTCCTGGACGGC
>WBZP01005811.1_pt1 | contig 12409 bp, 7 predicted proteins | sample 5204301 | NCBI WGS metagenome assembly WBZP01 (sample SAMN12412401, study PRJNA552823) | activated sludge metagenome | isolation source: activated sludge from nitrification reactor of wastewater treatment plant... | place: USA: Pennsylvania | collected 2017
GCCCGTCCGGCCCCTTGAGCTGCAACACGAGGTCGCTGCTCGACTCGCCCGGCGTGGCCTCCACGTCAAGCACGTCGCCGGCCTGGGCATTGAACGACCAGGCCACGGCCGTGGCCGGCTTGATCGTGCCGATGATGCTGTCGCCATAGCTCAACGCGCCGGCGTTCTCCGGCGTGGCGACGGGCGCGGCCCCCAGGGCGATCTCATACTCCCCCGGTTGGCCGGCGAAGTCGCGCACCAGGACGAGGTACTGCCCATCGGCGGCCAGCGTCAGCTCAATCGTCTCCGGCTCGCCGGCGGCGAAGGCGTCCACGGCGGCCACACGCGCCAGGGTTGCGTCCAGCAGCCACACGTCGGGGTCAAGGCCGGGGCCGAGCGGCGTCACGCGGACGAGGATGTGGTCGCCCGCCTGCCCCTGGAAGAACCAGGCGTGGGCCTCCTGCGCTTGCAACGACTCCGGGTGCACGTCGCCATAGGCCAGGTCGCCGGCGTCGTAGAAGTTGGCGATGGGCTGGTCGCCCTCGTCGAGGGAGACGGTGTAGGGGCCGCCCTGGGGCGAGAAGCTGCGCACCAGAACGGCATATTCGCCCGTTGCCGCCAGTTGGAAGGCGGACAGCACCTCTGGGTCGCCGCTGAAGCCCTCATCCAGGGCGACAAGGCGCTGGCCGTCGGGGCCGTAGAGATCGAGGACGGCATCGAAGTTAGTCGCCTCCGGCTCGATGACGATGCTGACCCGCTGCCCGGCCGTGGCCTGGAAGACCCACTGCTGCTGGCCGCCGGGCGGCAACACCCCTTGCAGCGCCTGGCCGAAGCCGAGCGGGCCGCCGCCGCTGTACTGTGGCCGGCCGGACTGGCTGAGCGACAGGCTGTAGCCGCCCGGCGCGCCGTAGAAGTCGCTCACTTCCACGATGTAGACGCCCGGTTGGGTCAGCAGCAGGTCGGTGATGGCCTCGGTGACACCGGCAAAACCGTTGTCAACGTGGGCGATGGTCTGGCGGTCGGGGCCGAAGAGGGTCAGCGCCGGGTCGAGTTGCGGCTCGCTGGCGCTGAGGAAGAGGCTGACGTAGCGGCCGGCATCCACGGTGAACGTCCACAGGTCGTTGACTGCCGGCTCCAGCGTCGCCGCGGCCTGGGCGCGCTCGCCGGCCAACTGGCCGCGGACGACGACGTTGCCCTCCTGGGCGGCCACGCCGGGGCGCACCCCGGCCACGCGGGCCGAGGCCAATATCCCGTCGAACTCGGCGGCGACCTGCGCCCAGTGCTCCGTCGAGGCGCTGAGCAGCAGGACGATCCACGACGGCGCGTCGCCGCCCGCCGCCGGTGGGGTGAAGAGGACGACGCGGCTGCGCAGGTCGTGGGGCGCGGCGGCGTTGAGGCCAATTGGCCCGTCGGCCACTTCGACGGTGACGCCGTTGACGCCGTTGGCCGAAACCACCGGCACAACGTCGGTCAGGCGCACGGCCGTTGGCGCGGCGGCGGTCAGTAGCTCGATGAGCGCCGTTGTCGGGTCGGCCGCCGGGCCGGTGGGGGTGACGACCAGGCCGGCGACGTAGGCCCCATCGCTGAACGCCTTGCCCGCCAGCAGGCTGCGCCCCGTCCGCTCCGAGTCGGCGGCGAAGACAAGGTTGATCCCCAGCCGGTTGCCCATCGCCGGGATATCAATCTGGTCGCTGAGGTTGACCCAATCGGGCGGGATGAGCAGCGCCAGCCCGGCGCGGTCGCTGCCCAGCGTTTGGCGGTCGTCGGCGGGCGTGGGCAGAGGTGGGGCGGACGTGGGAGCGGCGAAGGGGTCGGCGGCGGGCGTGGCCGTCGGCAGGGCGGCGCTGGTCTCCGCCCACTGCGGCTCGAGCGGCGTGGCGTCGTTGGACGCGGGGAGTTCAGTTGGCGAGCGACAGGCTGCGACCGCGGTGATGAGAATGCCGAAGACCAGAGTAGGCAGGTCGCGCTTCTGCATAAACCCGGCCGTCTATGGGATTTGCCAGTCGCTCCCCAGAATGACCAGAACGTCGAACTCGCCGGCGGGGTTGGCGCCGGTGCTGACGTTCAGGGGCGGAATGTTCATCAGGCGAATCAGGTGTTGCACTGTTCCGGGGTGTGAGCCGTAGTCAATGATCTGGGTGGTGGAGTAGGTAGACGAGTCGGCGTTGCCGATCACGGTCACATTGACATCCTGGCTCAGCAAGTAGGTTTGCGTTTCGGCGGCCAGGCCAAAGGTCGGCGTGCCGTTGAAGATGGCCACGCGGGCGTCCTCGACGGCGATGGTCGTGGGCAGGGCTTCAACGACCCCTGGCGTGGGCACAACCGGCGGGGCGAACACCTCATCGCGCAGGACGCGGATCTTCTCGCGCACCGGCACGAGCACCTGCTGGCCGTCGAAGGTGGTGTCGTTGTAGACGTAGCTGTAGTCGAGGACGACGTTGCGGATGTTCTCGCCGGGCATGCCGCGCACCAGATTGGCCAGTTGCAGCGCCTCGTCGAACGACAGATTGGTCGTCACGTGCGACTGATAGGACTGCCACAGTTGCGGCGCGCTGAAGAGCAGTTGCGGCAGGTTGTCCAATTGGATCGCCTGCTGGCGGACGGCGTTGATGACCTGTTGCTGCCGCCCGGCGCGGTCCACGTCGCCGCCGAAGGTGGCGCGGGTGCGGGCGTACTTCAGCGCCGTGACGCCGTCCAGTCGTTGCTGGCCGGCGTCGATGGTGAACGGGTCGTAGCCGTAGCAATTATCGGGGTAGGTGTCATCCTCGATGCGCTCCGGCACCTCGATGACGACGCCGCCCATGAGGTCAACGAAGTCAATGACGGCCTGGAAGTCCACGGCCACGTAGTAGTCAATGGGCACGCCCAGAAACGCCTCAACCGTCTCCAGTGCCAGTTGCGGCCCGCCGCCGGGGTACTCGTCGGCCTGGCCCCAGAAGTAGGCCTGATTGATGCGGTTGACGCCGTAGTCGGGAATCTCCACCCACAGGTCGCGCGGCAGCGACAGCATGGACATGGATTGGCTGAGCGGGTCAATGGTGGCCACGATGATGGTGTCGCTGTGGGTTGGCCCTTCCTCTTCGCAGCGCAGGTCAACGCCCAGCAGGAGGATGTTGACGCGCTGGGTTCCCGACCAGTCGGGGATGGCGTCCGGAGCGATGCTGCCGGTCTCAGTGATGGGCGTGCCCAGGACGACGATGGGCGCGCTCTGGCCCGGCTGTGTTTGCGAGTCAGCGTTATCAAAGACAGGCTCGCCGACGCCGCTGGAGGCGGCGGCGAAGCCGCGCACGGTGCGGAACAGCCACACTGAACTGAAGATCAGGACGAGCAGCCCCAGCCCCAGCAGCGACAGTAAGGCCCAAGCCGGCAGGCGGATGCCGGAGTTACGACGCGGTCGACGTGGATCTGATGTCATGAAATCCGTAGCCTTGCGATTGGCGCACGGGGCATTATAGCAGCCGATGGCGATCCGGCAATGGGGCTTGTAGGGCGGGTTGGCAACCCGCCTTTCTTTCTGTAGCGCGAGTTGCCAACTCGCCTCTTGGCGCAGCACAAAAGGCACAAAGAGGCGAGTTGGCAACTGGCGCTACAAAAGAGGCGAGTTGCCAACTCGCGCTACAAGGGTTGCAGGTGTTCGCCTGACTTATAGCGGCGGTAGGCGGCGTGGGCCACCTGGGCCTCGGCCAGCCAGTCGCCCAGCGCCGCCGCATCCTCCTGCTCCAGCGCCGCGGCCAAGCCGGCCAGGTCGGCCTGATAGTCGCGCAGGGCGGCCAGGATAGCCTCGCGGTTGGTCAGCAGAATGTCGAGCATCATGCGCGGGTCGCTGCCGGCCAGCCGGGCGGCGTCACGGAAGCCGGAGGCGCTGACGGCCCATTGCCGCTCGTCGGGCGCGCCGCGCATGAGCGCCGCGGCGACGACGGCCGGCAGGTGGCTGACGGCGGCCACGAGACGGTCGTGGTCGGCGGCGTCGAGCCACAGCGGGCGCGCGCCGATGGCAGACACCAGGGCCAGGGCCAGCGCTTCGGCCGCCGCCGGCGGCGCGAGGCGCGGCACGCGGCAGAGCACGAACGTCTGCCCGCGGTAGAGGTCGCCGTCGGCCGCGGCCAGCCCGGCCGTCTCCTTACCGCACATCGGGTGGCCGCCGACGACGGCGAACTGCTCCGGCAGGGCGCTCATGGCGACGACGACGGCGCGCTTGGTGCTGCCCAGATCGAGCACGGCGCAACCGCCCGGCCGCAGCGCCGGCAGGCGGCCGAGCGTGTCCAGGATGACCCGTAGCGGCGTGGCCAGCACCAGCAGGTCGAGCGGCGGGGCGTCGGCGGTCAGTTCTTCCAGTGCCTCATCCACGATCCCCTGGCGCAGCGCCATCTGGCGGGCAACGACCTGGCGCTCGACGCCCAGCAGGTAGGCCACGCGCCCGCGCAGAGCCAGGGCCAGCGACCCGCCCATTAGCCCCAGGCCGATGATGCCGACGCGGGCATTGGCGAGGGGATTGTCCGTGTCTTCGCGCATAGCGGGATTATAGCAGGGGTAGTCGGGCGAGCGCAGGCTCGCCCGACTACCCCGAAAATTGCCCCTACCAAACCATGTGCTACAATCTTCGCCAACGGTAAGGCCTTCAACAACCCCCACCGTTCCACATTTCCCCTTAACAGACAGCCGTCGCGCAACAAGTCCCCGGTCACGGCCGGTGGCTACGCTATCGTCCGACCCGGCTTGGCGCGCGAACTCAGCGGAGGCACAACGATGAGTGACGATTTCATCTTTCGTGGGCCGGTGGCCGAACTGGACCCCGATTTGGCGCATCTGTTGGCGCGCGAGGAACAGCGCCAGGCGACGACGATCATCCTGATCGCCAGCGAGAGCGAAGCCCCGGAGGCGGTCGGCGAGGCGCTGACCAGCGCCTTCGGCAACATCTACGCCGAGGGCTACCCGCGCGAGGAGAGCCGCAAGCAGACCGCGGCCGAAATCCTCGACCTGGACATGGAGCTGGCCCACTACCGGCGCTACAGCGACCCGCGCTACTACAAGGGCGTGGAGTACGCCGATACGCTGGAGGCGCTGGCCCGGCGGCGGGCGGCCGAGCTTTTCGCCGCCAACGGCATCAGCGCCGACAACCTCTTCGTCAACGTCCAACCACTCAGCGGCGCGCCGGCCAACAGCGCCGTCTACACCGCCCTGCTGCAACCGGGCGACACCATCCTGGGCCTGAACCTCAACGACGGCGGCCACCTGACCCACGGCGCGCCGGTCAACCGCTCCGGCAAGGTCTACGTGGGCGTGCCCTACTTCGTAGACCCGGCGAGCGAGACGCTGGACTATGACGCCATCGAAGCGCTGGCGCTGGAGCACCGTCCGCGCATCATCGTCGCCGGCTACTCCGCCTATCCGCGCATCATTGACTGGCGGCGCTTCCGCGAGATCGCCGACAAGGTGGGGGCCTATCTGCTGGCCGACATCGCCCACATCTCCGGCCTGGTGGCCGCGGGCGTCCACCCCAGCCCCATCGGCATCGCCGACGTGGTCTCGACCACCACCCACAAGAGCCTCTGCGGCCCGCGCGGGGCGATGTTGATGACCCACAAGCGCGACATCGCCCGCAAGCTCGACCGCGCCGTCTTCCCCGGCGAGCAGGGCGGGCCGCACCTGAACACCATCGCCGCCCTGGCCGTGGCCCTGCGGCTGGCGCGCACGGAGCAGTTCCGCGCCCTACAGCAGCGCATCGTTGACAACGCCGCCCGGCTGGCCGACCAACTCCAGGCGCGCGGCATCCGCATCGTCGGCGGCGGCAGCCAGAACCATCTGCTGCTCGTTGACACCAAGAGCATCACCCAGGACGGCGTACACCTGTCGGGCGACATGGCTTCGCGCATCCTCGACGTGGCCGGCATCGTCGTCAACCGCAACACCATCCCCGGCGACGTGGGCGCGTTCTCGTCCACCGGCCTGCGGCTGGGCACGGTGTGGATCAGCCAGCTTGGCTTTGGCCCGGCCGAGGTGGATCGGCTGGCTGAGGCCATCGCCACGGTGCTGCACGGCTGCATCCCCTACCGCGTGGACGGCAAGGGCGGCAAGGAGCTGTCGCGGGCGCGGGTGGCGTACCCGGCGCTGAAGCGGGCGCGGCAGATCGTGCGCGAGTTGCGCGGCGTAGCCGCGCCGCCGAGCGGCACGGTCGTGACCCTGAGGGGCGCGGACACGGCGGCCTTCCTCAACTACGCCTTGACCAGCGACGTGGCCGGACTAGCGGTGGGCGAAAGCCAGCCGACGCACCTCTTTGGCCCCGAAGTTGACCTCGACGCGACGCTGGCGCGGACGGCCGACGGCTACAGCCTCCACTTCGCCGACGACGACGCCGCGGCCGAGGCTGCCGAGTGGCTGGGGGCACTGTCCGACGGTTACGCCCAGTTCGATGACGTTTTTGCCCGGTTGCCCGGCCCCATTGTGGCTCAGGTCGTGCCGACCACGGCCGCCGCGGCCATCGGCAATCTCGTCTCGCGCGTCGCTGCCGCAGTAGGCGCGGCCGACGAGGAACCCGCCGGGGCGCGCTACGCCGACAGCAAGCCGTACTTCATCGGCCACGACCGCCGCCCGGCGGCCGGCGAGCCGCTGCCCCCCTTCCACTGGGAGGAGCCGGCCGACCCGCCGCTGCTGACGACGCGGCTGAACGCCACCCACCGGGCGCTGGGGGCGCGCATGGTTCCTTTCGCCGGCTACGACATGCCCGTCTGGTATACCAGCGTCGGCGAGGAGCACGCCGCCGTGCGCGAGACGGCCGGCCTGTTCGACGTCACCCACATGGGCGTGCTGGACGCCCGCGGGCCGCACGCGCTGGAGTTCCTCAACCTGGTGACGGGCAACGACGTGGCCGCGCTGGCCGTGGGCGAGTCGCAGTATAGCCACTTCCTGCTGCCCGATGGCTCCGTGGTGGACGACCTGATGGTCTACCGCGTCGAACCGGAGTTGTACCTGGTCGTCGTCAACGCCAGCAACAACGATAAGGACTGGGCCTGGCTGAATGCGGTCAATGAGGGGCGGGTGCTGATTGACGAGAAGCGGCCGTGGGCGCGCGTGGCGCATCCGGCTGAGTTGCGTGATCTGCGCGACCCGCGCCACGGGGCCGATGGCCGGGTGGACATCGCCCTGCAAGGCCCGCGCGCGGCCGACACGCTCATCGCCCTGGCCGGCGGCGACGCGGCCTTCGCCAAGCGGCTGAAGGCGCTGCCCTGGGCGGGGGTCATGCGCGCCAACCCGGGCGGCTTCGACCTGATCCTGTCGCGCACCGGCTACACCGGCGAGCGCGTGGCCTATGAGCTGTTCATTCATCCCGACCGGGCAGTGGACTTGTGGAACGCGCTGCTGGCGGCGGGGGCGGCGTATGGCGTGAAGCCGTGTGGTCTGGCCGCGCGCGACAGCACGCGGACAGAGGCGGGGCTGCCGCTCTACGGCCACGAGATGGCCGGGGCGCTGGGCCTCAACCCGGCCGACGCCGGCTTTGGCAGCTTTGTGAAGCCGTATAAGCCGTTCTTCATCGGCCGCGACGCCTTCGTGCGCCACGAGGCGACGCGCGATCGCGGCCTGGTGCGCTTCCGCATGAACGACAAGGGCGTGCGCCGGCCGGAGTCGGGCGACCCGGTGCTGGATCGGCGCGGCAAGGTCGTCGGCCACGTGACCAGTTGCGCCATTGACCGCGACGGCTATTTGTTGGGCCAGGCCATTGTGCCGGAGAGCCTGACCGAGCCGGGCGCGGCGCTCTACATCTATCAACTCGGCGGCGGGGCGCGGCCGATCAAGGGTGTGGAGCGCGCCGACCTGGGCGGCCGCCTGCCTATGCCCGACGCGGCGACGGTGTTGACGCGCTTCCCGGAGAGGAAGAAGTAGGCCAGTAAGTCAGTGGGTCAGTGGGTCAGTAAAACTACGAGCTACGAGCTACGAGCTACGAATTCAGAGCGCGACCAACGACCAACCACTGACCTACTGGCCCACTGACCTACTTGGCCCACTGACCTACGACCTACTGGCCCACTGACCTACTGGTTACTGAAATTGACACACTCCCCGCAAGGGGGTAGGATCGCGAATTAGCAACGACGAGGAGTGGACAATGCGGCGCGAAGTGCTTACCTGGTCAGACGTAGACAAGCTCATTGACTACCTTGTGCCCCAAATCCGTGGACGCTTCGATTCCCTGGTCATGATCACCCGTGGCGGCATTGTGCCCGGCGGCATGTTGGCCGAGGCGCTGGACATCACCTACATCCTGACGGCGTCGGTGCGTTTCCCGTCCGACTTCCCCGGCATGCAGCCGGAGATGGTCAAGTACGCCATCCCGGAGTTCCTCCAGTTCCCCGACGACGACGTGTTGCGCGGCCGGCGGGTGCTGGTGGTGGATGACGTGTGGACCAAGGGGCGCAACAGCGTCACCGTGGCCAACCGCATTGACGCTGCCGGAGGCATCCCGGAGATCTGCGTGTTGCACTACAAGCCGTCGTACTCGCTCTATCCCGGCTACGCGCCGACCTACTACGCCGCCGTCACCGATGCCTACATCATCTACCCCTGGGAACTCGACCGGGGGCCGGAGATGTTGGGGGCGTGGAATTAGGAGAAGTTGTCAGTTGTCAGTTGTCGGTTGTCAGTAAGAAGATGTCTTACTGACAACTATCAACTGACAACTACTAACTGAATCTGTGTAATCCGTGAAATCTGTGGATTTCCCTACTCAATAGGCTATCATTGCCCCGTTAACATGAATGTGCCCATGAAGCCGGTGACCAACTGGGTCCCTGGCGGCGGAAGCCGTTGAATCGTGTCAGGTCCGGAAGGAAGCAGCACTAAGACGTTTCTTCCGGGTGCCCAGGACAACCTGGTGGGTCATCGGCCTCATGGGCACATTCTATTTTAGTCGTTGGTCGTTAGTGGTTAGTTGTCAGTTATCAGTTGACAGCGTCCTCAGTTAGAACCCCACGAATCAATACAATTGTGGCCCTCATGCTGGCGCTGCTGGCGGCGGCCGGCTGCCGGACGCTGGAAGCGGTTTCGTCCCCTGCTGTCCCCTATACCATCCTGGACGGCGACACGTCCATCCTCGTTGATGGCGACTATGACACGGTCGGCGAAGTGTTGGCCGCCGCCGGGGTGGCCCTTGGCGAGGCCGACAGCGTCTCGCCCGCTCCCGGCGCTCCGGCCCACCCGGCCACGCCCATTGCCATTGACCGCGCCGCCACGGTGACGGTGCTGACGCTCGACAGCGCCACGACCTACCACACCCAACAGACGACGCTGGGCGGCTTCCTGCGCGAGATCGCACTGAACCTGCCGCCGGGATCGCGCCTGCTGGCCGATGGGCAGCAGGTGACCGCGCCCGACGCCCAACCCCTGCCGGAACACATCGCCGTTGATCCCTACAAGACAGTCATCATCGAAGACGGGGCCAACCGCCGCGCCCTGCGCACCACGGCCCTGACCGTGGGCGAAGCGCTGCTGGAGGCGGGCGTCGCCCTGGCCGCGCTGGACACGGTGACGCCGCCGCGCGAGACGGCCCTGGCGCCCGACCTGACCATCGTCATCGCCCGCGCCGCGCCCTACCGCATCACCGCCGACGGCCAGACGGTCGAGGCCCGCAGTGGGGCGACGGTCGTGGGGCAGGTGCTGGCCGACAACGGCATCGCCCTGGGGCCGCTGGACTACACCCGCCCACCGCTCGACGCCACCGTCGCGCTGGGCGAGGCCATTGAGGTCGTGCGCGTCACCGAGCGCATTGACACCGAGGACGTGGCCATCGGCTTCGAGACGGTCTATGAGCCGGCGGCCGACATGGAGATTGATACCATCCAGGAGGCGTCGGCCGGCAGCCCCGGCGTGCTCCAGCGGCGGACGCGCGTGCGGCTGGAGAACGGCGTCGAGGTGTCGCGCGCGCCCGATGGCGAAGTCGTGACCGTCGCCCCCGTCAACCACGTTATCCGCTACGGCACGGCCATCGTCATGCGCACCATTGACACGCCGGAGGGGCCGGTGGAGTACTGGCGCAAAGTGACGATGCGCGTCACGTCGTACACGGCGGCCTCGTCGGGCAAAGCCCCCGGCGACCCCGCCTACGGCATCACCGCCAGCGGCGCGCAGGCCGGTTTCGGCGTCGTGGCCGTCGATCCGACGGTCGTGCCGTTCAAGAGCTACGTCTACGTGCCCGGCTACGGCGTCGCCTACGCTGGCGACACGGGCGGCGGCATCAAGGGGCGCTTCATTGACCTGGGCTACGACGAGGGCGCGCTCAAGTCGTGGCGCGGCACGGTGGACGTGTACTACCTGGGCCAGCCGCCGCCGGCGGAGGAGATTCGATGGGTGTTGCCGTAGGTCAGTAAGAACGACGAACTACGAGCTACGAACTACGAATGAAGAGCGCGACCAACGACTAACGACCAACCACTGGCTACTGACCCACTGACCCACTGACCCACTGACCCACTGACCCACTGACCCATTGAATACTGGAATACTGTATACTGTCCCCCATGCACCCCAAACACCTTCTCGACCGCTACCAGATCGAGCCGAAGAAGAGCCTCGGCCAGAACTTCCTGCACGACGAAGGGCTGCTGGGGCGGATCGTGGCCGCGGCCGAGCTGTCGCCCGACGACGCGGTGCTGGAAGTCGGGCCGGGGCTGGGGGCGCTGACGCGGGTGCTGGCGCGAACGGCGCGGCGCGTGGTGGCGGTGGAGCTGGACGGGCGGCTGCTGCCGGTGCTGGAGAGCGAACTGAGTGGGCTGGGCAATGTGGAGTTGGTGCATGGCGACGTGCTGGAACTCGACCCGGCCGACTGGTTCGCCGCGCCCTACGTCGTCGTCGCCAACGTGCCCTACTACATCACCGGGGCCATCCTGCGCCACCTGCTGGGCAGTTGGCCGCGGCCGCGCCGCCTGGTGCTGACCGTCCAGCGCGAGGTGGCCGACCGGCTGACGGCCCGGCCGCCGGAGATGAGCCTGCTGGCGGTCAGCGTGCAGCATTACGGCCGGGTGCGGCTGGTGTCAGGCGTGCGGGCGGGGGCGTTCTGGCCGCGGCCGGAGGTCGATTCGGCCGTGGTGCGCATCGACATCGATGCGCGCCATCTGGCGGCGCGTTCGGCCGAGACGGACGCGGCCGAGGCGGCCTTCTTTCGCGTCGTCCGCGCCGGCTTCAGCGAGAAGCGCAAGCAACTGAAGAACAACCTGCGGCAACTGGGCCACGACGACGCGGCTATCGTCGTGGCCCTGGCGCGGGCGGGCATCGACGGCCGGCGGCGCGCGGAGACGCTGACCGTGGCCGAATGGGCCTCTCTGAGCGAACTGCTCTAGAACATTTGTATCGTTTTCTAATGAAAAATAGACCGATCCTGAGGTATAATACTTGTGCGGGTCAATACAACGAACGGTTTTGGCCCGGCAGTAACCCTTTGAGAAGAGGTCTAGAAGTATGAACCGACAACCGGTTACCTCCACCAATCTGGTCGCCGTCGGCTTTGACCCCCGCTCCAACACGCTGGAAGTGGAATTCCACAGCGCGCGCGTCTACCAGTATCGCGGCGTGCCCCAGGCCGTGTATGAGAATCTCAAGGAAGCGGAGTCGAAGGGGCGGTACTTCAACGCCAATATCCGCGGCAGCTACCCCTACGTGCGCGTCCAATAACCACCCAATCCGCCGCGAGGGTGGTACAATGTGACCCATGACCCTCAGGCGCTCGCTCCTATTAATCGTTCTGCTACTGGCGCTGACGCTGGCCGCCTGCCGCGGCTCCGGCGACGAAACCGAGGCGACTATTACTGAGCCAACGGCCGAGACGACGGCCGCCCTGCTGCCCACGCCGACGATGGCCCAGGCGCCGCCGGCCACCGCCACCATTGCGGCCACAACCCCAGCGCTACAGGCGACCAAGCCATCCGCGAACGACATCGCCGCAGAGGTGGCCACGGCGACGCCCACGCCGACGGCAACAGCGACGGCCACGCCCGCGGCCGAGCAGACGCAGCAATTCTCCTGGTCGGGCGGCTACTCCTATTGGCCGCCGCTCGGCTACGAGACGCAGACCAACGGCGGGCAAACGCTCTTCACCGGGCCGGAGGGGGTCATGGCCCTGGCCGGTGGGCCGGAGCAGAACAGCAGCCGCCCGCCGGAGCAGGCCATGGCCGAGGCGTTGGGGGCCATCAATGGCTCGACGGGCGCGTCGTTGACCACGGGCGCGCCTTTCCCGGTGACCGTCGGCGGCGTGCCCGGCATCGGCGCGGACCTATCGGGGGCGACGCCGCAGGGGGCCATGCTCGGCCGCCTGGTGACGGTGCGCCCCAACGACGGGCAGCTCTTCTACGCCTTTGGCCTCAGCCCGGCCCAGCTCTGGTCGGCCCGCGACGCCGCCCGCTTCCAGCGCCTGCTGGGCGACGTGGGCTTCTTCCCGCCCGGCTCG
>WBZP01000459.1_pt2 | contig 12407 bp, 12 predicted proteins | sample 5204301 | NCBI WGS metagenome assembly WBZP01 (sample SAMN12412401, study PRJNA552823) | activated sludge metagenome | isolation source: activated sludge from nitrification reactor of wastewater treatment plant... | place: USA: Pennsylvania | collected 2017
CCTTGATTTCCCCAAGCTGGAAAATGATCGCAAACTGCTTCTGATCCACCGTAAATACCGTCATCGCGAACAAGGCGACGATGCCGAACAGGAACGACACGAGGAACGACAAATGGCGTTGCATCAGCGCTCTCCCCGCTCGCGCGAACCCAGGCCGCCGCGCGAGCGGACATCGCCCGGCGCCGAACGCTCGGTCTGCGGCGGCGAATCCATTGCAGCGGCTGCCGGCCCGGGCATTGCGCCGCGTGAAACCGGCGCCGCCTCCGCCGCCGGCACGGCGGCAGGCCCGGCGCTCCCATGTATCAGTTTGTCCAGCGGCAAATAGAGCAGATTGCCCGCTCCCTTGGCATCCATCATCACCTTGCTGGTATTGGCGTAGACCTGTTCCACCGTTTCAAGGTACATGCGGGTCCGGGTCACTTCCGGGGCCTTGCTGTATTCCGTCAGGATCTGCTTGAAGCGCGAGGCGTCACCCTCGGCGGTGACGATGATGCGCTGTCGATAGCCGTTCGACTCTTCCTTCAGGCGCGAGGCGGCGCCGCGCGCCCGGGGAATCACGTCGTTGGCATAGGCCTGGCCTTCGTTCTTCTGCCGCTCGCGATCCTGCCCGGCCTTGACGGCATCGTCGAATGCCGCCTGAACCTGCTCGGGCGGCTGCGTACCCTGCATGTTCACCGAGCGAATCTGTATGCCGGTTTGATAGCGATCGAGAATGTCCTGGATCAGCTTTTGCGTGTTCGCGGCGATCTGGTCGCGCCCCTCGTAGAGCACAAAGTTCATCTGGTTCTTGCCGACCACCTCGCGAATCGCCGTCTCCGCTGCTTGCATGACCGCATCATCGGGATGGCGATTGTTGAACAGGTAGGCCTTCGGATCCTTGAGCAGATACTGCACCGCGAACTGCACACTGACGATGTTCTCGTCGTCGGTCAGCATCAGGGCCTCTTTCGGAACCTTGTTCTTGTCCGAGCCGCGATAACCGACTTCGACTGTGCGGACACCGGTGAGATTCACAATTTCGTGGCTCTGAATCGGCCACGGCAGACGCCAGCGCAAGCCCGGCTCGGTGGCCTCCTTGAACCGGCCAAACTGCAGCACGACACCACGCTGCGAAGCATCGACGGTATAAAAGCCGCTGCCCAGCCAGATCGCCGCCACCAGCATCAGGACAATGCCGATGCCGCCGCCGAACTGCTTGGGGCTGATCGACGGCGTTCGATTGCCGGCGTCCCCGCCGTCGCCACTACCACCCGCTTTTTTGCCGAACAAGCTGGACAGACGACGATTGAAATCGCGCCAGAGTTCCTCAAGATCGGGAGGACCTTGATTGCCGCCGCCGCGCTTGCCACCGCCGGGCTGATTGCCCCAACCGTGGTCGTTGAGAGACATTAGGATTCCTGCGATCACGTTGGCGTGGTTTGAATAGTCGAAGAAGAAGAGCGTCGGGAAGACCGTCGGGAAGGCATCAGGCTGCGGCAGCGGAGAGTTCGTTATGCCGACTCGCCACTTCGGCGAGAGCCTCGCGCAGCAACGGCACGCCGACCCCGGTGCGGGCGCTCAAGCGCACAGACGAAATGATACCACAGTCATCGCGCTCGATCCCGGGGCTGGCGGCGGTCAGGTCGGTCTTGTTCCAGACCCTGATCTGCGGCACCTCTTTGGCCCCGATCTCCTTCAATACCGCGTCTACCGAGGCGATTTGCTGGTCGCGATCGGGGCTGGCGGAATCGACCACGTGCAGCAGCAGATCGGCCTGCGCCGTCTCTTCCAGAGTCGCCTCGAAGGCCGCCACCAGGGCGTGCGGCAGATCGCGAATGAAGCCGACGGTATCGGAAAGCACGATCGGCCCCGCGCCCTCCAGGAACAGCCGGCGCGAAGTCGTATCCAGCGTGGCGAACAACTGGTCGGCGGCGTAGGCGCCGGCCTTGGTCAGGGCGTTGAACAGCGTGCTTTTGCCCGCATTGGTATAGCCCACCAGTGATATTCCCAGCACCCCGCCGCGGGTCCGCGCGCGCCTGCGCACTTCGCGCTGGCGCTCCATTTGCTTCAGGCGATCCTTGAGCAAGGCGACGCGTTTGCCCAGCAGCCGGCGGTCTGTTTCGAGCTGCTTTTCACCGGGACCGCGCAAGCCGATACCCCCCTTCTGCCGCTCGAGGTGAGTCCAGCCGCGCACCAGGCGGGTGGCCAGATGCTGGAGCTGGGCCAGCTCGACCTGGAGCTTGCCTTCGTGACTCTTGGCGCGCAGGGCGAAGATATCCAGAATCAGGCTGCTGCGGTCGACCACCCGGCACTCCAGGATGCGTTCCAGATTGCGCTGCTGACCCGCCGCTAGTTCGTGGTTGAACAGCACGATGTCCGCCTGGTGGAGGCGCACCGCATCGCCGATTTCGGCCACTTTGCCCTTGCCGGCGAACAGAGCCGGATCCGGCCTGGAACGCTTGCCGGAAATCACCGCCAGCGCGCGCGCGCCAGCGCTGGCGGCCAAGAGATCGAACTCGGATAGACGTTCGGCGAAATCGCCCTCGCCGAAATCAAGTTGCACCAGAACCGCCTTCTCACCGCTGGCGGGACGCTCAAACATCAGGGCGATGCCCTCGCGGCAATCGCCGGGAGTGGCGCAAGGCGATCAATCGCCGTCCGCTTCCTGTGCAAAATTGACGGCGCGCGCGGGAACCACGGTAGAAATGGCGTGCTTGTACACCATCTGCGTCACCGTGTTCTTGAGCAGCACGACATACTGGTCGAAGGATTCGATCTGGCCCTGCAGTTTGATGCCGTTGACCAGATAGATGGAGACTGGAACATGCTCGCGACGCAGTGTGTTCAGAAACGGGTCTTGTAGCATTTGCCCTTTATTGCTCATGTTGGAGGTCCTTGAAGTTACGTCCGCTCGCTCAACGCCGACCAGGCCATGGTCAGCTTTCGCTGGATACTCGACTACGGACTGTCGATTTTTTTGAGTGGAACACTGTAATCCATTTTACTCCGCCGTGCCACCAGCGCCGACTTGCCTATTCGGTGCCTCGCCCCGGATGCGCAAGCCTCGCTATCGGGCACGGACAGTTCCGCGTTGCCGACCGGCATCAATCAACGTAGGGATTCTTCGTCGTCTTGTACTGAATTCGCAACGGCGTGCCCTGCAGCTTGAAGGCCTCGAGGAAGTGGTGTTCCAGGTAGCGGGTATAGGAGGCAGGAACATGCTCCAGCGCATTGCCGTGGATCACGATGATCGGTGGATTGCTGCCGCCCTGGTGGGCATAGCGCAGCTTGGGACGGAAGGCGCCGTGGCGCGGCGGCGCCTGCTTTTCCACCGCGGCGATCAGCACGCGGGTGAGTTTCGGCGTGGACAGCTTGGCCATCGCGGCGGCATAGGCGCGGTCCACCGAGGAAAGTATGCCCGCGATGCCCTGCCCTTTCAGCGCCGAAACGTGATGCACGCGGGCGAAACCGAGGAAGTTCAGCTTGCGCGCAATGTCCTGCTTGATGCGTTCGCGCCGGTAGCCATCGATCGCGTCCCATTTGTTGACCGCCACCACCAGCGCCCGCCCGGCGTCGATGATGAAGCCGGCGATGTGCGCATCCTGATCCGAAATCTCCTGGGTCGCATCCACCATCAGGACAACCACATTGGCTTCCTCGACCGCCTGCAGGGTCTTGATCACGGAAAACTTTTCGATGGTCTCGAACACCCGCCCCTTGCGCCGCAGACCGGCCGTGTCGATCAGCGTGTAGGCGCGCCCGTTGCGTTCGAAGGGCACCTCGATGGCATCGCGCGTCGTGCCCGGCTGGTCGAAGGCGATCACGCGCTCCTCGCCGAGCAGTGTATTGACCAGGGTGCTCTTGCCGACGTTGGGCCGGCCGGCGATCGCGACCCGGGGACCGGCCGATTCTTCCGCGGCGGCGCTCCCGTCGGGAAACGGCGCCAGCGCCAGCTCGACCAGTTCGCCCACGCCATCGCCGTGCGCCGAGGAGATCACGCAGGGCGTGCCGCAGGCCAGCTCGTGAAACTCGGCGGCGACCACCGCGCGGTCCATGCCCTCGCCCTTGTTGGCCGCCAGCAGCAGGGGCCGCCCGCTCCTGCGCAGCAGCTCGGCGATGACCTTGTCCTGGGGCGCGAGCCCGGCACGCACGTCGACGACGAAGATCAGCACATCGGCCTCGGCGATAGCGGCCTCCGCCTGGCGCGCCATTTCGTGCACGATGCCTGCCTTGGCTTGCGGCTCGAAGCCGCCGGTATCCACCACCAGATAGGGCTTGTCGCCAAGCCGGCCATGCCCGTAATGGCGGTCCCGCGTCAGACCGGGCTGGTCGGCCACCAGCGCATCGCGCGAGCGCGTGAGACGGTTGAACAGGGTCGACTTGCCGACGTTCGCCCGGCCGACGATCACCAGGGTCGGCTTCATACCGGTCCTACCGGTCCGGCGTCAATGCGGTTCATTGGGCTGGGCGGCGCTGTGCGGGGCACGCGCCTAATGAACTTCCAGCGCAAACAGTCCGCCATTCACGGTTTGCAACAGAACTCCGCTGCCGAAGGGCGCGGGCTCGGCCCGCACCGCGCTGCCGTCGGTGCTGACCCGCGCGGCGAAAGCGCCGTCGGCGACCCGCAACAGGTGCGCCACGCCCTGGTAGTCGGCAACCACGACATGGCGGTCGATCACCAGCGGACGCGACAAGCTGCGCAAGGCCAGCTTGTCCTGCTTCCAGATACTGGCGCCGTTGCTGCGATCCAGCGCGTGCACGGCACCCTTTTCGTCGGCGACGTAGACGTAGCGGATGTCCATGTCGAGACCGGCGCTGGACGACATGTCGCGCGCCCAGAGGGTCGCCCCACTGCCGGCGTCGAAACAGGCGACGCGCCCCTGATAGGCCGCTGCGCAGACCGTGCCGCCGCTCACCACCGGGGAACTGGTGACGTCGGCGACGCGTTCCAGCTCGGTCGATCCCTTGGGCAGCGCAACGGTCACTTCCCACACCGCCGCGCCGTTGTTGTTGGCGATCGCCACCAGCTTGCCGCCGGGAAATCCGGCCAGGGTATGGTGTCCGGCGACGACCACGCCCACACTGGAGCGCAATGACAGCGTCGGCGTGCTGCGCTGGTACACCCAGCGCCTTTTGCCGTCCGCGGCGTCAAGACCGAAGATGCGCGAGTCGCCCGAGCGGACAACGGCCAGACCGTCGGCCACGGCCGGCGCCGCCAGTACTTCCGAGCTGACGCGCGCCTTCCAGGTTTCGCGACCGGTGGCTGCGTCAAAAGCCAGCACTTCTCCCTTCGGTGTGCCCACCACAACCAGCTTCCCGTCGCTGCCGACGCCGCCCGAAATCGGCTGTCCGGCAGCAATGCGCCAGACCTGACGGCCAGCATCGAAGCGCGCCACAGCGCCGTCGCGGGCGGCGGCATACACGCTGCTGCCGACCACTGCGGGCGAGAACGTGAAATCGCCGGCGCCGCCGACGTTTGCCTGCCAGAGGATCTTCAGTTCCGCCGTCGCTTGAATGGGAACCAGTTCCGCGGGTTTGGCCTTGGGCGTGCTGGAACTGAAGGGATTGAGCTTGTCAACCGTCGAGCAGGCTCCCAGCGTCAGCGCCGCAATCAGGCTTAGCAAGCCTAGACGCGCGGCTCTCACTTCGCGGGCCCAAGTGAATCGCGCTTGGCTTCGAGCACCTCGCGATAACCGCGTTGCGCGGTTTCGTCGCCCTTGGCCAGGGCCTCGACTTTGGCCAGCGCGGCATCGTAGGCATTGCGCGCCTCGGCCGTCTTGGCTTGCGCGGCGAGTATGTCGCCGCGCAGTTCGGCGAAACGCGGCGCAAAGGGTGCGGCGGGTTCGGTGGCCAGCCGCTTCAGTGCCTCGTCATAGGCCTTGTCGTCGAGCAGGACGGCGGCCAGTCGCAGCCTGGCCAACTCACGCAGTCCGGTGTCCCTGGCATTCTCCGCGGCCCATGCGAGCTGGACGCGTGCGTTCTTTGGATCACCCGCATCGACCTGAATCCGTGCGGCCAGCAGCGCTCCCATGGCCGCATAGGCCGTGGTCGAGTACTTGTCGATGAGTTCTCCCGCCAATTCGCGGGAGCGTTTGGCGTCCCTCTGCTCCGCCGCCGCTTGCAGATTGGAGAAGACCGCCGACGCCTGTGCCGACTGCTGGCGCTGCCACCAGTTCCAGCCCTGCCAGGCCACCACCACCAGCGCTATGGCGACGAAGATTCCCGTCACCAGATTGCCGTGCATCTTCCACCAGGTCTTCAGCTCGTCGAGCTGTTCCTGTTCTTCCAGATCATAGGCTGCCATTTTCGTCTTCCATGGGGAAAAGAATTTCGCCGAGATGGTCGGCCAGTTCGTCGAATCGCACACGAACCTGCGGCGGCGGCTGGTCGAATCCGGAGCGCAAGGCTTTCACGCTCACCGCCTCCTCCGCCGCCTCGTCGTCGCCGACGATCAGGGCAATCTGCGCGCCGGAGCTGTCCGCCTTTTTCATTTGCGACTTGAAGCTGCCTGCGCCGCAATGCAGATGGATCGCGAATCCGGCACTGCGCAGATGCTCGGCTACGCGAAACGCGTAACGGTCGGCCGCCACGCCCTGATGCACGAGGTAGGCATCGGGCGCCACGGTTTCGTGACGATGACCCTGGTCACGCCACAGCGCCAGCAGGCGTTCGATGCCCATCGCAAAACCGCAGGCCGGCGCCGCCTTGCCGCCGAGCTGGGCAAGCAGGCCATCGTAGCGGCCACCCGCGCATACCGTGCCCTGGGCGCCGAGCTGATCGGTGACCCATTCGAACACCGTAAGGTTGTAATAGTCCAGGCCGCGCACCAGACGCGGGTTGATGCGATAGGGAATCGCCGCATCCTTGAGCAACTGCTGGACGCCCTCGAAATGCTCAAGGGATTTCTCGCCGAGATGATCGATCAGCTTCGGGGCGCCCGCCACGATGTCGTGCATTTCCGGATTCTTGGTGTCGAGGATGCGCAGCGGATTGGCGTGCAAACGACGCCTGGCATCCGCATCGAGCACGGCCTCATGCTGCTGCAGGTAGGCGATAAGGGCCTTGCGGTGCTCAACACGTTCCGTTGAATCGCCCAGCGAATTGATTTCCAGGCGTATGCCGTCAAGCCCCAGGTCATCCCACAAACGCGCGCACATCGCGATTTGTTCGGCATCGATATCGGGACCGGGGAAACCCAGCGCCTCCACGCCCACCTGATGAAACTGACGGTAGCGCCCCTTCTGCGGCCGTTCGTGACGAAACATCGGGCCCATGTACCACAGCCGCTTGGGGCCGTCGTAGAGCAGGTTGTGCTGGAGCACGGCGCGCACGCAGGACGCCGTGCCTTCCGGTCGCAAGGTGAGGCTCTCGCCGTTCAGCGCGTCCTCGAACGAATACATCTCCTTCTCGACGATGTCGGTCGCTTCGCCAATGGCGCGGGTAAACACCGGCGTCGGCTCGACCATCGGCATGCGAATCGGGCGATAGCCGTAGGCGCGCAGCCAGTCGCGCACCGCTTCCTCGAACTGCTCCCAGAGTTCGGCTTCGTCGGGCAGGATGTCGTTCATCCCGCGGATCGCTTGTAGTGTCTGGCTCATGAAAATCTGTATGCCGCATCGGCCGCAGAGCTCACAGAGAAAAACGCCTTGCTCCGTGTCCGCTGTGGCCTCTGCCGCTAATGGGTTTGCCTTTCGGGATAATTCTTCTCGACGTAGTCGTCAACGATCTGGCGGAACTCCGCGGAAATGTTTTCGCCGCGAAGGGTGACGACCCGCTCGCCATCGACATACACCGGCGCCACCGGCGCCTCACCCGTACCGGGCAGCGAGATGCCGATGTTGGCCTGCTTGCTTTCCCCGGGGCCGTTAACCACGCAGCCCATCACGGCCAGGGTCATGTTCTCGACGCCCACTCTCGCCAGACGCCATTCCGGCATGCGTTCGCGCACATAGCTCTGGATATCCTGCGCCAGTTCCTGGAACACCGTGCTGGTAGTACGGCCGCACCCCGGACAGGCCGCCACCAGCGGCGTAAAGGCGCGCAGGCCCATGGTTTGCAGGATTTCCTGGGCGACGATCACTTCACGCGTGCGGTCACCGCCCGGCTCGGGTGTCAGCGACACGCGTATCGTGTCGCCTATGCCCTCCTGCAGCAACACGCCGAGCGCGGCCGTCGAGGCAACGATGCCTTTGCTGCCCATGCCCGCTTCGGTCAGACCCAGATGCAGCGGATAGTCACAGCGCGCCGCGAGTTCGCGATAAATCGCGATCAGATCCTGCACGCCCGAGACTTTGCAGGACAGTACGATCCGGTCCCCGCGCAGACCGAGTTCCTCGGCCCGCGCAGCGGACTCGAGCGCGGAGGTCACCATGGCTTCGCGCATGATCGCGGCGGCATCGCTCGGCTGCGGGCGCCGGGCGTTTTCGTCCATGATGCGGGCCAGCAGGGCCTGGTCAAGGCTGCCCCAGTTCACGCCGATGCGAATCGGCTTGTCGAAGCGGCAGGCGATTTCGATCAGCTGCGCGAACTGCTCGTCCCGCCTGGCGCCCTTGCCGACGTTGCCGGGGTTGATGCGCAACTTGGCCAAAGCCTCGGCGCAGGCCGGATGTTCCGCCAGCAGCTTGTGCCCGTTGAAATGGAAGTCGCCGATCAATGGCGCCAAGATATTCATCTGGTCCAGCCGTTCGCGGATCTTCGGCACCGCGGCGGCAGCCTCGCGGGTATTGACCGTAATGCGCACCAGCTCCGAGCCGGCACGCGCCAGTTCCGCCACCTGCATCGAGGTCGCAAAGACATCCTCGGTGTCGGTGTTGGTCATGGACTGGATCGCGATCGGCGCCGTACCGCCAATGCCGACTTGCGCCACCATGGCCGGGCGGCTCGCGCGCCGCGCCAATGCTGCAGTAGGCATCTCGCTCATTCCAGGGTAAACCGGGCGACTTCTTCGCGCGTATAGGGTTTGAGATCGATACTGCGCTCGCCCATGAACACGCGGACCCCCGAGGCTTTGCCGATCCACACCTGAAAGGGTGCCTTGCCTTCCACGTCGCGGCGGGTACCCGCCGGATACTCGCCGACGAATACGACCTTCTCGGTCGCGTCGCGGATCTCGATCCACGATAGCTCGTCAAATTCAACGCGCAGGCCTGTCGGAGGCGGCGCCTCGGACTTGACGAGGTCATTGACCGGCTCATTCCCGGCGCCTGAGGTCGGCGTCGGCGCCGCCACTTGGGCAGCAGTGGGCGCCGCGGGCGGTGGACTGGGTGACACCACGCCGGAGCGCGCCGCGTCGCTGCGCAGGGGGAGTATCCAGCGCTGATCGGCAGGCAGCGTGGAGTACCAATAGACCGCAAGTAGCAAAAGAATCGCGGCGACGCCCGCGGCGATGATCCCCGGGGAGACCCGCTCGACGATCGCCCCCTGATCTGCGTGGCCCATATTGCCGGGCGGTCGCACGTCTGCCGCGACAACCGGCGCGACCGCTTCGAGTTGCGCCAGCAGAGGCGCCGGGTCAAGCTTCAGAAACTTGGCATAGTTGCGAACGAGGCCGCGCGTCACCGTCGCCCCGGGCAGGCTGGCGTAATCATCCCGCTCCAGCGCCTCGATCTGGCGCGGACTGAAGCGGATCACTTGAACGACGTCATCAATCGACTGGCCGCGCGCCTCCCGACAGCGACGCAATATGGACCCCGGCGTGTTCGCCTCGACTGGTGCGACAGTTTGGCTGGAGCTGGCGGTAAGCGGGTCGATCGATTCAGTGTTCCGGCTCTCGGTCACCCGCGCTTCACTCATATTGCCCCTGAGTCAGCAGGCGGTGCTCCGGGGAGCCGGGGAACCGGCGTCGCAGTTGTGACACGTAGCGGGCCTCGGCTTCGCGGTTACCCAGTTTTCGCTCGACGCGCAAGGCCAGCCAGATCACCTCGGCAGTGGGCTCCATCATTTTCTCGATATCCGTTATCCACTGGCGCGCTTCAGGATAACGCGCCTGACGATAGGCAATATCGGCCAGACCGAACAATGCCTGGGTATTGGTCGGGCTGAGACGCAGCGCGGTCAACAAATAGTCTTCGCCGGCCTTGTCGTCCTTCAGACGCACGGAACAGACGCCCAGATTGGTGTACGGCTTGGTCGGCGTCGCATATAGCGGATTACTTGCCGCCGCCTTCAAATGGGCAATCGCGCGCTGTTCGCGGCCCGTCTGACAGAGAAACCAGCCGAAGTTGTTGTTGATCTCCGGATCGCCGGGGGCCAGGCGCAAGGCGTTTTCAAAGCTGTCCTCGGCCAGCCGGTCTTCCTTCAATACCATGTGAACCAGGCCCAACAGGTTGTATGCCGGCGCGTAGTTCGGGTCGACCGAGAGCGCAATGCGCGCCTCCTCCAACGCAATCACGGATCGGCCATCCAGCATATACAACGAACCCAGTTCGGTATGCACTTTGGCTCGCTGCTGCTGCTCATTCTCGGCTGGCTGGCTTGACACCGCCTGCTGGGCTCCCCCTCCGGGCCCAAGCCCGGTTGCCACGCAGCCGCTCAGCAAGAGCGCAGTCCCGACGACGAGAATGGGGAGCTTCATGGCTGCAGCCCCGCGCCAAATGCTGTGCGGGCGGATCCGCGGTCAGGTTCGGCGCGGCGCAGCAATCGCCGTGACTTATCCTGGACGCGGCCCGCCAGTTGCCCGCAAGCGGCATCAATGTCGTCACCGCGCGTCTTGCGCGTCGTGGTCACGATCCCGCCATTGACCAGCAAACGGGCGAAGTGCCTGACCCGTTCGGCCGACGAACGGCGGAAGCCGGACGCGGGAAACGGATTGAAGGGAATCAGGTTGAACTTGCAGGGAACATCCCGAACCAGGTGCAGGAGCGCGCGCGCATCGGCGTCGCTGTCATTGACTCCTTCGAGCATCACGTACTCGAAGGTGATGAAGTCGCGTGGTGCATGAACCAGATAGCGTCGGCACGCGGCCATCAGCTCGGCCAGCGGATATTTGCGGTTGATCGGCACCAGTTTGTCGCGCAGCCCGTCGGTCGGCGCATGCAGGGAGACCGCCAGCGCCACCGGGCATGCCGCGGCGAGCCTGTCCATGGCGGGCACAATGCCCGCAGTGGATACTGTCACGCGCCGCCGCGACAGTCCATAGGCATTATCGTCGAGCATCAGGCGCAGCGCCGGTACGAGATTGTCGAAGTTGGCCAGAGGTTCGCCCATACCCATCAATACGACATTGCTGATGCATCGTTCGTCGCCTTTCGCGTCACTCCCGCCTGCCTTTGTGTCGCGTTCCAACGCGCGCGTCGCCTGCCAAAGCTGGCCGACGATCTCCGCCGTGCTCAGGTTTCGGTTGAAGCCCTGGCGACCCGTGGAGCAAAACGCGCATTCAAGTGCGCAACCGGCTTGCGAGGAAACGCAGAGAGTGCCGCGGTCGACCTCGGGGATGAACACGGTCTCCACGGCATTGCCGTTGCCGACATCGAACAGGAACTTGCGCGTGCCATCCGCCGACAGTCTGTCGCTGCTCGTCGGCGGCGCCGAGACGGTGGCCGTGGCCAGCAGTTTCTCGCGCAGCGACTTGGCGATGTCGGACATCGCGCTGAAATCGCTCTCCCCGACTTGATGTATCCAGCGCAATACCTGGCGCGCCCGGAAGGGCTTTTCGCCCTGTCCTGCGAACCAGGATGTCAGGCCATCGGCATCAAGATCGAGAAGGTTAACGGTCATGCGTGCGGAATGCAGGTTCAGCGCGAGTAGATATTCAGCGCCGGGAAGAAATAGGCAATTTCAACTGCCGCGGTTTCCGGCGCATCCGAACCGTGCACCGCGTTGGCATCGATGCTGTCGGCGAAATCGGCGCGGATGGTTCCGGCTGCGGCCTTTTTCGGATCGGTGGCACCCATCAGGTCGCGATTCTTGGCGATGGCAGCTTCACCCTGCAACACCTGGACCATCACCGGGCCAGAAATCATGAAGTCGACCAGGTCCTTGAAGAAGGGACGTTCCTTGTGCACGGCGTAGAAGCCTTCCGCCTCCAGACGTGACAGGTGGACCATGCGGGCGGCGATGATCTTGAGACCGTTGGTCTCGAAGCGGGAATAGATCTTGCCAATCACGTTCTTGGCAACTGCGTCGGGTTTGATGATCGACAGGGTACGTTCTACGGCCATTGATTTCTCCAGAACAGGTTGAACTACAAGTCTTTATTGGACAAATGATTAGCTCGACATTTTAGCTCAGTTTCCCGAGCGGAACGGGCTTGGCCGGCCGGCAAGGGGCGGCTGCCAGTTGGCGCCAAAGACAAAGGACCGGGTTCACCGGGCCTTTGTCCTGATCCGCGACGAAGACTACATCACGCCGAGCATCCGCGGGAACCAGATCGACAGCGGGGGCCAATACGTCACCACAACGAGGAAGCACAGCATGGAGAGCAGCCATGG
>WBZP01005812.1_pt1 | contig 12407 bp, 12 predicted proteins | sample 5204301 | NCBI WGS metagenome assembly WBZP01 (sample SAMN12412401, study PRJNA552823) | activated sludge metagenome | isolation source: activated sludge from nitrification reactor of wastewater treatment plant... | place: USA: Pennsylvania | collected 2017
AGGGTTTACGTTAATCTCGGCCGAATTCAGGGTTTACCCTACCCTGTCATCCAAGGAAACGCCATGAGCACTACCGCCCTGAACATCCCCCTGTCGGGTGCGCGCATGCAGGCTGCATCCCCGGGCCTCCGGTTGCGCTTGCGGACCGCCCTCGAGCGCCACGGCCGGCGCCGCGCTGCCACCGAGTTGCGCCGCATCGCCGCACTGCATGCCTTCAGCGACCCGGTCCTCACCCGCCAGTTGCTCGACGCAGCCGCCAGCGCCGAGCGCGGCTGACGCGCGGCGCACGACAGCGATCCGCCGTCAGGAGCCCGGTGAACGGGCGAAGGCGGCGAAGGCCGCGCCGGATGGTGTGCCTCGCACAACGCCGAGGGCGCTTGCGGCCCCTGATAACGTCGGCGCGATGAGCGCCCTGTTTGCCCCCGTTCGTGCCGGAGCGATCGAGCTGGCCACTCGCATCGTGATGGCTCCGTTGACACGAAACCGTGCGGCGCCCGGCTGCGTGCCGACGGCGCTGATGGCCGAGTACTACGCCCAGCGCGCCGACCCCGCCACAGGTGCTGCGCTGATCGTCAGCGAAGCGACCCAGGTCTGCCACCAGGGCCGCGGCTTTCGCGGCGCGCCGGGCATCCACACGCCCGAGCAGGTCGCCGGCTGGAAGCATGTCACCGACGCCGTGCACGCGCGCGGCGGGCGCATCGTTTGCCAGCTGTGGCACGTCGGGCGCATCTCGCACGCGAGCCTTCAGCCGGCTGGCGCGCCACCGGTGTCGAGCACAGATCGGCCGGCGCGCCGCAAGGCGTTCACCGACGACGGCTTCGTGCCCTGCTCGCCACCGCGCGCGCTGCGCGAGGAGGAGGTCGCCGACGTCGTTGCGCAGTACCGGCAGGGTGCCGCGGCCGCGATGAAGGCCGGCTTCGACGGCGTCGAAGTGCATGGCGCGAACGGCTACCTGGTCGACCAGTTCCTGCGCGACAGCATCAACGACCGCCGCGACGGCTACGGCGGACCGATCCCGCACAGGCTGCGCTTCCTGCTCGAGGTGATGCACGCAGTGGTGGCCGAAGTGGGTGGCGACCGCACGGGACTGCGCATCTCGCCGGCCAACCCGCTGCCGGACGGCGACCCCGACAGCCAGGCGCAGATGCTCTTCGAGGCCGCGCTCGATGCGCTGGCGCCGCTCGACCTGGCCTTCGTCCACTGCATCGAGGGCCAGACCGGCGGCGCCCGCGATGCCTGGCCGTTCGACTACGGGGCGCTGCGGCGGCGCTTCGCCGGCGCCTGGATCGTCAACAACGGCTACACGCGGGCCGACGCCGAAGCCGCGATCACTGCAGGCCATGCCGACGCGGTGGCCTTCGGCAGGCCCTTCATCGCCAACCCCGACCTCGCTCGGCGTTTCGCCCTCGGCGCACCGCTCGCTGAGGCCGATCCCAGGACCTACTACACCCCCGGCGCGTTGCCTGCGCAGGGCTACACCGACTACCCGGCGCTCGACGGCGACCATGCCTGAACGCCATGCCGCGGGGGTGGCAGCGACGCCGGCGGCGGGCGGCCGCGCGCGCGTGGTTCGCGTTGCGTTCACGTTGGGGTTCGCGCTGGCCGCGGCCTGGGCCTGCGTGGTGCTCGGCACGCCGCTGCCGTGGATCATCGGTCCGCTGCTCACCACCGCCGCGCTCGGCATGGCTGGCATGCCACTTGCCGCATCGGGCCGCCTGCGCAACGTCGGGCAGTGGATGATCGGCATCGCGCTCGGGCTGCACTTCACGCCCGAGGTCACGGCGCTCGTCTGGCAGTTGGCACCGGCGCTGCTGGCCGGCGTCGCCTGGGCGCTGCTGCTGGGCTACACGTTCTACCGGCTGCTGCACCGCCTCGCGCCAGGCGAGGCGGCGGCCACGCCGTTCTTCGCCGCGGCGATCGGCGGCGCGAGCGAGATGGCGTTGCTTGCCGAGCGCCACGGCGGCCGCGTCGATCGCGTCGCGGCGGCACACTCGCTGCGCGTGCTGCTGGTGGTGGTGCTGATCCCGTTCGCCTACCAGGCCGCCGGCATCCACGGCGTCGACACCGCGCTGCCGGCGATGCAGGTGGTGCGTCCGGCCGGGCTCGCGCTGCTGCTCGCGGCCAGCGCCGCCGGGATGGCGCTGCTGGCGTGGCTGAAGGTGCCGAACCCCTGGGTCCTGGGAGCGCTGACGGCAAGCGCGGCGTTGACGGCGGCCGGCCTCGAGCTCTCGGCACTGCCGCGCTGGGCGAGCAACGCGGGCCAGCTCTTCATCGGCGTCGCGCTCGGCACGCGCTTCACGCCCGGGTTTGCCCGTGCGGCACCGCGCTGGCTGGTCGGCGTGGTGCTCGGGACGCTGGGGATGATCCTCGCCTCGGCCGCCTTCGCCTGGGGCCTCGCGCGCCTCGCGGGCCTGCACCCGGCGACGGTGCTGCTCGGCACCTCGCCGGGCGGCATCGCCGAGATGTGCATCACGGCCAAGGTGCTGCAGCTCGGCGTGCCGGTGGTGACCGCCTTCCACGTCACGCGCTACGTCGCGGTTGTGGTGCTCACCGCGCCGCTGTACCGGTGGGAGACGCGGCGCCGCTCCACGGCCGCGCCCGGGCCTTGAAGAGCTCGCTCAGGCCCACCTCGCGCGGCCCGGAGATCAGCTCGACCATGTCGCCGGCGGCCACTGCGCCTGGTTCCACCACGGCGAGGTAGCTGCCGCAGTAGCCGGACTGCACCATCAGCTTGCTCGCCTGCGCGAAGCCCATGACGGCGCCGAACTTGAAGCAGGGCAGGCGCGGCTCGCTGACGGCGAGCACGCAGCCGGGCAGGCGAAGACGGTCGCCGATCCAGAGCTCCGCCTCGAGCAGACCCGCGAGCGTCAGGTTCTCGCCCATCGCGCCCGGGGCGAGCGTCGCGCCCCAGGGCGCGACACGCGCCTGCGCGCGCACGGTCTGCCAGAAGCCGAAGTGCTCCGAGGGGTAGGCATAGACCGCCTTCGCGAGCCCGCCGTGCACTGAAAGGTCAGCCTGCTCGTCGCCGTCGAGGCCGGCGGCGTGCACGGCCACCGCGCCGACGGCCGGCTGCTTGCCGATCGCGCTGACGAAGCGGCGCCCGCCGGCCTCGATCGCGCGGGCGCGACCGACGTTGACGCTCACAACAGTGATCCCGCGCAATTCGGCCATCGGCAGGGCTTCTACCATGAACCGGTGAAGGCCCAAGCCGCATTTGCATTGGATCATGCGAAACACGCATAGCGCCGCCGGGGTGAATTCGTTCGCAGCGCGGGCCTTCGGCCGACAATGTTTTTCGGCCCGGCCGATGGCTGGTGTCGCACGCGCCCGGAATGCCCCGGCTGGCTGGAGCTGCTGGCGGGTGCGGTACTCCCGACCGGTCACGACCCGTCTCGCGGCGACGCCTTGGCGCGGCGCGAGTGTTTCCCAAACCCGCCTCGAGCACTGAATCACGACAGGAGGAACGATGAACCGTCCCGCGATGGAAGGCGTGCGCCTCAACACGCCCGGCTATGTCACCCACGCCAAGCTCGTTTCCTGGGTGGCCGAGATCGCCGCCCTCACCGAGCCCGCCGAGGTCTACTGGTGCAACGGCAGCGAGCAGGAGTATCAGCGCCTCGCCGACCTGCTGGTGGCCAACGGCACGATGATGAAGCTCAATCCGGAGCTGCGGCCGCGCAGCTTCCTGGCCCGCAGCGACCCGGGTGACGTGGCGCGCGTCGAGGATCGCACTTACATCTGCAGCAAGACGAAGGATGGCGCCGGCCCGACCAACAACTGGATGGACCCGGCCGAGATGCGCGCGATGCTGCAGACGGGCGACAAGCCGCTCTTCCGCGGCGCGATGCGCGGCCGCACGATGTACGTGGTGCCGTTCTCGATGGGGCCGCTGGGCTCGCACATCTCGCACATCGGCGTCGAGCTGACCGACAGCCCCTATGTCGCGGTGAGCATGCGCACGATGACGCGAATGGGCCACGGCGCGCTCGAGGTGCTGGGCAGCCACGGCGAGTTCGTCCCCTGCGTGCACACCCTGGGCGCGCCGCTCGAGCCCGGCCAGAAGGACGTGCCCTGGCCCTGCAACAAGACGAAGTACATCGTCCACTACCCCGAAACGCGCGAGATCTGGAGCTACGGCTCGGGCTACGGGGGCAACGCGCTGCTGGGCAAGAAGTGCTTCGCGCTGCGCATCGCCAGCACGATGGGGCGTGACCAGGGCTGGCTCGCCGAGCACATGCTGATCCTCGGCGTGACGAACCCGCAGGGCAAGAAGTACCACATCGCCGCCGCGTTCCCGAGCGCCTGCGGCAAGACCAACTTCTCGATGCTCGTGCCGCCGGTGGGCTACGAGGGGTGGAAGGTCACGACGATCGGCGACGACATAGCCTGGATCAAGCCGCACGTCGACGGGCGTCTGTACGCGATCAACCCCGAGGCGGGCTACTTCGGCGTCGCGCCGGGCACGAACTACCACACCAATCCCAACTGCATGGATTCGCTCGAGCACGACGTCGTCTTCACGAACGTCGCGCTTACCGACGACGGCGACGTCTGGTGGGAGGGCATGACCGAGGAGCCGCCCGCGCACCTGATCGACTGGCAGGGCAAGGACTGGACGCCCGCGATCGCCAAGGAAACCGGCGCCAAGGCAGCGCACCCGAACGCGCGCTTCACCGTCGCCTCGACCAACAACCCCGTGCTCGACACCCAGTGGAACGACCCGGACGGCGTGGCGATCGACGCCTTCATCTTCGGCGGCCGGCGCAGCACGACGGTGCCGCTGGTGGCCGAGGCCCGCAGCTGGGCCGAGGGCATCTACATGGCCGCCACGATGGGCAGCGAGACCACCGCCGCCCAGGCCGGCGCGCAGGGCATCGTGCGGCGCGATCCGTTCGCGATGCTGCCTTTCGCCGGCTACCACATGAGCGACTACTTCCGGCACTGGCTCGACCTGGGCGCGAAGATGCAGGAAAAGGGCGCACAGCTGCCGCGCATCTACTGCGTCAACTGGTTCCGCAAGGGTGCCGACGGCAAGTTCGTCTGGCCGGGCTTCGGCGAGAACATGCGCGTGCTCGAGTGGATCCTGAATCGCCTCGAGGGGCATGCGGGCGGCCATGCCAACGCCTTCGGCCTGAGCCCGGTATACGGCGATCTGCGCTGGGACGGGCTCGCCTTCACGCAAGCGCAGTTCGAGAGCGTGATCGGCATCGATCGCGAGGCCTGGAAGCAGGAGCTCGCGCTGCACGAGGAGCTGTTCCAGCAGCTTTCGTACCACCTGCCCGCCGAACTGCCGGCGACCAAGAAGCGCATCGAGGAGCGGCTGGCGGCTTGAGCGCCGCGTAGACCGCGACGCCCCGGGGGCCTCGGCCCCTGTCAGCTCGCTGCCGCATCGGCCCGCCGGTGCGGCAGCATGCGCTTCGCGCCGGCATGAAGCTGCAGCTCCTGTCCGACCTGCACCTCGAGACCGAGGACTTCGAGCCGCGGCCGGCGCCCGGCGCCGAGCTGCTGGTACTCGCGGGCGACATCGACACCACCTGGGCCGGCTACGAGCGCTTCGCCGGCTGGCCGGTGCCGGTGCTGGTGGTGGCCGGCAACCACGAGTTCGACGGCCGCGACGCCGACCGCGCCTGGCCGCGACTGCGCCGGCAGCTCGATCGCTTCGGCCTCCGGCTGCTCGAGTGCGAGACCGCCGTGCTCGAAGGGCGCGACGGTCGACGCATCCGTTTCGTCGGCACCGTGCGCTGGAGCGACTTCGACCTGTTCGGTGAGGCCGGGCGCGCGCGCTGCCTGCGCGCCGCGGCCTGGTTCATGCGGGTGGTGGCGATCACTCGCGGGGGGCGGCGCCTGGAGCCGGCCGACGTGCGCGCCGCGGCGCTCGAGTGCGGCGACTGGCTCGCTCACGAGCTTGCTCTGCCGCCACGTGGCCGTTGGAACGCGACGGTGGCGATCACTCACTTCGGCCCGAGCCTGCGAAGTGCCGACCGGCGCTACGGCGCCCAGCCGGGCACGGCGAGTTTCTGCAACGCCGACGACCACCTCCTGCACTTCGCTGACCTCTGGCTGCATGGCCACCTGCACTGCCGGCACGACTACGCCGTGCCGCGACCCGGCCGCCGGCCGACCCGCGTGGTGTGCAACGCGCGCGGGATGGACGCCAAGGACGAATGCGCCGGCCACGACGGATTGCTCACGCTCGAGGTATGAGAGCCTGCGAGCAATCCCGAAGCACCCGCTCGTTCGCCCCGGTACTGCTCACTGGCTCTGAGGCGCCTCAAGCCGGGCCGTCGGGCCGCCTGCGACACTGGCATTGGCGATCCGCCTCGAACGAGACAGGAGAATGCGATGAAGATCCTCGCCGCCGTCGATGGCAGCCCTTACACCAAGCGCATGCTCGCCTACCTGGCGGCGCACGACGAGTGGCTGGGGGCCCACCACTCGTACACCGTCGTCCATTCGGTGCCGGCGGTGCCGGCACGCGCTGCGGCCGTGCTCGACAAGGCACTCGTCAAGTCCTACTACGAGGACGAGGCCGAGAAGGTCTTCAAGCCGATCCGGACCTTCTTTGCGCGCCAGGGGCTCGCGGCCGAGTTCGTCGCCAAGGTCGGGCACCCGGCCGAGACGCTGGCGGCGCTCGCGAACGCGGGCGGCTTCGACCTCATCGTGATGGGCTCGCACGGCCACGGCAGCCTGGCCAAGCTCGTGCTGGGTTCGGTGGCGAACAAGGTGCTGGCGCACACCGAGACACCAGTGCTGCTGATCCGCTGATCGGCAGATCCGCTGATCGGCCGGCAGCCGCGGCCCTCGTGCGGCCCCGCCGCGGCCCGCGCTCAGCGTGCCGGCCGCGCGCGCAGCCCGTTCATGCAAGTGCGCAGCACCAGTTCGACGATCTCGGCATCGCTGAAGCGCCCGCCCGCCTTCAGCACCCCCGGTACCGGATCGCAGGCTCGTGCGAAGACCGTGTAGAGCACCAGTTCCGGCGGCAGCGCGGGATCGATCTCAGCGCCTTCCTGCGCCGCGGTGATCCACTCGCCGAGCCGGTCGCTCACCTTCATCAGCAGGTCGAGGTAGGCGGCATTGCCCGTCAGCTCGGCGCGCAACGACGAGTTCTGTGACGGCAACGTCGGCATCTCGCCGGCCAGCTGCAGCCCGAGGGCCCAGCGCACCACGCCCTCCAGCCGCCCGGCCGGCGTGGCGTCGGCGCGCGCCGCCTGCTGTTCGATCACGGCGAGCGTGTGCTCGAGCAGCCGCACCATTGCCGCGGCGGCGAGTGCCTCCTTCGACGGGAAGTGCTTGTACAGGCTTGCCTTGGCGATGCCCACGTCGGCCGCCACCTCGTCGACCGTCATCAGGTCGAAGCCCTTGTCGGCGAGCAGCCGGTTCACCGACGCGAGGATCGCGTCCTCGCGCACCTGCAGCACACGTTCACGGAACGACAAGCGACCCATGATTGCATTGTAGGCCCATGAAGGCGACCCCGTCTTTTTCTGAACTCATCAGTCACGCGTCGAGCCGGGTCCGCCCGGCGGGGTGGGCGCGCAGGTCCGCCCACAGGCTCTCAGGGCTGCCAGCGATTGCCCTGCGCCTTGTAGCGTGCGATCGCCTTCTGCAGGTCGTCGAGCGGCTCGCAGGGCGAGCGGCACAGGCCCGAGAGGGTCGCCTGGTGGGCCTCGGCGGTGGCGAGGTCGCCCTTCATGAGTGCCAGCTCGCCCGCGTATTCGAGCGCGCCCTGGTGCTTCGGGTCGATGCGCAGTGCGGTGTCGTAGTGGCGCTGCGCGCCGTCGAGATCGGGCGGCGTCTGCTTGCGCAGCGCGTAGCCCATCAGATTGTTCCAGTCGGCGCTGCCGGTGGCATTGACGCGGCGCAGTTCGGTGATCGCGGCGCCCCACTGCCCGGCCTCGATGCGCTTGCGCGCCGCGGACAGCGGGTCAGTGGCGCGTGGCGGTGCAGGCTCGGACGTGTCGGCCGCACGGGCCGCGGGGCGGTGCAGTGCGAGCAGCCCAGCCAGCCCGAGCGGCCCGGCCAAAACGAGCCGAAGCGCGCTGCGGCGGTGCATCCCCGCGCGCGCCGGTGAGGCCGGCTGGCGCGAGGGCTCGACGAAGGATCGACGGGTCATGGCGGGGCTCCGGAACGGTGGGATGGATCGTGGCGCAGGACGAGCGAGGGGGCGGGGCTCAGGATCTTCGGCGGGCGCGCCCGGCGGGCCCGGTCTTGCTGGCTGCCGGTCGGGCCCGGGCGAGGGGCTGCGTCACGTCGGCCAGCAGCAGCACGGCGCGCACCAGGTCTTCGGCGGCCTCGGCAAGGTCGGCGGGCGGCTCGATCGTCGCGATGACCTCGAGCAGCGCGTCGGCGTCCTCCAGGTCGTCGGCGTCGAAGTGCAGGTACAGCAGAGCCAGCGGGTCGAGCAGGCGAAGGTCGTCACTCGCAGTCATCTCGGGAAACTGCTCCATCGCCGCCGCGAACCCGGCCACCCAGGGCAGCACCGCCTGCTGCACGGGGGTGTCCGGCTCGAGTTCCGCGATCCAGGGGTCGAACCACTGCCGGCGCGATATGGCGCGCTGCAGCGCAGCGTGGCGGCGCTGCGCGAGCGCGCGCAGCTCGCGCAGGTCGGCCCCCGCCGGCGGGGTGCGGCCCTCGACATCGGCCACGAAAGGCAACCAGCGCGCCGCCGGCACCGCGTGCGGCTGCAGCAGCACGCCGCACAGGAAGCCGTCGAGCGCGCTCAGGTCGGGTGGCTCGAGAGGCGCCGGCACGGCGTCGAGCTGCACCTCGAGGCGCTCGACGAGGTCGTCCGTGCCGTTGCCGGCGTCGGGGTCGCCGCGCAGGTCACGGTGCTCGGTGGGCGCAGGCATGGGTGGCTCGTGGCTCGCATTGTCCCGCAGCACGCCGGAGCGACGGTGCGGAGGCCCGGGCGGGCGCCGGCGGATACCCTCAGTCACATCCAGCACTCCAGCTTGACATGTCACCCTAAAGTGACTATGATGTCACCGGTTAGTGACTAAGGAGACCTGCATGAAGCGCCGAGCATTCGTCCGAGTGGTGGGAGGTGGCATCGTGCTGGCCGCGGGGGCGTCGGTCACCGGCTGCTCGGGCGCCATCCCGGCCGAGGCGGTCGCGGCCTGGCAAGGCCCGGGGCCGGAGCCTGACCTGCGGCGCTGGATCCTCTCGTACGCGATCCTCGCCCCGCATTCGCACAACCTGCAGTCCTGGCTCGTCGACCTGCGCAGCGAAGGCGAGATCGTGCTGCGCTGTGATCCACAGCGCCTGCTGCCCGAGACCGACCCGTTCTCGCGCCAGATCATGATGAGCCACGGCACCTTCCTCGAACTGCTGGACCTCGCGGCGCGCGAGCGCGGGCAGCGCGCGGAGATCGCCCTCTTCCCGGAGGGCGCTTTCGGCCCCGAGCGCATCGATGCGCGGCCGGTGGCGCGCGTGCGCCTGGTGCCTGACGCCACGATCGCCAAGGACCCGCTGTTCGCGCAGATCCTGCCGCGCCACACCAACCGCAACGTCTACGACCTTGCACGCCCGGTGCCGTCCGCGGCCTGGCAGGCGATGGCCGACGCGGTGCGCCCGCACGACCTGCGTTTCGGCTTCGTCGGCCCCGACAAGCCCGAGATGCTGGCGCGCCAGCGCGCGATCGCCAGCGAGGCCTGGAAGATCGAGCTCACCACCCCGCGTGCGATGCTCGAGTCGTTCAAGGTGCTGCGCGTCGGCGCGCGCGAGATCGCCGAGCATCGCGACGGGCTGTCGCTCACCGACCCGATGGTGGTGATGATGACGCGCCTGGGCCTCTTCGACCGCAGCCGGGCGCCGGCACCGGACTCGATGGCCACCACCGGGCAGATCACGGACTTCTCGCAGAAGATCGCGTCGACCCCTGCGTTCCTGTGGATGGTGACCCAAGGCAACGACCGGGCGACGCAGGTGAACGCCGGGCGCGCCTATGCGCGCGTGCAACTGGCTGCCACCGCGCAGGGCCTGGCGATGCAGCCGCTGCAGCAGGCGCTGCAGGAGTACCCGGAGCAGGCCAAGCCTTACGCCGAAATCCACAGCCTGCTCGGCGCCGAGCGGCCGGCGACGACGGTGCAGATGTGGGCGCGCGTGGGCTATGCCGAGCCGGCCGGCCCGGCGCCGCGGCGCGGACTCGACGCGCACATCGTCCGCGCCTGAGCTCGACGATGAGCGGCGGGTCGCGCAGCGAGCCAACGATCGCCACTCCGATCGACAGTCGGAACGTAGCCCCGAACGGCGCTCCCGGCGGGGCCGCGGTCGGCACGCCGACCGGGCCCGCCGTGCGGCCTCGCGACCGCGCGGCGACCGAGGAGCGCATCCTCGGCGCCGTCGGCGAGGTGCTGGCGCGTGACGGCTTCGGCGGCATCGGCGTCAATGCCATCGCACGCCAGGCCGGCGTCGACAAGGTGCTGATCTACCGCTACTTCGGCGGCCTGCCCGAGCTGCTGCGCGCCTGGGGCGAGAGCGGCCGCTTCTGGCCGCGCGTGGCCGACCTGCTGGGCCCCGACCCGCAGGCGCTGCTCGACCTGCCCGCCGCCGAGCGCTACGCGCGCTTCTTCGAGCACTTCATCGACGAGCTGCGCGCGCGCCCGCTCACGGTGGCGGTGCTGGCCGGCGAGTTGAACGAGCGCAACGAGCTCACCGCGATCCTCGAGGCCGAGCGCGAGCAATGGGGCGATGAGGCCGCGCGCGTGCTCGCCGGCGCCGAGTGGGCCGAGCGGCCCTGGCTGCAGGGCGTGACGCTGCTGCTGGTGGCGGGCGTGCAGCACCTGCTGGTGCGCAGCCGCCAGATCCGCGTCTTCGGCGGCGTCGACCTGCGCAGCGACGAGGGGTGGGGCGAGCTGAAGCGCTCCGTGCGGGCGCTGGCGGGCGCGCTGTTTCCGGCCGCCGACGAGCCGGCCCGTCGCGAGCCCGCTTCGTCCTAGACTCTCGGTCCAGCCACCCGGCGCCGCGCGGCGCCACCCAGGAAGGACCGACCATGGGCGCCCCCCAAGCCTTCACCCAGACCACCGACGTCGGCCACTGGATCGGCGGCCGGCCAAGCGGCGGGGTCGACGGCAGCGGCACCCGCTCGCAGGTGGTGTGGAACCCGGCCACCGGCGAGCCCGCGCGCCGGGTGCGACTGGGCGGCGAGGCCGATGTCGCTGCCGCCGTCGCGGCGGCGCAGGCGGCGCAGGCGGCCTGGGGCGACATGCCGCCGATCCGGCGCGCGCGGGTGCTCAACCAGTTCCTCGCGCTGCTCGTCCAGCACCGCGACACGCTGGCCGCGATGATCACCGCCGAGCATGGCAAGGTGTTCACCGACGCCCAGGGCGAGGTGACGCGCGGCATCGAGATCGTCGAGTTCGCCTGCGGCATCCCGCAGCTGCTCAAGGGCGACTACACCGACCAGGCCTCGACCGGCGTCGACAACTGGACGCTGCGCCAGCCGCTCGGCGTGGTGGCCGGCATCACGCCGTTCAACTTCCCGTGCATGGTGCCTTGCTGGATGTTCCCGGTGGCGCTGGCTTGCGGCAACGCGTTCATCCTCAAGCCGAGCGAGCGCGACCCGAGCCCGTCGATCTTCATGGCCGACCTGCTCCAGCAGGCCGGGCTGCCCGACGGCGTGTTCAACGTCGTGCAGGGCGACAAGGTGGTGGTCGATGCGCTGCTCGCGCACCCGGGCGTCAAGGCGCTGAGCTTCGTCGGCTCGACGCCGATCGCGCGCTACATCTACGAGACGGGCGCGAAGAACGGCAAGCGCGTGCAGGCGCTCGGCGGCGCCAAGAACCACATGGTGGTGATGCCCGACGCCGACCTCGACCAGGCGGTCGACGCGCTCGTCGGCAGCGCCTACGGCTCGGCGGGCGAGCGCTGCATGGCGATCAGCGTCGCGGTGCTGGTGGGCGAAGTCGGCGACCGGATCGTGCCGCGCCTGGCCGAGAGGGCCAGCCAGCTGAAGGTGAAGAACGGCATGGAGCCCGACGCCGAGATGGGGCCGATCGTCACCCGCGAGGCACGCGACCGCATCGAGGGCTACATCGCCACCGGCGTGGCCGAGGGCGCGACACTGGTCGTCGACGGCCGCGGCTACAAGGTGCCCGGCTTCGAGAAAGGCTTCTTCACCGGCGGCACGCTGTTCGACCATGTCACACCGACGATGCGCATCTACCGCGAGGAGATCTTCGGCCCGGTGCTGGTGTGCGTGCGCGCGAAGGACTTCGCCTCAGCGGTGCAGCTCGTCAACGACCACGACTACGGCAACGGCGTGGCCTGCTTCACCAGCGACGGCGGCGTGGCGCGCGAGTTTGCGCGCCGCATCCAGGTGGGCATGGTCGGCATCAACGTGCCGATCCCGGTGCCGATGGCCTGGCACGGCTTCGGCGGCTGGAAGAAGAGCCTGTTCGGCGACATGC
>WBZP01004708.1_pt2 | contig 12406 bp, 7 predicted proteins | sample 5204301 | NCBI WGS metagenome assembly WBZP01 (sample SAMN12412401, study PRJNA552823) | activated sludge metagenome | isolation source: activated sludge from nitrification reactor of wastewater treatment plant... | place: USA: Pennsylvania | collected 2017
CAATCTACTACCATTCTGCCAAATAGCATTGACGTACCTAACGTAGCCGTTTTACCTACCTGCGATGCCACCGGCAAAGGGCGTTTGGTTTTTAATACGAGTGACAACAAAATGTATTTCTGCAATGGCACTGCCTGGACAGATATGACTGTTGGTGGATTTACTTTGCCTTATACAGGTAGCGGAAGTGCTTCGGCTCCAAATTTCCTTTTTAACGTTTCCAATTCAGCTAATGGCAGAGCAATTTCAGGTGAGACATCCTCTCCTACTTATGGCATTGGTGTTTACGGTGCCTCGACCCATACAGCTCCAAGTTCTGCGAATCCTTCTTCAATTGGGGTTTTTGGTATAAATTATAGTCAGAATTCAAATGGAATAGGTATTTATGGACAGCACGATGGTAACGGTAAAGGAATTTACGGTGTGGTAAAAAATTTTGGGATTGGTGTCCATGGGATTGGATTACCGGTGTCCAGTGGCGGAACTGGAAATGGCATTGGCGTAAAAGGTGAAAGTACCAATAATTATGGGGTTTATGGCATAAGTAATACTACTGATGCAATCTTGGGGACTAGCACAACTGGAGATGGGGTTAAAGGTATTTCAACATCATTGCATGGCGGGCATTTTGAAACTAGTTCAATTTCAACTCCTGCTTTATATGTTTTAAATAACTCAGGGGGACCTGCTGCTACCTTTTCTGGGGATGTAACCATGTATAATAATTTAGGTGTAAATAGTATTACACCTTCTACTACTTTAAATATAAACGGCAATGCTATAGTAGATGGTAGCTTAAGGGTAAATAATGGTGGTGGTGTAGCTTATAACCTACTAAGCACAAACAATATAAAAACAGCCCGATTTGTTACTCCGCAACCTGCAACCTGGGGTACAGCTCCAGCACAATACCCCATTCCCGCACATGGGTCACGTGAAATTACTATTGATTTGCCTGCAGGCTTTACCAGTACACCGGTAGTAACGGTGGCAAGTCAGCATTCGTCTGGTGGTATTGCCGGTGAATTGTACAGAGTTATATTGGTAATATATAATTGTAATACAACCCAATGTACTGGAAAAATGATTAATACTGATAACTCTGCAATAGACTATTGGGTAAGGTGGAATTTGGTAGCTATGCAGTTTTAAATTTGCTTCAGTCGGTTTAGCGTCTCCGATAGGGACATTGAACACATGGTGAATGCTGCTGATAAAATTACTTAACTTTTTCGGTCAATCAATTATTTTCAACCTTGCATAGTAGCTGTAGTTTTTGGCGGTGACTATGCGGAGACAAAATATCATTCAACCCTATCCGCTAATAAAAAATAAAAATCCCACACCCTGCAAAGGATTGTAAATCAGCCACTGATTTTCAAAAAAATCCTTTTATCAATATTTGCATATATTTGAAAAGGCTATACTTATCTTTGGAAATAGCATATTAAAACTCTAATTGATCACCAAACCCTATTCTATCTGATGCAATTAAAAATCACTGACCTCAACAAAACTTATGGCAATGGCGTACACGCCCTCAAAGATGTCAACCTTACCATCAATCAGGGGATGTTTGGTCTTTTGGGACCCAACGGTGCCGGAAAATCTTCTTTGATGCGTACCATCGCCACCTTACAGGAGCCTGACTCCGGGGAGATATTTCTGGGAGACATCAACGTACTCACCCAAAAAGACGAAATCAGAAAGACGCTCGGCTATTTGCCACAAGAATTTGGGGTTTATCCAAAAGTAAGTGCGATAAACCTCCTCAATCATATTGCGGTTTTGAAGGGAATCACCAATTCTGGTGAAAGGAAAAACATTGTAGAAGCTCTTTTGCAAAAAACCAACCTTTGGGAAGCCAGAAAGAAAAATCTGGGTGGCTATTCCGGCGGGATGAAGCAGCGTTTTGGTATTGCTCAGGCTTTGCTGGCCCATCCCAAATTGATTATTGTGGACGAACCCACAGCAGGCCTCGACCCAGCCGAGAGAAACAGATTTTTGAACTTACTTTCAGAATTAGGCGAAAATACCGTCGTGATTTTATCGACCCATATCGTGGAAGACGTAAAAGAGCTTTGCTCCGACATGGCGGTGTTTAACAAAGGCGAGGTGCTGTTTAAAGGTAGTCCTGATGATGCCCTCAGCGGCATCGCCGGCAAGGTTTGGACCAAACGCATCAGGAAAGACGAGCTCAACGATTACAAAGCCAACTTCAAGGTGATTTCTGAAAAGCTTATTGGCGGTAATCCTGTCATCAATGTTTTGGCCGACCAGAACCCTGATGGCACATTTTCTCCTATCGACGCTGATCTGGAGGATGTATATTTCTCAAAAATATTTTTGCAATAGAAAAAAACCAACCCTAAATATCTTTAAAATATCATGTTAAAAGAAATCATTAGGTTTGAGTTTTTTTACCGAAAAAACCGGCCAGCTACCTATATCTATTTTGGAATATTATTCCTGCTTTGTTTTGCTGCGGTCACCTCCAAGTATGTCACTATAGGCGGCATCGCCGGAGGGCAAATCAAAGAAAACTCGCCCTACAATCTGGCTTTCATGACCATCATCATGACGTTCTTCTTCACTTTTATCGCCTCCGCCATCATGGGCGTGGCCGTTTTGCGGGATTTTGAACACAAGACCGAATCGCTGATGTTTAGCACCACCATGTCAAAGTTCGACTACCTATTCGGGAGGTTCTTCGGCTCCTTTATCGTCATGGTGCTTATCTATTGCTCCATTTGGCTGGCCTTCATGACAGGCTATTCTATAGGTAAGTTTCTCCCCTGGGATCCTTCCTGGAAAGAAAAAGAAATGCTGGCCTTCGATGCCTGGTCTTATTTTCAGCCTTTTATCGTTTGGGGCATCAGCAATTTGTTTATTCAGGGAGCGATATTCTTTGCCGCCGGAGCATTGAGCCGCTCGACCATTGTCATATATACCCAGGGTATTATCCTTTTTGTACTGTATCAGGTGTCAGATACTTTATTGAGCGACATTGACAACAAAACTTTGTCGGCCATGCTCGACCCGTTTGGCGTGAGGGCATTCAGCATTTACACCGAATATTGGACGCCCGCACAAAAAAACTCCCAGATAGTACCGCTTGGGGGTGTCTTACTCTGGAACAGATTGGTGTGGTGTGGCATAGCCCTTTTGATTTTGATTGGCACTTACTTTTCCTTTAGTTTCAATGTAGTGAGGAATACGCTTTTCAAAAGAAAAAATAAAAAGGAAGAAGTAAGCGAGAAAATAAAACCGGAATTGGTTAAGATACCTTCGGCAATGCAATTCTCCGGCTTCGCCACAAGCCTTTCACAAATGTGGACGCAGGCCAGGTTTTACTTCAGAATGGTCATCAGAGAAGTTCCATTTATCGCCATCGCTTTTGTGGGTGTGGTCCAGATCATAGTGGACTCGTTTTATTTCGACAAAATGTATGGCACCAGCTCCTACCCCATTACGGCCAATGTGATTGGTATGTTAGATGGCTTCGATATGTTTTTCCTGATTATCATCGTGTTTTATTCGGGTGAGCTCATCTGGAAAGAACGCATCTCCAATATCCATCTGATTATCGACGCCACTCCGGTGAAAGACTGGGTAAATCTCAGTGCCAAATTCATCGGAATGATGATAATAAACATCAGTATCATGCTTTTGCTGATCCTGATGGGCGTGTTGGTTCAGGCTGCCCATGGCTACTTTAACTTTGAGTTGTCCTTATACTTTAAGTCGATGTTTACCAGCACCTTGTCTTTTGTTTTGCTATATACCCTGCTTTCATTTTTTGTACAGGTAATGTCCAACAACAAATTCATCGGCTTTGCCATGATGTTTGTGTTCTTTTTGGTTACCTTCTTTTTGGGAGCGGCGGGCATTCAGCATCCACTTTTTATGTTTGGCAGTGGTCGCCTGGGCAGTTATTCCGACATGAATAAGTTTGGGCATTTTGTAACGTCATTCTCGTGGTTAAAGCTCTATTGGCTCTCCATGGTGGTGGTTTTCTTTGTGCTATCGGTGGTATTGTCGGTGCGTGGTTCGGAGTCTTTGATGAAAACCCGTTTAAAAGTGGGCAAACTCAGACTGACCAAACAGGTATTGACCTTCGGCATCTTCGCCTTGATTTCTACCTTACTGACAGGTTGTTATGTTTTTTACAATACCAACAAAATCAATACCTACCAAACCCGGGAAGAGGCAGAAAAAGAACAGGTGACGTATGAACAATTGCTGAAAAAATATGAGAAACTTCCTCAGCCCAAAATCGTGGATGTAAATCTGAAAGTGGAGATATATCCTTCGACCCGTGATTTTACTGCCGAAGGTTATTATTGGCTCAAAAACAAAACTGACCAACCCATCAGTGAAATTCATATCCAAAACGATGTGGAACACAAGATGAAGCTCGCCTATCTGAAGTTTGAAGGGGGTGCCAAAGAAAACCGGAAATACGAAAAACAAGGTTATATCATTCATACATTGAACAAACCTTTGGCTCCGTCTGATTCAATTAAAATGTCTTTCAAGACAATGTTTGAAACCAAAGGCTTTGTGGCAGGTACCTCCAATACTAATGTGGTTTATAATGGCACATTCTTTAACAACATGTATTTCCCGACCCTAGGCTACAACAGTGGCTATGAAATAGGTGACGACGATACCCGCAGGAAATACAAATTGAAAGAAAAAGAACGCATGATGGAGCAAAACGACCCGATAGGCTTATCCCAAAGTCTGTTTGGGGATGATGCCGACTATATACGGTTTGAGATGGTAATTGGTACCGAAAAAGACCAGACGGCCATCGCTCCGGGTTATTTGCAAAAATCCTGGGAAGAGAAAAACAGGAAGTACTTCCACTACAAAATGGACGTGCCGATGTGTAATTTCTACTCCATAGTTTCGGCTAAATACGAGGTTAAGAAAGACAAATGGATAGCACCAGATGGTAAACCGGTGAGTCTGGAGATCTATTACAACAAAGGGCATGAGTATAATCTGGACAAAATGATGTCCAGTATGAAATCCAGTTTCGATTATTTCTCGAAGAATTTTAGCCCATACCAATACCGCCAGATGCGGATCATGGAGTTTCCAAAATATGCTGACTTTGCACAATCTTTTGCCAACACGGTTCCTTTCTCTGAGGGCATAGGATTTATTCAAAAAATATCCGACCCTGACGAAGACCTCGACATGCCTTATTATGTAACGGCACATGAGCTTGGGCACCAGTGGTGGGGGCATCAGGTGGCCGAAGCCAACGTAAAAGGCAACGCCATGCTCTCCGAAACTCAGGCTCAATATTCGGCCTTAATGGTCATGAAACACGCCATAAAGCCGGCCATGATGCAGAAGTTTCTGAAATACGAACTCGACCGCTATCTAAGAGGTCGCTCCAGCGAACGGAAAAAAGAACAGCCACTCAACATGGTAGAAGGCCAGGGTTATATCCATTATCAAAAAGGCTCTCTGGCCATGTTTGCATTGCAGGATTATATTGGTGAAGATAAGGTAAATCTGGCACTGAGAAACTTCCTCAAAGACTGGCAGTACCCGGGTCCGGATTCCAAAAACAAACGATACCCGACCAGCAATGATCTTTTGGGATACTTCAAAGCTCAAACTCCGGACTCTCTGAAAAACATCATCACCGATATGTTTGAGACGATAACACTTTTTGAGAACAAAACCGAGAAGGTAGAATACAAGGCATTGAAAAACAAGACATATGAAGTTAAAATCACTACCTCCAGCGAGAAATTCAGGGCCGATAGCTCGGGGAATGAAAAACCCATCGCCATCAACGACTGGATAGACGTGGGCGTATATGGTGAAGATATCAAAGGCGAGCCCAACTTACTGTATCTTCAAAAACATAAGATCAACAAGAAAGCAAATACCTTTACGATTATTGTGAAAGAAAAGCCCAAAAAAGCCGGAATTGACCCTATCAACAAGCTGATAGACAGGCATTCTGACGACAATACAAAAACCGCCGAGGTAGCAGAGAAAGGGGTTTAAAGATTTCAGGATGTTTTGAAAAACTACTTTTCTTATAATACTTTAAAAAAACAAAAAGTCTCCTAATTGGGGACTTTTTGTTTCAGAAAGACTATTTAAATTGACAGATTAGCTTCTTAGCTCAAATCAAATTATTGTTTCCTCATTTTTCAAATCACTACAGACTTCTATATCCTCTTGTTAAGAATCACTGATTTCTCTCGCTAAATCAATAGTTTCAAGGTAAATTTAGGGTAATATAATACTTTAAAATATGAAGCCATTAATAATCAAACTGATAAGCCTAATGCTTATTCTGGCAGTATCCTGCAATCCCAAAAAAGAACAAAATAATTCAAATCAAAAGTGGTGGAAAGAGGCCGTGGTGTACCAGATTTATCCCCGAAGTTTCCAGGACAGTGACGGCGATGGAGTCGGTGATTTGAAAGGTATCATCGAGCGTCTTGATTACATCAAAAGTCTGGGTATCGACGTGGTGTGGCTTAATCCCATCTATTCTTCACCCAACGACGACATGGGTTACGATATCAGTGATTACCGCAATATCATGAAAGAAATGGGAACCATGGAAGACTTCGATGCCCTGCTAAAAGGCATGCATGAACGTGGAATAAAACTAGTGATGGACCTCGTGGTAAACCATTGCAGCGACGAACACGATTGGTTTAAACAATCCAGGTCTTCAAGAGATAATCCTTATCGTAATTACTTTCACTGGTGGCCAGCAGAGAAAGGAAAGCCTGCCGCCCGCTGGAGTTTTTTTGATGAAGAGGGTAATGCCTGGCGATATGACAGCACCACCAAAGCCTATTATCTGCACTATTTCAGCAGAAAACAACCTGACCTCAATTGGGAAAACAAAAAAGTAAGGCAGGAAGTGTATGACTTGATGAAGTTTTGGTTTGAAAAAGGTATCGACGGTTTCAGAATGGATGTAATTCCGTTTATTTCGAAAGACACCACTTTCCCCGAATTGCCCAAAGAATACAATGGCAATTTTGTAAATTACTACGCCAATGGCCCAAAATTGCATGAATATTTGCATGAAATGAATCAGGAAGTACTCAGTAAATATGATATCATGACTGTGGGAGAGGGAGCAGGCGTACAAAGAGAGGACGCCTTGAAATATGTAAATGAAGATCGCCGGGAATTGCAAACCTTTTATCATTTTGACCATGTAGGCTGGGGCAAAAGAAAAGACAACGGAAGATATCCCGACCCAAACAACCGCCATTTGCCTGATCTGAAATCGGTATTTACCCGTTGGGACAGTACTTTTAAGGAAAAAGGCTGGGGAACAGTATATTTTACCACCCACGATCAAAGCCGTATGCAGAGCCGGTTTGGAGATGATAAAGTTTACAAAAATGAAAGCTCCAAAATGCTATACACTTTGTTGCTTACTCAAAGAGCTACACCCTACTTGTACTGGGGCGATGAGATAGGTATGAGTAATATTAGGTTTACCTCGGTGGATCAATACAAAGACATTGAGACCATCAATTATTACAATTATCTAAAGAAAACCGGCGGTGACACTGAGGCCTTCCTCAAAGGTCAACAGGAATTGGGCAGAGACAACAGCCGCACCCCAATGCAGTGGAATAGTAAAACCAACGGCGGATTTACAAAAGGAAAACCATGGCTACAAGTCAATCCTGATTTCAGTAAAATCAATGCAGAAGCGGCAGAAAAAGACCCTAATTCCATACTGCATTTTATGCGAAAAATGATTAAACTCAGGAAAGATAACAAGGAAATATTGGTTTACGGAAAATATACCGAGCTAGACAAAGACAACACCAAAGTGTATGCCTATACACGGGAGGCTGCCAATGGCAAAAAGGTATTGGTACTGTTAAACTTCAGTAAAGAGACAGCCAAAACAAACACCGGGTTGGATCTTTCTAATGCAAAAGTGATGATAGGCAACTACCCCATTGCAGCAAAGGATGGTACTTTGAAGCCCTTTGAAGCGGTGGTGCTGGAATTGAATTGATTTAACATTCCCTCTAAAATCCCGTCTCAAATGTTTAGTGGGGCGGGATTTTTTATTTATAAAATTCCACAATTGTCAGGATTTTTCAAAAAGGTAAAGGAAAAGAAATTTTAGATTTTAAAGGAGACTGAGAGGTATTTCAGAATTGACCAACCTCCGAATCACTCCACCCATTTACCTACAATATCCAAAACCGACCGGTCTATTCTTCCGTCCCGGTTCTTTCTTGGGCTCACGCATCTTACACCTTCGGTATGCTCATTCCAGGAATATAAAATCATATATTTCACCTTACTGGGATGGGCGGCGATGAAGTCTCTGGCCGATTTCATTTGCTTATCATTTTCGCTGTCAGTGGCCATATACCCGGTGGAGTTGTGAAACATAAAGTTATAATCGGCCTGTTTGCCGTTGATAGGGCTGGAATAAACACCAAGGTTGGTAAAACTGATAGTTACATTTAGTCCAAGGTCCATTTTTGGAAATTTAAGATATCTACTCCATTCTTTGGCTTCATCTTCCATGATAAAGGCATGATCTCTTCTGCCTACAAAAGCACCGTTCCAGGTACCATATACAGTCGAAGCATCGAGTTTGTTCTGATACACCACAAGGGCTTTTTCGCTTGCCCAATCGTTGTTTTGGTAAGAAGAATAGGTTTTGCAACCACATTTGTTTTCCACAGCCCTTAGGAATTGGATTTGCCCGGGTATTTCGTTCTTATTCCAAACTGCCAAAATTACCAATGGCTTCCCATCGATCTTCTGATACCAATCTTGTTGAAAAGCCCACACAAAATGATCGATGATACGATCTTCCATGGCTACCAGTTCGGTAATGTATGCAGCTTTCATACCTTGCTTATCGGGCAGATCAGCAAATTGCCTTCTGGCATAACTTTGCATTGCCTCATCTGGATAATAGTTAAAGGCCCAGAAATCAATGCCGGCACTGCGGGCATAATTTACCTCCTGTTCCATTATTCCGGGTCTGTCACCCTCAAACTTCACATTGCTTACTCTGTTTTCTACTTCGAGAGCATAGCCATTGTCTTTGTTGTAAAATGGGAATTCCAGAGTTTCAGGCTCAGTAAAAGTCGAAAACCATGGTGCATAATCCTTCGTCTCAGGTGTATTAAATGCCCCTCTGAGGCCCGGCAGAATCCCCCCTGTGCTACTCCAGCTGTCCCACCTGATTACGCCCACAGGGATTTTAATTTTGTCGCTTATTACCGGAGGTGTAACTTCCGGATTGTTATCCTGATTGCCGTTGGCGGCTACAAACTTGTTATTATCATTATAAATCCGCCATTCTATATTGACTGGCTTTCCGGAACCTACAGTTCTTTTCAAATATCTTCCCGACCACCTGCTAAACAAAAAGTCGGATTGTTCGACTAATTTTTCTACAGGCGGATTATTGGGTTTTACTAACGTATCAAGCGAAGGATGTTGTGCAGCCAAATTAAATTCCATCAAAATAAAAAGCAAAAACACTCCTGTTTTGGAGAGTCTTGTATATATGCTTGTCATTTGAGGTTTCATTTGGACGTATTTTTTCAGCAAAAACTAAAATGAATTTCTGTTTAAAATATTGATTCGAAAAAAAGAAGTCCCAAATATCGATAGACCATATAGCACGAGATAACCCCGGGTTTTAAATGGAAAAACGGGATGATTTTCGATAGAAGAACAAATACTTATTTTTTTATAAATCAATTTACGGAATATTATTAAAGCACACTTTTGGGCAAAATTAACACAATCAGCCTGATAATCAAACTCTTGTTTATTAACTTTAATATATAGAACAAAGGTCGTGCCAAAATGTATCATAGCTAAATCCGAGCGTGTTTTTTCTGATTTCTTCATTTTTCCTGAAACAACCTTTTTCCTCATTCTAAATTGAAACAAAATAAGCCTCAACTTAAAGCATATTTTGTGTATTCGGGTGGGTTTTCATACATTCGTAAAATAAAATCATCGCGGAAATATTTTATTATCGTTTCCGGTTTCAATTAACACCAATCATGAAAAAAATAAGCCTTGCCATTCTGGTTGCTTTTACCTTGAATTCATGTCAAACCACAGATGCCGACCAGGTCGTTGCTATTGACAAAAAATTCTCGATTTCACTCCCTTCTTATCTTTCAAAATCGACCGATCTTAATCCCGATGCCTCCCTGGAATACCAAAATATGGTTAAAGAATTTTATGTGATTGTAATCGAGGATTCTAAAGAAGAAATGAAGAAATCTTTGGAAGAAAACCAACTCACCGGGCAGTATTCTAATGACATAAACGGTTACGCCAACCTCCTGATGCAGGGATTTGAACAAAAGATTAAAATCTCGCGTAAAGATCCATTGGTGGACACTGTAGTAAATAATATGCCCGCCAAACACCTGAGGATTTCGGGAAAAGTGGATGGAATAGACGCATACTATTCGGTGGCATTTGTGGAAGGCAAAAATACCTATTATCAGGTGATGGCCTGGACTACAGCCGCCAAAGAAAAACAATATTCTGAAAGAATGACCAAAATAATTCATTCATTAAAAGAGCTTTAAAAACAATTATTCCTTATTTTATCTTGTCGAATCATCCTGCCTTTTATATCGAATCCGAAGAAATCGGGCTTTTGCCACTTAGTTACGAGCAATTGTGTCTTTATGGTCAACCCGAACTCATGGCCAAAACGCTGGGTCTGAGAAACTGCCTGATAAAATGTGGGGAACCATTTGATGCGGCATTTGATGATGCCCTGGAAAATTTCTGGAAACCCATGTGCGAGGAAAACCCTGATGATTTCCAATGGTTTACCAACTGGCTCATTGTTTTAAAAAGTGAAAATACCGCAATTGGGGGAATCGGCCTGTCGGGAAAACCGGATGAATCGGGAGAAACCGAAACGGGTTATGCTATTGACGTCGATTACCGTGGAAAAGGCTACATGACAGAGGCCCTTTCTCTGATGTGTAATTGGTATTTTGAACAGCAAAATGCCAGTTCTCTGAAAGCCCATACATTTCCTGATGGAATTATCTCTCAGAAAACACTGATCAAAAACGGATTCCTGCTTATTGGTCCGGAAGTTACTGAGGATGGCGAAGTGCTGCTTTGGCGAAAGAGGATCATTTAAGCATCAAACGCATTGGTACTTTTATCCAATAGATAGTATATTTGAAACTCAAACCCTATCTAACCCTTTAAATGGACTATATTAACAATAAAAAAATCTGGAACGCCTGGTCTATGTATGATTGGGCCAACTCGGTTCATAATCTGGTAATTACCACTGTCATTTTCCCGATGTATTATCATGCCACTGCTGTGGGGAAAGATGGCGGAAACATGGTGGAGTTTTTTGGTTTTGAGGTAAATAACAATTCACTTTACAGTTATTCGATATCTGCGGCGGCACTGTTGCTTGTCTTTTTGTCACCTATACTTACCTCTATTGCTGACTACTCAGGAAGGAGGAAGTTTTTTATGAAATTTTTGAATATCTTGATGGTTGTGATATATTCAATGGATTTTCAAATCTTGAGCAAATAGATCTTGCAAAGGAAAATGAAGTATCAGCGCTTATAAGTCTTAATAAACAAAAGTATGATATAGTTTACAATATCAGTACTGTTTATTTTGATGTTTTGAAAAAAGAAAAAATTGTCATAGCAAATAATGAGAATCTGGAAGATTCTAGAAAGCAACTTGACAGGGTGAAAGAATTTATGGATGTGGGAAAAAAGACCATGGCTGATGTTTACAGGCAGGATGTACAGGTTGCTCAGAATGAACTCGCGGTTGAGAGATCGAAAAATGATCTGAAGAAAAGTAAAGTTGACCTTCTTCTGACAATGAATACCGATATGAACAAAGAATACTCTGTATCAGACAATAAAATCCAGACAAATCTTTCTGATGCAGAACTTAAAATGATTTTAGACAGAAATTCAGAAACTGAAGTTCTGTTAAACAAAGCATTGAGCAACAGATATGATTATAAAGCTTCTCAGCAGATCATGAAGATCAGCCAGGTGCAATATAACATTGACAAAAAGAATTTATATTATCCTACAGTTACCGGGTTTGCAAATTATAATCTTAATGCTTCGAGAGTTGAGAACATTCTGGGTTCCCGTGCTTTCAATTTTGGTCTTTCACTTAACTATTCGATCTTTCAGGGATTCAAACTCGATAACAGAGCTCAGACATCTGAAATATCGATTAAACAAAATCAGGATAACATCAGACAGCTTGAACAACAGATAAGAAGTGAAATAAAGAAAGCATATATTGATCTGGAAACCCAGTACAAGCAGATAGATATTCTCAACAGAAATATTAAATCAGCCGAACAGGATAA
>WBZP01005813.1_pt1 | contig 12405 bp, 11 predicted proteins | sample 5204301 | NCBI WGS metagenome assembly WBZP01 (sample SAMN12412401, study PRJNA552823) | activated sludge metagenome | isolation source: activated sludge from nitrification reactor of wastewater treatment plant... | place: USA: Pennsylvania | collected 2017
CGAGGTGGACGCACGCTACCAGTCCTACAACGTCGAGATGGTCGAGGTGACGGGCGGGCGGTTCTGGGCGCCGTACGGCTCCGGGAGCGCCGCGCCGGAGCCTCCGACTGCGGGAACCGGAGCTCCCGGCCTCGACCCGCGCCTGTTCCGCCAGCGGACGCCGATCGACCTCGCGAGCCCGCGCCTGCGGACGCTCGCCGCCGGCCTCGGCCCCGCCTACGTGCGCGTGAGCGGCACGTGGGCCAACTCGACCTACTTCCACGACTCCGACGAGAGCGCGCCGGCGACGCCGCCGACGGGCTTCGGCGGCGTCCTGACGCGCGCGCAGTGGAAGGGGGTCGTGGACTTCGCCCGCGCCGCCGACGCGCAGCTCGTCACCTCCTTCGCGGTGAGCGGCGGCGTGCGCGACGGGCAGGGCGTCTGGACGCCGGCCGAGATGCGGAAGCTGCTCGCCTACACGGCTTCGCTCGGCGGCGCCGTCGTGGCGGCCGAGCTCTTCAACGAACCCAACGTGGCGGCCATGGGCGGCGCGCCCAGGGGCTACGACCCGGCCGCCTACGGACGCGACTTCCAGGCGTTCCTTCCCGCCGTTCGCGCGGCGGCGCCGAAGCTCCTGGTCCTCGGACCCGGGTCGGTCGGCGAGGGAGGCCTGCTGTCGGGCTTCCCCGGCGCGATGAGGAGCGAGGACCTGCTGGCCGCGGCCGGCCCGGGTCAGGACGCCTACTCGTACCACTTCTACGGCGCCGTCTCGAAGCGGTGCGCCGCGATGGGCGCGGCCGGCCAGACGACGGCGGACGCCGCGCTCGCCGAGGAGTGGCTCGCGCGCACCGAGCGCGAGGCGCGCTTCCACGGGCCGCTGCGCGACCGCTTCGCGCCCGGCAAGGCGCTGTGGGTGACCGAGACCGGCGAGAGCGCGTGCGGCGGGAACCCGTGGGCGTCCACCTTCACCGACACGTTCCGCTACGTCGAGCAGCTCGGCCGCCTGGCGAAGCTCGGCGTGCAGGTCGTCATGCACAACACTCTCGCCGCGAGCGACTACGCGCTGGTCGACGAGGAGACGCTCGAGCCGCGGCCGAGCTACTGGGCGGCCCTGCTGTGGCGCCGGCTGATGGGCACGACCGTTCTCGAGGGAGCCGCCCCGCCCGACGCGGGCGTCCACGTGTACGCGCACTGCCTCGCCGGCCGGCCCGGAGGAGTCGCGCTCCTCGCCGTGAACACGGACCGCGCGGGCGGCCGCGCGATCGTCCTGCCGGCGCGCTCCGAGCGCTACACGCTCACGTCCTCGAAGGGCCTCGATTCGCGCACCGTGGAGCTGAACGGCCGGACGCTCGCGCTCGCGGCCGGCGCCCCGCTGCCCGCGCTCGCGGGCGCGGCCGAGAAGGCCGGCCCGGTCGCCCTCCCGGCGGCGAGCGTCACGTTCCTGGCGGTCCCCGAGGCCCGAAACCCGGCCTGCCGCTGAGGACGGGCGGCCGCGCCCCGGCCGGCCGGGGTCGTCCCGTGCTAGCTTCGGCTCGTGCGGGACGGCCTCCTCCTCCGTGTCCTCAAGCGTGTCGCCCTCTGGCGGTTCGGGCTCGACCTCGCCGTCCACCGCGTGATCCGCCGCGCGCGCGGCGAGCGTCCGTGGGCGCTGCGCGGCGCCTGCGAGCGTTGCGCGGCGTGCTGCGAGGCGCCCGCGATCGCGGTCGGGACCGTCACGTGGTCGGTGCCCGTCGCCCGCCGGGCCTTCCTGTGGTGGCAGCGGCGAGTGAACGGGTTCGAGCTCGTGCGCGCCGACGAGGACGACCGATCGTTCGTCTTCCGCTGCACGCACTTCGACCGCGCGACGCGCTCGTGCGACAGCTACTCCTCGCGGCCGGGGATGTGCCGCGACTACCCGCGGCTCCTCCTCTGGCAGGCGAACCCGCAGCTCCTTCCCGGGTGCGGCTACCGGGCCGCCCCGCCGAACGCGGACGGCCTGCGCGACGCGATCGACCGCCTGGAGCTGTCGGCCGAGCAGCGCGTGAAGCTGCGGAAGGGCCTGCGGCTGGACGGGTGACGCGAAACCCGTTGCCTTGTGGGTTGGGACGGAGAGGAAACGGAAACGGAAACGAACAACGGATCCTAGAACGGAACTGCCTAGCGGGGCTTTCGCGCCCCTCGAGAGCCGCGCGAAAGCCCCGTGGCCTAGTGCCCCCCCCCTCCGCCTGAGAGCTGCTTCACGAGGTCGCCCACGACCTGCTTCGCGTCGCCGAACAGCATGTACGTGCGGTCGGCGGTGTAGAGCTCGTTGTCGATGCCGGCGAAGCCGGGGTTCATCGAGCGCTTGATCGCGATCGTCATCCTCGCCTTGTCGGCGTCGATGATCGGCATGCCGTAGATCGGGCTCGCCTTGTCGTGGCGGGCGGCCGGGTTCACGACGTCGTTCGCCCCGATCACGAGGCAGACGTCGCACTGCGGCATGTCCGGGTTGATGTCGTCCATCTCGACGAGCTTGTCGTACGGGATGTCCGCCTCGGCGAGCAGCACGTTCATGTGGCCCGGCATGCGCCCGGCCACCGGGTGGATCGCGAAGCGCACGTCGACGCCCCGCCGGGCCAGCTGGTCGAACAGCTCTCGCACGCGCTGCTGGGCGCGGGCCACCGCCAGCCCGTAGCCGGGCACGATCACCACGAGTTGGGCCTGCTCCATCGCCTGGGCCGCACCCTCGGCCGTCTCCTGCTTGACCGCCTTCTGCTCGCCGCCGGCCGCCTTCGCCTGCACCTGGCCGAACGCGCCGAAGAGCACGTTCGCGAACGAGCGGTTCATCGCGCGGCACATGATGATCGAGAGGATGAGGCCCGAGGAGCCGTCGAGGGCCCCCGCGATCACGAGCAGCTTGTTGTCGAGGACGAAGCCCATGGCCACGGCCGAGAGCCCGGCGTACGAGTTCAGCAGCGAGATGACCGTCGGCATGTCGGCCCCGCCGATCGGGATGATCAGCAGCACGCCGAACAGCAGCGACAGGACGATGATGACGGGGAACAGGAACGACAGCTGCTCCGGCCGGAAGATGAGGGCGACCCCGCAGACGACGGCGAGCGCGAGGAGGCCGAGGTTCGTCGCGTTCTGCAGCGGATAGGTCACCGGCCGCTGCGGGATGAAGCGGACCTCCTGCAGCTTGCCCGCCGCCATCAGCGAGCCCGTGAAGGTTAGGTAGCCGAGGATGATCTCGGCGCTGATCGCGGTCATGCGGAACGCGGTCAGGTTCGCCGGCCCCTCGTGGAGCCAGAGGTAGTACTTCGCGGTGCCGACGAGGCCGGCGGCGAGGCCACCGAAGGCGTGCGACAGCGCAGTCCGCTGGGGCACCGCGGTCAGGGCCACGCGCGAGAGCGGCACGCCGACGAGGAAGCCGGCCGCGATCGCCCCCGCGATCCAGGACCAGTTCACGATGCCAGGCGTCAGCATCGTGCCGACGACCGCGAGGGTCATGGCCGCGACGCCGGCGAAGACGCCCTTGCGGGCCGTCTTCGGGTCGTTCATCCAGTAAAGCGCGAAGATGAAGAGGGCGGCCGAGGCGAGGTAGGCGACCTCGACGAGCGGCAGGGAGAAGCCGCTCACTTGCGCGCCTCCCCGCGAGGCTCGGTCTTGAACATCTTGAGCATGCGGTCCGTGATGAGGAATCCGCTCACGATGTTCGTCATCGACGCGAACAGGGCGACCGCCCCGAGCGCGGTGATGTACCACGGGTGGTCGAGGCCGGTGATGACGATCGACCCCACGACCGCGATCGCCGAGATCGCGTTCGTGATGGACATGAGCGGGGTGTGGAGGAGCCGCGAGACCCGCGTGATCACGCCGAGGCCGATGAAGGTCGCGAGCAGGAACACGTAGACCATCGAGGCGCGGTCCGGCGGCGCGGGCGCGGCGGTGTCGCTCGCCGCGGCCGACGCGGCGGCGAGCAGGACGAGAGCTCCTGTCACGGTGGGGCCTCCTGTGGCGCGGGCCATTCTGCCACGGGGCGAGGACCCGATCCTACGGGACCGGCCGCCGCCTCAGCGCACACGCAGCTCGAAAGAGCCGACGACGTCCCGGCCGGCCGAGTCCGTCGAGATGGTGCCCGTGACCTTCTCGCCGTCCCATTTGCCGGTGTAGTAGCGCATGGCCCCGCGGATGGGGACGCTGAAGCGGAGGCGGTCCCGGCCCTTCTCCAGCGAGGAGAGCGGGAGGGTCAGGGTGAGGCCGCCTTCGTAGGAGATCGAGCCCGCCCCGCGCAGCTCGACCGTCAGGTAGCGCAGCCCCTGCGACTCCTCGTCTTGCCGGCCCCTCAGCGTGGCGTCCGGGGGCAGGCGGGCCGGCGCGGGAGCCGTGGCGGCCGGCACCACGGGCGCGCCCGTCACGGTCGGAGCGGCCGGCGCGACGACCTTCTCGGGCACACGGAAGCCCACGAGGCGGAGGGCGTCGCGCAGGGGCGGCTTCGCGTCGAGGACCGCCGCCTGGGACAGGCCCTGCTGCGCGCCGCGTCGAAGATCTGCTGCAGGGCCCGCCCCTCGGGCGCGAGGTCCGCGGCGAAGTGAGGCCGCTCGCCGCGGACGGTCGCGAGAACGAGGTCCTTCGCGACCGCCTCCCACCAGCGCAGGAGCCGGTCCCGAGTGACCGGGCCGCCCTTGCCCTTCAGGCCGGTCCAGTCCTCGTTGTACGCGGCCACGTCCTCCTCCGTCACGGTCACCAGCACGTCGGGCTGGCCGCCGAGGCCGAGAGTCGGGTTCGTGTCGTAGCCTCGCGCTTCGAAGGTGAGCCCGAGGGTCGTCCGCAGGGCCGCGACGACGCCGTCGAGCTTGCGGGCCGCGTCGAACGCCCGCTCGGCCGCGGTCTGCCCGCCCGAGTCGGCGAAGGCGAACGCGGGGCCGAGGCCCGTGGCCACGACGGCGTGCGCCCGCCCGCCGACTCCCGAGAACGGCTCCGGTACGAACCTCAGCTCGACGACCTCGGGCAGGCCCGCCGACTGCAGCGTCGCCTGGCCGACGCTGTCCGATCCGGGCACGCGCACCTCGACGACCCGGCTCGCCGCGCCCGCCGGCAGGCGCGGGACGACGACCTTCAGGCCGTCCCCGTTCGACGCGAGGACGAGCGCCGGGACCCCGGCGATGCGGACGTCGTTGCTGGCGGCCCGCGCCTGGAAGCCGAGGCCGGCGATCTGGATCGTGTCGCCGGGCGCGGCGCTCGCCGGCACGACCTCGGACACGACGGGCAGGCGCCCGACGACGAAGGGCGCGGAGTTCGAATCGACGCCGGCCACCGTCACGACCACCGGCGCGCGCGTCCCGACGGGCCCGACGTCCTGCGGGACGATGGCGCGCAGGCTGGTCGCATCCGCCGCGACGACCTGCCCCGGCGTGGTCCCGAAGCGGACCGTCGCGCCGATCCCCCAGCCGGCGCCGACGAGCTGCACCTCCTCGCCGGGCAGTGCCGCCTCCGGCGACAGGCCGTGGAGGCGCGGCCCCTGGATCACGGTGATCGGCCACGGCGCCGCCGCCCGCGAGCCGACCTTGACCACGACCGGCACCTGGCGCTCGCCGCCCGAGGCCATCGCCAGCTCGGGGACTTCCACTTCCAGCCGGTCGGGCGCGCTCACCAGGACCCGGGCCGGGCGGTCCTCGAACACGACCGAGTTCTGGGTCGCCGTCGAGGAGAAGCCGCGGCCGGCGATGGTCGCCCGCTGCCCCACGCGGACGCGCGAGGGCTCGATCGAGGCCACGCGCACACCGCGTCCGAGGAGCGCCCATGCGCCGCCGCCCAGAGCCCCCAGGACGAGCACGGCGGCCAAACCGAGGCCGGCCGGCCGGAGCCACGTCGGGCGGGCGAGCCCCGCCGCCGCATGCGGTCCGGCCTTACGGGCCGGACCGCCCGCGGGCGGGCGCTTGGGGATGGACGACACCGGCCTCGGCCGAGCCCCGGGCTCGGGCTTCGTCGCGGGAGCGGGAGGCTTCGCCGGGGCGGCCGGGCCGGCCGGGGAAAGCGGCGGCACCGCCGGTGCAGCGGGCGCCTGGGGCGGAGCCGGCGACGGAGCGGCGTCACGGAGCGCGGCGGACGGCGTGGCCGGCGACGGCGGCGACGCCGGAGGCGGAGCGGGGGGCGCCGGCGGCGCCTCCCAGGCCGGCACGAGAGGCGGCGCGACGGGAGGCTCCTCGAACGTCTCGAATCCGGCGAACGACGGAGGCGCCGTTCCGGCGTCGGGCGCGAGCGGCGCTTCCTGTGCCTCCGACGCCTCGGCGACGAAGAAGTCGTCCGCTCCCGCGTCCTCCGACGGGACAGGCGCCACGTCGGCCGCGGGGCCCGGCTCTTCGATCGACCACTCGTCGGGCTCCGCGGGACGAGCCGCGGCGGCCGGCTCGGGCGCGGCTTCGTCCTCGAACACGAACGACGTCTCTTCTTCGGCCGACGGCGCAGGCGCGGACTCGGCCGCCGGAACGGGCTCCGCCTCGCCCACGAAGAAGTCCTCGGCGGCCGCGGCCGGCTCTCCCTCCGCTTCCTCTCCCTCGACGACGACCGCCTCGTACTCCTCGGCCGCCTCGCCGGCGATCTCGACCGCCTGGCTCGCGCCGGCGGTGGCGTCGAGGTCCAAGCCCTCGGGGAGCGGGCCGGCGGCGGCGGGCGCCTCGGGCTCCTCTCCTCCCGCGCCCGGCAGCACTTCGACCCAGGGCTCGAAGCGGCACTGGATGCAGACGCTGCCGGGATCCTGGGGCGGGCCGAGCCAGAGCACGTCGCCCGGCCGCAGGATGGCCTGGCCTTCGACGCGCTCCGTGTTCACGTAGAGGCCGCGCGGCGCCCGCGTGTCGCGGACCTCGGCCTGGTCGAGGTCGGTCCAGAGGCGCGCGTGGATGGGGCTGACCGAAGGCAGGTCCACCACGAGGTGGCAGTCCGGATCGGATCCGACGAGCACCTCGGCCACGACCTCCTCGAGGTCGCGCCTGCGGCCGTGAAGGCCGCCGCCGAGCACGGAGATCGATGCGAGGCGCAGCTTCTCCCCAGACATCGGCCGGGACTCTAGCAACCGGCGCAACCGGCGGTCAAGGTATACTCGTCACCGTCGAGCGGCGCACCGCCGCGCGGTGTGCTGCCACGCACAATGCTGCCTGAGCCCCCTGCCCGGACCGTCTTCGGCTACGACACGGCCGCCGCCCTCCTGCCGGAGGTCCGGCGGCTCACCGAGGAGGCGGTCCGGCGGGTGGACGAGGCCCGGTCGGCCGGCGAGGGCCCCGAGGTCGAGGAACGCGTCCATGCCATCGTGGCCGAGTGGGCCGGGGCGATGATCGAGCGCGGCCTCGAGGTGAAGGGGCTCTGGCTCGTCGATTTCGACAACGGCCAGGGCTACTACTGCTGGCGATACCCCGAGGCGGGGCTCGACTACTTCCACACCTACGAGGAGGGTTTCCGGGGCCGCATGCGCATCCAGTGACCGGAAGCGAACGACATGAGCCAAGCGATCCTGATTCCCGTCGTCGCCGTCCTGGGCCTCCTCGCCCTCGCCGTGCTCGCGGTGGTCGTCCTGGCGATCGTGCGCCCCGAGGCCACGCGGCAGCGCGTGCTCGCGGCGTTCCGCCGGCCGGCAAAGCCGGCCCGCACGCCTGACTCCAGGCACTATTACCGGCCGTACTGGTCCTGATCCAAAGGGCCTATTCCCGAGGCCCTCGGCCCGGCGCGACAGTCCTCCCAGCTACGTACCAAACCGAAGGAGGAGGACCATGCTCGTCGAGCGAGCGAAGCGCCTTCTCGAGACGGGCGGGGTGCCGTACGAGGTGCTCCCCCACCGCGAGGCCTACACCGCGCAGGGGATCGCCGCCGCCGCCCACGTGTCGGGCTGGCTCGTCGCCAAGGTCGTGCTCGTGCGCGCACCGGGCGAGGGGCCGATCATGGTCGTCGTGCCGGCCTCGTGCCGCCTGGACCTCGCGTCCGTCGCGCGGATGCTGGGCAAGAAGTCGGTCGCGCTCGTCCAGGAGGGCGAGATGAAGTCGCTCTTCCCGGACTGCGAGACGGGCGCCGAGCCTCCGTTCGGCGCCCTCTACGGCGTGCCGATCTGGGTGGACGCGTGCTTCCCCGAGGCGGGGGACTTCGCCTTCCAGGCGGGAAATCACCACGAGATCGTCCGCGTGAAGTACGCCGACTGGGAGAAGCTCGCGCGCCCCACGGTCGGCGAGTTCTGCCGCCACTGACGAAGGGGGCGGCGTGAGGCGGCCCGGCCTCCGGCGCCGGGCCGCCGCCTTCTAGCCGGCGAGGACGCCGAGCGCGCGGCCGACCTTCGTGAACGCGGCCACGGCGCGGTCGATGTGCTCGGGCCGGTGCGCGGCCGAGAGCTGCACGCGGATGCGCGAGAGGCCCTTCGGCACGACCGGGAAGAAGAAGCCCTTCACGTACACGCCCTCGTCGAGGAGGGCGCGCGCGAAGCGCTGGGCGAGCGGGGCGTCGTCCGGCGCGAAGCGCGAGAACATGATCGGGACGATCGGGTGGACGCCCGGCCTGATCTCGAAGCCGGCCGCGGTCATGCGCCCGCGGAACTCCTTCGTGTTGGCCTCGAGCCGGTCTCGCAGCTCCGTGCTCTGCGTCAGCAGCTCGAGCGCGCGGAGCGTCGCGCCCGCGACGGCCGGCGCGAGCGAGTTCGAGAAGAGGTACGGCCGGCTGCGCTGCCGCAGCATGCCGATCACCTCCGGAGGGCCGGCCGTGCAGCCGCCGAGCGCGCCGCCGAGGGCCTTGCCGAAGGTCGTGGTGATGAGGTCGACCTTCCCGCCCACGCCGTGGTGCTCCCACGTGCCGCGGCCCGTCCGGCCCATGAAGCCGGTGGCGTGGGAGTCGTCGACCATCAGCGTCGCCCGGTACCTCGCGGCCAGCTCACAGATCTGCGGCAGGGGCGCGATGGTGCCGTCCATCGAGAAGACGCCGTCGGTGACGATCATCCGGAAGCGCTGGGCCTGCGCCTCCCGGAGCTTCGCCTCGAGGTCGGCCATGTCGGCGTTCGCGTACACGTAGCGCTTCGCCTTGCACAGGCGCACTCCGTCGATGATCGACGCGTGGTTGAGCTGGTCGGTGACGATCGCGTCGTCGGCCCCGAGCAGCGGCTCGAAGACGCCGCCGTTCGCGTCGAAGCACGCGGCGTAGAGGATCGCGTCCTCCATGCCGAGGAACGCCGCGATCCGCTTCTCGAGCTCGAGGTGCAGCGCCTGGGTGCCGCAGATGAAGCGCACGCTCGACATCCCGAAGCCCCACTCGTCGAGCGCGCGGTGTGCGGCGGCGACGAGCTCGCGGTGGCCCGAGAGGCCGAGGTAGTTGTTGGCGCAGAAGTTCAGGACGGGACGCTCGCGTCCCTCGACCCGGATCTCCGGGCCCTGCTCCCCGAGGATGGGCCACTCCTCCTTGAACAGGCCCTGGGCCCGGATGGAATCGATCTCGCGGGCGAGGAAGTCGCGGAACGCAGGATCCATTGTCGTCGCCTCCGGGTCGATTCTACCGGCCCGGGCGGCGGCGACCGCTACTTCTGCGGAGCGCCGACCCGCAGCCTCGCCCCGTCCTGCAGGTCCTTGAGGGCCTGCCACGGGCCGATCACGACCTCGCGGCCCTCGGCGATCCCCTTCACCTCGACGTCGAGGCCGCCGATCATGCCGGCCTCGACCGGCACGAAGCGGGCGGTTCCCGCCTCGGCCACGAACACGCCCGTCTTCTCCTGCCCCGCCGCCCCGCGCAGCGCAACGGCCTGGAGCGGCACCGTGAGGGCACCCTTCGCCTCGCCGACGAGGATCTCGGCGTCGCACGTGAGCCCCGGCCGGAGGCCCGGCTCGGGAGCCTTCAGGCGGACCTTCACGCGGAACTCCCGCGCCGCGGCCCCGGCCCCCACGACCGGCAGCGCGCTCGCCCCGACCTCGACCACCTCGCCCGGCAGCGTTCGGCCGGAGAGCGCCTCGAGCGTCACGGTGGCCGGCTGGCCGGTCTTCACGCGGAGGACGTCGGCCTCCGCGACCTTCACCTCCGCGTCGATGTCGGAGAGGTCCGAGATCGTCATGAGGGTCGTGCCCGGCATGTTCTGGATGCCGATCACCACCATCTCCCCCTCGCGCACCGGAAGCCGGGTGACGACGCCGTCCATCGGGGCCACGATCTCGGTCTTCCGCACGAGGTCCCGCGCCCGCGTGAGCTGCGCCCGCGCCTGGCCGATGCGGCGGCTCGCCGCCTCGACCTGGGCGGCGGCCGCGAGCTGCGCCGCGCGCAGCGCGTCGAAGTCGGACTGCGGCAGGAGACCCTGGCCCGAGAGCTCGCGGCCGCGGGCGTAGGCCTTCTCGGCCTCCTCGGCGCGCGCCTGCGCGGCCGAGAGGTCGGCCTCGGCGGCGCGCGCGACGGCGGCGGCGGCCGCGGCGTCGCTCGCGGCGGGGACCGAGTCGATGCGGGCCACGACCTGTCCCTTCCGGACCCGCTCGCCCTCTTTCACGGGCAGCGAAACGAGCCGGCCCATCACCGAGGAGCCGATGTCCGCGTAGCGGACGGCGACGATCTCGCCGGAGGCGGTGACGGTCGAGCGGAGGACCGCCCGGCGGGCCACGCGGCCCGTCTCGACCTCCACCGTCGCCCCGCGGCGGCAGGCCGCGGAGCCGGGCAGCAGGGACAGCACGACGAGCGCCAGGGGGACGAGGCGGCGGAGAGAGCTCATCGCGGGCGGACTCTAGCACGTCGCCCTCGCGCCGCGCCCGCCGCGAGGCGGGTTATCCTGCGCCCCCATGGGCGGCCTCGTCCGGCAGGCGTGCGCGGTCCGCGAGTCGGTGGCGCAGGCCGCGTCGACGGCGCTCGCCCACCCCCTGCGATCGGGGCTCGGCGCGCTCGCCATGGCCGTCGGCGTGGCCACGGTCGCCCTCGTCATCGCCGGCCTCGACGGGCTCGCGGAGTTCGCGCGCTCCACCACGGCCCGCAGCTTCGGCTCGGACACCTTCGTCGTGGCCCAGATCGGCTCGCCGGGGACGCTCGGCCGCCGCGAGCTGCAGGACCGGCTCGAGCGGAACCCGTACATCCGCCGGAGCGACGTCCGCTTCCTGGAGCGGTGGGCGGGCGACGAGGTCCTCTACGCGCCGGTCACGCAGCGGCCGGGCGAGGTCGTCGCCGGCGGGCGCAAGTTCGAGAACGCGGCGATCACGGGAACGGGAGCGGCGCTCGCCGAGATCCGCTCGCTCGAGGTGGCGCGCGGCCGCTTCTTCACGCGCGACGAGGAGGCGCGAGCCGCGGCGGTCGCGGTGATCGGAAGAGACGTCGCCGACGCTGTCTTCCCCGGCCTCGACCCGCTCGGCCGCGGAATCCGCGTCGGCCTGAGGCGGCTCGAGGTCATCGGCGTGCAGGACCGCCTCGGGACCTCCGCCGGGCAGTCGCTCGACCGTTACGTCTGGATCCCGCTCCCGACCTTCGAGCGCGCGTTCGGCGCGCCGCCGACGCTGCAGGTCTACGCCCGCGCGCGCGAGGCGGGCCGCACCCGGGCCGGCGAGGACCACGCCCGCGCCACGATGCGGGCGCGGCGACACCTCGGGCCGGGAACGGCCGACAACTTCGACATCCTGAGCCCCGAGGCCGCGCGCGGCTTCGTCGCGAACCTCACGGAGCGCGTCAGCGGCGCGGCCGGGCCGCTCTCGGCCATGGCGCTCCTCGCCTCGATCGTCGTCGTCACGAACACGACGCTCGTGTCCGTCACCCAGAGGACGCGCGAGATCGGCGTCCGCCGCGCCCTCGGGGCCACGCGCCGGCAGATCGTCCGCGAGGTGCTGATCGAGTCGGCGCTCGTCGCGCTCGTGGGCGGGGTCGCCGGCCTGCTCGTGGTGAGCGGGATCGCGGAGGCGGCGCGGGCGGCCTCCGGCGCGCCGCTGTCGATCGGGCCCACGACCGTCGCCTGGAGCGTCGGCGCGGCCGGCGTCGCCGGCGTCCTCGCCGGGCTCTACCCGGCACGCCGCGCCGCCGGGATCGACGTCATCGCCGCCGTGAGGTCGGAGTGAGCCCCCTCCGCCGCGCGCACCGCGCGCTTCGGGAGTGGCTCGCGCTGGGCGGCGACACGTGGCGGCTCGTCCACGACTCCGTGAAGGCCCACCCCCTCCGGTCCGTGCTCGCGATCCTGGGCGTCATCATCGGGATCGTCACGGTCGTGCTCGTGGCCTCGATCCTCGCCAACGTGCGCAACTCGGTGGCGCTCCTCTTCCGGGAGCTCGGCACCGAGAACGTGTTCGCCTACCACCGCAGCGGGGACCCGTACCAGGCGCCCTCGGAGAAGGAGGCGCGCCGCCGGCCGCTCGACCCCGCGTTCGCGGAGGTCATGAAGCGCGAGGCGAGCCACGTGCGCGACGTCGGCGTGCAGCTCATCGTGCCGGCGGTGGTGAACGGCCGGGCGCTCGTCGCGCGCGCGGGCACGAACGACACGGACCGCGTGTTCCTCGA
>WBZP01005577.1_pt1 | contig 12401 bp, 9 predicted proteins | sample 5204301 | NCBI WGS metagenome assembly WBZP01 (sample SAMN12412401, study PRJNA552823) | activated sludge metagenome | isolation source: activated sludge from nitrification reactor of wastewater treatment plant... | place: USA: Pennsylvania | collected 2017
CATGTGGCCCAGGTTGGACTCGTGCACGTTGACCGCACCACGCAGGTGGCGCTTGTTCTTGGTCGTCTTCTTGGTGAGGATGTGGCGCTTGAACGCCTGACCGCGCTTGACGGTACCCCCCGGGCGCACTCGGAAGCGCTTCTTGGCGCTGCTCTTGGTCTTCATCTTGGGCATGACTGCTCCTAGCTATGTTTGCTGCTGCAGGCGACACCGGGCTCCGGTGTGCTTGCCGGCCTGCAGCCGCTTCTTCTTGCCGCCGCGGTGAACCCACCCCGGCAGCAAAACCTCTGGACCTACTTTCGCTTCGGCGCCAGCACCATGATCATCTGGCGGCCTTCGAGCTTGGGCATGTGTTCCACCATCGCCACATCGGCCAATTCGTCCCGGATACGTTCCAGCATGCGCATCCCGATGTCCTGGTGGGTGATCTCACGACCCCGGTAGCGCAGTGTGACCTTGCCCTTGTCACCGTCTTCGGCGATGAAACGGCGCAGGTTGCGCATCTTGATCGCGTAATCGCCGTCGTCGGTGCCGGGGCGGAACTTGACTTCCTTGATCTCGATGACCTTCTGCTTGGCTTTCGCCTCGGCGGCCTTCTTCTGCTCCTGGTACTTGAACTTGCCGTAGTCCATCAACCGGCACACCGGGGGGTCTGCGGTGGCGGCGATCTCGACCAGATCGACGTCCAACTCCCCTGCCATGCGCAACGCTTCCATCGTGCTGACGATGCCGAGCGGCTCGTTTTCAACCCCGTTCAATCGCACCTGCGGTGCCATGATCTCCCGGTTCAGACGGTGCTTGCGCTCCGCGTTGGGCACGCGGCGGTCCATGAAAGTAGCGATGGTTCCAGCTCCTGATGCAACCCGCAGGCAAGACGGGCCACGATAGAAAAACAAACGCGCGCCGGGTGTCCTACACCTTGGTGGCGATGTCAGTGGCGATCTTCTGGAGGAAGTCTGCCAGCGGCATCACACCGAGGTCCTGGTTGCCCCGGGCGCGCACGGCAACAGCCCCGTTTGCCTTCTCCTTGTCGCCGACGACCAGGATGAACGGGACCTTTTGCATCGAATGCTCGCGGATTTTATAGTTGATTTTTTCGTTGCGCAAATCGAGCGAGACTCTAACTCCTTGTTTTTGCAGCGATTTCACCACGCTTGTGGCGTAGTCGGCCTGCGCGCTGGTGATCGACGCCACCACCACCTGCACCGGCGCCAGCCAGGCCGGCAGCGCGCCGGCGTGCTGCTCGATCAGGATGCCGATGAAGCGCTCGAGGCTGCCCACGATGGCTCGGTGCAGCATGATGGGGCGGTGGCGGACGCCGTCTTCGCCGACGAACTCGGCATCCAGACGCTCGGGCATATTGGGATCGACCTGGATCGTGCCGCACTGCCACGGGCGGCCCAGCGCATCCTTCAGCGTGTATTCGACCTTCGGGCCGTAGAACGCCCCCTCGCCGGGCAGGTACTCGAAGTCGCAGCCCGAAGCCTTGAGACCTTCGGCCAGCGCGGCTTCCGCGCGATCCCAGCTTTCCTCGGTGCCGATGCGCTTTTCGGGCCGCGTGGAGAGCTTGTAGATGATGTCGCTGAAGCCGAAGTCCTTGTAGACCTTCTGCAGCAAGGTGGTGAAAGCCACCACCTCGGCCTGGATCTGGTCTTCCATGCAGAAGATGTGGCCGTCGTCCTGCGTGAAAGCTCGCACACGCATGATCCCGTGCAAACCGCCCGTCGGCTCGTTGCGGTGGCATTGACCGAACTCGCCGAAGCGCAACGGCAGGTCGCGATAGCTCTTGATGCCCTGCTTGAAGATCAGGATGTGGCCGGGGCAGTTCATCGGTTTGAGCGCGAAGTCGCGCTTTTCCGATTCGGTCACGAACATGTTCTCGCGGTACTTGTCCCAGTGGCCGGTCTTCTCCCACAGGCCCTGGTCCAAGATCTGCGGACCCTTCACTTCCTGGTAGCCGTTGTCGCGGTAGACCTGGCGCATGTACTGCTCAACCCCTTGCCACACAGTCCAACCCTTGGGGTGCCAGAACACGGTGCCCGGGCTGTGCTCGTCGATGTGGAAGAGGTCCAGCTCACGACCCAGGCGGCGGTGATCACGCTTCTCGGCCTCTTCCAGCATCGTCAGGTACTGCTGCAAGGCCTCTTTGCTGGCCCAGGCCGTGCCATAGATGCGCTGCAGCTGCTCGTTGGCCTGGTCGCCACGCCAATAGGCGCCGGCCACCTTCATCAGCTTGAAGTGCTTCAGCCGCCCGGTGCTGGGCACGTGCGGGCCGCGGCACAGATCCTCGAAGTCGCCTTCGCGGTACAGCGATACGTCTTCGCCGGCCGGGATGCTGCCGATGATCTGTGCCTTGTAGTGCTCGCCCAGGCCCTTGAAGTAGGCCACCGCGTCATCGCGCGGCAGCACGCGCCGCACCACGGGCTCGTTCCTTGCGGCCAGTTCGCCCATGCGCCTTTCGATCGCTGCCAGGTCTTCGGGCGTGAAGGGGCGCTTGTAGGCGAAGTCGTAGTAAAAGCCGTTCTCAATCACCGGTCCGATCGTCACCTGCGCATCGGGAAACAGTTCCTTGACCGCATAAGCCAGCAGATGCGCCGTGCTGTGGCGGATGATCTCCAGCCCGTCGGCGTCCTTGTCGGTGACGATGGCCAGCGCGGCATCGGCCTCGATGCGGTAGCTGGTGTCCACCAGCTTGCCATCAACCTTGCCCGCCAGCGAGGCCTTGGCCAGGCCGGCGCCGATAGACGCGGCCACTTCGGCCACCGTGATGGGACCTGGAAACTCTCGCCGGGAACCGTCCGGCAGTGTGATCTGGAGCATGGGGTACCTCGGGGCATGAAAAAAGCGCGGTGGCTGCCGCGCTTTGTTCAGAAGAAAGGGGAACGACAGCGCAGCCGACTAGAGCTCGGTGAAAGACGGCGTAGTCCGCGGTGTCATAACCATGATGCCTTTCTCGTCCTTGTTCGTTGCGGGAGCGGCAAGTTTAGCCGAGCCGGCAGTGCAGGCCAATCATCAGGCCAGTGGCAATGCCTCAAAGGGTGTGCGCCGCGCCACGAGTTTGGCATGCTCATCGGCCACTTGCTGGTCTTCTGCCAGCGCACGGCGCCACCCGCGCTGCAGCGCGGCTCCGGACAGGCCTAAGGCTTGCGCAGCTTGGAAAACGCTGCCGCCATCGCGCCTTGGGCCGCCGGCCCGGGCGCGCGACCGCGGTGCTCCTGTCGGCCGGCTGGCCGGAACTTGTTGTCGACGCCAGCTGCACGGGGCGCACCCGCAGGCGCGTCCAGCTTCATGGTCAAAGAAACCCGCTTGCGCACCAGGTCCACCTCCAGGACGCGGACTTTCACCACCTGGCCCGTGCGCACGACCTCGCGCGCGTCGCTGACGAACCTGTTGGCCAGCTGGCTCACGTGTACCAGGCCGTCCTGGTGCACGCCCAGATCGACGAAGGCGCCGAACTGCGCGACGTTGCTGACCGTGCCTTCCAGCAGCATGCCGGGTTGCAGGTCCTTCAGTTCGGACACGCCTTCGTTGAAGCGTGCCACGACGAAGTCCGGGCGCGGGTCGCGGCCGGGTTTTTCCAGCTCCACCAGGATGTCCTGGACGGTGATCGCGCCAAAGCGCCGGTCGGCAAACGACTCCGGCTTGAGCGAACGCAGCAAGTCGGAGCGGCCCATCAGCTCGGCCACCGGCCGTTGCGTCGCCTCCAGCATCCTCTGCACCACGGGGTAGGTCTCGGGGTGCACACCGGTCATGTCCAGCGGGTTGTCGCCGTCGCGGATGCGCAGGAAGCCCGCCGCCTGCTCGAAGGTCTTGGGGCCGAGTCCCGTCACCTCACGCAGTTGCTGGCGGTTGCGAAAGGCGCCGTTTGCATCGCGCCAGCGCACGATGTTCGCGGCCACCGCAGCGCTCAGGCCGGAGACGCGCGACAGCAGCGGCGCCGACGCCGTGTTGAGATCCACCCCGACACCGTTGACGCAGTCTTCCACCACCGCGTCCAGGCTCCTGGCCAGGCCGGCCTGGTTGACGTCGTGCTGGTACTGGCCCACGCCAATGCTCTTGGGGTCGATCTTCACCAGCTCGGCCAGCGGATCCTGCAGCCGGCGCGCGATGCTCACCGCACCACGCAGGCTCACGTCCTGATCGGGCAGTTCCCGGCTCGCGTATTCGCTGGCGCTGTAGACGCTGGCGCCGGCCTCGCTGACCACCACCTTGTCCAGCTTCACATCGGGTGCGAGCGCGGCGATGCGCTTCACGAGATCGGCGGCCAGCTTGTCGGTTTCGCGGCTGGCCGTGCCGTTGCCGATGGCGATCAGATTGACACCATGGCTGGCCACCAGGCGCCCCAGCGTGTGCAGCGCACCTTCCCAGTCCAGACGCGGCTCGTGTGGATAAACGGTGCCGGTTTCCAGCACCTTGCCGGTGTCGCTGACCACGGCAACCTTCACGCCCGTGCGAATGCCGGGGTCCAGGCCCATCACCACGCGCTTGCCGGCCGGTGCAGCCAGCAGCAGGTCGCGCAGGTTGTCGGCGAACACCTTGATGGCCACGGCTTCGGCTGCTTCGCGCAGGCGGCCGAAGAGGTCGCGCTCCAGGCTCAGGCTGAGCTTGACCTTCCAGGTCCAACCCACCGCCTTGCGGATCAGATCGTCGCCCGGGCGCGATGAATGGCTCCAACCCAGGTGGCGCGCGATGCGCCCTTCGGCCAGACCTGGTTTGCCAGGCGCGGTCTCCTCGTCGAGGATCAGCTTGGCATCCAGCCACTCCAGCGTGCGGCCTCGAAACACCGCCAGCGCGCGGTGGCTGGGCACGGTGCGAATGGGCTCGGCGTAGTCGAAGTAGTCGCGGAACTTGGCCGCGTCGGCATGGTTGCCGTCCTTGCCTTCGACCAGCTTGCTCTGCAGTCGGCCTTCGGCCCACAGCCACTCGCGCAGCTTGCCCACCAGCTCGGCGTCTTCGGCCCAGCGCTCGGCCAGGATGTCCCGCACGCCATCCAGCACCGCGTGGGCATCGGCAAAGCCCGCGTCGACGTTGATGAAATCGGTCGCCTGCGTTAGCGGGTCCAGGGTGAGGTCGGCAAACAGACGATCGGCCAGCGGCTCGATGCCGGCTTCGCGGGCGACCATGCCTTTGGTGCGGCGCTTGGGCTTGAAGGGCAGGTACAGGTCTTCCAGTTCCTGCTTGGTCGGCACGGCCTCGATGGCGGCGCGCAATTCGGGCGTCAGCTTGCCCTGCTCGTCGATGCTCTTGAGCACCGCGGCGCGGCGCTCCTCCAGCTCGCGCAGGTAGGCCAGGCGCGTCTCCAGTTCACGCAGCTGGATGTCGTCCAGGCCGTCGGTGGCCTCTTTGCGGTAGCGCGCAATGAAGGGGACGGTGGCGCCGCCATCCAGCAGGTCGACAGCGGCTTTGACTTGGGCGGGCCGGGCATTCAGCTCGGCGGCCATCTGCAGAAGGATCTTGTCCAAGAAACACGAGGCCCGCACCGGGCGCTGAGAGTGAAGCGCGGCAGTTTAAGCGGCCCTCGTCAACCGCCTGCACCACGCCCCAAGCCCCAAGGTGGTGCAGCCGATGCAAGAACGGCTTCAGATCGCCCAACCTCAGTGCGAAACGAGGCACCAGTATCGGCACGACGTTTGCTTCAGATGGTGCAAAACCAGCCTGCTCCGGGTGCATGTGCCCCGACACCGTGCAGCGCTGGCACTCGAGGAGATCGTCTTGGACCAAGTCAAGCAAGGCACCGACGCCTTGTTCATCCTGCTGGGCGCCATCATGGTGCTGGCCATGCACTCGGGCTTTGCCTTCCTGGAACTGGGCACGGTGCGCAAGAAGAACCAGGTGAATGCGCTGGTCAAGATCCTGGTGGACTTTGCCGTCTCGACCCTGGCCTACTTCTTCGTCGGCTTCGCGGTGGCCTACGGCGTGAGCTTTTTCACCGGCGCCGAAACGCTGGCCCAGCGCAACGGCTACGAGCTCGTCAAGTTCTTCTTCCTGCTGACTTTTGCGGCGGCGATCCCGGCCATCATCTCCGGCGGCATTGCAGAGCGGGCACGCTTTGGCCCCCAGCTCATCGCCACGGCCGTGCTGGTGGGGCTCATCTACCCGGCATTTGAAGGTGTGGTGTGGAACCAGAACCTTGGCATCCAGGGCTGGATCAAGGGCGTTGCGGGTGCCGAGTTCCACGACTTTGCAGGCAGCGTGGTCGTGCACGCAGTTGGTGGCTGGATTGGCCTGGCGGCCGTGCTGCTGCTGGGCCCGCGAGCCAACCGCTACCGCAAGGACGGCGCGATGAGCGCACACCCGCCGTCCAGCATTCCTTTCCTCGCGCTGGGTGCATGGGTGCTGGCCGTTGGCTGGTTCGGGTTCAATGTGATGAGCGCGCAGACCATCGACAAGATTTCGGGCCTGGTGGCCGTCAATTCGCTGATGGCCATGGCCGGCGGCACGCTGGTCGCAGCGGTGCTGGGCCGCAATGACCCCGGCTTCACCTACAACGGCCCACTGGCCGGACTGGTGGCGGTATGCGCGGGTTCGGACGTGATGCATCCGGCAGGCGCACTGGTGGTGGGCGGGATCGCGGGTGCGGTCTTCGTGGTCATGTTCACGCTGACGCAGAACCGCTGGAAGATCGACGACGTGCTGGGCGTGTGGCCGTTGCATGGCCTGTGCGGTGCGTGGGGCGGCGTGGCCTGTGGCGTCTTCGGCCAGCCGGCCCTGGGTGGCCTGGGTGGTGTCTCGGTGACGGCACAGATGCTCGGCACCACGCTGGGCATCGCCTGGGCCTTGTTGTCCGGCGTACTGGTCTACGGTGGCTTGCGCAGCGTGACCTCGCTGCGCCTGAGCGCCGAGGAAGAATACGAAGGCGCAGACCTCTCGATCCACCGGATCGGCGCCACGCCCGATCGCGAGGTGAGCTGGTAGCTGGTGCTCAGCCGCCAGCGCGCAGCGCCCAGGCGCTGGCACCCTGCCCCGCCACCAGCCCTGTGCTGAAGCAGGCGGTGAGCAGGTAGCCGCCGGTGGGAGCTTCCCAGTCGAGCATCTCGCCGGCGACGAAGACTCCCGGCAAGCAGCGCAGCATCAGCTGCCCGTCCAGACCCTCGAAGCGCACGCCCCCGGCGGTGCTTATGGCTTCTTCGATAGGCCTGGCCGCCAGCACCCGGATCGGCAGTGCCTTGATGCAGGCCGCCAGTTGCGCCGGGTCGGCCTGCGCCGGCTTGGGCACCATCTCCCACAGCAGAGCAGCCTTCACGCCGGCGATGTGCAGCCGCGACTTGAGGTGGGTGGCCAGCGAGCGTGTGCCGCGCGGGTGGGCCAGCTCGCGCTGCACCCAGTCCAGGCTGCGGCCGGGCAGCAGATCCAGCTCGAAGACGGCATGGCCGTGGCGGGCGACGTGCTCGCGCAGTTGCGCCGAAGCGGCATAGACAAGGCTGCCTTCGACGCCGGTTTCGGTGACGACGAACTCACCGGCCTGGTGCCAGTCGCCTATGCGGATGGCCACCGACTTCAGCGCATCGCCGGCGTGACGTTGGCGCAGGTGATCGCTCCAGCCCACGTCGAAGCCGCAGTTTGCCGGCCGCAGCGGTGCCAGGTCGACACCGCGTGCCTGCAGCAAGGGCCACCAGGCTCCATCGGAGCCCAGGCGCGGCCAGCTTGCGCCGCCCAGCGCCAGCACCGTGGCCACAGGCTGCACCCGCAGCGGGCCCGCCGGCCCATCGAAGCGCAGGCCACCACCCGCAGCCCAACCCTGCCAGCGGTGCCGCACGTGCAGGCGCACGCCTTGCCCGCGCAGACGCTGCAACCAGGCCCGCAGCAGCGGTGCAGCCTTCATGTCCTGCGGAAACACGCGCCCCGAGCTGCCGACGAACGTGGCCACACCCAGCCCTGCCGCCCAGGCGCGCAGCGCCTCGGGCCCAAAGGCCTGCAGCCAGGGCGCGAGCACCTCGGAGCGTTCGGCGTAGCGCGCCCTGAAGGCCGGCAGGGCCTCGGCGTGGGTCAGGTTCAGGCCACCCTTGCCTGCCAGCAGGAACTTGCGCCCCACCGCAGGCATGGCATCGAACAGGTCGACGGCCAGCCCCCGCGAGGCCAGTGCTTCGGCGGCCATCAGCCCGGCCGGACCGCCGCCGATGACGGCGACCGACATCGTTGTTCCAGCCGGCTGAGTCACGCGCTAGAAGCCACGCAGTTGTTGGCGCAGCTGGACACCCAGTTCAGGCCGCGCCGCGAAGGGGTCGCTGGGGTTGCGTGGCGTCAGCAGGTCTTCCAGCCGCGTCTGCACGCTGGCCAGGCTCTTGGGGTGGCTGTAGATGTAGAAGCGGTTGTCGGCGCACGCGTCGAACACCCATTGAGCCACTTGCGCCGCGCTGACCTTGCCACTGCTCACGGCCTTGTCGCTCATGGCCTGGGCGATGAGCTGGCTGCGCGTGGGTGGCGCCGCGGGCATCTCGGGCGGCCGGTTGCGTGCACTCTGGTGGATGCCGGTGGGCACGAAGAAGGGGCACAGCAGATGGGCGTGCACCTGCTCGGTCACCAGGGCCAGGTCCTGGTAGAGCGTCTCGCTGATGGACACCACGCCATGCTTGCTGACGTTGTAGGCCCCCATGTTGGGCGTGTTCACCAGGCCCGCCATGCTGGCGGTGTTGACGATGTCACCGCGCCATTCCGGATCGGCCTGCGCCGCGGCCAGCATCAGCGGGGTGAAGACACGCACGCCGTGGGCCACGCCCATCAGGTTGACACCGATGACCCATTCCCAGTCCTTCAGCGTGTGCTCCCAGATCAGCCCGCCTGCACCTACACCGGCGTTGTTAAAGACGAGGTTGGGCGTGCCGAAGTGCCGCAGCGTCGCGGCAGCCAGCGCTTCCACTTCCGCCGCCCTGGACACTTCCAGCCTGAAGGGCATCACGGGCGCGCCCAGCGCTTCGATTTCGCGTTGGGCCGAGGCCAGCGCATCGGCCTGCACGTCGGCCATCACGATGCGCATGCCCATCCGTGCGGCGATGCGACAGCTCTCCAGGCCGAAGCCCGAAGCGGCGCCGGTGACGACGGCGATGCCGCCTTGCAGATGGCTCATTGGTTCTCCTGTTGGATCGGGACGCCTGTGCGCGTCATCGCGTGCGTGCCCCTGGCACGAGCATCTCCAGATGCGGGATGTTGTCCTCCGAGTAGGGGCCGCCCACGCGCACGAAACCGAATCCGCCGTAGAAGCCTTCCAGGTGTGCCTGCGCGCTGATGCGGATGCCCTGCCCCGGCCAAGCCGCCGCGCAGCGCGCCAGACCTTCTGCCACCAGGCGGCGGCCCAGGCCGGTGCCACGCACGGCCGCTGCCGTGATGACGCGGCCGATGGACGGCTCGGCGTACTTCACGCCGGGGTCGACCACGCGCAGGTAGGCCTGCAGTTGGCCTGCGTCGTCACGGCCCAGCAGGTGCCAGGCCAGGCGGTCGATGCCGTCCGGGTCCAGGTAGGGGCCCTGCTCCAGCACGAAGACGCGGCAGCGCAAGGACAATGCGTCGTAGAGGTTGTCGACGCCCAGCTCGGCGAAGCGGGACCAGGTCCAGGTCAGCGCGGGTTCAGCGGCTGCTTGCATGTTGCCCCCGGGGAGTGCGGATGGGTGTCCTGCAGGCGCAGCGGGCCAGCCGCATCAACCGCCGGTGACGCAGCTCACGCCGCCGTCCACGGCCAGGATCTGCCCGGTGATGTGCTTGCCCGCGGCACTGGCCAGCAGCAGGGTCGCGCCCTTGAGATCGTCATCGTCACCCAGCCGGCGCAGCGGCGCTTCGGCCGCCAGTTTTTCTGCGCCGTAGTGGGCCAGCACGCCCTGGGTCATCTTGCTGGGGAAGAAGCCCGGCGCCAGCGCGTTCACGGTGATGCCGTAGGGGCCCCATTCGGCGGCCAGCGTGCGCGTGAAGTTGACCACGGCGCCCTTGCTGGTGCCATAGGCGATGAACTTCATCTCCAGGCTGCCGCCCAGGCCTGCGATGCTGGCGATGTTGATGATGCGGCCGTGCTGTTGGGGGATCATGCTGGCCTTGGCCACCGCCTGCGCAAACAGGAAGAGGCTGCGGATATTGAGGTTCATCACCTTGTCCCAGGCCTCCAGCGGGTAGTCCTCGGCCGGTGCGCCCCAGGTGGCGCCGGCGTTGTTGACGAGGATGTCGATGCGGCCCAGGCGCTCCATGGTCTCGGCCACCACCCGTTGCACATCGGCAAGTCGGCTGGCATCGGCGGCAATCCAGCGTGCGTCGATGCCACGCGCGGCCAGATGCGCGGCAGCTTGTTCCAGATCGGCGGCCTTGCGCGAAGTGAGCATGATCCTGGCGCCGGCCTCACCCAGCGCCTCCGCCATCTGCAGGCCCAGGCCACGCGAGCCGCCGGTGACCAGGGCCGTCTGGCCGGTCAGGTCAAAGAGCTGTTGTACGGGTGTGGACATGGCCGGTTGGGTGTTCGGGGTGGTCGGGGCTCAGCGGGATCAGAACCATTCGTCGTGCATTGCAAGGGGCAGGCTTTCGCGGCGGGCCACGACTGCCAGCCAGGCATCCAGCTTGGGCAGTTCGTAGGCATGGAAGTAGCGCATGGCCGCCAGCTTGCCGGGCGCCAGCGGGCTGCCGCTGCGCTGCGCGGCAAGGCCGACATCCAGCCATAGCCAGGCCAGCACCAGGTGGCCGAAGGCCTGCAGGTAGGGCGTGGCATTGGCCAGGGCCTCTTCGGGCGCCCCGGTGGCCCAGGCGCTTCGGGTGGCCGCCGCCAGACCGTGCAAGGCCAGGCGCAGCTGCGTGGCCGTTGCCGCCAGTTCGGGCACCGCCGCCGCCTGCGCGGCGGTGGCCCGGATCCGCAGCTCCAGCAGTTTGAGGCCAGCGCCGTCGTGCAGCACCACCTTGCGGCCGAGCAGGTCCAGCGCCTGGATGCCATGCGTGCCCTCGTGGATCATGTTCAGCCGGTTGTCGCGCCAGTGCTGTTCCACGCCGAAGTCGCGTGTATAGCCGTATCCGCCCAGCACCTGGATGGCCAGTGAATTGGCCTCCAGGCACCATTCGCTGGGCCAGCTCTTGGCGATCGGCGTCAGCACGTCCAGCAAGGTGCCGGCCTCGGCCGCTGCCGCGGCGTCGCCCGTGTGCTGTTCGTCCACCAGTCGCGCGCAGTACAGCGAAAGCGCCAGGCCACCTTCGACATAGGCCTTCTGCGCCAGCAGCATGCGCTTGATGTCGGCATGCTGGATCAGCGGCACCTGGGGCTGCGCCGCGTCCTTGCCGGCACCCGTGATGGGCCGGCCCTGCGGGCGCTGGCGGGCGTAGGCCAGGCTCTCTTCGTAACCGGCAAAGCCCAGCATCACCGCACCCAGACCGACGCCGATGCGCGCCTCGTTCATCATGTGGAACATGCAGCGCAGGCCCTCACCGGGCCGCCCCACGCGGTATCCGATGGCACCAGCCGCCCCGCGCACCGGGAAGCGGCCTTCGCCGAAGTTGAGCAGCGTGTTGACGGTTCCGCGGTAGCCCAGCTTGTGGTTCAGGCCCGCCAGCGCGACATCGTTGCGCTCGCCGGTCAGGCGGGCCTGGGTGTCCACCAGATGCTTGGGAACGATGAACAGCGAGATGCCGCGTGTGCCGGGCAGCATCTTGCCGTCCGGCCCGGGGATCTTGGCCAGCACAAGGTGCACGATGTTCACGGTGATCTCGTGCTCGCCCGCGCTGATCCACATCTTGTTGCCACGCAGCCGGTAGCGCGGGCCCAGTGGATCGGCTTCAAAGTCCGCACCGTCGGGCTCGGCGCGTGTAGCCACGTCGCTCAGCGACGAGCCGGCCTGCGGCTCGCTCAGGCACATGGTGCCGAACCAGCGGCCGGCAAACTGCGCCTCGGCGAAGACGTTGCGCTGCACCGGCGTGCCGTGCGCCATCAGCAGGCTGGCGTTGCCGCTGGTCAGCATCGCATAACCACCCAGCGCCACGCTGGCCTTGCTGAAGAAGGCGTTGGCCGCCATCTCGATGACACAAGGCAACTGCATGCCGCCGACTTCGTAGTCCTGCGCGGCCGCCAGCATGCCGGACTGGACATAGGCCGCCAGCGCGTCATGCGTCGCCTGCGGCAGGTGCACCCGCTGGCCGTCGAAGTGCGGCTCCTGGGTATCGACCAGGCGGTTGAAGGGCGCGAACTTCTCGCGCGCGATGCGTTCGCAGGTGTCCAGCACCGCGCTGAAGGTCTGCTCGGTGTGCTGGGCAAAACGCGCGCGGGCCAGCAGCGAAGCCGTGCCAAGCCAGTCGCGCAGCAGGAAGTCCAGGGCCCGATTCACATCCGGATCCTTAAGCTCGCGCATGAGCGCGAACACGCCAAGCTGCCTCGGCGCATGTTTGTGCGACTTCGCCTCGTCGTACGACTGAGCCGCCGATCGGCCGATGGAGCCGAGCACCGCGAC
>WBZP01005814.1_pt1 | contig 12401 bp, 10 predicted proteins | sample 5204301 | NCBI WGS metagenome assembly WBZP01 (sample SAMN12412401, study PRJNA552823) | activated sludge metagenome | isolation source: activated sludge from nitrification reactor of wastewater treatment plant... | place: USA: Pennsylvania | collected 2017
GGTCATCGTCAGGCACCCCACCCCCACGACGCCCAACCCCCCAAGGTTGGGCGTCGTGCTTTGGCGGCCCGAACCGCGCCGGCTTCCCGAACCGCGCCAGCACTCAGCGCCGCCGGCCGCCGAGCAGCGAGCCCAGGACGCCGCGGACGATCTCGCGTCCGACCGTCGAGCCGATGCTGCGGGCGGCGCTCTTCGCCGCCGCCTCGAACACGTTGTCCTTGCGGCCGCTGCCCGTCGCGAGGCCGCCGAGCGTGTCCTTGATCGAGTCCATCCAGCCCCCGCCGCCGGGCGCCGGCGCACCGGGGGCCGGCGCGGCGGTCGCAGGGGCACCGCCCGCGGCGCGGCCCTTCAATCGCTCGTACGCCGACTCGCGGTCGACCGTCATTTCGTAGACGCCGGCGACCAGCGATTCGGCGCGCACGGCAGCGAGTTCGTCCGCGGTGGCCGGGCCGATCCGCGATGCCGGCGGGACGATGTACGCGCGCTCGACGACCGTCGGCCGCCCCTTCTCGTCGAGCAGCGAAATCAGCGCCTCGCCGACGCCGAGCTCGGTGATCGCCTGCTCGACGTCGAGCTTCGGGTTGGCACGCATCGTCTGCGCGGCGGCCTTGACCGCCTTCTGGTCGCGCGGCGTGAACGCGCGCAGCGCGTGCTGCACGCGATTCCCCAGCTGGCCCAGCACCGTGTCCGGGACGTCGAGCGGGTTCTGGGTGACGAAGTAGACGCCGACACCCTTCGACCGGATGAGGCGTACCACCTGCTCGATGCGGTCGAGCAGCGACTTCGGCGCGTCGTTGAACAGCAGGTGCGCCTCGTCGAAGAAGAACACGAGTTTCGGCTTGTCGAGGTCGCCGACCTCGGGCAGCGTCTCGAACAGCTCCGACAGCAGCCACAGCAGCATCGTCGAGTAGAGCTTCGGCGCCGCCAGCAGGCGGTCGGCGGCGAGGATGTTGACGACGCCGCGACCGCCGCCGGCGGTCTGGATCAGGTCGTCGATGTTGAGCATCGGCTCGCCGATGAACTTGTCGGCACCCTGCTGCTCCAGCGCCAGGAGGCCGCGCTGGATCGCGCCGATCGACGCTGCCGAGACGTTGCCGTACTCCGTCTGGAAGTCGCGGGCGCTGTCGCCGACGTGCTGCAGCATCGCGCGCAGGTCCTTGAGATCGAGCAGCAGCAGTCCGCCGTCGTCGGCGATCTTGAACACCAGCGCCATGACGCCTGCCTGGACCTCGTTGAGATCGAGTATCCGCGACAGCAGCACCGGGCCGAGGTCGGAGATCGTGGCGCGCACCGGGTGGCCCTTCTCGCCGAACGCGTCCCACAGCGTGGCCGGGACGCCGGCGAACGCCGGCGGGTCGATCCCCAGCAGCCGGAAGCGCTCAGCGAGCTTCGGGGTCGCCGTGCCGGCCTGCGTGAGGCCCGTGAGGTCGCCCTTCACGTCGGCGAGGAAGACCGGGACACCGGCGGCCGACAGCCGCTCGGCCATCACCTGCAGCGTGACGGTCTTGCCGGTGCCGGTGGCGCCGGTGATCAGGCCGTGGCGGTTGGCGAGCGCGGGAAGGAGATGAAGTTCCGTGGTCGCGTTCTTGGCGATGAGCAGGGGCTGGACCATGATGCCGACTCGAGGAAGGAAAATGCCGCATGGTAGCGCGTCGGAGGCACATGTCGCACCGGCGGACGGCACGTCGGCGCCGGCCCGGAAAACGCCTTCATCTTTCCCTGTTTTCGTAGTACAATATTTTGATTAGTAGAAGAAATGGGCTGGGCACAGCCCATTTTTTTTTGGTGACGCCACCCGGATGAACGTGACACGCATCGATCCCGATACGCTCGGAAGCCTGCTCGACCGCACGCTCGCCCCGATGGGGTACGAGATCGTCGACGTCGAGCTGGCGACGCGCGGGGGGACGATTCGGCTGTTCATCGACAAGCCGGGCGGGATCGACGTCGACGACTGCGCCCGCGTCAGCAACCACCTGACCCGCCTGTTCGCCGTCGAGAACGTCGACTTCGAGCGGCTCGAGGTGTCGTCCCCCGGGCTCGACCGGCCGCTGCGCAAGCCCGCCGACTTCGTCCGCTTCGCCGGCGAGGAGGCGGAACTCCGGCTGCTGCACGCGGTCGACAACGCGCGCCGCGTCAAAGGCATCCTGCGCGGCTGCGCCGACGGGGCGGTGGAGGTCGAGACGGCCAAGGGAGTGCTGAAGATACCGCTGGCGGAGATCGGCCGCGCGCGGCTGGTGCCGAAGATTGTGTGGAGATGAGCAACATGAACCGCGAACTGCTGCTGCTGGTGGACGCGCTCTCGCGCGAGAAGAACGTGCCCAAGGACATCGTTTTCACCGCGCTCGAGTCGGCGCTCGCGTCGGCGACCAAGAAGCGCTTCCCGAACGAGATCGACGCCCGCGTGGCGATCAATCGCGAGACGGGTGACTACGAGTCGTTCCGGCGCTGGACCGTCGTCCCCGACGAGGAGCACGAGGAACCCTCGTACCAGCTCGCGATCACGGACGCGGCGGACCGCGATCCGGCGCTCAAGCTCGGCGACGTCATCGAGGAGCCGCTCGAGCCCATCGAGTTCGGCCGCATCGGCGCCCAGGCCGCGAAGCAGGTCATCCTGCAGAAGATCCGCGACGCCGAGCGCGAGCAGATCCTCAACGACTTCCTGGAACGCCAGGACAACCTGCTCACCGGCACCGTCAAGCGCATCGAGCGGGGCTCGGTGATCGTCGAGTCCGGCCGCATCGAGGGCGTGATCCCGCGCGACCAGCTGATCCCCAAGGAGATGTTGCGCGTCGGCGACCGGATCCGCGCCTACGTCACCAAGATCGACCGCGCCGCCAAGGGACCGCAGCTCATCCTTTCGCGGATCGCGCCCGAGTTCATCATGCGGCTGTTCGAGCTCGAGGTTCCCGAGATCGAGGAGGGCCTGATCGAGATCCGGGCCGCCGCGCGCGACCCGGGCATCCGCGCCAAGATCGCCGTGAAGTCCAACGACCCGCGCCTCGATCCGCAGGGGACCTGCATCGGCATGCGCGGCTCGCGCGTGACGGCGGTGACCAACGAGCTCGCCGGCGAGCGCGTCGACATCATCCTGTGGTCGGAGGACCCGGCCAAGTTCGTCATCAACGCGCTGGCGCCGGCGGAGATCTCGTCGATCATCGTCGACGAGGAGCGGCACGCGATGGACGTCGTCGTCGACGAGGAGAACCTCGCGATCGCCATCGGCCGCCTCGGCCAGAACGTGCGCCTCGCCTCCGAGCTCACCGGCTGGGCGCTCAACCTGATGAGCGTCGAGGAGTCCGCGCAGAAGCACGAGGCCGAGAGCGACCGCCTGCGCGCGCTGTTCATCGAGAAGCTCGACGTCGACGAGGAGGTCGCCGACATCCTGATCGCCGAGGGATTCACCTCGCTCGAGGAGGTCGCGTACGTGCCGATCAACGAGATGCTCGAGATCGACGCTTTCGACGAGGACACGGTGAACGAGCTGCGCAGCCGCGCGCGCAACGCCCTCCTCACCGAGGCGATCGCCCGCGAGGAGAGCGTGGCCAACCTCGAGGAGGCGCTGCTGTCGCTCGAGGGCATGGACACCGAGATCGCGAGCACGCTCGCGGCGAAGGGCATCACCACCCGCGACGAGCTGGCCGACCTCGCCGTCGACGAGCTCATGGAGCTCACGCAGCTGCCCCAGGAGCGTGCGCAGGACCTGATCATGAAGGCGCGTGCGCACTGGTTCGACGAGGCCCCGGCCGAGGCGAACGGCGCCGGTGCCGATGCCGAGCGGCACTGAGGGCGGACGGGAACAAGGGAAGCGGGAGAAGTAGATGGCGCAGACAACGATCGAGCAATTCGCGACTGAGCTCAGGATGCCGGCGGGAGCCCTGCTGGAGCAGCTCGCACGGGCGGGGGTTGCCGGCAAGCAGGAGGGCGACAGCCTCTCCGAGGTCGACAAGACCAAGCTTCTCGAGTACCTGCAGCGGCAGCACGGCGCGGTGGCCGATGCCAAGAGGAAGATCACGCTGACGCGCAAGCAGACGACGGAGATCCGCGCCGCCGGTTCGACCGGCAAGGCGCGCACGATCCAGGTCGAGGTGCGCAAGAAGCGCGTGTTCGTCAAGCGCGACGAGACGGAAGCCGTCCCGGCAGCGGTCGACGAGGCGGTCGATGCGGCCGCGGTGGAGCTGCCGGTCGAGTTGGAGGCGCCGGAGATCCCGGTGCCGCCGGTGGTCGTCGCCGCTCCCGAGCCCGAGCCCGAGCCGGAACCCGAGGTGGAACCCGAGCCGATCGCCGTCGCGCCGGAGCCGGTCATCGAGGAGCCGCCAGCGCCTCCGCCCGCCGAGTCCGGGGTCGCGGCGCCAGCGGAGGCGGCGCCCGAGGGCCCCGCGCCGACCCCGCGGTCGATCACCGCGTTGCTGTCGCCGGCGGAGCTGGCGGCGAGGGCCGAGGAGGACCGGAAGGCGCGCGAGCTCATGGCGCGCCAGCAGGAGGACGTCCAGCGCCGGCAGGCCGAGGCGCTGCGCCGGAAGCAGAAGAAGGAATCCGACGAAGCGGCCGCGAAGCTCGCCGCCGATGCCGCAGCGGCCGCCAAGGCGGCTCCGCCGCCGGCTGCGCCGGCCGCACCGAAGGCGCCGACGGGAACGCTGCACCGTCCCGCCGCGAAGCCGGGCGAGAAGCCCAAGCCGATCAAGAAGACCGGCACCGCGTTCCAGGAGGAGGCCGCGCGGCGTCGCGCCCTCAAGCTGCGCGGCGACGTCACCGGCGGCGCCGGGGCGGCCGGTGGCTGGCGCCAGCCCAAGGTCGGTCCGCGCCGGCACGACGAGGAGGGCGCCGACGGGGCGGGGTCCGCGGCAGGGCCGATCGTCCGCGAGGTCACCGTGCCGGAGACGATCTCCGTCGGCGAGCTCGCGCACAAGATGTCGATCAAGGCGGCCGAGGTCATCAAGGCGATGATGAAGATGGGCACGATGGTGACCATCAACCAGGTCCTCGACCAGGAGACCGCGATGATCATCGTCGAGGAGATGGGCCACAAGGCCAAGGCCGCGAAGCTCGACGAGCCGGACGCGCTGCTGGCCGAGACCGACGAGGCCGCGGCCGCGTCGTACGAGCCGCGGCCCCCGGTGGTCACGGTGATGGGTCACGTCGACCACGGCAAGACCTCGCTGCTGGACAGCATCCGCCGCGCGCGGGTGGCGAGCGGCGAGGCCGGCGGGATCACCCAGCACATCGGCGCCTACCACGTCGAGACCAGCAAGGGCGTGATCACCTTCCTCGACACCCCGGGCCACGAGGCGTTCACCGCGATGCGCGCCCGCGGCGCGAAGGTGACCGACATCGTCGTGCTGGTGGTCGCGGCCGACGACGGCGTGATGCCGCAGACCAAGGAGGCGATCGCCCACGCCAAGGCGGGGAGCGTGCCGCTGGTCGTCGCGATGAACAAGATCGACAAGGCCGAGGCGAACCCCGAGCGGGTGAAGCAGGAGCTCGTCGCCGAGAGCGTCATCCCCGAGGAGTACGGCGGCGAGACGCAGTTCATCCCGGTGTCGGCGAAGACCGGCAAGGGCATCGACGAGCTGCTCGACGCGATCCTGCTCCAGGCCGAGGTGCTGGAGCTGCGGGCGCCGCGCGACACGCCGGCGCGCGGCATCGTGATCGAATCGCGGCTCGACAAGGGCAAGGGCCCGGTGGCGACGGTGCTGGTCAACTCGGGAACGCTGAAGCGCGGGGACATCGTCCTCGCCGGGGCGGTGTTCGGCCGCGTGCGGGCGATGACCGACGAGACCGGCAAGAGCATCCCGGCGGCCGGGCCGGCGATCCCGGTGGAGATCCAGGGCCTGTCCGACGTGCCGCTCGCCGGCGAGGACGTGATGGTGCTGGGCGACGAGCGCAAGGCGCGCGAGATCGCGCTGTTCCGCCAGGGCAAGTTCCGCGACGTCAAGCTGGCCAAGCAGCAGGCGGCCAAGCTCGAGAACATGTTCGACCAGATGGCCGAGGATGCGATCAAGTCGCTGGCGCTGATCGTCAAGGCCGACGTCCAGGGCTCCTACGAGGCGCTGACGCAGGCGCTGACCAAGCTGTCCACCGACGAGGTGAAGGTCAACATCGTGCACGCGGGGGTCGGCGGCATCACCGAGTCCGACATCAACCTGGCGCTCGCGTCGAAGGCGGTGGTCATCGGCTTCAACACCCGGGCCGACCTCGCGGCGCGCAAGCTCGCCGAGCACAGCGGCGTCGACATCCGCTACTACAACATCATCTACGACGCCGTCGACGAGGTGAAGGCGGCGCTGGGCGGGATGCTGGCGCCGGAACGGAAGGAGTCGCAGACGGGGCTGGTCGAGGTGCGCGAGGTGTACCGCATCTCCAAGGTCGGCACCGTCGCCGGCTGCTACGTGCTCGAGGGTGTCGTCAAGCGCGGCTCGCGGGTCCGCGTGCTCCGCGACCACGTCGTCGTCCACGACGGCGAGCTCGACTCGCTGAAGCGGTTCAAGGACGACGTGCGGGAGGTCAAGGCCGGGTTCGAGTGCGGCCTGTCGCTGAAGAACTTCAACGACGTCGAGAAGGGCGACCACATCGAGGTCTACGAGATCGTCGAGGTCTCGCGGACGCTGTAGCGCGGGAGCGGCGTTGAAGAAGCACACGCAGCGCGCCCACCGGGTCGGCGACGAGATCCACCGCGAGCTCGCCCGCCTGCTGCGCGACGAGGTCAAGGATCCGCGCGTCGGGCCGGTGACGCTGACCGCGGTCGAGGTGTCGCCCGACCTGTCGCATGCCAAGGTGTTCTTCAGCCACCTCGCGGGCCGCGCGCAGGCCGACGAGGCGGCGCGGGCCCTGCAGCACACCGCCGGGTTCCTGCGCTCGTCGCTCGCGCAGCTGCTGTCGCTGTACTCGGTTCCGCAGCTGCACTTCGTCTACGACGACTCGATCGAGGCGGGGATGAAGCTCGCGCAGCTGATCGACGACGCGGTCGCGGCGGACCGGAAGTTCCCGTCGTCGTGAACCGGCCGGCGCGGACGCCGCGCCGGCGCGTCGACGGCATCCTGCTGCTCGACAAGCCGGCGGGGATCACGTCCAACGCCGCGCTGCAGCGCGCGCGCCGCGTGCTCCAGGCGGAGAAGGCGGGCCACACCGGCACCCTCGACCCGCTGGCCTCGGGACTGCTGCCGCTGTGCTTCGGCGACGCGACGAAGTTCGCGCAGCAACTGCTCGACGCACGCAAGGAATACGTCGCGACGGTGGTGCTGGGCCGGTCGACGACGACCGGGGACGCCGAAGGAGAGACGGTCTCAGAGGCACCCGCCGGCTGCAGCCGCGACGACGTGCTCGCCGTGCTGCCGCGGTTCTGCGGCCGGATCCTGCAGACGCCGCCGCGCTACGCGGCGCTCAAGCGCGACGGTCGCGCCTGGTACGAGTACGCGCGGGCCGGGATCGAGATCGAGCGCGAGCCGCGGCCGGTCGACATCGACGCGCTCGAACTGGTCGACTACGCCGCACCCGTCGCGACGCTGCGCGTCGTCTGCGGCAAGGGGACCTACGTCCGCGTGCTGGCGGAGGACCTCGGTGCGGCGCTCGGCGTCCCCGCGCACCTGGGGGCGCTGCGGCGCACCGCGGCCGGGCCCTTCGCGCTCGCCGGCGCCGTCGGGCTCGACGCCCTGGAGGCGGGCGGCGCCGCGGCGGCGACCGCGCGGCTGCTGCCGGTGGACGCGGCGCTCGGGGCGCTTCCGCGGCTGGACCTCGGGCCGGACGCCGTGCTGGCGCTGTGCCAGGGGCGGCGGCTTCCCGCCGGCGGCCTCGCCGCCGGCGCGTACCGCGGCTACGCCCCCGGCGGCGGGTTCGCCGGCGTGGTCGTCGCCGGCGACGGCGAGCTGCGCGCCGGCCGGATGGCGCGTCCGCCCGCCCCACCGGTCGCGGGGTGACGCCGGCCGCCCCGGCGCGGGTCGTCGATTTGCCCGCCAGCGCCATGAGCGGCTAAAATACACGGCTTTGCAACGCGGCAGCGGCCGTTCCGGCCGTCGTCGGGTTGCCGCCCTCCGGTGGCGGCAGTACGCGCCGCCGGCCGTCAACGCCGGGACCACTGCCGGTTCCGCGCGCACTTGAGGAAGGAAACGACATGGCAGTCACCGTGCAGGACAAGGCGAAGGTCATCGCCGAACATCAGCGGGCCCAGGGCGACACCGGGTCCCCGGAGGTCCAGGTCGCGCTGCTCACCGCGCGCATCAACGGCCTCACCGATCACTTCAAGGCCAACACCAAGGACCACCACTCGCGGCGCGGCCTGCTGCGGATGGTCTCCCGCCGGCGCAAGCTGCTCGACTACCTCAAGTCGCGCAACGCCGATGGCTATCGGGCGCTGATCGAGAAGCTGGGTCTGCGCAAGTAGGACCGGCCGGCCGAACAGCGTGTCGACCCGCGCCGAGCAACGACAACGCCGCGCACCGCGGATGCAGGCCGCGGTGCGCGGCGGGTGCGCCCGGATCCCGCACGCGCATCCGTCGCAAACGAGCCGTAACGCAATGGCCGCACCCGCACGGGGCGGCCATTGTCATTGAGAGAACCCGAGGACACCGTGAATCCAATCAAGAAATCCATTCAGTACGGCCGTCACACGCTGACGCTTGAAACCGGCGAGATCGCCCGCCAGGCAGGCGGCGCGGTGATGGCGAGTCTCGACGACACCGTGGTGCTCGTCGCCGTGGTGGCGCGCAAGGAGGCGAAGGCGGGGCAGGACTTCTTCCCGCTGACCGTCGACTACCAGGAGAAGACCTACGCCGCCGGCAAGATCCCCGGCGGCTTCTTCAAGCGCGAGGGCCGGCCCTCGGAGAAGGAGATCCTGACGTCGCGGCTCATCGACCGCCCGATCCGGCCGCTGTTCCCGGAAGGGTTCTTCAACGAGGTGCAGATCGTCGCGACGGTGATGTCGGTCGATCCCGAGATCGACCCCGACATCCCCTCGATGATCGGCGCGTCGGCGGCGCTGATGCTCTGCGGCGTCCCGTTCAACGGCCCGATCGGCGCCGCCCGCGTCGGCTACATCGACGGCAAGTACGCGCTCAACCCGACCAAGACCGAGCTCCTGTCGTCCAAGCTGAACCTCGTCGTCGCCGGCACCGAGGCGGCCGTGCTGATGGTCGAGTCGGAGGCCGACGAGCTGTCCGAGGAGACGATGCTCGGCGCCGTGATGTACGGCCACGAGCAGCAGCAGGCGGTGATCAACCTCATCCACGAGCTGGTCGAGGCGGGCGGCAAGCCGCTCTGGAACTGGCAGCCGCCGGCGCGCGACGAGGCGCTGGTCGCCGCGGTCACCGCCGCCGCCGACGGCCCGCTGCGCGCTGCGTACCAGCTGCGGCAGAAGCAGGCCCGGCAGCAGGCGCTGAAGGACGTCTACGGCAAGGTCAACGCCGAGTGCATTCCGGCCGACGCACCTGCGGGCTACGCCAACCAGGTCAACGACTTCGTGTTCGCGCTCGAGAGCAGCATCGTGCGCAACCAGATCCTCTCCGGCGAGCCGCGGATCGACGGCCGCGACACGCGCACCGTCCGTCCGATCACCATCCGCACCGGCGTGCTGCCGCGCACGCACGGGTCGGCGCTGTTCACCCGTGGCGAGACGCAGGCACTCGTCGTCGCCACGCTGGGCACCGCCCGCGACGAGCAGCGGATCGACGCGCTGATGGGCGAGTACACCGATCGCTTCATGCTCCACTACAACATGCCGCCGTTCGCCACCGGCGAGACCGGCCGCGTCGGGTCGCCGAAGCGTCGCGAGATCGGCCACGGCCGGCTCGCCAAGCGGGCGCTGCTCGCCGTGCTGCCGTCGGCCGAGGAGTTCGCGTACTCGATGCGCGTGGTGTCGGAGATCACCGAGTCGAACGGCTCGTCCTCGATGGCGTCGGTGTGCGGCGGCAGCCTCGCCCTGATGGACGCGGGGGTGCCCACGAAGGCCCACGTCGCCGGCATCGCGATGGGCCTCATCAAGGAAGGCAACCGCTTCGCGGTGCTGACCGACATCCTCGGCGACGAGGACCACCTCGGCGACATGGACTTCAAGGTCGCCGGCACCGACCGCGGCGTCACCGCGCTGCAGATGGACATCAAGATCCAGGGCATCACCAGGGAGATCATGGCGGTCGCGCTGTCGCAGGCGCGCGAGGGCCGGCTGCACATCCTCGGGCTCATGCAGCAGGCGCTGCCGCACGCGCGCACCGAGGTGTCGCTGCACGCGCCGCGGATGATGACGTTCAAGATCAATCCCGAGAAGATCCGCGACGTCATCGGCAAGGGCGGCGCCGTCATCCGCGCGCTGACCGAGGAGACCGGCACGACGATCGACATCCAGGACGACGGCACGGTGACGATCGCGTCGGTCAACGCCGACGCCTGCAACGTGGCCCGCAAGCGCATCGAGGACATCACCGCCGAGGTCGAAGTGGGCAAGATCTACGAAGGCGCGGTGCTGCGCCTGCTCGACTTCGGTGCGATCGTCCAGGTGCTCCCGGGCAAGGACGGGCTGCTGCACATCTCGCAGATCGCCAAGGAGCGCGTCAACCAGGTGTCGGACTACCTGAAGGAAGGCCAGGTCGTCCGCGTCAAGGTGCTCGAGGCCGACGACAAGGGCCGGCTGCGGCTGTCGATGAAGGCTGCGGCGGAGGAAGCGGCCGCACCGGCGACGACGGATCCGGCGCCCACCGCCTGAGCACAGGCACGCCGCGACGGGAAACGGGGCGCTCGCGGGTGCCCCGTTTCCTTTTGGTCGCGGCCGGGCCGCTGCGGCGCAGGGCGGCCTGCGATCCACGAACGAGGTGAGACGTGAAATTCCGGATGTCCGAGAACTCGCTGTTCGCGATCCTGTTGCGCTCGTCGTGGTGGATCAGCTTCGCCATCGCCATCGGCGTGCTGCTCGCGGCGCGAATGCTGCTGCCGGACAAGTACTTCGTCGCCGGCGCGACGATCGCGTTGCCGTTCCTGGGCATCGGCTGCTACACCGGCTGGCGGCAACTGCGCGCACCGCGGGCATCCCGCGTCGCCGCCGACCTCCAGGCGATCGAGGCGATGTCGTGGCGGGCGTTCTCGGGCGTGCTCGAGGCCGCGCTGCGCGGCGACGGCTACATGACGCGGGCGCTCAAGGAGGGCGCGGCCGACTTCGAGCTGACCCGGGGCGGGCGGACGTCACTGCTCTGCGGCAAGCGCTGGAAGGCGGCGAGCACCGGCGTCGATTGGCTGCGCGAGCTCGACACGCTGAAGGTCGCCCGCGAGGCCGACGAGGCGATCTACGTCGCCATCGGCGGCATCACCGACAAGGCCCGCCGCTACGCCGCCGAGCACCGCATCCGGCTGATCGAGGGCGCGGCACTCGCCCAGCTGCTGCGCGGCCGGCTGCCGCCGAAGTGACGGCCGGCGCCCCGGTCAGCGGGCGAGGGCCGGCTTGCGTTCGAGCACGGCCTCGCCGGACACCGTCACGCTGACCTCGGTGGTCCCTGCCTCGAACGCGACCGGCGCGCCGGCGGCGGCGGGCGCGGGCGCCGCGCGCATCATCGGGTAGGGGGGGCGGCTGTCGCCGCCGGTCTCGACACTGACCCTCCCGGGACGCCACGCGGCGAAGCCCAGCCCCTGCGCCGCGCGCGCGGCCCGCTCCTGCCACGCCCTGATCGCCTGCTGGGTGAGCTTGTCCTCCGTCTGCCGCTGCAGCTCGTCGCTGACCGAGAACTGCAGGCCGGAGAGCAGCAGCCCGCCGTCGCCCTGCAGCGACGAGACCAGCGTCGTCATCGCCGGGAAGTCGCTTCCCTCGAGCGTCAGCGACTGCGAGACGCGCCACCGGGCGGGACGGTCGCGCTCGGTCACCTGGTACGACGAATAGCCGGACGTCTGCGCGGTCACGCCGGCGGCGCCCTTGATCTTCGCCAGCGCCCGGGCGATCCGTGCGTTGACGTCGGATGCCGCGGCCGCGGCGCTGGCGTTGTCGGCCTCGGCGCGCAGGTTCACGCGGATGCGGTCGTTGGCGACGCTGGCGGTCGCGCGTCCGGCGACGGTCACCACCGAATCGCGGGGCGGCTCGCCCGGCGCCGGTTGCGCGAACGCATCGCGACCACCGGGCGCGACCAGCACGGCAGCGAGCACGGCACCCGCGGCCAGCGTCGCGGCGCGGCGGGCGTTCGAACGGGCGGGTCCTGCGGCGGTGTCCTTCATTCGTGTTCTCCTGGGTTCAGGTTCGACCGGTGCGGCGGGGGAGTTCCTCGATCAACTCGCGATTCGACCACGAGAAGCAGCGCGCGGCCGCCTCTTGCCACGGCAGCCAGATGGCGGACAGATGCTCGCCGGGGGCGAGCGTGACCGGCACCGGGGCGGGCAGCTCGAGCCCGAAGACGTGCTCGGTGTTGTGGGTCGTGCCGGGCGGGTACCGATGACGC
>WBZP01005815.1_pt1 | contig 12400 bp, 10 predicted proteins | sample 5204301 | NCBI WGS metagenome assembly WBZP01 (sample SAMN12412401, study PRJNA552823) | activated sludge metagenome | isolation source: activated sludge from nitrification reactor of wastewater treatment plant... | place: USA: Pennsylvania | collected 2017
GACAACCTATACCGGCAGCGTCGATCGCATCGCCGCCGCGTGGAGTCGGCCGAGGACTCTTTGCGGAGCGCCAAGCGCCTGATCGAGAATGCGCCGAAGGAAATTCAGGAGGCGAAGGAAGACGCGAAACTGCGTGACGAGTTCGTTTCCGCGCTATCTGAGGCAGTCGATTCTCGGCGTATGGTCATGGACGGCAAGGAGTATCGCCACGCAGACCTGACAAAAGCCCGCATGGATCTGGAGAATTTTGCGGGCGCCATCGGCGACGACGAGAAATTCAGCATCACGATCGACGGAAAGGAATTCACCTCGAAGGGCGGGGCAGAAGAGGCTATCCAGATAGCCCTCGGCGACGCCGAGCCGTTCGTTGCAACGGTTGGTGGGAAGACGATAACCCGTCGAAGCGACTACGCGCGGGCCTTGCGCGAGCGCATTGGCGAGCGCATCGATGAGGATTCGACGGTTGATGCGTTTGACGCTGGCGCTATTGCCGGGGTTCCGGTGCGCGCCGAAGTGGTATCCAAGTTTGGCGGGCCGGCTATTTTCGTCGGCGTGACCGGAACCTACGAATCCACCGGCCGCCGCCGCTCGATCGTGGGCCATCGCTATCTGACGCCGGAAAAGCACAAGTCAGGCGAGCAGATACCTGTCACGGTCAATGGTTTGCGCCCTGTGATCGCTGATTTCGAGCGTTCGGCATTGTCGTTGCGCGACAATTCTGACGACATTGCGAAGCGGGCCGAGCGTGCGAAATCCGACATGGCCTCGCTTGAGGAGCAGGTTGGAGAGCCGTTCAAAGGATCTGCCGATCTGGAACAGAAGTCGGCCAGACTGGCAGAAGTTGAAGCCGAACTATCAGGTCGGAAGGCTGCTGAAGAGGCGCCTTCTATCGAACAGAACGAAGGGCTCGGCAACATCGCCGAAGACTTCAGCACCGACGAGGCCGAACAGTTCGCCGCCGACGTGCTGGCCGAACTGTCCTTTGAAGACACGGCATTCCGCTACCCGGTGAGCCCGTCGAAGACGCTGGAAGGCAACCTGACGGCGGCACTCCCCGGCGTGGAGTTCATGGGCGAGGACACCCGCCCGGATGAGCGGGAAGAATCCGGCGCCGACCGGCGCTATGTCTTCGCGATGCCGCAGCGTGACCAGCGCCTTTTCTACGTCTATGAGAAGGGCAATGAGGTATGGTTTGACGTGTCGCGCCTGCTGCCAGGTGATCAGGGCTCGGCGCTCTATCACGGCGTGGCGAACTACGCGCTCAACTCCGGCAAGGTCTTTGTGGGCGATCCGCATGGGCTTTCTGAGGATGCCATTGTCCGCCGCACGGCTGCTATGCTGTCTTCCGCCATGCGCTTCGGCACGACGGTGCATATCGATGCGTCGCCCGAGCAGATCAAGGGCGTTCCGGAAAAAGGTATTGCGCCGCTCGACTGGCGCGGCTCCGACCTTGATAAGACGAAGGCGTTGATTCATACTTTCGTTGAGAACCTGAGAAAATCGCACCCCTCGATCGACAACTACGAATATGACTTCAACACTCTCCAATTCCGCAGCAAGGCCGATGACCAGCGAGGACTTCGCGGATCTGGCGGCCGGGTTGTGGGCCGGGAAGCCGTGGGAGGAATGGACGGAGGACGAGAGGGCGGCAAACAGGGCGCACCGCGAGCAGGTTCGGCAACACTGCGTCGCGGAATATTCCTCTCATCCCTGCTGGACGCCGAGAGCGGCCAAAGACCCGGCATACTGGAGCAGGTTCTACGTCGGGCGGGTGAATTTGTAACCCGCGGCGGCCTTGATGGGGTATTCAACCGCCGGGGCCGCGACAACATCACGACGGCCGACAAGGCAATCTATGGCATGTCCGCCGAAGGCAAGAGCGCGGCCGACATCCTCAAGTTCATCGCCTCGGCTTCCCGCAATCCGTTCAATCGCCAGCTCGCAAAGCTGCTGCTGAAAACCGGCGTCGCGCCGAAGATCACGGTTGGCGACGCGAAAGGCTGGAAGTTCAACGCCGGCAACGACAAGACCTACGCCGCAGCCTACAGCCCGAAGACCAATACCGTCGCCCTGTTCCGGCCGGCTGCCGCCGAAAGGAACGTGCTGCACGAATTGATGCACGCCGCCACGCTCAAGGCGCTGGCACGCAAGGGCCTGGCCGCCGGTCAGATGAATGCGCTATTCGCCCACGTCAAGAAATCCGGTGCGCTCAAGGGCATGTACGGCATGTCGGATGTTGATGAGTTCGTGGCCGAAGCCTTTACCAATCCGAAGTTCCAAGAGGCACTGAAGAAAGTCGCCGCGCCGAAGGGAGGCAACAAGCTGTCGAGCGCCTGGCGCTGGTTCGTTCGCGTCGTTCGCGGCATCCTCGGACTGCCGTCGAACGATGAAAGCGCGCTGTCTGCCGCGCTGGAGATCGGCATCGGGGTGATGCGCGAGAACATGCGGCTGTCCGATAGCCGCCGGCCTGCGCAAGAGACGCTTCTGAACATGCCGGCCGTTTCGGCACGCTTCCGCATTGATGGCGCCTTTGCCGCCGTGCGGGCTCGCGCGATGGACGCCTACAAGGTGCTGCAGCAGGAGACGCAGGACAAGGGCTACGCCGCCGTCACGACGGACGGCAAGCGAGTGAAATTCTCGTCGGCAGGGTTCAAGAAAGTGGCCAGCCACGGCGCCGACCGGCGCATTCTCGCGGCAACCGCCAATGCCAAGTCCCTTCTCGAATCGGCGATGCCGCTCTATTCAGAAGATCCGCAGGACAAGGAACAGGGTGTCAGGAGGTATCACTACTACGGCGTGAAAGCGAACTTTGGCCTGGGCGGCGACGTGATCGTGATGATGACGGTCAAGGAAACGACCAACGGTGAATGGTTCTACGATGCTGATCTGACTGGCGTTGAAACGGCGAAAGCCGCGTACTCTGCCGCTCTTGCTGGCCGGACCAAAACCGGGGCAGGCGATACAGAGAGCGCGGCTCCCAACGGAAGATTACTCAACTGGATTTCAGGCGTCAACGGTGGTGAGCGAGTTCGATACGCCCCCGGCCGCGCCCCGTCAAAAGTATTCGGGCGTGATATTGCGCCGCTGGCGATTCGTGCTTATGAATCGCTGTCGCTCAATGCGAAGCGTTTGGTTACGGATGGCTGGAACATTAATTGGGATGTCGGCCAAGGGAATCTGCACGATAGCCCGGAATGGAAAGAGGTTCTGGCGGCCTATCAACCGGTGCGCGACAGGCTTCGCGAAATCTACGGCGATACCGTTCCCGCCTATCGCGGAGAGTACAAGCGCGATCGAGAAAGCGCCGAAGATCGATTCCTGTTCTCCTGGACGCCGATCAAGGATCTGGCCACGGAATACGCAATGAATCGCTCTCGCGGCATGCCGAGAGAGATTACGCAGGCCGAGATTGATGCTCAAGTCGAGAACTACAGAAAGCACGGCATCGCCCGCCTGAATGGCACGAAGTACGTCCGTCAGCAGACGCAGGATTGGCAGTCTCCCGGCGAGGACTACTACTATCTCTACCAAGGGAAGGAGATGATCACCGATGGGACGAACATTGCTGAGGATCTGCAGAGCGAGAAGGAAGAGCGCGACCAATGGCGCGAGACGCTTCGCGATTCCGGCGAACTGTACTTCGCCCAGATTCCTGTCGAATCGATCGCGTTCATCCCGGTCGGCATCAACCTGGAGCATCCGGAATTCGTCGCCGAGTACAACCCGCGGGCGGATCAGGCCGATCGTGTGCGCTTCAACATCGCAGACGATGCATTCTCGGTTGCCGAGCCGTCGAAGCTCGATGACCTGATCTACGCGATGCAGGACAAGCACATCGATACCAAGCGCGTTGTGCAATCGATCCGCGCCACTGGCCAGAAGATCGCCGACCAGATCGACCCGTATCTGCAGGAAGAGCTTTTCCACGGCCGGGCCTCCAAGGGGGTCAAGGACTTCCTCGACTTCGAGCTTCGCCCCCTCTTGGAAGAGATGCAGGCCAAGAAGGTCGACATGGGCGACTTCGAGGAATACCTGTGGAACCGCCACGCCGAGGAACGGAACCGGCAGATTGCCAAGGTCAATCCGGACATGAAGGACGGCGGATCAGGCATCAAGACGGCCGACGCTCGGGCCTACCTCGCCGGCCTGTCTGCCGAGCAGCGCCAGAACTTCGAGGCGCTGGCCGCGCACATTGACCAGATCAACGCCGGCAGCCGCCAGATTCTGCTCGATAGCGGGCTGGAGAAGGCGGAAACAGTCGCCGCTTGGGAGAACGCCTACAAGCACTACGTCCCGTTGCAGCGTGAGGACGTGGATAGCGGCCATGTTGGCACCGGCAAGGGGTTCAGCGTCCGCGGAAGTTCAACGAAGCGGGCGATGGGCTCCGGCCGCAAGGTGGTCGACATCATCGCGAACCTGACCATGCAACGCGAGCGCAATATCGTTCGGGCCGAAAAGAACCGCGTCAGCCAGGCGCTGATGGGGCTGGCCGTGGCGAATCCGAATCCCGACTTCTGGACGGTCGACAAGGCGCCGAAGGAGCGCGTTGTTCAGGAGATGGCGATCTACTCCGTGCTGGACGAGGCCGGGAACAAGGTTTCCGAATTCACCCGCATGGACGACGCCGACAAAGCAGCAAGGGCCATCCCGAACAGCACGATCGAGCAGACTTGGGAGGATCGTGTCACGGAACGGGTAACTCCCGGATTCCTGCAGCGCGACAACGTGCTGCTGACACGGATCAACGGCCAGGATCATTATGTGATCTTCAACGAGCGCGAGCCGCGGGCGGTCCGCATGGCGCAGGCCATGAAGAACCTCGACGCCGACAATCTCGGCGCGGCGCTTTCCGTCATTGGCCGGGCCACGCGCTACCTCGCCTCGGTGAATACGCAGTACAACCCGGTGTTTGGCGTCATCAACCTGATCCGCGACTCGCAGGGTGCGATGCTCAACCTCGCATCGACGCCGCTGGCCGGGGAACAGAAACGGGTTCTCGGCTACACGGTCGATGCCCTGCGCGGTATCTATGCCGACATCCGGGCGCACCGGGCCGGCCGTAGCCCGTCGTCGAATTGGGCGCAGTTGTTCGAGGAATTCCAGAAGGAAGGCGGACAGACTGGATACCGTGATCAGTACGCCGGCGCCGAGCAGCGCGCCGAGGCGATCAAGTCCGAACTGGCGCAGTTCACCGAGGGGGCGCCGAAGCGTCTCCTTCGTGGCGTGTTCGGCTGGCTGTCCGACTACAACGAGACGATGGAAAACGCCGTTCGCCTCGCTTCCTACAAGGCCGCCAAAGAAAAGGGCATGAGCCGGCAACAGGCCGCCTCGCTGGCGAAGAACATCACGGTCAACTTCAACCGCAAGGGCCAGGTGGCGACGCAGGTAGGCGCCCTCTATGCCTTCTTCAATGCCTCGGTGCAGGGTACGGCGCGGATTGCTGAGACGCTGTTCGAGCCGACCAACGGGGACGGGAAGGCGGTCAGGTTGTCGAAGCTCGGGAAAAAGATCGTTGCCGGGGGCATCATGCTCGGGTCCATGCAGGCGCTGCTGTTGGCTGCTGCCGGCTACGACGATGACGAGCCGCCCGAGTTCGTGCGCGAGCGGAACCTTGTGATGCCGATCGGCGACGGGAAATACCTGACGCTGGCGATGCCGCTCGGCTTCCACGTCCTGCCGGGTATCGGGCGCATCGCGACTGAATTCGCCATGTCCGGGTTCAAAGATCCGGCCAAGCGGACGATGCAGTTCGCCTCGATGCTGGCCGAAGCGTTCAACCCGGTGGGTAACGCCGGCTTCTCGCTGCAGACCATCACCCCGTCTGTCGTCGATCCGTTCGCAGCCTTGGCCGAGAACAAGGACTTCACCGGCAAGGAGATCTACCGCGAGAACTTCAACGCCATGAACCCGACGCCGGGGCATACCCGAGCCAAGGACGTGGCGACAGTCTGGAGCCGGGCGATTTCCGAGGCTCTGAACTTCATCACCGGGGGATCGGAGTTCAAACCTGGCGTAATGAGTTGGTCGCCGGACGCGATCGACTATCTGATTGGCCAGGCAACCGGCGGGGTCGGTCGCGAGGTGAGCAAGGCATACCAGACCGGCGCCGCGGCAACGACCGGCGAGGATCTGCCGCTTTACAAGGTTCCGCTGGTCGGCCGGTTCGTTGGCGACACGGAAGGGCAGAGCGGCCAGTCGGCGAAGTTCTACGAGGCGATCAAGCAGATCAACATGCACGAAGCCGAGTACAAGGGCTTGATGAAGTCGGGGCGAGGTGCTGAAGCTCGGGAGTACATGCTGGAGAACCCGGAAACGCGCCTCATCATGGCCGGCAATCACGCCGAGACTCAGGTTAGGAAGCTGCGCAGTATGAAGCGGGATCTGATCGAGAAGGACGCCGACAAGGCGACGGTGCGCGAGATTGACGACCGGATTTCGGAGACGATGCGCCGTTTCAACGAACGGGCTGCGGCAGTTATCGGGTGATGAATTTGAACCCGTAGTAGATAACGCCGCCTCCAATCATTGCCGCCCAAGCATAGCCAAGGAACAACTCTTTATCGGTCTTGCTGCTGAACATCAGCCAGCCGACGAAGAGGATTCCAAGGAAGATGATGAAGCCGAAACCGTCGCGCATGGAGTTCCTACCAGCAATTCATGAAGCGGCCGTTTCCGGTACATGTCATGCTTCCGCCGCTACGCTGGGCGCGTTTTGCTTCGGCTTTTGCGGCTTCTGCGGCCTCTCTCGCGGCTCGCACCTCGTCCATAAGGGCCTGCTCGCGGGCGAGTTTTTCCCGCTCTTTGGCTTGCTCGTTAGCGATCCGCGCCTGTTCTTTTGCTGCTATCGCCTTCTTTTCGTCGTCTTCTCGCTGTTGGCGACGAGCTTCCGCGCGCTCTGCTTCCTGTGCGGCAAGCTCCCGCCGCCTCGGTTCATTGATCCGCATGTCGGCGTCTCGAACGCGCTCCTGCATTTCTTCCTGAGATTCGTAGCGGCGCGTGTTCTGGTAGGCCGTTTTCGCGTCATTGGAGCAAGGGCTGCCCTGAATCGATGTCTTTCCACCGGGAAGTTTGCAAATGTACTCGGCCGCGCCGGCCTCTGTTATTGCAGCGAGCAAGACGATTGCGGATGCGAGTATTCGTTTCATGGCGCGACTCCGTGAAGGCGGATCATTACATTATATGCGAAGCGGTTTTTTTGTCTTGGTTAACGACGTTTGCTTGCCATTGAACAATCGTTGTTCTATGCTTCTGGCACGGAGAAAAACTTGTTGCAATTTTAATTCTCACGGTTAGACTACGTGGGCTGTCGCACAACGGCAGTCGGGATTGGCGTCCCGGAACTACAGGCGGACAACCGCCGCGCAAGCGGTTTTTTTACGTCCGTCGCATGGCAAGCTCAATGGGCGGGCCGTGCGGGGGGTCGCAAGACCCGCCGGTTTCCTGTAGCCGGTACGCCAACCCGCACGGTTCCGCTCGCCCAATTGGCGTTGGGCTGCGGAGGTCAAACCTCGATACAGGAGCATTGCCATGAACCTCGTCCCATCCCATCCAAGCGTCACCATGACCAGCCTCGAACTGGTCGAGTTTATCAACAGCCAGCGCGGCGAAGGTGAAGCCGTCCTTGCACACTCTGACTTCCTCAAAAAAGTCCCGCAGGTACTCGGAGACGGTGCGGGAAATTTTTCCTGCACCTATCGAGATGTTCAAAACAAGGAGCGCCCCGCCTACACCTTCCCCAAGCGCGAAGCCTGCCTGATGGCGATGAGCTACAGCTACGACATTCAGGCCAGGGTGTTCGACAAGATGACCGAGCTTGAACAAAAACTGTCCGGGGTCATTGCAATACCCGACTTCTCGAACCCGGCCGCTGCTGCGCGGGCCTGGGCGGACCAGCTTGAAGCAAGGATGCTGGCCGAGTCGACCAAGGCTGAAATCGGAAATCGCCGGGAAGCAACGGCAATGAACACAGCCAGCCAGGCGGTGAAAAAGGCGAATAAGCTGGAAATAGAACTGGACCGCTCGAAAGAGTACGCGACAGTGAAGCGTATGCAGATGATCCACCACGGCCAGCCGTTCAACTGGCGACACCTGAAAGCGACGGCTGACGCGATGAACGTACCGCCGATCGACGTATTCGATGCCAACTACGGCACCGTCAAGGCTTACCACGCCGATGTCTGGATGGAGGCTTACGCAATTGAAATCGAACAGGGGAGGGTTGAAGCATGAGCGCCAACCTCGACCAACAGGACCGCCTCGACCTTCTGGAAATCCGCACCGAGCAGGCCGGCGCGGTCCTCGACGTTCTGCTGATGGCGATCACGGCAGACGACCCGCCCTTGCCGGAAGTGGTGGCAAGGACGGTTTCGGCCGCCCGCGCATTGCTTACCATCTGATTCGTACTTAACGGCCGCTAACTACGATTTTTCTTTTCGATGGCCGACAATGGGCCGGGGCTATCCCGGCCTTTTCCGTTTACACTTCCGCGTCGATTCTGTATTATTCGCTCCATTCGCGGTTAATCATTTGCGGTTACAGCATAAGCATTTGATTTCAAAAGGAACGCAGCGGCCTGCAAAGCCGTGTACCTCGGTTCGATTCCGGGTCGCGCCTCCAAGTAACAAACACTTGCAGCACAATGGATAGCGCCAGATTTAGGCGCTTTTCGTTCGCGGTAGGATGATCAATGATGATCAACTATAGTTGATCTAAAACCGGGCTGTATGGTGTTGAAATGGGTTTGGTAAGGAAATAAAGTGTGGTTCAACCACACGGTTTCAGTACCGATTGTCCGTTTTGATGAGTTACGGAGGCTTAGAGAATGGCAACTTTCCGCACGCGCGCATCCGGAACGGTCGAGGCTTGCATACGTCGCAAGCCCTTGCCCGGCCCCGTCTATTTGACATTCAGAAGCATGGAAGAGGCGCAGCCCTATTGCCGGGAGGCGGAAGCCATGATCGATGCGGGCTACATTCCGCCCGAACTTCTGGACCGCGCCAGCCCCGTCAAAGAGGCCCGCAGGGACAAGCCGGCGACGCTGACCAAGAAAATCAGCGGCGCGATCGACGCCTACCTTTCCGGCTATGCCGTGTCTGAAAGCGATAAGCCTTGGCTGGCCGTTCTCCGCGAAGAGATAGGCGACGTTGAACTTGGCGAGGTGACGGTTCAGTGGGGGCTCGCGCTGGTCAACTCCTACAAACTGGCTCGCGACAAGCCCTTGGCGCCGACGACCATCCGGCATCGGGTCGGCGCACTGAGGCGCTGTTTGGACTGGCATGTGATTGCCGGCGACTTGCCGCTGAACCCTTTGATATTGCTTCCGAAACGCTTCGCGACCTACAACGACAATGAGCGGGAGGTTGTCGAGGATGCGCCAGAAGATGTTTCGCGCGACCGCCGGCTTGAAGACGGCGAAGAGGACAGGATTCGCAAGGTTCTGTCTGGCGACGCGGAGTACATCGCATCGATCGGCGTTGAGCGTGGAATCGCGCCGGAGAGTCAGGAGTCGATGACGTTCCTGTTCGAGATGGCGCTGGAAACCGCGATGCGGATGCGCGAAATGTTCACCTTGAGATGTGGCCAGGCCAGTATCGAGAAGCGAACCTTCTTTCTCGACAAGACAAAGAACGGGGATTCTCGTCAGGTGCCTATGTCAAGCGTCATTCTGAAAATCGTCAAGGCGCGCTTGAAGAATTGCAAAGCCGGCGACCTTGTGTTCCCTGAGTTCTGGGACGGAGATTCAAGCGTTCTCGGGCTGCGCCGGGCATCATCACGGTTGTCAGGCCGGTGGCGGACGATAGCGAAGCTGGCGAAGTGCGGCGACCTTCGTTTCCACGATCTGCGGCACGAGGCAACTAGCCGCCTTTTCGAGCGAACGACGATGACGGATACGAAGATCGCGAGCATTACCGGCCATCGCGACCCGCGGATGTTGAAGCGCTATGCCAATCTCAGGGCCTGCACCCTGGCCGAAGAAATGTGGTGAGCTAGGCGATATTGAAGCCGCGCAGATCCGGCGGCGGTGCAGGTCGAAGACGGCCGGATTTATGGCGCGCTGCAGGTTGCGTATTCGTGATGCCTGCCGCCTTTTTCCTGCGCTCTTCAGTCTGCCGCTTTATCTCCTGCCGGACAAATTCGGCCAGCGTTTCCTCGGTGAATATCCAGACACGCCCGCCATTCGGGCCGATCTTGGCCGCCGGCACGTCCCCGGACTCTGCCATCTCGCGAAGCGAGTCCTGCGAAGTGTGCAGGTATTCGGCAGCTTCTTCAATCAGCATTGGCGTGTCAATCACTGGCATGCAGTAAAACTCCGTCAATAATTCGACACCTTGGCCGGAAGCCTTGTGCCGTCTGTGTTTGGCCGCGCCGCGTGTGCCAGCGTATACGGCGAAAACGCCGTCTATTTCGCGTTAGGCCGCAGGCAATTCACGCCGAGCCACCGCATGGTCATACTCAATGTCCATCCACCATTCTTGGTAGCAGTCGCAACAGGTGCGATGTCCAGGCCCGCACATATCTTGGTTCCCGTACCAAGGGCACCCGCACTCTGGGCACTGCTTTTCGTCCTCGTAATGCATGCCGTTCTTCGCGGCTCTGGCCTCTGTGTAGCCTCGCGTCTTCGGCCAAACATTTACGTCAACCGGACCTTGCGCACTAGGCGTTGTCATTTCGTTTCCTCCTGTGCCGGCGCAAGGCCGGTTACGTTAGCGTTAGATGCCTTCACAGTTTCGGCCTAAACACAACGACAGCCAGGGGGAACGGCCACGCAACCCCGGTCGGGTTCTTCACGCGCCCTTTCGGGAACCGAACTTCGGTTGCCTTGGCTGCGTAGTTGTGCCACCAGTTCGTATCCACTCGCGCCGGAACAAAACAAACTACAAGCGCCCCGTTGTCTCTGGCTTCCTCGTAGGCTTTCTTCATCCACTTGCCCAAGTCCTTGCCGTATGGTGGGTTCATAAACACCCGCTCGTCCTGCCAGCTTTGTGCCAGCCCATCCGTGTCTGGGGTGTAGTAGCGTTTGCACTTCGCTGTCTCCGGCCAGCAGCACGGGTCGAGAGTAAAGCCAAACTCCAAATTCAGGTAGTCAAACCACTCCTGCGGCGTCGCCCAGGTCATGTCCTCGCTGCTGCCCATCACCCTGCGTATGTGCGCGTTCTTGGCCTCGGCATCTAACACGTCGGTCAAGAGGGACGCGCCGCCATCGTGCTTCGTTTCACAGCTCGTTGCAACTTCAACCGTCATCGCTTTTGCTCCTGTTCGTGGGGCGTCGCGCCCCTTACCTTGGCGTTAGGCATCATGCAGCAGCACCGCACGCGCCATCTCAATATCCCGCGCCTTCGGCTTGATGCACCGAACCACGCGGGCCTTTTCGCATTGCCACGAAAGCCCAGGCATCGAGCAATCCGGGTCGGGTTCCAAGTCGCCGAGCGGTTCGCATTCGTAAATCACGCCTCGCTTTACCCCGGCAGCGTACAGGAGCGCCGCCGCTTGGCTCGTCGTCACATACACCCGGTCACGCCGATGCACACCCTCCGCCCCGTACTCAGAGAGCGAGGGGGCTTTTGTCACGGTCGGCGGCAGTATGTAAGCGCCTCGCTTAATCCCGCGCCTTCCGCCATGCCAATAAGTTGTCATTTCGTCTCCTTGCCTAACAACCGCATCAACTCGGACAGTCATCAGCGGCGTTCGCCGCTGCTGCCTGCCGGTTATGCGGAGCGTTATGCCGCTTGTTCCACTCCGCAACTGCACCAACAGCAGCGCGGCGCTCCCACTCTTCGTTCGTTCCGCTTCCCGCCGTCTGGATTCGCACATCAGGGCCAGCAGCTCCGCAGCAGTTGCAAACCACAAGCCGCCAGCGGTATGTTTCCCCTTCCTTCACCGCAACGTCGTGTGATCCGCAAAATGGGCACGGCATAACTGTCACGTCGTTCGGACCTGCCGCAATAGGCTCAGTGCTCATTTGTCTTCCTTTCCGTGCGGCAGTCCGCACACGTTGGCGTTAGAAGGCGAAGCTAAGCCGCGCCATTGATCTTTTTGCGTTCCACCTTCTTTGTTGCGCCACGAATACGCCCAGCGCTTGTTTTCGTAGCCCCAGCCCCATTGCTTGCCATTCCAATATCGCCACAGCACAAGCCCAGTCCGGTTGCAAAGCGTTTGGTACATCCCAACCCTCACAGGTTTTACTGTATGCGGAAACCATTTTGTCGTTTCAGTCATAGTTGTCCGCTCCTTCTAACATTTCGGTCAAGGCCGACCGCCCTAATCGGGCGTCGGCTTACCTACAGCGTTAGCGGTCATTCGCCAGTCGCGTTCTCAAGTTTCTCGATCAGTGCATCAAGCGCTTCGTCAGGATCGTGCCGACCGTCGCGCTCGTCATACAGGCGTTCAAGCGCATCCTGCA